>OOCH01002003.1_pt1 | contig 13966 bp, 12 predicted proteins | sample 1671641 | NCBI WGS metagenome assembly OOCH01 (sample SAMN06348177, study PRJEB24527) | human gut metagenome | biome: human gut; feature: ankylosing spondylitis patient; material: feces | host: Homo sapiens | place: China | collected 2015-10
CCGCGCGGCCGCGCGCCTGCGCCGCTGCGTCGATCTGTGTGCACAGCTCCGCCAGCACCTCGCGCGTCAGATACCCGCCGCGCCAGTGGAACACCAGCCCCGGCTGCTTCTTGCGCAGCGCCTGATCGACCCGGCGCGCGACCTCCTCCGGCTTTGTCCAGGACTGGTGCTGCAGCTTATAGTAAAACTGCCCGCCGTCCGTGCAGACTGGGGCCGGATACAGCAGCGGCCGGTGATCGCGAAAAATCTTTGTGTCGTCGAGATTGAAATAGTCATAGCGCAGGCCGTATTTGCTGAGGGAATTATCAAACGTGGCGTCCAGATGATAGCACTGCCCGCCGAGCTGGACGATGTTCCAGGCGTGCAGGTAGCGTTCACCATTGGCACGGTCCCGGTCGCTGACGGCGATCATGCACGGCAGGCCGAGCCCATCACACAGCAGCTTGACCGTCTTGGCCATACCCTCGCACACGCCGACGCCGTTGGTCAGCGGGCCGATGACCTCGTGCGAATACGGCTTTTCGAGCTTGTCATAACGGACGTTTTCCACAATGAAATCATGGATCGCGCGCTCCTGCTCCACCGGCGGCAGGCTGCGCAGCGGCCGCAACAGGCGCGTCACACGCGCTTCGATTGCCTGCCGGTGCTCCCGGATGCGCTTTTTCTCGCTCTTGACGTGGGGCCACGGCCAGCAGAAGCCTTCATTGGCCTTGCACCAGCGGGTGAGCGGATAGAACGCGAACGCAAAGCCGAACACATACAGCAGCAGATACAGCAGCGCGTCCAGCGTGACCAGCGCATCCAGTGCGCCGATGACCGCCATCACGCAGCCTGCCTTGAGGAAGAACAGCCCGTTCTGGCGGCCGTATTCTTCAAAATGTTCGGGCTTGACGGCGCGGCGGCCCTGGTCGCCCCACACGCGGGGGTTTTTCATGACCGAGTAACCGTAGAACACCATCATCAGGCCGCAGGTGAGCTGAAATCCAAAAAACATGGCTTGTACCTCGTTTGGTCGTTGTAGTTTCGGGCAGGGAACAATTTAGAATTGCCTCCGCTTGCGCTCTGGCAATAAATAGCGGAAAATTGGTTTATCTTTGCAAATCTGGAAAATCTGCGGATTTTCCAGATTTGTCTTTTCACGAGAGGGGCCCGTGCGGGCAGCTTCCTCGGAAAAAGCAACAGCATCACATGGAAAACAAGGGGCTGACTTTTGTGCAGTCCCTTGTTTTGCGGTAAAAACACAACATTGGAGGACCCCTATGACCCAAGCGCAGCCCCGGAAGAAACAACTTTTCAATATGAACGTTGACCTGATGCACGGGCCGATTTTAAAGAGCCTGCTGCTGTTCATGCTGCCCATCCTCGTCTCCAACCTGTTCCAGCAGCTCTACAACACGGTGGACACCATGATCGTGGGCAATGTGCTGGGCGACACCGCCCTTGCCGCCATTGGCTCCTGCGGCTCCATCTACGAGCTTCTGGTGGGCTTCGGCATCGGTATCGGCAACGGCCTTGCCATCGTGGCAGCGCGCTCCTACGGCGCGCAGGACGAAGACCTGCTCAAGCGCACCGTGACGGGCTCCATCGTCATCGGTCTCATCGCCTCGCTGGTCATCACGACGGCGGGCTTCTTCGGCCTGCGTCCCCTGCTGCAGCTGCTGGACACCCCGGCCGAAATTCTGGAGGACGCCTACCGCTACATCATCGTCATCGACCTCGGCGTTGTGGTCATGTTTTTGTATAACCTCTGCGCGGGCCTGCTGCGCGCCATCGGCAACAGCGTGATGCCGCTGGTGTTCCTGCTCATCAGCTCGGTGCTGAACGTGGGGCTGGATCTATGGTTCATTGCCGGTATCGGCATGGGCGTGCGGGGCGCAGCCGTGGCCACCGTCATTGCGCAGGGCATCTCGGTGGTGCTGTGCGTTTTGTATGTGCTGGCCAAGGTGCGCATCCTTATCCCGGAGAAAAAGCATCTCGCCGTGGGCAGCCACCTCTACTGGGAGCTGTTCAGTCAGAGCATCTCCATGGGCCTGATGAGCAGCATCGTCTCGGCGGGTTCGGTGGTGCTGCAGTACGGCATCAACGGCCTGGGCACGCTCACCATCGCGGGCCACACAGCCGCCCGCAAGCTGTTCGCTTTCACGGATATGCCGCTCATCTCCATGGCGAACGCAGGCTCCACCTTCGTCTCTCAGAACCGGGGCGCAAACCAGCCGGACCGTGTGCGCAAGGGCATGCGGGAGATGTACCTGTACTCGGTGGTGGTGATGATCGCCGCCGTGGCGCTGATGCAGCTCGGGGCCCCGTGGCTCGTCAAGCTCATCTCCGGCTCGTCGGAGTCCATCGTGCTGGAAAACGGTGCCCGCTACCTGCGCTGGAACGCACCCTTCTACGCGGTGCTGGGCGTGCTGCTGTGCACGCGCTACGCTCTGCAGAGCCTGGGCCAGAAGGTGCTGCCGCTGTTCTCCAGCGTCATCGAACTGGTGGGCAAGGTGATCTTTGTGCTGGTGTTCATCCCGAAGTTTGCCTACAATGCGGTCATCCTGTGCGAGCCCATCATCTGGTGCTTCATGGCGGCGTATCTCGTGTTTGTGTATCTGCATGAGCCGTTCGTGTTCCCGAAGAAGTAAATGAAAAAGGGACTGCAATGCAGTCCCTTTTTCATTTGTGAGTGCTTTTTCCAGAACGCTTCTGGGCGATTTGATACACTTCATCAGCGGCACGGGCACCGATGACGATGATCAGCATCTCCGTCTCGGTCTGAATGAGTTTGTAGACGATGCGAAGCTCGGCAGCTTTCAGCTTGACCTTGAACAACCCGGTCAGGTTCGTTCCACCCTTGTTTCCAAGAGGTTTGCCGTAACCGCCTTCGTAGATCGAGACCGGATTCTGGCGGACTTTTTCAAGCGCTTTTGCAACGAGAAGCTGCTGATTGCCCGCCAGCCGGTCATAGTCCTTCTTGGCTTCCGGGATAAATTTTATCTGCCAGTTCATTCAAACTCGACCTCGTCCATGCTGGCAAGGTCGGCTTCCGTAATGCCATGGCTGCGGTAGACTTCTTCGGCGGGGATCGTGGCTGCCGGGTCAAAATGCTGCATTCGTTCTGCTGCCAGAGCAGCAAGCTTTGCGTCGTTTACCTCGTCCATCAGGTGCAGATATTCTTCCGGGGAAAGCAGCACGCACTCCGGGGTGTTGTTCTTCATGACGACCTTGCTGCCCTGCTGTTTTACTTCTTCAAAAATCTTTCCGGCCAGGCCGCGGTTGAACAGTGTGATAGGAACAGTATTGCGAATGGCGCTGGTGACGTCTGCCATAAAAGCTCACCTCCATGTGATTTTTCAACTTTATTATATGCGATAGCAGTGGAAAAGTCAATAAATCTGCTGATATTACTGCGCAAAATAAAATACCGCCGACACAAGGCCAGCGGTATTTTGAAAACGCAGATGTTTTACAGCGCCGAATAGCCGAAGCTGTTCACCAGCGCATCGATGTGCTGGCCGGCCTTGCACATGGGGCACTCGCGGCTGTCGTAGCTGGAATAATCCGGCAGGCTGGCGGGGTCGAAAATGGAGGTGACCGGGTAGCCCATGCACTCGTGGGTGGTGGCGAAAATGGCCGAAAGGCCCGCCACGGTGCCGCCGTAGTAATCCACGGCCTGCACAGCGGCCTGCACGGTGTAGCCGGTGGTGATGGAAGCCGCCAGAATGAGCACATGCTTGCCCTTCACCATGGGGGCCAGGTTGTCGCGCAGGATGATCTGGCTGCCGGTGGTGTACTCCGGCGTGACGACGTAGATGGTCTGGTGGGCGTTCATGTTGGCAAAGCCGTCCTTCGTCAGCTCGTTGGCCAGGCAGGTGCCGATGACCTGGGTGCCGTCCAGACAGAGCACGGTGTCCACGATGGTGTTGTGCTGGTAAGCCGCCACCAGTTCTTTTGCCACGGCCTTTGCCTCGGAAAGGCGGGCCTTTTGGGTGGTGACGTCGATGTAATAATTGATATGGCTGTGGCTGGTGGCAAAATGACCCTTTGCCACGCGCAGGAACAAGTTGCTTTTCTTGGTGGGAAGCTTTACCATGTTGATCATCGAAACAGCACTCCTTTACAGCGTTTTCGGGGGTTCCCTCAAAATACAAAACATCGCGGCGACTGCTCTGCCGCGATGCACCTGTACGATCTGATAACCCTATTGTACCGGAAAACACCACTGTGCACAAGGCACAAAACAACTAAAAAACTTTGCTCTGTTTGCGGCAGGATGCCAAAAACTGGGATACAAAAAGGCCCGCACCCTTTTGCAGGTGCGGGCCTTGAATGCTTTTCAATCAAACCGTCTGGATGATGCTGGTAATATCCCAGGTTGCATAGACGTCAGAATAAGCGTCGTTCTCGTTGCCCAGAGCATTGTGACGGGGGAAATACTGGATGTAGACATTCTTAGCAGTCTGCAGAGCGGTATCGTTCAGATTGCTGATGGTCAGAGCGACCTTAGAGGTCTCGTTGGCCTTCAGGCCTTCGCCGCCGCCAGCAGCAACAAAGCTGCTGCTGGGAGAAACATAAAGTGCAGTACCGTCAGCGTCGATATATCTCAGCTGATAGTGAGAAAAAGTATCGCTGGTGCCCTCGGAAACAGGAGTGTGCTCGAAGTTGCAGACCAAAGTACCAGTACCAGTGGCTACAGTATAAGAGGCACCGGCTTTCAGGACGTGCTTATCGTGAGAAGCGCCAATACCCAGGAAACCGCCGGAAGAACCACCGAAAGTCAGGGCGCTGTCATTGTTCACATTGTAGACAGCAGTGGGCTGGTTCGGGTTGCCGCTGCAGCCGGTGAACATACCGGCACCTGCCACGGCCACGGCGGTGAGGGCAGTGTACTTCATAAAATCACGACGGGAGAAAGTGTAAGACATGATCGTTCCTCCTTTAAAGGCAGATACATTCAAAAAGCCTTGCGGCGTTTACTTATAAAATAGGCGAAACCGGTGGGAATGTCAATGCCTTTTGCAAAAATAAATTCTGCAAAAAACAGGATGCTGCGCGGATTTTGGACGAAATTTCGTCCCGCTTGCGGGGCATCAGGCGCGGGTGACGTCGGCGGCCTTCATGGTAAAGGTGAGGGTCTTGTCGGCCACGAAGGTGGGCATGTAAGTAACTTCCAGCTCTTTCCAGCCCTTGGGCACCATCAGCAGCATCTGGACATAGCCGCTGCCCTGCGGGGGCAGGGTGGTGGAGTCCGAGAAGCTCTGGGAGTTCTGGTTGTACAGCGAGATGGTGGCGGTGCACTCGACGGTCTGGCCGTCGCAGGAAGCCACGAAGTCGGTGGTGTCGGCAGCCAGTGCGTGGAAGTTTGCGTCCACGTTGCTTGCCGGGGGCACCGGGTAGGCGGCGTCGATGGCGTCCACATTCTGTGCGCCGATGGTGAAGGTCTGATCCTTGGTGCGGTTCACCACGGTGACCAGAACTGCCAGATATTCATAACCCTCCTGCTGGGGAGCGGTGTCAACGCTGAACAGGCTGGAGAGCTGAACGCCCAGACCGTTCCAGTTGCTGACCTTATCGCCGACCTTGACGGAAACGACGGTGGAGCTGCCGTTCTGCTTGCAGCCGGCCAGCATGCCGGATGCGCCCAGAGCCACCACAGAAGCACCGGCACCCTTCAGAAAAGCGCGGCGGGAAATGCAGTTGGACATAATAAATCCTCCTTAAAACGTGCGGAAAGCCAGCTTTCCAGAATCTACTATTCTGTTTATACCCTTTCCGGCACAAAAGTGCAAGCCTTTTGGGCGAAAAATCACCTGTTTTTCACAGGAATATCACCTTTCCGGCGAGATGCCCTTGACGTGGGTCTCGCTGGTCTTGACCAGATTCAACAGGCTGGGGGTGTACAGCGGGAACTCCCGGGTCAGGCTTTCGGTGGTCATGGCAAGGCAGGCGGGGTCCTTCACACCCTCGCCGCCGTTCACGTCCTGCCCGGCCAGCAGCGCTTCCACATTGGCCTCAGACATGCGCATCACGGCGTCGGAATAGCCGCGCCAGCGGTAGGCGTCGATGCTGAACATGCTGGCGGCGTTGTGGGGCTCGGCCGAGTAGAGGTGGCGGAACATCTTGGCCACCGCCATCATCAGGTAGGAGCTCACCTCGGTGGTCAGGGCCTTGCTGTGGCACTGGCCGATCTTGGCGTACAGCACGTTCAGGCTGTTGGAGATCAGCTTTTTGTTCATGGTGGGCAGCACGCTGCCGTGGTAGACGTTATCCTTCATCTTATCCGGGTTCGGGATATCTTCGGCCGAAAGCATCATGCCGTTGCGCTCGGCACTGCGGCCCAGCAGGTAATCGCAGGAAACATTATAATAATCGGCCACCCGCACCACGAAGTCCAGGCCGCACTCGCGGATGCCTTTTTCATAGTGGGACAGCAGCGCCTGCGAGACGCCCAGGTCTTCGGCGGCCTGCTTCTGGGTGATGCCGCGCTCTTTGCGCAGCAGCTTGATGATACGGTTGAATTCCATGATACTGACTCCTCAATGCGTCGGATGGTTGGGGGACATCCTGATTTTTGGTTTACAACAGGTTGATTATACACAGTGGAAAACGACTTGTAAAGCAAGAAAAATGACGATATTTTTCATCAAATTTCGTCATTTTTGTCAAAACCATTGCACCGGATACCATATCTATGCTAAACTGAAAGCATCAGCGCATACATTTAGTGGCGCGCGATTTGCGGGAAAACCAAAAAAATTCGGCGCTTTGGCACGGTCTGCAGCCGTTTGCCGGGAATTTTGGCCAAAAACAGCGCTGCAGGCAGAAAAATAAGACGAGGGATCAGCATGGAAAACGAGTATTACAAGCGGTATGAGCCGTTCTTCGGCGAGTGGCACATCAAGCGCTTCATCGGCGCGGGCAGCTACGGCAGGGTGTTCGAGATCGAACGCCGGGATGAGTTCGACACCGTGTACACCGGTGCGCTCAAGGCCGTGACCATCCCGTCCAGCCAGGGGGAGCTGGACGAGATCCTGGCCGACGGCATGGACATGAACGGCGCTTCCACCTACTTCCGGGATTACGTCAAGGAGCTCAACCGGGAGATCGCCCTCATGAGCAAGCTCAAGGGCCACAGCAACATCGTGAGCTACGAGGACCACAAGATGTTCCCCCACGAAGACGGCGTGGGCTGGGACATCCTCATCCGCATGGAGCTGCTCACCCCCATCACCAGCTACCTGAAGCAGAACCACACCTTCACCCGCCGCGAGGTCATCCAGCTGGGCATGGACCTGTGCAAGGCGCTGGAAATTTGCCAGCGGTACAACATCATCCACCGCGACATCAAGCCCGCCAACATCTTTATCTCCGAGACGGAAGATTTCAAGCTGGGCGATTTCGGCGTGGCGCGCATCGCCAGCGCGTCCACCGGCGCTTCCACCCGCGCAGGCACCGTGAACTATATGGCCCCGGAGGTGTTCAAGGGCGAAAAATACACGAGCAACGTGGATATTTACTCGCTGGGCCTTGTGATGTACCAGCTGCTGAACAACAACCGGATGCCGCTTTACCCGCCCTACCCCCAGCCCATCACCCCCTCCAGCCGGGAACGGGCCCAGGCCCAGCGGCTTTCCGGCGCGGCCCTGCCGCCCCCGGCCAACGCCGAGGGCCGTCTGGCCGAGATCGTGCTCAAAGCCTGCGCACCGGACCCGGCCCAGCGCTACGACAGCCCCACCGTGATGCGGCAGGCACTGGAAGCCATCCGCTACACCGAGGGCGAGGCGAAGATGATCTACCCGGAGGGCGACACCGTGCCCGTGCCCAGCACCAGCGGCGCGGCCGCCCCGGAGGAAAATGACCCCAACGGAGAGACGGAGCGCCCGGTGTGGGGAAAGGCGCACGCCGACAGCGAGAAACCCGCCAAAGCGGAGAAAACCCTGCCGGAATGCCTGAAAAACGCAAGGGATGACGCCCCGCTGGAACAGCAGTTCTCCCTGCGGGAGCTTTCCGGCCTGAGCAAAGAGGAAGCCGACGCGCTGGACCTCACCCTGAAACCGATGCCGCAGCCTGCCCCGGCGGCAGAACCGGCAGCACCTGTCGTGCCGCAGGAGCCAGCAGCGGACCAGACCGTGCGGGTGGAAACGGCCCAGCCCGCCGCCCCGGCCGACGACAGCACCGTGCGGCTGATGCCCGGCGCAGTGCCGGTGCAGACCCCGGCGGAGGACCGCACCGAGCGCGTGGCCGCGCCGGTGCAGCCGGTGCAGAACGTGCAGGAGAGCGACAAGACCACCTTCCTGTTTGAAGCCCAGGCCGAGAAGCGCCGTCAGGAACAGCAGGCCAAGCGGGAAGCGGAGGAAGCTGCCCGCCGCAAGGCCGCTGAAGAAAAGGAAGCGGAGCTGGCCCGCATCCGCGCCGAGAAGCGCGCGGCCGAGCAGGCCGCCGCCGAGGAAGCCGCCCGCAAGGCAGAAGCCGAACAGGCCGCTGCGGCGCAGGCAGCCCAGCAGCAGGCGGAACCCGCCGCCCCCAAGAAGAAGGGCAGCAAGCTGCCGCTGGCGATCGGCGGCGTGGCCGTGGCCGCCGTGGTGGCTGTGGGCGGCTTCGCTCTGGCTGGGCGGGGCGGTGCATCCAGCACAGCAGCTGCCAGCACGGCAGATGCCATCTATACGGCGGGCACCTACACGGCCACGGCCGAGGGCTGTCTGAGCGATGTGACCGTGACGGTGACCGTCAGCGATAAAGCCATCACCGATGTGCGGGTGGACGCTTCCGGCGAGACGGCAGAGCTGGGCGGCAAGGCCGCAGAAGAACTGCCGAGCGAGATCATCCGCAGCCAGAGCACCGATGTGGACGGCTATACCGGTGCCACTCTCACCAGCGACGCCATCAAGAAGGCTGCTGCAGACTGCATTGCACAGGCTTCCGGTAAAAAGGCGGCGTCCAGTCAGGCGGCAAGTGCAGCGGCTTCCAGTACCGCCAGCGAGGAAAGTGCTTCCGCCAGCGTGGCCGAAAGTGCCGCCGCAAGTTCGGAAAGCGAAAAGCCGGTGAGCAGTTCCAGCTCTGTGAGTTCGTCCAGCAGTGTGGCGGCAAGCACAGCACCGACAATCAGCACAATAGCATCTGGAACTTGCGGCAGTAAGGTAAAATGGGAACTGGATACGAACGGAAAACTGCGCATCTATGGAACGGGCGCAATGAGCGATTATGAGCCGACGTCAAACAATACTTCGACGACTGCACCGTGGGCGGATTATTCAAGCCAAATTACGAGTATTGCAATTGAAAGCGGCGTAACGACCGTAGGCTTTTTTGCTTTTAATGGCTGCTCCAATGTTGCAAGCGTTTCCATTCCGAACGGTGTGACCGTTATCGGGAGCAGCGCATTCAGAGGCTGTAGAATAAAAGCAGTTTCGCTTCCGTCGAGCCTGTCTGAGATTTGGATTGCTTCGTTTGCGGGTACAAATCTCACAGAGATTACGGTTCCGGGCAATGTGAAGGTAATTGATTGGGATGCATTTGCCTATAACAGCCGATTGAAAACAGTAACTCTCCAGGAAGGTGTGGAAGAAATTGGCGCGTATGCATTCTCTTCAGATACTTCGCTGACAAGCATCACGATCCCTCGCAGTGTGAATTATATCGAAAGCAGTGCTTTTGAAGGATGCACAGCTTTGAAATCTGTGACGATCAGCCGGAATTGTACGGTGGAAGATGGTGCCTTCCCCTCCACCGTCCAGATCAACTACTACGACTGACCCCGGTTTTCAAAAGCGGCTTTTTGTGCTATAATAAAAATTCAGCGCCTGTCCGCAGTTTGCCGGGCGGGGCATTCCCCAAACGATACGAGGTGTTTTCATGAAAACCTTTAAGCTTCATCTCATCCGCCACGGCATGACCGCCGGCAACCTGCAGGGCCTTTACATCGGCAGCGGCACCGACATCCCGCTGTGCGACGAGGGCCGTGCCCAGCTGGCCGAGCTGAAGGAGCGGTTCGAATACCCGCAGGTGGACACCGTGTTCTCCTCTCCCCTGCTGCGCGCGGTGGAAACGGCGAACATCCTGTTCCCGGACGCAAAGCACACCTTCACCGTCCACGATCTGCGGGAGGCGGGCTTCGGCAAGTTTGAGAACAAGCCCGTGAAGGAACTGGTGCACGACGAGAACTTCAAAAAGTGGATCACCCCCGGCTCCGGCTATGTGCCCGAGGGGGCCGAGCCCACCGACCAGTTCCACGCCCGCTGCGCCGAAAGCCTGATGAAGCTGTTCGAGTATATGATCCGCATGGATGTGACCGAGGCCGCCTGCGTGACCCACGGCGGCGTCATCATGAGCATGCTCAGCCAGCGTGCCGTGCCCACCCGCCGCCCCGAGCAGTGGATGGCCGACCCCGGCTGCGGCTACACCGTGCAGACCGATGTGCAGCTGTGGATGCGCGACCGTCTGGTGGAGGCCATCGACATCGTGCCCTTCGGCTACGCCGATACCCTGCGCGGCCAGGCCGAGACCGAGGAAAACGAGGCCTTTGAGTAAGGATTCGGTTACAATCCCGGCCCATCCCTTGACAGAACCCGCGCAATCCTTTATTGTATAAAGGAACGATTTTTGAGGAGGAAGCCCCATGTCCCAGTCCATTTCCCGCCGGTCATTCCTGAAATGTGCCGGTTCCGGTGCGGTCAGCCTTGCCGCTGCCCTGCTCACCGGTGTTTCCGCTGCGGCGCAGCAGCCGCGTCTTGCGGGCGAGCCTGCCCTGCTGGACGGCAAGGCCGCTGTGGAGCTGCTGGGCTATGCCCCTGCGCCGGAAATGGGCAACGTGCTGGTGTACCTCTCGGTGGAGAACCTCTCGGCTTCCTCCCTGCCCGTGGACGCCAGCTACCTGCAGAGCCGTGAGGTGCGCACCCTGGCGGACCTGTACAGCATGGGCACCGGCTTTTCTGCTGTGTGCGACGGAACCGCCGTGCGCTGCGGCAGCTTTGCCGCCCCGCTCTACGGCGAGAACGCGGCGGATGCTTCGGTGTTCACCCTGAACCTTGCCGCGGGCAAGGGCGCGCTGGTGCACTGCTTCTGCGCCGTGCCGGAAAACTGGCAGACACTGGAGCTGACCTGGCACCCGGACTTTGCTGCAGGCCGCAGCGAGACCTTCACGGTGCACCGCGGCACCGACGAGGTGGCCCTGGGCGCTGTGCCCTCCTGCCCCGCCGAGGTGGGCAGCGTGGTGGACCTGTAAAAGAACCCTCTCAGGCAGCCGGTTTTCTGCAGGGAGCGGGTTCATCTGCTCCGCAGGTAGACGGCATTTGCCGGGACGGGAGCGGAACGCATGAATGTGTTCCCTACACCCGGGCGGAAAGAACGCAAAACATAAGAAAAGCCATCTGTGACGGTTGAAGTCGCAGATGGCTTTTTGCGTTGTTATGCGGCGGTGTGTGCCAGCAGTTCTTCCCCGGCCGAGCTCTGCACAGCCAGTTCTTCGCCGGTGACGCTGGATACCAGCGCCAGATAGCTGCGGCCGGTGCAAAGGCTCAGCTGTCGGCCGTCGGAGTCGTAGAACAAAAAGGTGGAGTCGGTGCCCTGGGTCCAGGTGATGTGCCACAGGCGGCCGCCGTTGAGCCACACGCCGCCGCCAAGGGTCAGGTCGTAATCCAGCGTGCGGCCATCGTCCCGCAGGGTGGACGAGCTGAACAGGATGAGCAGGTTGTCGAACTGGGCCTGGGTGCCGGTGTTGGCGTCCAGCTGGGCGGTGCCGTCGGTGTGCAGCATGCCGTAGGTGCCGCTTTCGGCGCTGTAAGCAAAGGCTGTGGTGCTCTGGGTGCCGAAGTGCACCTGCACGGCGGCGGCGTCCTCGGCGTCCGGCTCCGGCAGGCGGGGCTCTGCCTTCTGGGGCAGCAGCGCCGGAAGGGTGGGCAGAACGGTGTCCGCCCCGGTGCTGTCGGACGTCACCGCCGACGAGGCCGACGCCGCCAGCTCATCCAGCTGGCTGGAGAGGTTCAGGCTGTCCAGCACGCCCAGCACCGCCTTGCCGCTGGTGCGCCACAGCGGGGCGCTGCTCCAGTCGGCGTCGCAGGTGAAGGCGTTGCGCCCCACCTCCAGCGCGTCCACGGCGCGGAGATTGTAGTAATCCAGATAGTTGCGGGCGAACTGGCCTGCGCCCCGCTGCACCGGCAGCACCTGCTGGCCGCTGAGCAGCCGCCAGTACAGGTCCTGTCCCAGGGTCACCGGGCCCACCGTGGGCATGGCGCTCACTGCAGGGTACGCCAGGCACAGGCTGGTGGGAGCGTCGGCCTCGGTCTGGGCCTCCAGCACCACCGATGCGCTGCCGATGCCCCACTGCACGGTGCTGGCCGGGGCGTTGTCGATGACCACGGCAGCGGCGCGCTCGCCGGGGTATTGCAGCGCCTGCCCGGTGAGCGGGTCGGCGGGCGCGGAATGGTCGGAGAGGATCTCCGACGAAAAGGAACAGCCGCTCAACAATACGGCGCACAGCGCGGCGGCCGCCGCTGCCCGGGTCCAGATGCGTTTCATGGCGTTTCCTCGTTTACTGATAGCTGAAGTTGGACCACTCGTCGTCGTCCACGATGGCAAGGTAGGTCTTGCCGCGGTTGAAGATGAGCTCGGCCCCGCTCTCGTCGAACAGGCGCAGCGGGTGCTCGGGCGAAGCCTTCTGCCAGGTGCCGCGCACCATGCCGCCCCGGCTGAAGAAATAGACCTCGCCGCCGGAGATGTAGCTCACCTGCTGCACGTCGCCGGAGTCGCCGGGGTAAGCCGCGATGGGCGCAAAGCAGACGGCCAGGTTGTCGAAGCTGAGCTGCTTGCGGGTGAGCTCGTCCACCGCCTTCTCGAACTGGCCGGAGATGCGGCTGTACATCTGCATTTTATAGGTGTGGTCGAACCAGTTGTAGCTGAAGCTGGTCTTGTAGTGGTCCGAGTGCACGATGCTGACGCTCTTGCCGGAGGCGGTGCCCTTCATGGCGTTCTCGGCGCCGGTGCGGTAGTCCGCAAAGCGGAAGAAGGTGGTGTCGCAGGCGTAGTCCAGGCCAATGCCTGCGTTGGCGGCAGCCTGCTTGATCTCGGTGCCGGAGGTGAACTCGGTGTGCTCGTAGGCCACGTCCCGGCCGCGGCTGTCGCGGTGGGCCACATGGGGGTGGACCGGGGTGTTGAAGTAGCTCTTGCCGCCGATGTTCAGGCCGGAGTAATCGTACACGCTGATGAACTTGGTGCAGGCGGCGCTCTCGCCGTCGTGGTAGTACAGCGCCTGATACGGCATCAGCAGCTGCAGGAACTGGTCGCGGCCGGAGCGCAGCGGGCCGATCTCCGGGATGGCGTCGGCGTCGTGGAACACCGCGCAGAAGCGGGTGATGCCGCCCTCCACCTTGCACTCGATGAGCACGTCCGCCGAACCGATGCCGCGCTGCGGGCGGGCGTTCTGGCGGGAGGTGTTGGAGATGTTGTTCACCATCACGCCCACGATGCGCCCGCCGCTGCGCCGGGCCTCGCCGGTGAGCGGGTCGGCGTCGTAAGCGGGGGTCACGGCAAAGCCGGGGTCCAGCTGTTCCCCTTCCGGCAGCGGCGAGACGACCAGATCGGACGCAGCATCGCTGGATGCGGCGGACGAGGCAGAGCCGCCCAGCGTTTTTTGGAGCCAGGCGGAGAAGTTGCTGCCCAGAATGGTGCCGCTTGCGCTGCAGCTGGACAAAGCCAGCGAGGCGGCAGCGGCACCGGTAAGGCGAAGAACGGCACGGCGCGTGATCTTCATAGGAAAAACCTCCTGCACAAAAAGCTCGGCCCGGCACAGCGCCGGAGCCGCAAAAAACACGGCAGACACGGCGCACCGGTGAGGCCCGGCGCACCGCAAACGGATTTGATTTGATTGTAACGATTCTTGCCGGTTTTGTAAAGAGGAACTTGTCGGGGCGGGGCCCCTCCATCTTGCCTTTGGCAAGACCGTTCGGTCGCTTAAAAGCCCCACTGGGGCTTTCATTGTTCCGCTTCG
>OOCH01002004.1_pt1 | contig 13965 bp, 15 predicted proteins | sample 1671641 | NCBI WGS metagenome assembly OOCH01 (sample SAMN06348177, study PRJEB24527) | human gut metagenome | biome: human gut; feature: ankylosing spondylitis patient; material: feces | host: Homo sapiens | place: China | collected 2015-10
TAAAAGAATTAAAGTATTAAAATTTGTTTTATCAGTAAAAGGTTCGCAAGAACCTTTTTTGCTTGAAAGTTTGAAGACATTTTCGCATAATAAGTAGTGTTTACCATTTCATGAATGGAGGATATTGTATGTATCGAATAGGTTTTGATATTGGGAGTACAACCATCAAAGCAGTCGTATTAGATGAAGAAAATCATATATGTTATAAGAGTTATGAAAGACATAAAGCACAAGTTCGTCAAAAAGCTTTAGATAAACTTGTGGAATTAAGAAAATATACCAAAGAACCCTTTACATTTGCGATTAGTGGATCAGGTGCTATTGGATTGTGTGAACAATCGGGTTTACCTTTTGTCCAAGAAGTATTTGCCAGTGCTATGGCCACTAAAAAATTATATCCTGAGACGGATTGTGCCATCGAATTAGGTGGGGAAGATGCGAAAATCCTTTTCTTTAAAGGCAGCATTGAACAACGAATGAATTCACAATGTGCTGGAGGAACAGGGGCTTTTATTGACCAAATGAGTCAATTGTTGCATATGAGTTTGGAAGAAATGAATGAAGCCAGCTTGCATTATAATCGTATTTATCCGATTGCCAGTCGCTGTGGGGTTTTTGCAAAATCGGATATTCAACCCCTCATTAACCAAGGGGTGGCAAAAAGTGATTTATGCGCAAGTATTTTCCAAGCCGTTGTAGGGCAAACGATTACCTCATTAGCGCAAGGTCATAAAATTGAAGGAAATGTTCTTTTCTTAGGGGGACCTTTATATTTCTTGAGTGGATTACGGAACCGTTTTCAAGAAACTTTGCATCTCAGTGATGCGCAGATCAACTGTCCAGATACGGCCATTCACTATGTAGCTTTAGGAACCGCTCTTTGTGCAGATAAAACATTCCGAGCCGAAGAACTAGAAAAGATTTTAGATGATTTGGTGCATGCACCTATGCATTTGGATGAATCCGAACCTTTGTTTGAAGATGAAGCAGAATATCAAGCATTTAAAGAACGTCATCAAAGTCATGATGCAAAATATGCCGATTTATCTAGCTATACAGGCAAAGCGTATTTAGGTATTGATAGTGGATCAACAACGACAAAACTTGTACTTATTGGGGGACAAGGGGAAATCTTGTTTGATTCCTATTCCAGCAATAAAGGAAATCCTTTAGATGTTGTTTTAGATGATTTAAAACATATTTATGCCAAAAATCCAAAAATTGCGATTTATGGAGCCTATTCGACAGGTTATGGAGAAGAATTAATGCGCCATGCCTTCCATTTAGATGGAGGGGTTGTAGAAACACTGGCCCATTATACAGCCGCAAAACAATTTAACCCGGATGTAGATTATATTCTAGATATTGGGGGTCAAGACATTAAGTGTTTCAAAATTCGCGATGGCCACATCGATGATATCGTTTTAAACGAAGCTTGTTCGAGTGGATGTGGTTCCTTTATTGAAACATTTGCCAATTCTTTAGGGTATGATTCGATTGAATTTGCCAAACTGGGATTAAAATCCAAACATCCTGTTGATTTAGGAACACGCTGTACCGTTTTTATGAATAGTGGCGTTAAACAAGCGCAGAAAAACGGGGCAACTGTAGAAGATATTTCTGCAGGTTTATGTCGTTCGGTTGTACGAAATGCTTTATATAAAGTAATTCGTGCCCGAGGTAAAGATGATATTGGTCGACATATTGTTGTGCAGGGAGGAACTTTCCAAAACGATGCAGTGCTTCGCAGTTTTGAACAAGAGTTAGGCTATCCTGTCATTCGTCCAAGTATTGCTCACTTAATGGGAGCTTATGGAGCGGCTTTGTATGCGAAAAAGTTACATCGTAGTCCGAGTGCAATATTGAATGCAGAACAATTAGAGAACTTCTCACATAAATCTGAAAGTGTAGCCTGCCAGGGTTGTACCAACCATTGTTCTTTGACAATCAATACTTTCTCGGATGGTACGCGCTTAATCGCCGGAAACAAGTGTGAACGACCTTTAAAATTAAATAAACCAAAAGAAGAATTGCCCGATACGTATAAGATCAAGATGGGCATGTTAGAAGAAATTCGCCATAAATATAAACAAGATAAGAAGATTGGTATGCCACTTGTCTTAAATAATTATGATTTAATGCCATTCTGGTCACGTTTCTTTGATAGCTTAGGTTATCAAGTTGTTTGGTCTTTACCAAGTACAATTGAAACGTATCAACTTGGCCAACAAACTATTCCTAGTGATACGGCATGTTTCCCTGCTAAGGTCGTACATGGACATATCCAACAATTATTAAATATGCACTTGGATACGATTTTCTATCCTTGTATGACGTATAACGTGGATGAAAACCAATCCGATAATCACTACAATTGTCCGATTGTTGCATATTATCCACAGGTTATTGAAAGCAATATGGATTTAGGCGATACAAAGTTTATTAGTCCATTCCTTTCTTTTGATGACGAAAAACGTTTTGTGAAAGCCATTGAATTGCATTTTGGAAAAGCGGGTATCTCGTTTAAAGCTAAAGATATTCGTATTGCGTTGCATGCAGCGGTGAATGAATACAATGAATTTATGTATCAACTACATATCAAGCATAATGAATTAGTGGATTATGCCCGCGCTCATCATCATCCGATGGTAGTTCTATGTGGTCGTCCATATCATTTGGATCCATTAATCAATCACCAAATCAATCAATTGTTGACGCAACTTGGATTTGTGGTTTTATCGGAAGAATCTGTGCCAGCGCAAAAACCGCATTCGACCCATGTTTTAAACCAATGGACTTATCATGCGCGTTTATATCAAGCGGCTCATTATGTTTGTGAAAATGAAGATATGCATTTGGTGCAACTGGTTAGTTTTGGCTGTGGTATCGATGCCGTAACAACGGATGAAGTGAAAGAAATCCTTCAAACAGCGGATAAATTCTATACCCAGATCAAGATTGATGAAGTTGATAACTTAGGGGCTGTGCGTATTCGTTTGCGTTCTTTAAAAGGTGCAATTGAAGAGAAAATGAATCAAAGTGATGCTGGAACGGGAGGTGCTTAGAATGTATACAAAGTTTACATCTGATATGAAAAAGGATCATTTGGTCCTTGTCCCTAGTATGTTGCCTATTCACTTTAAATTTTTAGTTCCAATTTTTGAAATGAACGGATATAAACTAGAAGTTTTAGAGACCGATAACGATAATATTCGTTTAGAAGGTCTGGCTCATGTACATAATGATATGTGTTATCCTGCTTTACTTGTTATTGGGCAGTTCTTTGATGCCCTAAAAAGCGGCAAATATGACTTAGACCATGTAGCTTTGGCAATTACACAGACCGGTGGAGGTTGTCGTGCCAGCAACTATCTTTCTTTATTGCGTAAGGCTTTGGAACGCGAAGGACTAGACTATATTCCGGTTATTAGTGCCAATATGTCCGGTCTTGAAAAAGATAGTGGGATTGATTTTACCTTGCCTTTGATTATGCGTATTATCTACGGAACTTTGTACGGGGATGCTTTGATGTGGTTAAAGAATCAAGTGAAACCTTATGAGTTGAATCCTGGAGATACTGACCGAGTGATTGATGAAATTGTTGCAGAGCTCTTGCACAGTTTTGAAGATGGTCAATATCGTAAGTCAAAGAAGATTTATCAAATTATGATTGATCGTATGAAGGCCATTCCGCGCAGTACGGAACCTAAGATTCGAGTAGGAATCGTTGGGGAAATCTATATGAAGTATTCGCCACTTGGCAATGGGCATCTGGAAGACTATTTGATTCAAGAAGGCTTTGAACCTGTCGTTTCTGGCGTTATGGATTTTGCCTTGTATTCGATTGAAAATGGCTTGATTGATTATCGTTATTATCATATGCATGCCAAGTCACATCATTTTTATCAATTAGCTAAAGATGTTGTGATGCGTATGCAAAAAAACTTTATGAATGCCGTTAAAGAAGATGGTACGTTTAGAGAACCAGATGATTTTTCAGAAGTGATTCGCAATGGAAAACCATTTATTGATCCAGGCGTAAAAATGGGTGAAGGATGGCTTTTGACAAGCGAAGTCGTTTCTTTAGTGAAATCAGGTGTGGATAACGTTATTATGTGTCAACCATTTGGTTGCTTACCAAATCATATTGTTGCCAAAGGTATGACAAAGAAAATCAAAGAAGAATATCCGCAAGCCAATATTGCACCAATTGATTATGACCCAAGTGCATCGAAAGTAAACCAGGAGAATCGAATTCGTTTGATGATGGCCAATGCTCGATTAAATGCACAGGAGTTTAAATAATGGTTGAGGCTCTTGTTTACGCTTATTTTTACCTTGTACTATATTCGTTTTTGGGATGGATCTGTGAGAGTACCTATGTAAGTATTCCCAAAGGACATTTTGTGAATAGAGGGTTCTTTTATGGCCCTTATATTCCTATTTATGGTTTTGGCTCACTAATTGCTTTGTATCCCTTGTTGCCATTTCAAAATAATCCATTGATTATCTTTTTTCTAGGCTCGTTTTTATGCTCGGTTATGGAGTATATCACCAGCTGGGTTATGGAGAAGCTTTTCCATATGCGATGGTGGGATTATAGCTATCGGAAATACAATATCAATGGTCGGGTTTGCCTGTTAAACTCAACCCTTTTTGGCTTGATGTTGTTGGCTTTGGTCTATGTCGTACATCCTTTCGCAAAACATTTGGTGACTTCTATCCCATTTGTTTATATTGTATGTTTTTTAGGCGTTTTTACGATTGGATGGAGCATTGACTTTGTCTTCACTTTGATTTCTTTGATGCGCCGCAAACATGTTCTAGAAAAGATGCGCGCCGATGTGGAAGAATTCCAAGCCCAATTTGAAGCTAATGTACAAATGGGACTTTTGGAAATCGAACAGCGTAAAGAGGAAAGACAAGCTCGCAAAGAGAAACGCCGAGAAGAATTTGAATTATGGGTTTCACAACAAGAAAATCTTCAATCTCGTTTAAATCGTTTCCATGAAAATATGGAAAACATCGTTGCGATGAAGAAGTCCCATTTAAGTTCGGCTTTCCCAGAACGTCATGTAAGTGAAGAATTTAAAGAATTAAAACGAATTGCGGATGAAATGCATGAAATGTTTAAATAAATCCTTTCCGGCAATGCGCAGGGAAAGACAAGCTTTATCGCAAGAAGCTTGTATTGAAATATTAAAAAAGGAACCACGAGGTGTAATGGCTTTATATGATGTAAATGGCTATCCTTATACGGTTGTATTAAATCATTATTATGCCGATGGAAGACTCTATTTTCATGGCGCTAAGCAAGGCTGTAAGATGGAGATCTTAAAGCAAAACCCAAAAGTTTGTTTCTGTGTTATGGACCAAGGCACGCCTAAACCGAATCATTGGTCTTTGAATTTCCAAAGTGTTGTCGTCTTTGGCGAAGTGAAATTTATTACCGATCCGCAAGAAACCAAAGACTGGATCTATCGCTTTGGAAAACGCTATTATCCGGTTGATCAAGCCTTTTGGGATTCCATCAAAAATTGCGAAAATAGCTTACAGATGTTCTATTTAGAGATTCATCATATGACGGGGAAACTCGTCAATGAATCCTAGAAAATTTTACTTTACATTTCAAGTCTTGAATGATACTATAAACGAGCAAGTTTGCGCTTGCTCTCTGTTTCTTAGAATAAAGAAACCAAAAGTCCAAAGGGAGGTGTACGTATGAAAAAATATGAAATCATGTACATTGTCAACGCATCTTTAGATGACGAACAGTTCCAAAAAGTGACTGATCGTTTGAACAACACAATTATCGAAAATGGTGGAACAATCGACCAATTTGATGATTGGGGAATCAAAGAATTTGCGTATGAAATCGATCACATGAAAAAAGGACACTATGCAGTCGTTAATGCTACCGCAAATAACGAAGGTATTGCTGAATATCAACGTTTAGCTCGTATCAGCAACAGTGTTATCCGTATTATGGTTGTAAAAACCGAAGATGAAAAAAGAGGTTAATTATGATTAATCGAGTTGTCTTGACAGGTCGTTTGACTAGAGATATTGAACTTAGACGTACGCAAAGTGGTGCAGCAGTTGCATCTTTTACGCTTGCCGTCGATCGTAGTTTTAAACGCGAAGGTCAACCAGAGGCAGATTTCATCAACTGTGTTGCTTGGAATCGTAGTGCTGAAACAATGGCCCAATATTTACATAAAGGTTCATTGATTGGGGTTGATGGACGTATTCAAACAAGAAATTATGACAATCAACAAGGACAACGTGTCTATGTGACAGAAGTTGTTTGCGATAGTTTCACTTTCTTGGAATCTCGTGCACAATCACAAGCAAATCAACAGCCAGCAAACAATGGCTATGCAGCGCCTCAATATAATCAACAACCGGTTGAACAATCTTTCGATTCTTCATTTGATGAAAATGACACACTAGATATTGCTAGTGATGATTTACCATTCTAGAAAGGAAGAAAAGATCATGGCATTTAGAAAACAACGTATGGGCCGTAAAAAGGTTTGTTACTTTACGAAAAATAAAATTAAATACATTGACTACAAAGATGTTGAATTATTAAAACGTTTTATCAACGCTAATGGAAAAATTATTCCTAGACGTGTTACTGGTACTCGTGCTAAATATCAGAGAATGCTTGCCAAAGCAATCAAGCGTGCTCGTCAAATGGCATTATTACCATATGTAGTAGACTAATAGAGTGCTCTTAGAGCACTTTTTTTTTGACTTTCTTTTTGTTATAGTTATCTGTATGAAAACAAAAGAACTTACAAGAGGGGCGATGGTTTGTGCCCTCTATGGAATTTTATTATTTATTAACCAACAAACCGCTCTAACCATCGAAAGTAGTATGAATTGGATCTTTACGTTTCCGGTTTTAATTTATACCGGAATGTATGGCTCCAACATGGGTGGAATTGTAGCTGTTGCGATGGCTATGATGACCTTTTTATGGACTTCCATTCTCATCGGTTTTATTTATGGGATTGGTTTGTATAAACGCTGGGGACATGTCTTGAATTTTTCTATTTGTGCCATTCTTTCCGTTATTTCCAGTGCTTTGATCATCTATTTATGGGCTGGTATTTTCGGCTATGATCTGGCAACAGAATTTGCGGATATCTTAGCTATTGCACCATGGATTCACTTACAGGTTCTGGTCTTTGTCTTTGTGATCTTATTGGGGATTCTTCAAGCTTTTTGTATTCACATGATTGCTTTAATGATTTGTGCCAGACTCCATGTTCAAATACGTCCATTAGGCAATATTCGGGATTTTCCTACACCACGCTGGGTAGGAATTGTTTCTGTGCTCATTCTGGCAGGCTACTTTTTAGGCCAAAATGTGGTAAACTCTGATATGAAAGATATTCTGCAAATCATTGCCATTATGGATTTAATGGTCTTAGATTTTTTTGGCGTGCTGTATTTTTTGAATCGCAGTATTGCCCGCAAAAGCCGTTCATCGACTTTTTTAGCTATCATTGGTGCCTTTGTGCCACTGGTTCAATTCCTTTGGATTGGTGCAGGACTAGCAGATTGTCTGTTTCAGATACGGCATAAGAATTGAGGGAATAGTATGAAAGGATTTCAAAAATGGCAATACATTACCTTTGTGGCATGTATTGTTACCATCTTTTATATCGGTTATGACTTTTTGAAAACCGGAAATATCGTAAAATTGATTTTCGAGGCCTTTTTACTTGCGTTTTTTGAAGGCTCTTTTTTGGGGCTTTGGTTTGCGATTCGTAAAAAAGGCTATCAGACCGAAGTTGATGTATCCCGTTTTCTAGGTAAAGATGCTAAGGGTGCTTTAAGTTTTGGAAACATTGGTTTATTGACCTACAACGATGAGTATATTGTGACATGGGCCAGTGATTTCTTTAAAGAACGTGGCATTCATATAGTTAACAACAAGTTGACTTCCTGGATTCAAGATACCCGGAAATTGTTTGAAGATGAAGTGGATTACGTTATTGGTGAATACGAAGATTCTTACTATGAAATTAGTCGTAAGGTGAATTCCAATGTCATCTATGTGCGAGATGTCACTTCGTATCAAAAGTTATCCAAGCAGTATTTAGAAAATGCGATTGTGGTTGGTTTATTGCAGTTGGATAACTACTTGGAGTATCAATCGTTTGAGAATGAAGAGACCATGGCACAGATCAACATGAAATTGCGTGGTCCTTTAATTAGCTGGGCTAAAGAGCACAATATGGTGGTTCGGCGTACGCGTGCTGACCGCTTATTTGTGGTTTTAAATAAAAAGAGTTTTGAAGAGCTTAAACAAGATAATTTTTCGATTCTTCAAATTGTTAAAGATGAAGCCAATCGACTCGATGTTTCTATTACGCTAAGTATGGCCTTTGCGTATGGAAGCAATGACTTTTCGGATTTAGATGATATGGTAAACCAGTTGATTGAATTAACGCAATCACGAGGTGGCGATCAAGTGGCTTTCCGTAATATGAATGGCCCTGTACAATATGTTGGGGGAAACAGTGAAGGTGGTTCCACGCGTTCGAAAGTGCGTGTGCATACAATGGCTCAATCCATACAAGGTGCGATGCGTGATACCGATAAGATCTTTATCGTTGGTCATGTAGATACCGATTTTGATTGTATGGGTGCGGCCTTAGGTATGTCTAGCTGGGCCAAAGCTTTAGGTAAGACAGCCTATATTGCCCTGCGAGATGTGAGTCGGGATACGCAATTGGATGATGTGATGCAACATTTTAAACAACAATTGCTCGATCGTCATAAATTTGTGACACCGAATGAAGCAATGGAAATGATGGATTTTGAAAACGATTTACTAATCCTTGTAGACCATGGAATTCCAGCTATTTCCAGTGCGCGGCCTTTTATTGATAACTGTAAGAATATTTTAGTTATTGATCACCATCGTCGTAGTGATAGCTTTGTCGACAATCCGATGTTAACGTATGTAGAACCAGCGGCAAGTTCCACTTGTGAGCTGATTGTAGAATTAATTGGAAATGTGCCAAACCACGTGCCAATCTATGAATCAGAAGCCACTATTATGTATTTAGGTATTCTTGTCGATACCAACCGCTTTAAGATGCATTCCGATGCACGAACTTTTGAAGCAGCTGCAGCTTTGCGCTCGTGGGGCGCTAATGCGAACCTTGCCGAAAAAGCGTTATGTATCGATTATACCGATTTCGTCATTGAGAACCATTTGATCAATTTAGCGCAATGGGTTTTTAGTCGTTACATGGTGGTATGTATTGATGGACAGCCTGTAGAAAAGACGATGCTTGCTAAGGTAGCCCAATCCTTATTATTGATTAAAGGGTGTGATGCTTCCTTTGTGATTGCCCGTTTGGAAAACAAAGAAAAAGTCACAGCGGTATCTGCTCGAAGTACCGGGGCATACAATGTCCAAAAGATTATGGAAAAATTAAATGGTGGAGGTCACTTTACAGCCGCTGCTGTAGAGCGAACGGATTTAGATCCACAGAAATGTAAAGAAAAATTAATACAGTTATTGGAGGAAGAAGAACATGAAAGTAATCCTGCTTAAAGATGTAAGAAAATTAGGAAAAAAAGATGAAGTAATGGAGGTCAGTGATGGTTATGCACGTAATTATTTGATTAAAAACCATTTGGCTATCCAATATACTTCTGGTTCCAGTAAAGTTTTAGAGCAGCAACAAGAAGTGCGCCAGGAACAAGAAGACGAGTTAAAGGAACAAGCCGAACAAGTTAAAGCACAATTGGCAAAGACACCAGTTGAATTTATGTTAGCGGCGGGTAAAGAAGGACAAGTCTTTGGTTCGGTTTCCAGCAAGAATATTGTTGCAGCTTTACAGAAAAAAGGAATTCAAGTCGATAAGCGAAAAGTTCTTTTGGATACACCAATTTCTTCTTTAGGAACTACACGCGTAAAAGTTGATTTATATCGTAATCAAGTTATTGGCGAAATTGTCGTAAAAGTTCGCCAGAAAGGCTAGGAATGCCAAGGGAATTACCTAACAGCCAGCAATTGGAATGTGCGGTCTTAGGGGCTATTATGATGTGGCCCGATGTTATGACGGCCTGCAGTGATCAAGATTTACAAGCAGAAGAGTTCTATTTGCCGCAACACCGAACTTTATATCAAACGATGTTGGATATGGCGGATGCCAATCAAGCGATTGATCAGATTACGGTCATTACGCGTTTAAAAGATCAAGAACAACTGGATCAAGCAGGGGGCGCCGATTATGTCGTTTCTTTAGCGGATACTGCCATTAGTCCTGCCGTTGTTGGCATGTATATTACAGAAATTAAGAATAAGGCCCAATTGCGCCGTTTGATTGATACTTCGGAAAAGATTGCCAATGACAGTTATGAGAACAGTGGGGATATTGATTCCGTCTTAGATAATGCGGAACGTGCCATTATGGAAGTAACCCGGGATCGCCGCGGTACGGAATTCGAATCCAGCAAAGAAATTGCCAATCGGGTTATTGCCGAGTTAAATGAATTACGAAACCATAAAGGGGTAACGGGCATTCAGACTGGCTTTACGGATTTAGACCGTATGACCAATGGTTTCCAACGTGGTGATTTGATTATTCTTGCCGCACGTCCGGCAATGGGAAAATCCGCCCTGGCTTTAAATTTTGTCAACCAAGTGGCTAAACGAAACGAAGGTTGTGTTTGTCTTTTCTCACTGGAAATGCCTGCAGATTCTTTGATGAAGCGTTTAATGAGTGCTGAGAGTCGGGTCTATTCGGATAAACTTCGTTCGGGAAAACTTAAGGATTCTGATATGTCGAAGTTAAATGCGAGTGCAACGCGTTTGAGTGAACGTCCTATCTATATCGATGATACAAGTAGTATTCGCGTTTCCCAGATTTTCTCGAAGTGTCGCAAGCTGCAAAGTGAACATGGTTCGATTTCTCTAATTGTGATTGACTACTTGCAGTTAATTTCTGGAACAAGAGCGGAATCGCGTCAACAAGAAGTATCAGATATTTCTCGTAACTTGAAGATTTTAGCGAAAGAGATGAACTGTCCGGTAATTGCACTATCACAGTTATCCCGTAAGGTGGAAGAAAGAACAAACCATGAACCCCAATTGTCCGATTTACGTGAATCGGGTTCGATTGAGCAGGATGCCGATATTGTCATGTTCTTATATCGGGCTAATTACTATGAAAAAGATAAAGAAGAACAAGAAGAGACAGAAGTGGTTGATTTGTCTTTGGCCAAACACCGTAATGGTGGGATTGGCGGAATCAAATTAGCCTTTGAAAAGAATATTTCGCGTTTCACAAACTATGCGAATGCAGGAGATGATATTTATGCGAATTGATGTTTTGTGTTCGGGATCAAAAGGGAATGCTTGCCTGGTTCGTCATGGAGATAGCCAGATCTTAATTGATTGTGGCTCTACACAGCGGTATTTAAAGCAGGCAATGAACAAGGTGCAAGCTTCTTTTGATGATTGTAACGGGGTTTTGATTACCCATACACATAAAGATCATGTTTCGCGAATCAAGGATGTAAAACATCTTCCTATTTATTCGTATTGTGATCTTGAAGAAGTGGATCATCATACGATTGTAGAGCCCTTATCAACTTTTGATTTGGGCTGTTTTCATGTCCAGGTGATTCGTTTATCCCATGATAGCCCTAAAACGGTTGGCTATGTGATTGAAACAGATCAGGAAAAACTGGTGTATATCACCGATACGGGCTATATTCCCAACGATGAAAAAGCCCTTTTATGTAATGCCGATTATTATGTATTTGAAAGCAATCACGATATTGCCCGCTTAATGCAGACCAATCGTCCAATGTTTATTAAACAGCGGATCTTAAGTGATAGTGGTCACTTAAATAATGAGGATTCTTCAATGAATCTTTCCCAGATTATTAATTCGAAGACAAAAGAAGTTGTCTTAGCGCATCTATCGGAACAAGCCAATGTACCAGAATTGGCATTGGATGTTTTTCAAGAGACTTTTCGCAAACAAGGCTTGCCGTATGCGAATTTAACAGTACGTGCTGCGAAACAATTTGAAGCGCTTACAATTTCTGGCAAATAGATTGAAATATGCTTAGAACAGATGGTAGAATCAGAAGTAAAGGAGAATAAATTATGTTAAAAATTATTGATCATCCATTAATTCGTCACAAATTGACGATTATGCGAAACAAGGATACGGGAACAAAGGATTTCCGTCAAAACTTAGATGAAATTGGAGGCTTGATGGCCTATGAGGTAACCCGTAATTTACCTGTAAAAGAAGTGGAAATTGAAACGCCAATTACTTCTTGTGTTGGAGTAGAACTCGCAAAGAAAATTGTCGTTGTTCCAATTCTTCGGGCTGGCTTAGGTATGGTTAATGGAATTATGAACTTAATTCCAACTGTTCAAGTGGCACATATTGGTATGTATCGTGATGAAGAAACATTACAACCGGTTCCTTATTTTGAAAAATATCCACCTAAATTTGCGGAAGCAGAAGTTATTATTGTAGACCCAATGTTGGCTACAGGTGGTTCAAGTATTGCTGCCATTGATATGGCAAAGAAACAAGGTGCGAAATCGATTCGCTTAGTTTGTTTAGTTGGAGCTCCAGAAGGGGTAAAAGCGGTTGAAAAAGCGCATCCAGATGTAGATATTTACTTAGCTGCTTTAGACGATCATTTGAATGAGCATGGATATATTGTCCCTGGCTTAGGCGATGCAGGAGATCGTATTTTTGGCACAAAATAATTACTTTAAAATGAGTCGACCTATTTTAGTCAGAACCTTTCTTTTGACCATTGGGGCCTCCATTATTGGAATGGTACTATGGGATTGGAAAGTTTTTATTGGAATTTGGTGGGGCTCATTTATGGGGTTGATTGGCTATAGAATGATTTGTTCTATGGTCCGCAACTTAACAGTAGAAGATGGCAAATCTCAAGGAATGAAAAGTTATGCGTTTCGTTACATGTTTTATATGATTGGCATGCTTGGATTGGTCTTCTTGCATATTCCCGTGCTTGCTGGATTGGTGGGGCTTATGGCACACAAAGCAGCAATTCTACTGTGTACAATAGAAAGGAAGGATTTTCATGGGCGAACAGGCTAGTGCATTAGAGTGTACGTTTGGATCTTTTCATTTGGAAATCCAACAATCCATTCTTGTATGGTTTGGTTTATGTATTTTATTTGGCATCTTTTTCTATTTTGCGGGTAAAAAAATAGACCGGGCTGATCCAAGAAAAAAACCAACGGGCTTAGTGTATCTTGCCGAAGAAATGGTGAATTTAACATTATATGTGACAGAGGGTAATCTGCGTGAAAAAGTATATGAATACATGCATATCTTTGGCACGATGATTTTCATGATGTTAGCAGCAAATCTAATTGGTTTAGTAGGACTTCAAAATCCAACTTCTAATGTGAGTTTTAATGGAACCTTAGCCTTATGTATCTTTTTGACGGTCCAATTTCAAGCTATTAAACGGGCTGGAATCGTAGGTCGTTTAAAAGAGTGGTGTGAACCATTTACAGTGATGTTTCCTATCAATATTATTGGCGAAATCGCTCCAGTTATTTCCTTGACGATGCGTCTTTTTGGAAATATTTTAGCGGGTTTTATTATTACTATGTTGGTATACACATTGATGAAAAGTACAATGCCATGGGGAATCTTAGGCTATATTGCGACCCCTTTCTTGCATATGTACTTTGATATTTTCTCAGGTTTAATTCAATCATATATTTTCTGGACTTTGGGATCCTTTTATCTAGGACAACAAATTGCTCCAGAACAAGAGTAGGAGGATAAAAGAATGTTTAATGAAGAGTTCGTAAAAGGTATGGCTTGTCTTGGCGCGGGTATTGCGATGATTGCTGGTTTAGGTCCTGGTATTGGTCAGGGTATTGCAGCTAGTAAAGGTGCAGAAAGCGTTGGTCGT
>OOCH01002015.1_pt1 | contig 13896 bp, 10 predicted proteins | sample 1671641 | NCBI WGS metagenome assembly OOCH01 (sample SAMN06348177, study PRJEB24527) | human gut metagenome | biome: human gut; feature: ankylosing spondylitis patient; material: feces | host: Homo sapiens | place: China | collected 2015-10
AAAAAACAATATTAATGATAATTCCATTACAAAAGCAAGATAAATTTTGAAAAATAAAAATGCTATAACGAGGCAACGCCGGATACATATAAAATTGTATCCGGCATTGTCTACTTTTATCTATATTCTATTTCGTCTTACAGGCTCATGCCACCGTCTACACGGATAACCTGTCCTGTAATGTAAGATGCCTTGTCGGAGGCAAGGAATGCTGCCATCTCAGCGATATCTGATACCTCACCCAGTCTCTTAACTGTGATGTGGTCGAGCATCGCATCCTTCATCTTATCTGACATTGCGTCTGTCATATCTGTCTTGATGAATCCCGGTGCAATCGCATTTGCTGTTACACCACGGCTGCCAAGCTCCTTTGCTACAGACTTCGTCATGCCGATGATTCCGGCTTTGGATGCAGCATAGTTGATCTGTCCTGCATTTCCCTCAATGCCGACTACGGATGACATGTTGATGATCCTGCCGTACTTCTGCTTCATCATCGGTCTGTACACATGCTTGATACAGTTAAATGCACCCTTCAGGTTGATATTGATAACCTGATCGAAATCTTCTTCCTTCATGCCGAGCATGATATTATCTTTTGTAATACCGGCATTGTTTACGAGGATATCAACTCTGCCATACTGCTCTAGTGCAAACTTGATAAGTCCCTCTGCTTCTGCAAAATCAGCTACATTTGCCTTATAAGCAACTGCTTCTCCGCCAGCTTCCTTGATCTCTGCTACGAGACTGTTTGCACACTCCTCTGAGCCATTATAATTGACAACTACCTTTGCGCCATATCCTGCAAATGTCTTTGCAATGGCTCTGCCGATACCACGTCCGGCACCTGTTACGACTGCTACTTTATCCTTAAGCATTCAGTTCCTCCAATTTCTTCAGATCATCAACCGTTGCAATGTTGATGCATTTCTTTTCTTTGTTGATCTTTCTCATAAAGCCGGACAGAGTCTTTCCAGGTCCAACCTCTACAAATGTATCTACGCCGTCTGCGATCATAGCTTCGATACTCTGCTGCCATCTGACAGATGAATATACCTGACGCATCAGTAAAGTCTTAACCTCTGAAGCATCTGTTACATAACATGCATCAGCATTACATACATACGGAAGGAAATCGTCTGCGATCTCTACATCTCTTAAGTATGCATATAACTTTTCACCGGCCGGTTCCAACATCTTGGAATGGAATGGGCCGCTGACATTTAACTTGATCACTCTCTTGGCTCCTGCTGCCTGAAGAGCTTCACATGCTTTGTCAAGGGCTTCTGTCTCACCGGAAATAACGATCTGTCCGGGACAGTTATAATTTGCGATCTGAACATTGCCCGGAGTCTCCTCACAGACCTTTGCGATCACGTCTGCATCCGTTGCAATAACGGCTGCCATAGCGCCCTGTCCAAGCGGAACTTCATTCTGCATCAGGATACCACGCTGTCTTACGGTCTTGATCGCATCCGAAAGCTTCATAGCACCACAGGCTGTCAGTGCGCTGTACTCGCCAAGCGACAGACCTGCGAATACATCTGCCTTCAAACCTGCATTCTTTACATGCTCATAGATAGCAAGCTCTGCTGCCACCATCGCAGGCTGTGTATATTCTGTCTTGTTGATGTCTTCATTTTCCTCAAAGCAGATTTTCTTCAGATCAATGTCAAGTACACTGTCTGCTGTATCGATCACTGCCTTACTGTCTTCAAAATTGTCATAAAAATCCTTAGCCATGCCTACATACTGAGCACCCTGGCCAGGAAAAATCACTGCTGTTTTACCCATTCTTTTCACCTGTCTATTCTTTATATTTACTGACAACGGCCGAACATCATTCACTCTTTGACTGTCGTCATCGTCTGTTCCTCTATACTAAAAGAAGCAGCCAGTCTGTCATCCACCAACCTGCGCTGGGCAAATCTGGTATATAGACATCTTCGCTGCCTCTTGTCTGCTTCTGATGTGAATTATTCTTCTACACCTTTGCTCTTAAGATAGTTAAGTACGTCTTCGAATGTAGCAACGTCTTCAAGCTCCTCAGCAGGGATCTCAACGTCGAATTCATCTTCCATCTTCATTACTATCTCATATAAATCTAATGAATCTACTCCTAAATCATCTTTGAAGTTAGTATCGAGCTGCATCTCATCCTGTGATACTCCTAACTGCTCTTCGAAAATAGCTTTTACCTTATCGAACATATTAATAATTCCTCCTAAATATAGTAAATGTTTATCTCACTGCCCCGCGGACGATTATAATATAACGCATGGATACAGTAAAGTCAACAAAATACTGTTCCGTTTTTTTCCTTTTTTTCTATCTGTTTCTGACAGCATCTAACGGCTGCAGTTTCGATGCAAATCTCGCAGGAAAATATCCAGCACATATCGCAAGCAGAATCGCTCCGACAACGGCTCCGGCTGCAAGCTCCCATGGGATCATTGCAATCTGCGTTCCCTTTGCCAGATCGAACATTTTAATAGCGATCTTATCTACGATACCCTTAAAACCATACGATAAAAGTACTCCTATGATACCGCCCGCCGCTCCGATGATTCCTGCCTCTGTCAGAAACAGAATCTGCAGCTCATCCGGGTCGCAACCAAGAACCTTTAATACACCGATCTCATTGATCCGGTCAAATACCGATGTTGTCATGGTATTGCTGATTCCGATCACGGCTACGATCAGCGCAATTGCTCCGATACCGCCAAGTAAAAGCTGTACCATCTTCAGATATTTCTGTATCGTATCCAAATACTCTTTCTCATTTTCCGTCGTATACCCCATATCCTGAAGCTTCTTCACGATAGAATCGACATGATCAATATTATCAACAGTCACAACCGCTCCGGAATATACGAAATCCTTGTACGGATTTCCATTTGCATCAAGCGGCTGTCCCGGCAGCGTTCCCCCACTGGATACTCTGCCTAAAAAGCTCTTTAACACATCCAGATCGCAGTAAATGCTCTGTGAGTCTCTGTTATATGTATCTTCTCCACTGTCAATAACCGCTCCGACTTCTATCTTCACCGGTGTCATCTCCTGTGAATCCCAGAAGGACAGATCCACTTTTTTTCCGATCCATGTCTCTGCTTTTTTCTTCTCTGTCACATCATAGGTCTGCTCCGTTTCCGGATTATAGAATAAGGATGTGACCTTATTTCCCATAATAAGCACCGGCTTCACGCTCGATGTTGTCTGCTTTGACGTCTTTGTATACTTAAGCTTCGCAAGCTCCGACTGTGGAATACCGGTAATCGCACCATCATAAGAATATTTTCCATTTGTGATGGTCACATACATCTCATAGGTCGGATATACGGAACTGACATATTCAAGCTCCTGAAAAGTTTTCACGGTCTGATCCATGATCATCCGGTCTTTGTGCTTGCCGCCGGTTGCTCCGGTCACCTGAATCCGGCAAATACTTTCACTATCCACCATGGTATTGATCATTTCCTGTCGTACGCCGATACCAACTGCAAGCAGGGTCACAACAGAGATCACACCAATCACAACTCCAAGTATGGTTAGAAAGGTTCTGGTTTTTCGTCTTTTCATATTCATCAAACATAAATGACTGATCCAACCCATTTAGAACTCCTCCAATATCTCTTTCTTCCTCTTTCTTCTGCGGATAATCCAGATAACAATAAGTGCTGCAACAACCACAGCAACAACGATCTCTATGATCATCTTACTGTAATCTTTCTTCTGTACATCCTTTACCTTTTCAATATCTGTATAGACAGGTGCATTTACGCTGATTGAGAAATTTTCTTCCAGTGTTGTTACATTTCCTGACTTATCTTCATATGTAACGATAAGCTTACCCATCTCACCGCCGGTGCCTGTCGTCTTCGTTGTGTTTGCAAGTATATCGATCGAGCCATTCTTACCCGGTTCGATATTGCCGATATAGACATCACCTTCAGATGTAAATCTTGTATCGATCTTTGCCTTTACATTATAGAGGGTAGATGCTCCCAGATTGCTGACACTTCCCATGATCTCGATAGAATCTCCAAGTGTCACATCTGACTCTGCATATACGCCTGTGATCTCACCGCGCTGTTTGATCGTGACCGGCAGATAGATCGTATCTGTCACGGTATATGGATTGCCATAGCGGTCTTCATACTCATCTGTCACTGTCAGCTTATAAGCCTTTTCTTCCAGATTGGCTGCTGCCTGCATCGGGAACTCAAATGTATAAGTCTCTCCGCCTTCCAGACTTGCCAGATATCCGGTTCCGGCTCCGGATGCCGGAATCAGTTCGCCTCCCTCGGAAGCGACTGCCATTTTCAGATTACTGATCTTTTTATCTGCGGTATTCTTGATCGTAACCTCAAGTGTAAAGGTTCCGCCTGCCACTACTTCATTCTCTTTGATCTTATAATCGGTTACCATAACCTTTGGCTCCGCTGCTGATACAAAAGCCATCGTGTCCTTATATCCAAATACAGCAAGGAATCCAAGTACACATGCCATATAGATTGTTAGTATTCGTTTCATCTCTACATCTCCTCTCCTTCTGATATCTTTCCATCCGTGATCCTCACGATACGGTCTGCCTCTCTCGCCAGATCGATATTATGTGTGATAAGTACCAGTGTCTGATCCAGCTTCTTAACAGAATTCTGAAGCAGAGTGATAACTTCATTTCCGTTTTTGGAGTCAAGTGCTCCGGTAGGCTCATCGGCAAGAATCAATGCCGGGCGATTTGCCAGTGCTCTTGCGATCGCTGCACGCTGCTGCTGTCCACCAGATAACTGGTTTGGAAGATGCTTCCGTCTGTCCTTCAGACCTAACATCTCTATGATATGATCGATGTAATCGCGATCCGGCTTTCTGTGATCAAGCAGGATCGGCATCTTGATATTTTCCTCTACTGTCAGTACCGGGATCAGATGATATGCCTGAAATACAAATCCGATCTTTCTTCTACGGAAGACTGACATCTCCTCATCGGTCAGTCTTGTAATATCCTTTCCGTCTACGATGACATTTCCCTCATTTGGAGTATCCACACCACCCATAACATGAAGCAGGGTGGATTTACCGGAACCGGATGCACCGACAACCGCCACGATCTCGCCCTTATTCACTGTCAGGTTCACATCATCAAGCGCCCATACTCTGGTATTTCCCTCACCATAGATCTTGGTTACATGTTCCATCTTTACTATTTCCATCTTTTACCCTCTTTCTTCTGCCCCCGGCAGAGTGTTTTATCTATATCTTTACCTCATATCCATACATTGCTTCTTCATAGCAGGATACTTTTTAATAAATAACTGATTTCCTATTCTTCTACCTTCAGGTCTTCTACTACTGCATTCGGAAGATCCCGCAGTGCCAGATAGATGCTGCCGCAGATGATAAGTCCGGATGCAGCAACGCCTACGCCAAATGCCCACCAGGCAATGGATCTGCTGACTGAGATCACCATATCCAGATAGTAAAAGAGTCCAAACGAAAATGCGATACCTATGACAAAGCCGATCACATTGGAAACGATTGTCGTCATTACACCTTCCAGCATAACCGTCTTTATCAGACGCTTTCTGGACATTCCGATCACACGGAGCTGAGCAAGCTCCTTTCTCCTCATATGCAGATTACCAATGGTTGTATTCACGATATTCACTGAGCTGATCGTGAATATGAGCAATACCGCCGCAAGCGCGTACCGGACAAAGCCCTTGATCGAGACATACATCATCATCGCCTCTGCATACAGTGAATCATCTACATAGGAAAGCATCTCATTTACAGCACTTGTTGACGGGCTTTCCGGATTTATCTTGTACTTCATACCTGATATATCATTTTCTCCATATCCGGTCAGTGCAAAATAATCTGCCTGCCGCATATAGATCTGTCGGTCACAGTTGCCATTTACCTCAAACAGCTGTGCTCCAAGATCCAGTATGCCTTCCACCTTATAGGTCTTATAATGTCCTTCTGCGATTAGCTGATCCTTGATCCGTTTTGAATCCACATACCTCTGAGTCATCCTGCCTCTGCCTTCTGCGTTTTTGATCTCATCTTTTGCATCATATGTTTCTGATTTCTTCGCTTCGGCTTCCAGCTTGTCAAATTCAGCCTCCCGCTTCTCTGTCACCTTCTGACATTCCTTTTGAAACAAATCAAAATCTACCAGCTTGATCGTATCTCCAAGTTCAAATTGATAGGTATCAAAATGATACGTCATGTCATACAGGGTATCCGTTTCATCCTCCTGCTCGCTCAGATCCCATGACTTCACGCTTCCACCGGCTACAACCAAAATGCCATTCTCTGAAAGCTTTGTTGTTCCCTCTTTCAGATATCTGTCAAGTCCATCCAGTTCCTCTGTATCACAGCCCACAACCCGCACTGTACGCATCATGCTGTCTGCCATTCCCTCGGTAAATTCCACATCGCCATCTCTTGCTTCTTCTTTCGTTACATGCAGCTGATCCAGATATCTTGAATAATATTCACCTGCCATTGTTTTCGTCTTATATTCCTCTGTGATCTTACCGCCATAATCTTCGACATCTGTCACATCTGCCATACAGGCATATATCTTCTTTGATTCCTCCACACTGACATTCCGGGATAATTCACGAAATGCCTCCGCAGATGGCAGGCTGCTCTGTGCCTCTCCCAGATCCACATCTGCACTTGGAGTCTGAACGATCTGGATCTGATACTCTCCGTAGTTGTCTTCCATGTCCTGAAAGCTTTTCCGAAGCATCCCAAAGCAGCTGCAGACCACTATGATCGCCGATATACTAAATACCATTGCCGTTACCGTCTTTATAAAACGTCCTCTGTTGCGCAGCACACTCTTTCTCGCATATGCGCCTTCGATGCCAAATATCTTACCCATCAGTCCGGCACCATGGCGGCGGAGCTTCTCTTTTTTGACTCTGAATTCTCCGCGGACTGCACTGACCGGAGTTATCTTCGTTACAAGCTTGCTGTTTTCCCTCATCAGGAAATACAGATCCCCCAAGTATGTGACCAGTATCGGGATCACTGGTATGATATGGAAGCCGGCACTGAGTTTGAAGATAAATCCAAGTATCATACTAACGATCCAGCCTGCAATAACTCCTGCAAGCAGACCCGTAATTTCAAGAATCGCTCCCATCCGATAGATGATCACCGCAAGCTGTCCCTTGGTTGCTCCGATACATCTGAGAATTCCATAGTCCTTCACCTGTTCCATGGTAAACATCTGGATCGTATTCCGGATCACACCTACCGCAAAGATTGCAAAGATATAGGCAACCAGAAGCACGACGATCAGCAGCACTGCAAATCCTTCCTCTGTATCTTGCAGATACCAGGTACTGAGATTCCAGTTGAGCTCTGCTTCCACATCATAATCTGCTGTCATTTCTTCCATGATCTTTGTCATTCGATATGGATGTCCGGTATTTACATACAAGGCATTGTCATATACCTTCTGTGTCAGTCGTCCATCATCTTCCCACTCCTGCACCGCATACTTTCCTGTGTATGCCTGGATGACCCGTTCATCCGATGCAATCTGGGATAATTTTTCCTGATCATCTGTCAGAAATACGATCTCATAATCTGCTTCTTTTCTTACTTCCTTTTGCTGCTGTAGCATATACGAATATAGAAAATTCAGTCCGGTATACAGTACGATCACCGTGATCATAACCCCTATGATCGTGATCGTGCACCGCCTTTTACTGGCTTTCAGATAATATACTGCAAGCTTCTTATAGTCTCTCATCACTCACCTCTGCCTCTCTTTTTTATTTTATGCATCATCTGTCAGATCTCTGATCCTAAGAAAATGCTTTTCTCTATTCTTCAAGCTTCAGATCATCCACAATATCTTTTGGGAGTTCCCTGAGCGGTACATAGATACTGCCACAGATCACGAATGCTGACACGATCAGTCCGACGCCAAATGCCCACCAGGAAACGGTTGGTTTTACATACAGAACCATACTGATATACACATACAGATATATCGTAAAGATCGTACCAAACAGGAACCCCAGAAGATTCGATATAACCGTTGTCATAACACCCTCAAGCATAACCGTATGAATCAGCCGTTTTCTGGACATTCCGATCACCCGGAGCTGTGCGAACTCCTTCCGCCTCATGTGAATGCTCCCCTCTATACTGTTGATGATATTTACTGAGCTTAATGCAAATGCAAAAATTACAAATGCAAGAACATAACGTATCATATTTCTGACATACAAAACCCCATATACTACATCGGTAACGTCATCGGCAGCATTTTTCAGATTCAGTTCATTAAATGCCTCTGCCGGAATCAGGTTCAGATCAATTGCGTATTTTACCCCTGTCACATCCTGTTCATCATATCCGCTCAGATCAAAAAAGGCTTCCCGCTTCATATAAATGCAGCCTTCATTTGGCATTAGCTGATCGCCAAAATCCAGAATTCCCTGTACCGTATAGGTACGATAACGTCCCTCCTCTATCAGCTCCTGCCGGATCTGCTCTGCGATCACATACTGTTCATAGTACGTTTTTCTACCTTCCTTTGTTCCCCGTACCTCCGACTGATATTCACTATCTGTGGAAATCTCGGGTCGCAGCACGATGCTTTCTGCCACCATCTGTTCATATGCTGCGTGATATCGTTTGTTATATTCTTTATAATCGATCAAGCGTATCTTATCGCCCAACTGAAAATCATAGCTTTTAAAATGCTTTGCCGGATCATACAGCGTCAGCCTCTCATCACCGGACCAGGCATAGTCCAATGTGCTTCCTCCGTTTACGACCAGTATGCCATCCTCCGAAAGCTCAGCCGTGCCGCTTTTTACAAACCGTGCCAGTTCATCCAGATCATTCTGATCGCACCCTTCAATACCGACCATTGAACACTGCTGGCTGCTAAATGCCTTCTTATATTCCACATCATCATCTGCTCTGTATTCTGTTTTATCCCGGTCTCTCCATTCCTGTAATCGTTGGCCAAGATAATTGCCGTAATTCGTCTGTTCCTTATAATCAGGATCAAGCTTCCCATAATATTCTTCCGGATCTACCAGATTATCCGTAATTCTGTAGATCAGCTTTGCTTCTGTTATATAATATCTGGATGCTGTATCTTTGATCGTATCCGCCGAAAGGTTTTCATTTCCCTGTATCTTTTCCACATCATAATAAATGGATGCCGCCGTTCCATCCTCAGCCATGTATCTTCCATACATCTCACTGGTATTCCGGATCGTCGCATGAATCATATCCCATGAACTCAGACAGATAATGCATGCTGTAATGCTGATCATCACAGTAAACACCGTTTTTGCAAATCGTCCACTATTTCGCAGCACGCTCTTTCTTGCATACGCTCCTTCGATCCCGAACAGTCTTCCCATCAGTCCATTTCCGCGTACCCTGATCTTCTCCTTTTTGATCCTGTATTCTCCACGAACTGCACTGACCGGCGATATCGTTATCACAAGCTTGGAGCATTCCTGCATAACAAAATACAGATCTCCCAGATATGCGATCAGAATCGGAATCACCGGCTGGATATGAAATCCTGCATCAATACCGACTGCAAAGCCAAGAAGCATACTGACACCGGTACCTGCGAGAACTCCTGCCGCAATCCCGGCTATCTCTATGATCGCTCCCATACAGTAAATGATCTGGTGAAGCTGTCCTTTTGTCGCTCCGATGCAACGCAGGATTCCATAATCCTTTATCTGTTCCAATACAAACATCTTGATCGCATTTCTGAGCATACCAACTGCAAAGATCGCAAAGATATATGTGATGAGCAGTATCACAAGCAATGCTACAGCCTGAAGTCCGTCTGTATCCTGGATATACAGAGAAGATAGCTCCCAGTTCAATTCAGCATCTACCCCATAATCCGCTTTCATTTTCTCCATGACCGAATACATCCGGTATGGATGGCGGATATTCACATACAGTGCATTGTCATATATACGCGTATCAGCTGTCTGCTCCTCATCTGCAAACACATCTTCCTCTACCACATACCTTCCGGTATATGCCCGGACCACCCGGTCATCTGCAGCAACCTGTGATAATTTCTCCGTATCATCTGACAGAAAAACAATCTCATAATCTGCTGTCTTTCTGACCTCCTGCCTTTGATGAAGTATATACGAATAGCCATAATTTAATGCTGCATATATCACAATGACTGTGATCATGACCCCTATGCCGGTAACAATGCTTCGCCTTTTTCCAAGCTTCAGATAGCGCAGCGCCAATTTTCTATAATCCGTCATATTATGTCTCTCCTTAAGTCTCCTTTTTTATTTCTGTACAATAAAAAAGATAGATACCTTTTCGTTGTATCTATCTTCTCACTTCTATCTTACATTCCCGTGAATATCTGCCCATTCTTTTCTTACAATTCTGTAAGAAACGGAAAAGTCTCACTTGTAATATTATTTCCAGACAGGGCTTCCATGCATCTGCACCGCTATCTACTCTGTATGCACGAATGTGATGATAAACCAGGTATATGCTCCTTCTTCACTCCGCACCGTGATCTTGCCACCCATTCCTTCTACAATGGATTTTGTGAGAGACAGGCCGATTCCGACACTATTTGGATTGACATCATGATGCACCCGGTAGAATCGTTTGAATATATTGCCCAGATCTTTTTCCGCGATTCCCATTCCATGATCCTTCACATAGATTCTGGTAAATACCGGATTCTGTTCTGCTTCGATCGTGATCTCCGTTTTTTCCGGTGAATAATCTGACGCATTTTTTAAAAGATTGATAATCGCTTCCACCAGCCATTCCCCATCGCAGACCAGCTTCCTGTCATCCTTGCAGATCACACGAAGCTCCTGCTCTCTGCTCTCTGTAAGAAACGTCACGCTGTCTCTCGCCTGTAACAACAATAGCTTCAGATTGCACTCTTTCCGGTCAAACTGAATCGCTCCGGCTTCGATCCGGGCAAGCTTCAGCAGGGACAATACCATCCATTCCATTCTGGATAACTGATTCTTGGATTCCGTCAGTACCTGTCTGCGTTTTTCCTCATCCACAAAGGCTTCATCTGACAGAAGATCCATAAATACATTTAAGGATGCCAGTGGTGTCTTTAACTGATGGGAAATATCTGACATGATATCCCGCAGAAATATCTTTTCTGCCAGTTCCCGCTCTTTGCTCTCTTTTAAAAATGTAACCATCTTATAGAAGTTCGTATACAAAATACCAAGTGTTCCCTGTTTATACTCTTCTTCCAGCAGATCATCAGTACCTTCTACGACCTGAAGCATCTCCTCCGATATCTTTTCTATCTCCTTATATACCCGGTCAACCTCCCGGTAACCGGCCAGAAACAGGATCAGTAAAAAAACTGCCATCACTATCAGAACCATGCAGATTTTTCTGATCTCTCCACCAAAAAGGAATGATATGCAAACTCCTGTCACGATCAAAAAGATCAATGACAGGAGTACAAATCTCTGTATAAAACGTTTTCTTTCAAAACTGTTTTTCAAAATCTCTGTGTCCTCTTATATATCTCTTCCCACATTTACAAGAACCATAGCTGACATCTTCGGCACCTTCATATAAAGCATATTATGCTCTACTTTGTAGTCACAGGTTTCCAGACTGTAGCCTTCTTCATTTGTAAGCATCACTCTGCGCATGATCTCATGGTTCTTGACCCCAATCCGTCTGACATGCAGCTTCACATCGATGTCTTCATAATTTGTATTCAGGATCACAACCAGTTGCTCCGTATCTGTGAACCGTCCATATGCGATAATCTTATGTGCTCCATGCAAGAACATAACCGAGCCACGGATCAGAGCCTCATAGTTCTTATGGATACAGATCATGTCTTTATGGAACCGGATCAGTTCCATATCTTCTCTGCCCCACGGATACGTTCTACGGTTATCCGGGTCAGTCCAGCCACAAAGTCCTGCTTCATCTCCATAGTAGATCGTCGGAGCTCCCGGCCAGGTCATCTGGAATACAACGCCCTGACGGAATATACTCTTATCGATACCCTCATTTGCCGCCTGCGGCCCCATCGTATGCGTACGTCCGACTCTCCGGTTTGTACGGGTTAAGAATCTGGAATGATCGTGGTTTGATAATTCATTCATTGCAATCTCAAGGGATGGACGCTGGAATCTCGCCATATGATAATTCATGGCTCCCATAAATGTATCCGGATTACCCAACAGATCACCACGGAACTCATCACTGTGTTTCTCAACACCAGTCAGAAACCAGGTAATCGGCTCCATAAATGCATCATAGTTCATAACGGTATCCCACTGATCGCCCTTTAACCAAGGCTTTGGATCTCCATAATGCTCTGCCAGTACAATTGCATTTGGATTTGCCTCTTTGACTGCGTTACGGAACATTCTCCAGAACTTGTGATTATATTCCTCCGAATGTCCGAGATCTGCTGCAACATCCAGTCGCCAGCCATCCACGTTATATGGAGGGGACACCCATTTCTTTGCTATATTCAAAATATATTCCACCAGTTTTGGGGAATCTTCATAGTTCAGCTTTGGAAGTGTATCATGCCCCCACCAACCATCGTAGGTGGTATTATACGGCCATACCTCTTCGTTATAAAACTTAAAGAATGACTTATACGGACTGCTCCAGGATACATATGCTCCCTTCTCGTAGCCTTCCTGATTCTCATAGATACACTCACGATCCATCCATTTGTTGAAGGAACCGCAATGGTTAAATACACCATCTAAGATAACACGCATACCACGACTGTGAATCTCCTCCACCAGTTCTGCAAAAAACTGATTGCTGGCTTCCAGATTCCGTTTGTCGGTTACACGGCTGATATATTTTGTTGCTCTTTTATTCTCTTTTACGCCATCCGGCAGGCATTCGCCCTCGTCCACAACGATCTTTCCGAAATGCGGATCAATATAATCATAATCCTGAATATCGTATTTGTGGTTGGATGGTGATACAAATAACGGATTAAAATAGATAACATCTACGCCCAGATCCTGCAGATAATCTAACTTATCCTTAACACCCTGAAGATCTCCGCCATAGAAACGTCCGACATCCATATTTGCCGGATATTCATACCAGTCCTTCACCTGTCTGGTAGGACTGTCGATGTAGCAGTATTCGTTGTCCAGTACATCGTTCGATGGATCTCCATTACAGAAACGATCCACATAGATCTGATAAAAGACAGCTCCCTTTGCCCAATCCGGTACATCAAAGCCCGGACAGATTTCAAAGTTATAGTCCGGATTCACATTCTTCTGTACACCGATCCTATTATAATAACAGGTCACACAGCCCGAATGGACCTCAAAATAATAGGATATATATTTCTCTCCGGCGGGGATCACCGCCGTATAGTAATCAAATAAATCATCGGATTCTTCAACAGACATGACGAGTTCCTCGCCATTGTAGATCAAATAAACTTCATCGGCATTATCTGCACATGTTCGAAATCTAACCTTCACCTGGTCATTGATTCCAGGCTCCTGCGGTATTCTGTAGTATTCAGAACCATCGGAAAACAATCCCCCTACATTGATAACCGGCTTCAGATCATATATATAATCATGAATTCTTTCTGCGTTCGTGTATTTGTCGGACATTCAAAACTCTCCCTTTCGTTTATGCCTTTTCATTCTAATACTTTTTTAATAAATAGACAACCTTTTTATGCTGACAACCAATGGCAAAAACTAAGCCCCACAGCATCCTCCGCCGCTCCCCGGGGGTCTGCCCCTGTTATAAATACCATTGCAAGGCTTTCGTTATGAACTGCACATTGTCAGTAAATACGGGTGCTTGTTTGAGCCGAAGGCGAGTTAGCACAGGAGTATTTAC
>OOCH01002031.1_pt1 | contig 13808 bp, 9 predicted proteins | sample 1671641 | NCBI WGS metagenome assembly OOCH01 (sample SAMN06348177, study PRJEB24527) | human gut metagenome | biome: human gut; feature: ankylosing spondylitis patient; material: feces | host: Homo sapiens | place: China | collected 2015-10
CAAATAATAATAGGATTATTATCGGCCTAAAATCGAAGCGCCTTTTTGATCCCAATTGTTCAAAATTTCCTCTGCCTGCATAAAATATTCATTTTCACGAGGGTTGATATACCGGTAAAACTCGTTGGCCGAAAAGAGCCTTTGGGCAAAAAGTGCCGCAAGCTGGGTGGCGATGAGTGAGCGCGAGCGTGCGAACTGCTCCATGTCGGGTTTGACGCCCTTATCTTCGGCCATGCGGACAAACTCCTGCATCTCTTCGTCGGTGAGGCTGAACCCGCGATTGAACGACTCGAAGTCGGGGTATTGCTGCTCGAGGCGTGTGCGGTTGCGATCCATATAGGACATTATGAAATCGTTGTAGACGCCCTTTGCCATGACATCGATCATATAGTCTGTTATCTGCGAGGTGTCGGGCTCGATGACGATATCGGGCGAGATGCCTCCGCCGCCCAGCACCTTACGATGTGAGTGCAAGGTCTCATAAACGGGGCGTTCAACGCTGTCAGCGGCTATGCTGTCGGTGCCTGTCAGACGCCCGATATGAGCCTCGTAATACTCCTTTTTGTGCCCGTTCTCGTATGGACGCTGTATGACACGTCCCGATGGTGTATGATAACGCGCAACGGTGATACGTACCGCGGAACCGTCGCCCAGAGGTATCTGACGCTGCACAAGCCCCTTGCCGAAGCTGTTGCGGCCGACAATGACGGCGCGGTCCCAATCCTGCAGCGCGCCGGCCACGATCTCGCTTGCCGAGGCCGAGTTCTCGTTTATCAGCACGACGACGTTGCCGTCGAAGATGCCGCCTTCGTTGGCCATATATCGTTGCGGGGGGATTGTGCGTCCCTCCGTCCCGACGACAACGGCACCCTCGGGAAGGAAGAAGCCTGCCATCTCGATGGCCGGATCGAGCATGCCCCCGCCGTTGCTGCTCAGGTCGAGGATCAGCGACTTTACGTCGCCGAGTTTCTCGTACGCTTCGTAAAACTCGCGCATCGTATTGCGCCCGAAGCGGTTGACCTTGATGTAGCCGATGTCGTCATTGACGCGATATGCGGCATCAACCGTATTGATCGGAATATTGTCACGCGTAATGTCGAAGTGCAGGATGTCGGGCACGCCGCGTCGCGCTACGCCGATCCGGACGATACTGCCGCGCGGCCCGCGCAGCAGCTTCGGGACGTCGCTGCGTTTGACCCCGACGACATTGCGGCCGTCGACCTCCACGATGCGGTCATTGGGCTGCATGCCGACACTCTCGGCGGGGCCATTGACTACGGTGTTGATGACGATGATCGAGTCGTTCATTATGTTGTACTCGATGCCTATGCCGCTGAACTCGCCGTCGAACGACTCGCGCTCGGCCTGCATCTCCTCCTTGTCGAGATATACGGAGTGGGGATCCAGATCCTCGAGCATGCTGCGTATGGCATCCTCCACCAGAGGCTCCATGTCGACCTGATCGACATACGTGGCATCGAGATAACGGTAGAAACGGTTGAGTTTCTGCAGTTGCTCGAACGACTTGGTGGCCGACTGCTCCTCCTGTGCCGTTACGCTGCAGTTGACCGCAAGCGCAAGGAGTAACGTCAAGGCCAATGAAAAGGCTTTCATGGTAGGGCTGTTTTTACTTTTATAATATATGATGCGCCGGCGGGCCGTAGCCGCACCGGCGCATATTGTGTACAGAATCGGGATGCTGTGGTGTCACCAGCATTTCCCGTACGTCGAAGCCTGCGGAGAGGCCGTCGTACTATGCCAGCATGTCGCGTATGGCATCGAATGCCACGGCGTTCTGCTCGCCCGTACGCATGTTCTTCACCGTAGCCTGCCCGTTCTGCAACTCGTTGCTGCCGATGATCACGACGTAGGGTATCGACCTCCGGTTTGCATATTCCATCTGTTTCTTCATCTTCGCCGGCTCGGGGTAGATCTCGGTGGCGACACCGTGATCGCGCAGCGTACGCATTATGCGCATTGCGGCCATACGCTCCTGCTCGCCGAGGTTTACGAAGAGTACCTTGGTCGAGAAGTCAACCTCTTCGGGGAAGAGGTTCAGTCCCGTCATTACGTCGTATATGCGGTCGGCGCCGAACGATATACCCACACCATGCCGAATATTCCTGTCAGGTCGTCGTAACGGCCGCCGCCGCAGATCGAACCGATGGCATAATCCATGGCCTTGACCTCGAATATCGCACCCGTATAGTAGTTCAAACCGCGTGCCAGCGAGAGGTCGAGCTCGATGGGCAGATTGAGTCCCAAGGCCTCGACATATCCGAATATCTCCTCCATCTCGGCTATGCCCTTAAGACCTGTTTCTGAACATGATATGACGTCGCGTAATTTGTTAAGTTTCTCGCTGTTCGACCCGCTGAGCTCGAGTATGGGTTGCAGACGGTCGATAGCCTCCTGCTCCAACCCGCGCTCCGAGAGCTCGGCACGGACATTGTCGATACCGATCTTCTCGAGTTTGTCGATGGCGACCGTTATGTCCATCATCTTGTCGGCATGTCCGATGGCTTCGGCTATGCCGTAGAGGATCTTACGGTTGTTCATCTTGAGCGTTACGTTGATGCCGAGCTTGCCGAAGACACGCTCCACAATCTCGATAAGCTCCACCTCGTTGATTAGCGAACGCGAGCCTATGACATCGACGTCACACTGGTAGAACTCGCGGTAACGGCCCTTTTGGGGGCGGTCGGCACGCCATACGGGCTGTATCTGGTAACGCTTGAAGGGAAGGACTATTTCGCTCTGATGCTGAACGATATATCGTGCGAATGGCACGGTCAGGTCATAACGCAGACCCTTCTCGCATATCTTCGATGCCGTGCGCAGCTGCCCGTCGTCGAGACCGGCTGCATAGTCGCCCGAGTTGAGTATCTTGAAGAGGAGTTTGTCGCCCTCGTCACCGTATTTGCCGAGCAGCGTGGAGAGATTCTCCATGGCCGGGGTCTCGAGCGGAGCGAAACCGTAGGTGCGGAAGCCGCTCTTGATTGTCTCGAATATGTATGTGCGGCGCATCATCTCGGCAGGCGAGAAGTCGCGCGTTCCCTTGGGGATGCTTGGTTTCTGAATAGCCATTTTCTGTTATGTGTATTTTGCCGTATGGCGGCTTGAAATATTTGTTTGCGGTTTATTCCATCAATTTGCGATACTTTATACGATGCGGGGTGACATCCTCGCCCTGAGCGCGTTTCCACTCCTCAAACTCGCTGTACGAGCCTTCGTAGAAGGTGACTTTCGAGTCGCCCTCGAACGAGAGGATGTGTGTGGCGACGCGGTCGAGGGACCAGCGGTCGTGCGAAATGACGACGGCACATCCGGCGAAGTTCTCAAGACCCTCCTCCAATGCGCGCAACGTATTGACATCCACGTCGTTGGTAGGCTCGTCCAGAAGCAGTACGTTACCCTCCTCCTTGAGCGCAAGTGCGAGGTGCAGACGGTTGCGTTCGCCGCCGGAGAGCATGCCGCACTTTTTCTCTTGGTCTGCGCCGCTGAAGTTGAAGCGGGCGACATAGGCACGTGCGGGTATCTGTCTGTTGCCGAGGGTGATGATATCGCTGTTCTGAGATATCACTTCATATACGCTCTTATCGGGGTCGATCGACTTGTGCTGCTGGTCGACATAAGCGAGCTTTACGGTCTGTCCGATAGTGAAATATCCCGATGTCGGCTGCTCGATACCCATGATCATGCGGAAGAGGGTAGTCTTGCCGGTGCCGTTGGCGCCGATAACGCCGACGATGCCTGCGGGCGGCAGCGAGAAGTTGAGATGTTCGTAGAGCAGGCGGTCGCCGTATGCCTTCGAAACGTCGTGCGCCTCGATGACGACATCGCCCAGACGCGGGCCGTTCGGGATGAATATCTCGAGCTTCTCCTCTTTCTGCTTCACATCCTCGTTCATCAGCTTGTCGTAGGCCGAAAGACGCGCCTTGCTCTTGGCGTGGCGGCCCGAGGGCGACATGCGCACCCATTCCAACTCGCGTTCGAGGGTCTTGCGGCGCTTGCTCTCCTGTTTCTCCTCCATCGCAAGGCGTTTGGTCTTCTGCTCGAGCCAGCCCGAATAGTTCCCCTTCCACGGAATACCCTCGCCGCGGTCGAGTTCGAGAATCCAGCCTGCGACGTTGTCGAGGAAGTAACGGTCGTGCGTAACGGCAATTACGGTACCTTTATATTGACGCAGGTGCTGTTCCAGCCAGTCGATGCTCTCGGCATCGAGGTGGTTCGTAGGCTCGTCCAGAAGCAGCACGTCCGAGGCTATGAGCGCACGGGCAAGCGCCACGCGGCGGCGAGTTCCGCCGGAAAGCGTGGAGAAGTCCGCCTCCGGATCGAGAGCCAGACTGTTGATGACGCCGAGCACCTCGCCGTGCCGCTCCCACACCTCGCCGTGCTCCATGACGAGATCCGCCTCTCTGGCAAGGTCCGGGGGCAGAAGGTCGCGTCTGTCGGAGGCGATGAGATGCGCCGCGGCCAGAAGATGCCCTTCCCTGCCGAGAGCATCGGCCGTCACGCTGAACACCGAGCCTTTCCAGTGGTCAGGCACGGCCTGCTGCACGTAGCCTATGCGCAGGCCCGGCTCCTCATGCCGATCCCCGTAGTCCAGAGGAATTCTCCCCGCAAGCACCGAGAGGAGCGAAGACTTGCCCACGCCGTTGCGGCCCACGATGCAGAGCCTGTCGCCCTGCTCCACGAAAAGTTCGGTATGATCCAGAAGCTGTCTGTTGCCGAGCGTAAGGGCGGCATCCTGAATGGAAAGAAGAGCCATGACGGTATCACCTGATGTCGGGCACAAGGCCCGTGATGTCGAAACCATGCGGAACATGCCCCGAAGAGGCTCCGGGCTCGGGCAGGCACGCGGTCCTGCCGCCTCCGGACGCCCGGGGACATGAATAAAAGGGGAACTCTCCCCGAACTAATGCGCCTCGCCCCAGTTGCGGCCGATGCCCGCATCCGCCACGAGCGGCACGCGAAGTTCCATGCCCCAGGCCGAAGTGTCGGTCATGAGCCGGGCAAGACGCGAAGCCGCGTCCCCGGCATTCGCTTCCGGCACCTCCACGATGAGTTCGTCGTGGATCTGCAGAAGCAGTCTCGCCTTCATGCGGCGAAGTTCGGCGTCGCCGTGCACCGCAAGCATGGCCAGCTTGATGATGTCGGCGGCGGAACCCTGAATGAGGGTGTTCACGGCCTGCCTCTCGGCAAGGGCCCGCGCCTGTCCGCTCTGGGAGAGCATGTCGGGCAGGGGCCTGCGCCGCCCGGAAATGGTGGTGACGTAGCCGTTCTTTCTTGCCTCGCTCTCCACGCTGTCGAAGAACTCCTTGATGTGTGCAAAACGGGCAAAGTAGCGCTCGATGAACATCTTGGCCTCGGACATGGGAATGCCGAGATCCTGACCGAGCTTGCGCGCGCCCATGCCGTAAATGAGGCCGAAGTTGATGGTCTTGGCCTTTCTGCGCTCATCCGGTCCTATCTGCGAGGGGTCCACGTCGTGCAGCAGGGCGGCCGTGCGGGTGTGGATGTCCTCGCCGTTGCGGAAGGCGGCAATGAGCGTGGGATCCTGCGAATAGTGCGCCAGCACGCGAAGTTCCACCTGCGAATAGTCCGCGGAAATGAGTCTCATGCCGGGGCCGGCCGTGAAGCAGGTGCGCATTCTCCTGCCGAGGTCGCCGCGCACGGGGATGTTCTGAAGATTGGGATTGCTGGAGGAAAGGCGTCCCGTCGCCGTGGCCGTCTGATTGAAGGTGGTGTGGATGCGGTTGTCGGGCCCTGCGAGACGCGGCAGCGGCTCAAGATAGGTGGAACGCATCTTTTCAAGCTTGCGGTACTCAAGAAGCGCATCCACCACGGGATGCTGACCGGAGAGCTTTTCCAGCACGGCCTGGGAGGTGGAGGCCTGTCCGCCCTTCGTGGACTTGGCCGCCGCAAGGCCCAGCTTCTTGAAGAGGATCTCGCCTATCTGCTGGGCGGAACGGATGTTGAACTCCTGTCCCGCCTCCCTGTAGATGCGCCCGGTAAGGGCATCGAGTTCGGTCTGCACCTCGTCCAAAAACGCCTTCAGAGCCGCCTTGTCTATGGTGATGCCCGCGTCTTCCATGTCCACGAGCACGGGAATGAGCGGCATTTCCATGTCGCGCAGAAGCTTGAGAAGGCCGTCATGCTCAAGACGCTTCACCATGTCGTCATGCAGGGAAAGCGCAATGGAGGCCGGACGCTCCATGGACAGACCGCTCTTTTCCGCATGACGGGCGGAAAGACTGGGCCAGCCGTAATCCCTGTCCTCGGGGGCCAGAAGATAGGCGGCAAGACCGAGATCGAAGCAGCGCGAGGGCTCAATGGTGCGCCAGGCGGCGTGGGCGTGCAGAAGACGCTTCAGATCCGGCGTGACCACGAGAGAGGCGTCGGACGCCCAGACCACAAGCGCCCGGCTGTCGCCGGAAAAAAGACATTCGCGCACCTCTTCGCCCTCACGCACGGCCACGCACAGGCCGCGGCTCTGGGAACGGCGCACCACGGGCGCGGGAGTGACGGCCACCACGCGGCCCGCGCAGGCGGGAAGATGCGCGGCATCCTCCACGTCATCCATGGCGGGCATAGGCGCAGGTTCGTCGAAAAGAGAAAGCTGTCTCGCGGCCTTCACGGAAGATGCTCCCGAAGGCGCGCCCTCTCCGGTCTCCTCGCCGCGGAAGGTCACGATGCCCTGACGGAACAGACTGTCGAGTTCGCGGAGAAGCGAGTTCATCTCAAATTCCCTGAGGAAGGTGCGCGCCTTCTGCGTTTCCATGGGCTCCACGGAAAGAGCCTTCAGAGGCTCGGCGCAGCAGTCGGTGTGAAGACGCGTGAGCTCCCGGTACAGGAACATGGCGTCCTCGTTGCACCTCGGCCATGCGGTCGCGCACATCCTCAAGGCTGCGGAAGTCGCGGAACAGCTTTTCCGCAGTCTTCGCTCCTATGCCCTTCACCCCGGGCACGTTGTCGGCCGTATCGCCGATGAGCGCCTGCACGTCCGGCCACTGGGAGGGCTCAAGGCCCGTTTCCTCGCGGAAGGAATCGAGCGTGACTATCTTCTCCTCCCGGGAGGCCGGATCCCACATGACCACCCCCGGAGCCAGACACTGACGCAGATCCTTGTCCATGCCGATGATGACCACGGGCCTCTCGCTTCCGTATCTTGCGGCAAGACTTGCGATGCAGTCGTCGGCCTCGCAGCCGTCGGAGACGAGGACCTTCATGCCGAGCGCCCTCACGAGATTCTGCAGAGGCTCTATCTGCATGACGAGTCCTTCCGGCGCCGGAGGACGGTTGGCCTTGTAGGCCGGAAATATCTCATGCCGGAAGTGCTTCCCGTGCCCGTCCATGACGAACACGAAATGCTTCGGCCTCTCCTCGCGCAGAAGCTTGAGCAGCACACGCCCCACGATGTGCAGCGCTCCCGTGGGAAAGCCGTCGGAGCGGGACATGCTGGAGTTGGCAAAAAATCCCCGGAACAGAAAGGCGTTTCCGTCCATCACGTAGAGGGGTTCTTCGGTAAGACCGAGGCGCTGCTTCAATGACATGGCTTTCTCCTGAAAAATTATCTCCCGCATCCTAGCCCGATGCGAAGGCCGCCGCAAGAGGCCGGAAGTGCTCCTTTTCCGTGAAAAAAGCTCTCCGGCAGAACGTCAAGGCAGCACCGGACGCGGCCCTCGATGCTTGTCATCGCCGGGGAATTTTTATATCGTTGACGTTCCTTTAATAGGGAGCACCGGGCAGGTTCGCCTGCCCGTCCGGTTTTCTGGTTTTTTCCACTTTCAGCCTACCTGTCGGGGGTATGTATGACTTTCATTTCTCTGGTAATCGTCTTCGCGTGTGCGGCCTTTGCGCTGTACTACGCCTTCAAGACGGCCAAAAACATCCTCGCCGCCTCCACCGGCAATGAGGATATGCAGCGCATCGCCGGCGCCATCCAGGAAGGCGCCCAGGCGTATCTGAAGCGCCAGTACCGCACCATCGCCATCGTGGGCGTGGTGGTCGCCGTGCTTCTGCTCCTCACCATGTCCTTCCTCACCGCTCTGGGCTTCGTGCTCGGCGCCGTGCTGTCCGGTCTCGCCGGCTTCATCGGCATGAACGTGTCCGTGCGCGCCAACGTGCGCACCGCCGCCGCTGCGGAAGAAGGCATGGTTCGTGCTCTCAACATTTCCTTCCAGTCCGGCGCCATCACCGGCATGCTGGTGGTCGGCCTCGGCCTGCTCGGCGTCGCCGTGTACTACGCCGTGCTCGCCATCTTCGGCGTGCCCACCGAAAACATCATGCAGGCCCTCGTGGCCCTGTCCTTCGGCGCCTCCCTCATCTCCATCTTCGCCCGTCTCGGCGGCGGCATCTTCACCAAGGGCGCCGACGTCGGCGCCGACCTCGTGGGCAAGGTGGAAGCCGGCATCCCCGAAGACGACCCCCGCAACCCCGCCGTCATCGCCGACAACGTGGGCGACAACGTGGGCGACTGCGCCGGCATGGCCGCCGACCTCTTCGAAACCTACGCCGTCACCGTCGTGGCCACCATGCTGCTCGCCTCCATCTTCTTTGAAGGCGCTCTTCAGGCCAAGATGATGATGTTCCCCCTGCTCATCAGCGGCGTGTGCATCATCGCCTCCGTGCTCGGCACCTTCTTCGTCAAGCTCGGTGAAGACGGCAAGATCATGCGCGCCCTGTACAAGGGCCTCATCGCCACGGCCGTCATCTCCGCGGTGCTCATCGCCATCGTGACCATGTTCGTGTTCTGGAGCGAAGGCGAAATGACCATTCAGGGCATCAGCTTCAACGGCTTCAGCCTGCTTCTGTGCAGCCTCACCGGTCTCATCGTCACCGGCCTCATCGTGGTGGTCACCGAGTACTACACCTCCACCGCCTACCGTCCCGTGCGCAGCATCTCCAAGGCTTCCACCACCGGCCACGGCACCAACGTGATCCAGGGCCTCGCCGTCTCCATGGAAGCCTGCGCCGCTCCCGTCATCATCATCTGCGCCGGCATCCTCTTCGCCTACACCCAGGCCGGTCTGTTCGGCATCTCCCTCGCCGCCACCACCATGCTGGCCCTCGCCGGCATGATCGTCGCCCTCGACGCCTACGGCCCCGTGACCGACAACGCCGGCGGCATCGCCGAAATGTCCGGTCTGCCTGAAGACATCCGCGAAACCACCGACGCCCTCGACGCCGTGGGCAACACCACCAAGGCCGTCACCAAGGGCTACGCCATCGGTTCCGCCGCTCTGGCCGCTCTCGTGCTCTTCGCTTCCTACACCGAAGATCTGAGCCGCTACTTCCCCAACCTCGACGTGACCTTCGCCCTGCAGGATCCCTACGTGCTCGTCGGCCTGTTCATCGGCGGTCTGCTCCCCTACCTGTTCGGCTCCATGGGCATGAAGGCCGTGGGCCGCGCCGGCGCCGCCGTCGTGGTTGAAGTGCGTCGTCAGTTCCACAGCATCCCCGGCATCATGGAAGGTACCGGCAAGCCCGACTACAGCGCCTGCGTGGACATGCTCACCCGCTCCGCCATCAAGGAAATGATCGTTCCTTCCCTGCTGCCCGTGCTCGCCCCCGTGGTCGTGTACTACGTCATCAAGGCCTGCGGCGGACAGGCTGCCGCCTTCGCTTCCCTGGGCGCCATGCTCATGGGCACCATCGTCACCGGTCTGTTCGTGGCCATCTCCATGACCTCCGGCGGCGGCGCGTGGGACAACGCCAAGAAGTACATCGAAGAAGGCAACTTCGGCGGCAAGGGCTCCGAAGCCCACAAGGCCGCCGTCACCGGCGACACCGTGGGCGATCCCTACAAGGATACCGCCGGTCCCGCGGTCAACCCCATGATCAAGATCATCAACATCGTTGCGCTGCTTCTGCTGCAGGCTCTTGCCTAAAGCCCGTATGAGGGCGGATCCCCCGCCCTCAGGCGCATGTTTTCAGAAAGCCGCGGTCCGTCCGCGGCTTTCTCTTTGTCTCTCGTAACCTTCCCCTTTCCTTCCGCATATTCCGGGCCCCGGCCGCATACCGGCCCCCCCTGCGACCCGCCCGCTCTTTTTCAGACAAAAAACGGTCCTTCCGGCTCCGTCCCCCGGGACGGCTCCGACAGATATTTCCCGGCCGGTCCTTCAAGGCCCGTCCGTCCTGCGTCCAAAAAATAAAGGAGTCCCATGAAAGCCATCGTTTCCAGCGTGTCCGGCAACACGCGCATGTACCTCTTTCTCTTTCTGCTCACGCTGGGCAGCACGATAGGCCTTCAGGGCTCTTCGCTCCTCTACACCAACTACGCCGTGGAAGTGGGCGGCTTCTCCGCCGCCGACAACGGCCTCGTGGTGGCCCTCCGGGAAGTGCCGGGATTCCTCTGCTTTCTCGTGGTGCCGCTCATGCTTCTCATGAAGGAACACCGGCTCTGCGTGCTCTCGGTCATCATCTGCGGCATCGGCACGGCCGTCATCGGTCTTTTTTCCTCCTTCTGGGGCATCGCGGGCGCGGTCTTCGTCATGTCGGCGGGCTATCACTTCTTCGAGACCATCAACCAGTCGCTCATGATCCAGTATTACGACCTCGCAAGCACTCCCGTCATCATGGGAAGGATGCGCGGACTTGCCGCAGGAGGCAGCCTCGGCGTGTCTCTTCTGGTCTTTTTCGGCGCAGGTCTGCTCTCCTACGAAACCATGTTCGCGCTCATGGGAGCCGTGGTCGTGGGACTCGGCGCCGCCTGTCTCTTCTTCGATCCCTCGAGTCCTAAAGTCACGCCGCAGAAAAAAGGCATGGTCTTCTCCTCCCGCTACTGGCTCTTCTACGCGCTCACGCTGCTCATGGGCGGCCGGCGTCAGATCTTCACCGTGTTCTCGCTCTTCCTGCTCGTGGAAAAATTCGGCTTCTCCGTGCGCACCGTGGCCGTGCTCTACATGGTGAACTATGCGGTCAACTGGTTCTTCAATCCCCTCATCGGCCGCATCATCAACCGCATAGGTGAACGCAGGCTCCTCACCATCGAATACACGTCGGCCTTCTTCATCTTCCTCGGCTACGCCTGGACCGACAGCGCGCTTCTTGCCGGCATCATGTACGTGCTCGACAGCCTGACCTTCAACTTCGCCATTGCCGTGCGCACCTTCTTCCAGAAGATCGCCGATCCCTCCGACGTGGCCCCCAGCATGGGCCTTGCCCAGACCATCAACCATATCGCCGCCGTGCTCATTCCGCCTCTCGGAGGCTGGCTCTGGGTCACCTTCGGCTATGAGCTTCCCTTCTACTGCGGCATGGGTCTCACGGTGCTCTCTCTTCTTCTCATCCAGTTCATGGACAGAGAAATAGCCAGAGCAAAAAAAGCCGCCTGAGCCGCGGCCCGATCCCTGCGAAGGCATCCTGCCGCGCGTTTTCCACCCGCACGGACACGGGCATAAACGCTTGAGGAGCAGGCCCGGCTGGTGTAGTGTCAGACAAGCCTTTTCAAGAGGGGAAAAAACATGAGCGAACTGGTACGTTTTGGGGTGTCGCTGGAACGCGATCTGCTTACGGCCTTCGACCGTCACAGCGAACGCAAGGGCTTTGCCAACCGTTCCGAGGCGCTGCGTCACTGCATACGCCGGGAACTGTCGGAAGAAATCGTCTCCGACCCCAAAGCTCCCGTGGCCGGCGTGCTCACGCTGGTCTACGACCATCATGACAACGACCTGCCCGCCCGTCTCACCGCCCTTCAGCATGAAGCCCACGGCATGGTGATCGCCACCATGCACGTGCATCTCGACGAACATCACTGTCTGGAAACCATGGCCCTGCGCGGACCTGCCGCCGCTGTGAACGAATTTGCCGACCGGCTTCGTTCCTCGCGCGGCGTGCTTCAGAGCTCCTGCTCTCTTACCGCCATAGAAGCCGTGCCCGAGCGCCATGCCTTCCACGATCACGCACATAAGGATCACGCATGAGCACGACTTCAACCATCACCCCTTCCCTCATGGACGTACAGAGCAGCCCTTCCAGCGTGGCTCTCGACATCGACCGCGTGGGGGTCAAGCATGTGGAACTGCCCCTCGTGGTGAAGGACAGGGACAAGGGCCGCCAGCACACCGTGGCCAGCGTGGATATGGGCGTCGACCTTCCGGCGGCCTACAAGGGCACGCACATGAGCCGCTTCGTGGAAGCGCTCGAAAACTGGCGCGAGGCCAGCGCGGAAGAGCTCGACTACAACTCCATGAAACGTCTGCTCTCCGACGTGCTCACCCGTCTCAACGCCCACAGGGCCTACGCGAAATTCTCCTTTCCCTATTTCCGCACGCGCCGGGCCCCGGTTTCCGGACAGGCCGCGCCCGTGCGCTACCTGTGCCGCCTCACCGGAGAACTGGAACAGGGCCAGGAAGGCCCGCGCTTTCTGCTCGAACTCGAGGTGCCCGTCACCACGGTGTGCCCCTGCTCCAAGGCCATAAGCCGCGCCGGAGCCCACGGTCAGCGCGCCACGGTGCGCATGGGCATACGCATGAGCCGCTTCGAGTGGCTGGAAGGATTCATCGACATCGCCGAGGAATCCGGTTCCGCCCCCATCTACACGCTGCTCAAGCGCCCCGATGAAAAATTCGTCACCGAACAGGCCTACGACAACGCGCTCTTTGTGGAAGACGTGGTGCGCAACGTGGCCACAAGGCTTGAACAGCACGCTCACGTGACCTGGTTTCGCGTGGAGGTGGAAAGCGAGGAGTCCATCCACGGACACAACGCCTTTGCCAGCATAGAACGCTCCGTCGCAGGAAAATAATTCCTCCGGCTTTCCGGCATCTTCGGACAACGCGCCGCCACTGCCTCGCCTGCAGCGACGGGCAGGGAAAATTTTTGATTTTATTTTTCTCCGAAACGGACTATGCTCCCGTAAAAAGGCCTTTCCTCAATTCCAGACAAGAGAGGACATTCATGAGAACCTGTCACGCACAAAAGTCAGCCCATGGCGGTCTGATCCCGCCATGGCGTTCCTGTGCGCTCCCCGGCGTTCTCTTCTGAAAGGCCTTGCCCGTTCTTTTCGTCCCCCTCGCCCAAAGCGGCCCTCTGCCGCCTGCCGGACACCTGCGGCTTCATTCGTCTTTCTCTCGAGAAAACGCCCCGTCGTACCGTTCCCGCCTCGTGCCGGGCTTTTTTTCGGCAGCACGCCGCACCTCATCCTCTTCGAGTCATTACCGTGAGCGACTATCAGATCTTCATATACATAGCCATTGCCATCTATCTGCTTCTCATGCTCTACATCGGCCTCATCTGCGCCAAGCGCAACAGCAACGCCCATGAATACTATCTGGGCGGCCGCAAGATGGGCCCCATCGTCACGGCCATGAGCGCGGAAGCCTCCGACATGTCCTCCTGGCTGCTCATGGGCCTGCCGGGACTCGCCCTGTTCACCGGCATCGCCGAACCCGGATGGACCGCCATAGGTCTCGCCATCGGCACCTATCTCAACTGGCTCATCGTGGCGCGCCGCCTGCGCGTGTACAGCGAAAAGATCCACGCCATCACCATTCCCGACTTCTTCGCCCGCCGCTTCCATGACAGAAGCAGTCTGCTCGTCGGCATCTCGGCGCTCATCATCGTCATTTTCTTCATTCCCTACACCGCCGCCGGTTTCGCTTCCTGCGGCAAGCTCTTCTCCACGCTCTGCGGCCTCGACTACGTCACGGGCATGCTCATCGGCACCGTGGTCATCGCAGGCTACACCATCCTCGGCGGATTCCTGGCCGCGTCCATGACCGACCTCGTGCAGTCCATCATCATGACGCTCGCGCTCTTCATCATCGTGGCCTTCGGCATCCACATGGCCGGAGGCTGGGACG
>OOCH01002037.1_pt1 | contig 13769 bp, 9 predicted proteins | sample 1671641 | NCBI WGS metagenome assembly OOCH01 (sample SAMN06348177, study PRJEB24527) | human gut metagenome | biome: human gut; feature: ankylosing spondylitis patient; material: feces | host: Homo sapiens | place: China | collected 2015-10
TTCCGCAAATCCGGACGGTATCATGCTGTCGAACGGACCTGGCGATCCGGCGGATTGCACTTCCATTATTAAAGAAATCAGAAAATTATACGATTCAGAGATCCCAATCTTTGCAATCTGTCTGGGACATCAGCTGATGGCACTTGCAACAGGTGCAGATACGCATAAATTAAAATACGGACACAGAGGTGCAAATCATCCGGTAAAGGATTTACAGACAGGAAAGGTTTACATTTCTTCACAGAATCACGGTTATGTCGTAGATGAAACGACACTTAATCCGGCAGTCGCAAAACCGGCTTTTGAAAATGTCAACGATAAGACCAATGAAGGTCTTGAATATATCGGAAAGAATATTTTTACTGTACAGTTCCATCCGGAAGCATGTGCAGGACCACAGGATACAGCGTATCTTTTTGACAGATTTATTGAGATGATGAAGAAGGAGGACTAAAAAATGCCAAAGAATCCGAATATTAAAAAAGTATTGGTAATTGGTTCAGGACCGATTATTATTGGACAGGCAGCTGAATTTGACTACGCAGGTACACAGGCTTGCCGTTCTTTAAAAGAGGAAGGAATCGAGGTTGTTTTAGTAAACTCCAATCCGGCAACCATTATGACAGACAAGGATATTGCTGATGAAGTTTATATCGAACCACTGACTGTTAAAGCGTTAGAGCAGATTATTTTAAAGGAAAAGCCAGACAGCATTCTTCCGACACTGGGCGGACAGGCAGGATTAAATCTTGCCATGGAAATTGCTGAAACGGACTTTTTGGAAGAACACAATGTGAAGTTAATCGGTACAACAGCGCTGACAATTAAGAAAGCGGAAGATCGTTTAATGTTTAAGGAAACCATGGAAAAAATCGGTGAACCTTGTGCGGCTTCCTTAGTTGTTAATAATGTAGAAGACGGTGAAGCATTTGCAGCTAAAATCGGTTATCCGGTTGTACTGCGTCCGGCATATACACTGGGCGGTAGCGGCGGCGGTATCGCACACAACGTTATGGAATTAAGGGAAATCCTTGAAAACGGTTTAAGACTTTCACGTGTCGGTGAAGTTTTAGTAGAACGCTGTATCGCAGGCTGGAAGGAAATCGAATACGAAGTAATGCGCGATGGTAACGGCAACTGCATTACTGTATGTAACATGGAAAATATTGACCCTGTCGGCGTGCATACCGGTGATAGTATCGTAGTTGCACCGTCACAGACACTTTCCGACAAAGAATATCAGATGCTTCGTACATCTGCTTTAAATATTATTGACGAACTGGGTATCACAGGCGGCTGTAACGTACAGTATGCCTTAAATCCGGACAGCTTTGAATACTGTGTAATCGAAGTAAATCCTCGTGTAAGCCGTTCGTCGGCACTTGCATCCAAGGCAACCGGTTATCCGATCGCCAAGGTTTCTGCAAAGATTGCACTTGGTTATAATCTGGATGAGATCAAGAATGCAATTACCAAGAAGACATTTGCAAGCTTTGAGCCTGCACTGGACTATGTTGTTGTTAAGATTCCTAGACTTCCGTTTGATAAGTTCATCAAGGCAGATCATGATCTGACAACACAGATGAAGGCAACCGGTGAGGTTATGAGTATCTGCACAAACTTTGAGGGCGCATTGATGAAAGCAATCCGTTCTCTGGAACAGCATGTAGATGGTCTTCATTCCAGCAGATATAAGAATATGTCTGACAGTGATATCTTAAAGCTTCTGCATCATGTAGATGACAGACGTATCTTTGTTATTGCTGAGGCGCTTCGCCGTGGCATTACACAGGAAGCAATTCACGATATCACAAAGATTGATCTTTGGTTCATTGATAAGATCAACAATCTGGTTGACTATGAACAGGAGATCCGTGATTCCAAGGGAGATATCTCCAAGGAACTGATGAAGGAGATCAAGCGTGTAGAATTCCCGGATAAGGTAATCGCACAGCTTACAGGCAAGACAACAAAAGAGATCAAAGAGCTGCGGTATGGCTATGGTATCCGTGCATCTTTCAAGATGGTTGATACCTGTGCTGCAGAGTTTGAAGCATCTACACCATACTATTATTCCTGCTTCGACGGTGAGAGTGAAGTAGAGGAAGATCATTCCGTAAAGAAGGTTATGGTTCTTGGTTCCGGTCCTATTCGTATCGGACAGGGTATCGAATTCGATTACTGCTCCGTACACAGTACATGGGCATTTGAGAGAAAGGGATACCAGACCATTATCGTAAATAATAATCCTGAGACAGTCAGTACAGATTTTGATATTGCAAATAAGTTGTATTTCGAGCCACTGACAGCAGAGGATGTAGAAGCAATTGTAGATCTGGAAAGACCGGATGGTGCGGTTGTTCAGTTCGGCGGACAGACAGCGATCAAGCTGACGGAAGCACTGATGGAGATGGGTGTTCCGATCCTTGGTACAAGTGCAGAGAATGTAGATGCCGCTGAGGATAGAGAATTATTCGATGAGATCCTTGAGAAGTGTTGTATCCCAAGACCTGCCGGAAAGACGGTATTTACCAGAGATGAAGCCTTAGAGGCAGCCAATGAACTCGGTTATCCGGTTCTGGTAAGACCTTCTTATGTATTAGGTGGACAGGGAATGCAGATCGCGATCTCTGATAAAGATATTATTGAATTCATGGATATCATCAACAGACATGTTCAGGAGCATCCTGTCTTGGTTGATAAATATATCATGGGTAAGGAAGTAGAAGTAGATGCCGTATGTGATGGAGAAGACATCCTGATCCCTGGTATCATGGAGCATGTAGAGAGAGCCGGAATCCATTCCGGTGACAGTATCTCTGTATATCCCGCACAGACACTTTCACCAAAGATCAAACGTGTAATTGAAGATTATACAAGAAAGCTTGCAAACAGCCTTCATGTAATCGGTCTGATCAATATACAGTTTATCGCATACAATGATGAAGTATATGTAATTGAGGTAAATCCTCGTTCCAGCCGTACTGTTCCATATATCAGCAAGGTTACCGGTATTCCGATCGTAGATCTTGCAACCCGTGTTATCACAGGTGAGAAGATCAAGGATATGGGATATAAGCCGGGACTTCAGCCGGAAGCAGAATACTTTGCGATCAAGATGCCTGTATTCTCATTTGAGAAGATCCGTGGAGCTGAAATCAGTCTGGGACCGGAAATGAAATCAACAGGTGAATGTCTTGGTATCTCCAAGGACTACAACGAAGCCCTTTACAAGGCGTTCCTTGGTGCAGGTGTAAATCTTCCAAAGACAAAGAAGATGATTCTTACAGTTAAGGACGCAGACAAGATGGATGCAGTAGAAATCGGCAGACGTTTTGCGGCTCTTGGTTATGAGATCTTCTCTACAAAGAGCACATGTAGAATCCTGAATGAGAATGGAGTACCTGCTGAACTGATCAACAAAGTAGAGGAACCATCACCAAATCTGTTGGATCTGATCTTAAGTCATGAGATCGATCTGATCATCGATACTCCGTCACAGGGAATTGAACGAAGCAAGGATGGTTTCGTGATCAGACGTCATGCAGTTGAAACCGGTGTTACCTGTCTTACAAGCCTTGATACAGCGAATGCGCTGCTTACAAGTTTGGAGTCATCCGCAAACAGACGATTATCACTGGTTGACATCAGCGAATTATAAGTATAATATGATACAACCTGACAAAACAGGCTGCTGCATTTTGCAGCAGGCTGTTTTGCGTTCTTAATAGGAGGTGGAATATGCATAACATTCCAAGAGACGAGGTATTTGTGATCGGACATAAGAATCCGGATACGGATTCAATTTGTTCAGCGATCGCGTATGCAGATCTTAAGAATCAGTCAGAAAATAAATATATTCCCAAAAGAGCGGGTAATATCAATAAAGAAACAGAATTTGTATTAAATTATTTTGATGTGGAAGTGCCGGAGTTGATCAAAAACGTGGACACCCAATTGAGTGATATTTCTTACCGACTCGTTTCCGGTGTACCGGGTGATACAACAATGAAGAAAGCATTTGAGATCATGCAGAAGAATGATGCAACGACGTTGCCGGTTGTGGAGAATGGAAAGATTCGTGGAATATTAACTGTCGGAGATATTGCAGAAGCTTATATGTTGAATTCGGAGGACGACATTCTGTATAAAGCGAGAACCAGATGCCGTCATATTATTGAAACGATCGATGGTGAGATGGTTTGTGGAAATCCACACAGCTATATCACAAATGGAAAAGTTATCATTGGAGCGGCTCATGTGGAGTTGATGGAGCATTTTATAAAACCGGGTGACCTTGTTATCTTAAGTGACCGGAAGGAATCCCAGCTGATGGCAATTGAAAAGGGAGCAGGTATGCTGATCCTTTGTCTGGTAGATAAGGTAGATGATGATGTAGTAAAACTTGCAGCATTTAAGGGCTGTTCGATCATCATATCACAGAATGATACCTATAAGGTGGCCAGACTGATCGGTCAAAGTATACCGGTAAGATTCTTTATGGTTCGTGATAATATCATGACATTTAATGAGGATGATTCGGTTGAAACGATCAAAAGCGTAATGTCGAAGACGAGAGTCCGTTATTTCCCTGTCGTAGACAAGAGCGGGAATTATCTGGGACTGGTTTCCAGACGTAACTACATCAATGCCAGAAAAAAACAGGTGATCCTGGTCGATCATAATGAACGTACCCAGTCGGTTGATAATATCGACAAGGCAGAGATCCGGGAGATCATCGATCATCACAGAATTGCAAATGTAGAAACACTTGCACCGGTTTATTTTAGAAATCAGCCGGTCGGCTGTACATCTACGATCATATATCAGATGTACAGAGAACAGAATATTATACCGGATAAGAAGATTGCGGGATTGATGTGTGCGGCTATTTTATCAGATACGCTGCTGTTTAAATCGCCGACCTGCACCTGCGAGGATAAGAATGCAGCATATGCTCTTGCACAGCTTGCAGAGATAAATGTGAATGATTTTGCAATGGAAATGTTCGATGCCGGAAGTAATCTGAAGGGAAAGACGATTGATGAGATTCTGCATCAGGATTATAAGAAATTTGAGATTGACGGACGTACCTTTGCGATCGGACAGATCACATCGATCAATACCAGAGAGATTGAACAGATACAGAAGAGTATGTACGAGTATCTGACCGATTATACAGAAAACGGCTGTGATGTATTTTTGTTTGTAATGACAAGCATTTTAGACGATAGTTCCGGAATGCTGGCATTTGGAGATGAGGCAGAGGAGATCTGTTCCCGTGCGTTCCAGACGAAATTTGTAGATCATTATGCATATCTGGAGGGCGTGGTTTCCAGAAAGAAACAGATTGTTCCGGCACTGGTTCGGGCTGTACAGGAACTCGATCAGCCGGAATAGAATAAAGGCAGAAAGGCAGATGTACAATGAAGAAATATCAGGCAGTTATATTTGATTTGGATGGAACACTTTTAAATACATTAGAGGATCTGGCGGACAGTACAAATTATGCACTTCGTCAGATGAATTACCCGGAACGGACAATCGATGAGGTCCGCCGTTTTGTAGGAAATGGTGTAGAAAAGCTGATGGAGCGTGCAGTTCCGACGGGAACTTCAGAAGATGATACATTAAAAGCACTTGCGATATTCAAGGAGCATTATTCAAAGAATATGTTGAATAAGACAGGCCCTTATGAGGGAGTTATCGATGTGCTTAAGGTGTTAAAAGAAAAAGGAATACCGGCAGGGATCGTATCGAACAAATTTGATGCTGCAGTAAAGGGACTGCGGGATCAGTTTTTTGGAGAGTATATTTATACTGCGATTGGGGAGTCTGCAAATGTAGCAAAGAAACCGGCACCGGATACCTGCATCGAAGCAATGAAGGAAATGCAGATCGGACGGGAAGGTACAGTCTATGTAGGAGATTCAGATGTGGATATCATGACCGCGAAGAACAGCGGACTGGAATGTATCTCTGTTACCTGGGGCTTTCGTGATGAAGAATTCCTGTTAGAACATGGTGCTACCCAGATCATCCATAAGCCGGAGGAGCTGCTCGAATTCTTTTAAACAGTAAAGCTGCTGCCTGACTGATAAGGAAGTTGGATGGGCTTATGAATCGGTTTGATATGAAAGATATGCACTATGCAGATGTACATGGCGGATCAATGTATAAGGAATATGTAAGATGAATATATATACAGCGAATCAATATATAAAGGATACCTTCGGGGAGAAATTATACAAGCTGTCATTAAATGCCGGAACCACCTGCCCGAACCGGGATGGAACGGCAGGAATTGGCGGTTGTATTTTTTGCAGTAGTCTAGGATCGGGTGATTTCAGCCCAAAAGCGGATATGGACATAGATCGACAGATTGAACAGGCAAAACAGCTGGTTGCTTCGAAGTTCAAAGGTAAACATTATATTGCATATTTTCAGTCATTTACGAATACATATGGTGATATCGACCGTTTGCGGGATATTTATAGAAAGGCAGCGATGCGGTCAGACATTGCGGTTATTTCAATTGCAACCAGACCGGATTGCCTGGGAAATCAGGTGATCGATATGCTGCGTGATATACAGAGGATTAAGCCGGTGTGGGTAGAACTCGGACTTCAGACGATACATGAGGAAACGGCAAAGTTTATCAATCGCGGATATCCCATTTCGGTATATGACGAGGCGGTAAAAAAACTCAGGAATCTTGGTGTACATGTGATCGTACATATGATACTGGGACTTCCGGGAGAGACGCAGAGAGATATGATCGAAACAGCAGAGTATATAGGAAAGAGCGGTGCACAGGGCATAAAGCTGCAACTACTTCATGTCCTTAAAGGAACAAACCTTGCTGAATTGTATCAGAATGGAGAATGTTCTGTTTTATCGCTGGAAGATTATACAGAATGTGTTGTTTCGTGTCTGAAGGTACTGCCGCCGGATATGGTGATCCACCGTCTGACCGGAGATGGGCCAAAGAAACTATTGATCGCACCGCTTTGGAGCGCAGATAAGAAAAAAGTAATGAATACGATAAATGCAGCAGTCAGGCAGGCATAGCCCGGGAAACTGATTGCTGCATTTTTGTTGTTTCTATATCTGCTGATTGCAGATAGATGCTGCTTCTAAAAAAGTAGAAGCAGCATGTTTGTAGACATCGGAAAGGGAGTTATATCGTTCAAACAATTCAAAAAAGTCCCAGGAAAAGGTGTGCCCGTAGGTAAACAGACGGAACAATTCTTCGTTTTTTAGATTTTCGAAAGAAGCAAGATCAATGCAGACGAGAAAGATCAGAAATTCAATATTGATATGATAGTATACGGCTGTGCGGAAGATCAGCCGGATATCCGGATAACTGCGGCCATGTTCATAATTGGAATAGGAGGAGGGTGTGAGTTTCAGATGCTTTGCTGCTTCCTGAATGGTAAGATGGTTTCCGGTTCTGAGTGCGGTAAGAGCACTTCCTATATTTGTTTTCGTTGTCATATTAGAAGTTCCTTTCATTTGTAGTTTTACTGTCTGAAATACGAAGATCTATATAAGTGTCGATCAGCTTTTGATCGATGGATGACAGACAGGCGATTTTTGCAGATCGTTCATTGCTCTGTGCATCTGTGGGCAGAGCCGGAACGGCAAGGTATGGATTTTCTTCATAAACTGCTTCCGGCATTGCACCGGCCGGAGCATTCTGGACAGCCAGAGTATAGGCAAACAGAAAGTCGTGCTCTAATATCCGGGACAATTCCATGATATGCTGCATGCCGGGGATGATCCTTCCGGTTTCGTAACTGGCATAGCTGGCACGGGATACAGACAGCTGTTTTGCGACCTGTTCCTGAGTCAGATGTTTCTTCTTGCGGAAATACTTTAATAAGTCAGGAAGTGGATTGTTTTCTTTTTTCATATTGGATTCCTTTCATTTGTTTTTTTTCGATCATAACAGAAAAGGTGGCTGCAGGAGTGTTGATGTAATAACTTGTATGGTTTGATGTAATAACTTGCATGTTTCGGGATAAAAAGTTGCGTTTTTAATATTGATACGGTACAATTACAAAAGTTCAGAAGATAAAAATGGAGGTATAAAAATGAGCCGTGCAGATGATATATTTATTTCAATGTGCCGTTCGATCATAGAGAACGGATACAGTACAGAAGGGGAAAAGGTTCGTCCAAAATGGGAGGATGGAACCAGTGCCTATACGATCAAACAGTTTGGTGTTGTGAACCGGTATGATCTTTCAAAAGAATTTCCGGCGATCACACTTCGCAAGACGTATGTGAAATCTGCTATTGATGAACTGCTCTGGATCTGGCAGAAAAAATCAAATAATATCCATGATCTGAAGAGCCATATCTGGGATAGCTGGGCAGATGAAGATGGCTCGATCGGAAAAGCATATGGTTATCAGATGGGAGTAAAACATCAGTATAAAGAGGGTATGATGGATCAGGTGGATCGTCTGATCTATGACCTGAAACATAATCCATACAGCAGACGTATGATAACCAATATGTATGTGCATCAGGATCTTCACGAAATGAATCTGTATCCATGTGCATACAGTATGACCTTTAATGTGACCGGAGACCGCCTGAATGCAATATTGAATCAGCGTTCACAGGACGTACTTGCAGCAAATAACTGGAATGTGGTCCAGTATGCAGTGCTGGTTCATATGATCGCGCAGGTGACAGGCTTCAAACCGGGTGAACTGGTTCATGTGATCGCAGACGCACATATTTATGACCGCCATATTCCGATCGTGAAGGAACTGATCGAGAGAGAAACCTATCCTGCACCGAAATTTAAAATGAATCCGGATGTAAAGGATTTTTATGAGTTCACAGTAGATGATTTTACGATCGAAGATTATAAGACCGGACCTCAGGTGAAAAATATTCCAATCGCGATTTAACGGATATTTGTAGTTATTTGAATAAAATTACTAAAAAAAGATTGTATTTTAAGATAAAATTCACAAAAAGTATTTGTCTATTCTAAAAATTTGTGGTACAATTTTCATATATTTTTGGAGGTGCGTTACACATGGAAGATATTATGATTACATCTGGCACAAGTTTTGAAGGATATGAGATCTCAGAATATGGTCCATATAGATTTGTGCAGACAATTTTAAGTTCAAACTTTCTGAAGGAGATTGGTTCATCAATTGCAGATATTGCTACAGATCGAAGCAGCATATATCAGGAGAAGCTGGATGGAGCAATGAATGAAGCAATCAAGTCATTCAAGGAGATGGCCGGCAAGACCAAGTACAATGCAGTTGTAGGTTTCCATACAAATGTAGTAGATTACTCATCTAATATTACATCTGTTGTTGCTGCGGGTACATTGGTTTCTATCAAGAAAGAATATCAGTCCGAATTTGAGAAGAGTGTATTTGTCAGAAAAGAGTTATATGTTAATAACTATTATGACAAGCTTGTTCCAAGAGCTGTAAAGATCGTTCTTGCTTCAGAAGGAAAAGGAACCAGAATATCAGCATGGTTTAATAATTACAATATGGAAGATATCAAAGCAATCAAGGCAGATATTAAATTTACAAATATTTATGGTGATGAGATCACATTGACCGGAGTTGATTTCGTATTTGATAAAACAGGTCAGTCGCTTCTGAAGTCTGATTATATTGAATGTAAGCTTCCGGATAAGTACATAAAGATCATTTCAAGCTCAAAGGTATATATCCAGAAGTATGTAACTTCCCGTGGAGTATATTCCTGCGGAGATGATCCGATCGATGTAGATCTCAGTCCATTAAAGTTCAAAGCCCTTAAGATGAAAAAAGGTCTGGATGCGGTATGTAACTATAAGTCAGACGGACTGGTATGGACCTGTAACTGTGGTCATGTAAATGAGGGCGGAGCAGAAGAATGTGTGATCTGTTCCAGAAAACAGGATGAGATGAAGAACACGGTTTCCTTTAATTATGAGCCTATGATTGAGGAAATGCGTCAGAAAGAATATGTTATGGAGATCAAGGATGTTCTTATGAAGCACATTAAGGACATTGATTCCGGCCTTCGTATGCAGTTGTTGGAAATCATGGAGTCCGGTCTTCAGTATGAGAAGACCCGTGGCAATATGAAGGATACGGTTATTGAAAAGGTAGAGAATCTGTTCCTTGGATTATAAAAATGCAGCAATATGTTCTACAGATAATTGAGCATCTGGAAGAAATGGGATATAAAAAACTGAATCCTGAAAGCAATAACGTATATGGCAGACTGGGAACAGATGCCATATATGTTGTTGTGCTTGGAAGCAGCAGAGATCTGAGGGCAGAAAGCTTACAGAAGTTTAACAGACAGATCATACATGACTTGTCTGCAGACAGTGATAAAAGAATCGAACTGCTTAATATATTACTGACACCGAATGGATTGTTTGATGATTCTGTAAATGAGATTGTTTCAAAGATGAGCAATGTCTGGCTGTTCAGTGAAGACTATGGCAAACTGTATGTGTTTGAAAATCAGCCAATGGATTTTGATGGCTTGCAGCCGGTGCTTGACAAACAGATCCTGCAGGAAAAGGGCAGGAATCTTTCAAGGATCCGTAAAACGTTTGGTGTAATAACACCGATATTGATATTAATCAATATTATTATTTTTGTGATATCTGTATATACAAGAGATGCAGCGGGAAATTCTTGGCTGGAGGAATTGCTTGCGGATAATTTGTATGACGTAATCGTAGAAAAGCAATATTATCGAATCATAACATCCATATTTTATCATTTTTCTCTGATTCATCTATTCAGCAACATGGTTGTTCTGGTTGCGCTGGGAGCGAGAGTTGAGAATCTGATGGGACGGATTGGCTTTCTGATTTCATATTTGTTTTGCGGGATCACCGCTTCAATATGTTCGTTGATCAGCTGTTATCTGGGAAATTATTATACATATGCAGGTGGCGCATCCGGGGCAATCTGTGGATTGATGGGAGTGCTGATCGTATTTGCATTTTTTAATAAAGGACATATTTCAGGAATTTCGTTAAAAGATCTTTTGTTTTTATCCGTGCTCACAATATTAAATGGATATGTTTCAGATGGAATTGATAATGCAGCGCATGTAGGCGGCCTTATCGCTGGACTTTTAGTTGGTATAATTGCGATCCTGATCCATAAGGCTGTTGTAAAAGATAAACCTATGTGATAAAATTAAGAGATGAAAAAATTGTTAGGAGTATGGTTTGATGGGTACTGGAATAAGTATGTCAAGTGTGAATAAAATTAAAGAACTGGCTGAAAGCAGAGACTATAGTCTTGCTTTGGATATACTTGAACATCAGGATTTGACCAAGTCCCTTTCGCCACAGTTTATTAAGATCTGTGGTGAAGTTTATTATGAAAACGGGCGGTATCAGGAAGCCCGTGCTGCTCTTGTAAAAGCACATTCCATGGCACCTGTAGGGAATAAGATCATATATTCTCTGATCCGGGTATATTTATCCATGGGCTTTTATTCACTGGCAAATACCTATTATGAAATATATAAATTTAATCAGAATGAAAAAGATGCGGGTACATACAGGATCGAATATATGCTTGCGAAAGCAGAAAGAAAACCGTACAAGGAATTGTATGGTATTCTGATATCGGCAAATGAAAAAGAAACAAGTGATATCTGGGATTTTGAGATGCTTTTATTGTATAAAGCAATGGGAAATGAAGAAAAATTCCAGTCGGAAGCCGAGATGTTCTGTGCAACTTATAAAGGTTCATCTTATATTGACAAGGTGAATCAGTTAAGAGAGAAATTATATGATGTTGATAAAGCCATCTATTGTTATCCTGAAACGGAAGCAATGGATGACGATATCGCGCAGCAGGATGTCCGTCTGATGGAAGAGAAAGTATTAGAAGCAGATGATTTGAGAATCCATCCGAAAGATCCAAAGATCACATTGATGGTTGAGGATCGGGAACCAGTTACGAATTCTATGAAGTTTAAACAGATGCTTCTGAAGTCGAAAGAAAAGAAAGAATCCAAGAAGTTACAGAAACAGGAAAAAAAAGCAGAACAGCAGAAAGAACAGACAGATCAGGAAGTATTGGATACTCCGGAGAATTCTGATCAGGAAGAGAATACCGGAAAGAAAAAGTGGTTCCTTAAGAACCGGATGTCAAAGAAAGAAGAAGAGGCAATTGAGGAAGCATTTGCGGAGCAGGAGAACTCAGAAGTAGACCGTGATCAGCTTCTTGGCGAGATTGTAAATCCGGAATCTGATGAAACTGTCGCTGAGAATGGCATGGAAGCTGAAGCAGAACCGGTTGCTGATCCTACAGGGGATGAGAAGAAGCCGAGAAGTCTGGATGAATTATCAGAGGATTCATTTGAAGATGGCGTTGACGATTTTGATTTTGATAACGAAGAATATGATTCTGTATTGATGGTAGATGTGGATGATGCAATCATGCCGGAACCATCGAATGAACATACAGAAGAGATTCTCGAAGAAGCTCCGGAAGAGATTATATCCGAAGATATAACTGACGCTTCAGATGTTGAGAAACCTGAGAATGTTGAATCGGAAGAACCTGAAAAATCTGAAACCGATGAGCAACAGATTGAGAAGAAATCAGAATATACGGAATCTGTTGAAGATCATGAGATTACTGAGGCGGAGACAAAAGATGCTAAAGAACCTGAGACATCAGAATCGAATGAAGAAGATGCCGATAGTGCTGAGACGCCAGGGCCGGCCGGGGAAGATGATGATTCTGTTGTTATAGAGGAAGTAGAAGAAACTGAGAAATCTGAGCTTGAAGAAACAGCAGAAACCGCTGAGCCTGCAGAAGATGCTGAAAAGGCAGAGATGCTGGAGGAAAATCAGGAACTGGAGTTAGAATCAACGGATACAATGGAGAAAACAACTTCTGATGATCCGTTTGATATAGATATAGCGATTCAGTCGCTTGATGAATATACATTTGACGCAGATACCTGGGAAGATGATTCATTTGAACAGGCATATGAGGATGATGATATTGTGGAGATCGAAGCAGCAACCGGATCTGACACAAAAGTGGAAGTCGAAACAGAGAATGAAGCTGAAGAGGAAGTAGAAATCGAGCCGGAAGTGGAGGTTAGGGCTGATTCCGATCCTGGATCAGAATTAGAAGTCGAAGCTGAGGCTGATTCTGAGAAAGAATCTGAGAGTAAGACGGAAGCTGAGAAGGATGTTGAAATTGATTCTGAAGCTGTGGTTGAAATGAATTTAGAGGCCGAGGTCAATCCGGAATCTGAAACGGAACAAGAACCAGAATACGGGATTGAATCGGAGAAAACGGCACATAGACGGGACTTCCCGATATTTCGTTCAAGTCTGTTTCCGGATTATAACAGCGACAAACCTCCAGTTGTAGAGTTGATGAAAGAAACGGTTGATATGAAGGCTGAATATGACAGAAAAATGTCAGATAATCTGGAAAAAGAAGAACAGCTTATTAATCAGGCAGATGAATTACTGGCAAGACTTGGTATAGAGCTTGGAACCAAATATGCATCAAATACAGACTACTTCAATATGCATAGTGATAGTTTTGTTAACCTGATTGAAGATGAAACAGACGTCGAAAACGCGGATCTGTCATCTGATGAGAAGGGGATATCGGAACAAGAAGATAACAGAAAAGAACAGCTTGAGCACCTAGATAAAAAACAGGAGAAGAAATACAAGCTTAAGAGGAATGACAAATAATTAGATTAATATATAAATATTATTTTTT
>OOCH01002041.1_pt1 | contig 13736 bp, 6 predicted proteins | sample 1671641 | NCBI WGS metagenome assembly OOCH01 (sample SAMN06348177, study PRJEB24527) | human gut metagenome | biome: human gut; feature: ankylosing spondylitis patient; material: feces | host: Homo sapiens | place: China | collected 2015-10
GCGTTACCGCAAAGACCCAGCACAACGAGGTCGCTCCGGCACAGCATGAGCTTGCAACGATCTACACAAAGGCAAACCTTGCCGTTGACCACAACCAGATCGTCATGGAGACGGGCACGAAGAATGCCACGGGCGGCAACGTGTGGAAAACCGCCAAGAGCGGCGTCACCCCATTGAAGGATGTCTATTACCACATCGTCGCCGTATGGGACAAGGCCGCCGGCACGCAGAAAATCTATGTCGACGGCGAGTTGAAGGCCACCAACAATTCAGCCGGCGGCGAATTCCGCCACATGAACACCAACGTCGACAAACGCTGGTTCGGAATCGGCGCCGACCCCAATCCCAACGACAAGGGGCAGATATCATTCAACGGAGAGGTGGTCATCGCACGCATCTACGACGATCCGATCAACGCCGATCAGGTTCACGCCCTCTGGAAACTCGTGAAGTAACTAACCCAAATACGAACGCGATATGAAAAATCGAAAACAGATATTCGCAATCATGGCCGCAGGACTGCTCGCGCTTCCCTTCGGCACGGCTCACGCCGCAGAAACGCCGGTGTACGACACCTCGCAGGCCGCACTCGCCCAATCGCAGCTGCGCGACGTCACGGGGCGCGTCACCGACCGTGCGACCGGCGATCCGATCGTCGGCGTCACGGTGGCCAACAACTCGACCGGTTCCGGAACGGTGACCGATGCCGCCGGAGCCTTCACCGTACAGGCAGCCACGGGACAGCTGCTGACGATCTCCTGCGTGGGCTATACCTCGTGGACGGTCAAGGTGCCCGCCTCCGGCGCGATCGACGTGGAGCTGAGCGAAGACGCGCAGCAGCTCGACGACGTAGTGGTCGTGGGCTACGCCACGCAGAAGAAGATCAACGTCACGGGCGCCGTCTCGTCGATCTCGGGCGAGGAGCTGGCCCAGCGGCCCGTGGTCTCGACCATGCAGGCGTTGCAGGGCATCGACCCCTCGCTCAACATCAGCATCGACTCGGGCAACCCCACGGCAGGCAACAGCCTCAACATCCGCGGCGTGCCCTCCATCAACGGCGGTTCGCCGCTGATACTGGTCGACGGCGTGCCGGGCGTCTCGCTGCGGCTGGTCAACGCCGCCGACATCGAGTCGATCTCGGTGCTCAAAGACGCTTCGGCCAGCGCCATCTACGGCACCAAGGCTTCGGCCGGCGTGATCCTCGTCACCACCAAGAAGGGTGCGGCGGGCAAAGCCACGGTGAGCTACTCCAACAACATCGGCTGGACGCAGCCCACGACGCCCACCGACTTCATCACCAACGGCTACGACTACGCCACGATCGTCAACGACCTCTACTTCTCGCGTTACGCCTACAACGCCTTCAACTACACCGACGCCGACTGGGCGGCGCTCGAAGCGCGTCGCTATGACACCACCGAACGCCCCGACCGGCCGTGGGTCGTGATCGGCGACGACGGCAAGTACCACTACTACGGCAACTTCGACTGGTACCACAGCATCTACAACACCAACCGCTTCCATCAGGAGCACAACCTCTCGCTCTCGGGCGGCGGCAAGGACGTCAACTACTACGTCAGCGGCCGCTACTACCAGCAGGACGGCGTGCTGGGCGGCAACATGATCCGGAACAAGGAGAACTACAAGAACTACTCGTTCCGCGCCAAGTTCGACGCACAGCTCTTCAAATGGGCCAAGTGGTCGACCAACGCCTCGCTCAACGCCGTGAACCAGAAGTATCCGGGGCCGCTCAACGAGGCGCAGACCATCGCCGCGCTCGAAGAGAACGTCGCGCCGATGTTCGTTCCCTACAACCCCGACGGTTCGATCGTGATGTATCCCGCCGACCTGCGCAACGTGGCGCTGGGCAAGGGACGCACGGCGGCGCTGGCCGACCCCACGAACAAGCACACGATCGAGAACCTCTCGCTGACGCTCTCGAACAGCCTGCAACTCAAACTCCACAAGGATCTGACCTTCGACGCCAGCTACAACATCAACAACTACCGCCGCCTCTACAAGGATCGCACGGCGGCGAACATCTACTCCGACGCCGTGGGCGTGACCAAGACCACGACCCACTACCAGAAGGACACCTACCGCGAACGCCCCTACGAGTACACCTACCACAACGTCGACGCCTACTTCACCTACGAACACAGCTGGAACAAGGAGCACAACTTCAAGGCGGTCGCGGGTATGAACTACGAAAAATACCGACTCGTGGACAACATCGTCGAGCAGTTCGGACTGGGCAGCGACCAGATCGATTCGTTCAACTCGGTCAACGACGACACCTACTGGCTCGTACAGCAGGATATCTCGGCCTACAAGACGCTCGGGTTCTTCGCCCGCATCAACTACGACTACAAGGGCAAGTATCTCTTCGAAGCCTCGATGCGCGCCGACGGCACGTCGCGCTTCGCCAAAAAGGATCGCTGGGGCTACTTCCCCTCGGTGTCGGCCGGCTGGCGTTTCACCGAAGAGCAGTTCATGGAGGGCGTCCGCCACTGGTGGGACAACGGTAAGATCCGCCTGTCGTACGGTGCGCTGGGCAACAGCAACGTCGATCCCTACACCTACCTCGAAACCTTCGGCCTGTCGACCTTCGGAACCGGTTCGGGCGATGCGGCCCGCTACCTCTTCGGGCAGGCCAAGCTGCGCTACACGAGCCTCCCGGGCCAGATTCCCGACAACATCGGCTGGGAGACCTCCAAAACCTTCGACGTGGGACTGGACGCCGGTTTCCTGAACGGGCGGCTGAACCTCACGGCCGACTACTACATCCGCAAGACGGTGGACATGTACACCGTCGGCCCGACGCTTCCCGACACCTTCGGAGCGACGGCCCCCAAGGGCAACTACGCCGACATGAGCACCTACGGCTATGAAATCGCGCTGAGCTACAACGATTCGTTCAAGCTGGCGGGCAAGCCCTTCAATTTCGGAATCAAGGCGACGCTGGCCGACTATTATTCCATAATCGACCGCTATAACAACGCCTCGCGCAAGCTCTCCGATTACTACGAGGGGCAGCGTCTGGGCGAGATCTGGGGTTTCGTCTGCAACGGGCTGTTCCAGTCGCAGGCCGAAATCGACGCGGCGTTCGGCGGCAAGGGCTACAAGAATGACATCATGCAGACCTCCGAGAAGTACATCACCTATCCGGGCGACATGCGCTTCGAGGACCTGAACGGTAACGACGCCATCGACCGCGGCAGCAGCACGGTCGACGATCCGGGCGACCGGAAGATCATCGGCAACTCCGAGCCGCGCTACCTCTACACCATTTCGCTCAATGCCGACTGGAACGGTTTCTTCCTCTCGGCGCTGTTCGACGGCGTGGGCAGACAGCAGTGGTTCCCCAGCGACGAGAGCCTTTTCTGGGGCATGTACAACCGTCCCTACAACCAGGTTCCGACGTGGCATCTGCAAAACTACTGGACCGAGGAGCGTCCGAACGCCTACCTGCCGCGCTACGTGGGCTACTACGGCCCGATGAACGCCAATACGGTCAACGTCAATACGCGCTACCTGCAGGACGTGTCGTACATCCGGCTGAAGAATCTTCAGTTCGGTTACGAGCTGCCCAAGCGGTGGATTTCGAAAATCGGTCTTTCGAAGGTCTCTGTCTACTTCTCGGGCGAGAACCTCTGGAGCTGGTCGCCGCTCTACCGCCACACGAAGGATTTCGACGTGACGGTGGCCAGCAAGAAATCCGACTCGGATATTTCCGACAGCAAGGGCGACGGACATAACTATCCCGTGATGCGCAGCTTCAGCTTCGGCATCTCGATCACCTATTAAACTGTTTACGTGCTATGAAAAGATCAACCTATATATGGAGTCTGCTCGTGGGCTGCGTTGCGTTCGCGACCTGACGGAGGACGTGCAGGTGAAAGCCGACAAGTCGATGATCTTCGGATCGAAATCGGGTCTCGAACTCTACTCCAATTCGTTTTACAAGGCCCTGCCGACGCTCAAGAACGGCTTCATGCAGGACAAGATGTGCGACGTGGGGGCCGTCAGCAACACCGACACCTTCATCAAGCAGGGGGCCTACAACACCGAGACGGCGACCAGCTGGAGCTGGGGCGCGCTCAAGAACGTGAACTACTTCATCGACGGCTGCAACGACCCGAAATACTGCACCGTCGAAGCCGAGACGCGCGACAACTACCTGGGCATCGCCCGCTGGTTCCGTGCGTGGTTCTACTACGACAAGCTGACCACCTACGGCGAAGTTCCCTGGTTCCCCAACGATATCCAGTCCTACCAGAACGACGTGATGTACAAGGACCGCGACAGCCGCGACGTGATCATCCGCAACCTGATCGCCGACCTCGATTTCGCCTACGAGCACATCCAGGCCACCTCGTCGACCGGCAGCGCGACGCTCACGCGCTGGGCCGCCGCCGCGCTCAAGTCGCGCGTCTGCCTCTTCGAAGCGGCTTACCGCCGTTACCACAACCTCACGGGGCTTGAGATAACCCCCGAGGAGCTGTATCGCGAGGCCGCCAAGGCCGCCAAGCTGGTGATCGACAACAGCGGCTGCTCGCTCAACACCGCCGCGGGCAAGAAGGGCGCCTATCGCGACCTGTTTTACAGCGAGACGCCGCTGACGCAGGAGGTGATCCTCGCCGTCTGCGCCAACGAGAAATCCGGCATCTTCGGCGAGCAGAACTGGTGGTTCAACGCCCGCTCGTACGGACTGTGCTGGAGCCTCGTCCGCTCGTTCGTCCACACCTACCTCAAGCAGGACGGCACGCCCTTCACCGCCGCCGCCGACTACGCCGTGAAATCCTTCGCCGAGGAGATGGAGGGGCGCGACCTGCGCCTGGAGCAGACCGTGCGCGGCCGCAACTTCCTGTGGGACGGCAAGACGGCGGTCGCCGACATCAAAAACCTTTCGCTCACGGGCTACCAGGTGATCAAGTACACGCTCGACGAATCGAAGTACGACGGCGGTGCGAAGAACATCAACAGCATTCCGCTGATCCGCTATGCCGAGGTGCTGCTCAACTACGCCGAGGCGCAGGCCGAACTGGGGGTGCTCACCGACTCCGAATGGGCGCTCACGGTCGGTGCGCTGCGTAAGCGCGCGGGTATCACGGGCGGCACGGAGACGCTGCCCACGACCGTCGACAGCTACCTGCAACGCACCTTTTATCCGGACGTGACCAGCCCCGTGCTGCTCGAAATCCGCCGCGAGCGGGCCATCGAACTCGTCGCCGAAGGCATGCGCTTCGACGACCTGCGCCGCTGGAAGTGCGGATCGCTGATGGAGACCCTGCGGTGGAGCGGCATTCACATCCCCGGGTTGGAGCAGCCCGTCGATGTCAACGGCGACGGCGTGAACGACTACTACTTCACCGAAGGCGAGGTTGTGTCGGCTCCGGCGGCCTACAAGAACATCGCCGTCCGCGTCAATCAGGACGGCGTGGGGCTTTATGCCGAGGCGAATCCCGTGTCGGGTTACGATCTGGTCTACAAGACCGGTGCGGGCGACCGCTACTGGTATCCCGACGGGCGCCAGTACCTCTATCCGATTCCCGCCAAGGTGATCCGCGATTACAGGAACGCGGGCTATACGATCTCGCAGAACCCCGAGTGGGACAACGAATAAATAAAAAGCAAGACCATGAGAATATTCCGTTATTTACTGACTTTTTCGTTGAGTTTCGCCTTCGTTTTCGCCGCCGGGTGCAGCGATCCGAAGCCCGATTACTCGGAATTCTACAAACCCCAGCCCGGCGACGAACCGGAGGAGCCGGTCAATCCCGGACTTGAGGACAATCAGCTGAAAGTCATGTCGTTCAATGTGCGTTACAGCTCGGGCGACGACGGTGCGAACAGTTGGGACAACCGCAAAAAGGCCGTTCCGGCGATGTTCGCCGACCAGCAGCCGACGGTGCTCGGCGTGCAGGAGGCGCGGCTCGACCAGAAGACCTACATGGACGAGAACTGCGCGGGCTACAAGAGCGTCGGCGTGGGCCGCACCGACGGCCAGAATGCCGGTGAGTTCATGGCCATCTACTATCTCGCCGATGCCGTGAAGCTCGAAAAGTGGGGGACCTTCTGGCTCTCCGACACCCCCGACGTCCCGTCGGTCGGCTGGGACGCCTCGACCTACCGCACGGCCACGTGGGCCTTGTTCACCCACTACAAGTCGGGCCGCAAGTTCTTCTACGTCAACACCCACATCGACCATGTGGGGCAGGTGGCGGCCCAGAAGTCGATGGAGCTGATCGAGGCGAAGATCCGGTCGCTCAACCCCGACAACCAGCCGACGGTGCTGACCGCCGACTTCAACAAGATGCTCGACAGCCCGATTTTCGACGGCGTGAAGAAGTTCATGGCCGACGCGCGCACGACCGCTCCCGTGACCGACAACAAGGCGTCGTTCAACAACTTCGGCGGGGCGACCAACTACCCGCGCATCGACCACATCTTCAGCTCGGGCTTCACGCCCCTGCGCTTCGCCACCGTCGACCAGCGTTACGAGAAGGTCCCCTACATTTCGGATCACTATCCCATCGCGGCCGTGTTAGAGTTCAAGTAATCCTGCAACCAAAGCTCAAAACCGATTGAAATGAAACGATTTATCTATATACTGGCCGCTTTCGCCCTCATGGGGGCCGTCTCCTGCCAGCCAGACGAGGAAGTGGCGGTCCACGCCTCGTTCACCACCGACAAGGAGTTCTACGATGTGGGCGATCCGGTGGTGCTCACCAACACTTCGACGGCCGAAAACGCCCTGATCGCCATCTGCAAATGGGAGCTGGGCAAGGGCGTCGTCTCCTATGAAACCACCCCGGAGAACATCTCCTACGATCAGGCCGGAGAGTATGTCATCAAGCTGACCGTCACCTCCGACCGCGGGGCGAAGAAGTCGTCGTTCGAGAAGACCATTCGGGTCGTGGACAACAATATCCGGCCCGTGGCCGACTTCACGTGGTCGCCCGAGAAGGTCGTGGCGGGCGAACCGGTGCAGTTCACCGACCGTTCGACCGACGAGGACGGCGAGGTGGTGGCCTGGGAGTGGAAATTCGGAACCACGACCTCCGACAAGCAGAACCCCGAATTCACCTTCGCGGCGCAGGGGGCTACGGAGGTCTCGCTGACCGTGACCGACAACAAGAAAGGCAGGAACACCAAGACGGTGACCATCGACGTGGGCCGCGGCGCCATCAGCCTCGACCTGCTCTGGTCGTACCCCTACGACGACACGAAGGACGCCTATGTGTTCGGCACGTCGCCCGCGGTCAGCCCCGACGGCGAGTATGTCTATGTGACTTCGACGGGTTATTCGCTGGTCTGCTTCACGAAGGCCGGCGAGCGTCTCTGGGCCTTCGACATCGGCAAGGACGGTGCGTCGGCCGAGAACAACAGCGGTTCGATCAAGGTGCAGTCGCCGACGCCTTCGGTCGACGAGGACGGTACGGTCTACGCGCTGGCGGGCTTCAACGAGCCGAACAAGGACGCGGGAGGCAGCGCGTTCTACGCCGTCAGCGGCGGCGCCGGGGGCGGCTCGCAGGTCTGGCATGTGAATACGGGCGTGAACACCAGCTTCCGGTTCCTTTCGCCGGCCGTCACCGAGAAATACCTCTTCATTGTGGCGCGCAACGTGCCTTCGGGGCACCAGAATTTCCAGGTCTACGACAAATCGTCGGGCGACCTGGTGGACGAGCGGCACGTCAACGGCGGCTCCTACGGCGGCGTGTTGCCGCTCAAAAACGGCATGGTGATCGCCGGTACGGGCGGCAGTCACGGCATGCGCGTCTTCTTCCCCGACGGCGCGGGCAAGTGGAAATTCTCCTGCGTGAAGTCGAACGGCCGCGAGCACAACTACGGCGGCAGCGGCAAGGATGCTACGTGCGAGGCGCCGAACGGCACGCAGCCTGCGTCGGGTCCCGGCGGCAAGGTCTACATTCTGTTCCAGAACCAGGGCGTGCGTGCGGATAAGAGTCTGGGCGGGGGTGTCGTCTACTGTTATGATCCGGCAAAGACCGTCTACGGGCAGACGCCCGAACCGGACTGGTACTGTCCCGTCAAGGGCGATTGCGCCCAGTCGGGCATGGGCGTGGCGCTGGGCGAGGACGGCACGGTCTACGCCGCGACGCAGAAGACCGGCAGCGTGGCGGCCCACGTCACGGCCATCTCCGCGCAGGGCGTGAAACGCTGGGAGCACGCCGCCGACGGCGACATCAACGGCGTTCCGGCCGTCGACGATCAGGGTTTCGTCTATTACAACGACCGGACTACGGGCAAACTGGTGAAACTCCGCCCGGAGGACGGCTCGCGCGTGGCGGAGATCAAGCTGGCCGACGAGCTGCGTTCGTCGCCGACGATCTCCTACGACGGCACGATCTACGTCAACGGCATGAAGGACGACAAGCCCACCGTCTTCGCGGTGAAGGGTGCGGCCGAGGGCTGCGCCGCGTCGTGGTCGCAGCAGGGAGGCAACCCATCCAAAACCGAGTATATGTACTGATCCGCTGAAAATCAGGGATGAGCGGGCTGCGTCACACGACGCGGCCCATTTTTTTCGGCCTTCGTGTATGTCGTTTCCGGCAAAATTCCCTCTTTATTATGGAACGGTCGCAGGAACCGGGACGAAAAGAACCTCGAACACAATTCTAAATTTCAGCAGATGATCCGAAAACTATTGGTGCTGTTGCTCTGCCTCACGGCGGCGACGGCGACGGCGAAGAAGCCCAAATCCTCCGCTTCGAAGAAGGCGGAGAGTTCGGCCGAAAAACCGAAGGAAAGCGATTACGACAAACTCTTCAAGGAGAAACATACGGTGGCCGACGGCATGTTCCGCCTGCACGACGTCAAGGGGAAGCTCTATTTCGAGATTCCCGATTCGCTTTTCGGGCGCGAAATGCTGCTCGGATCGACCATTTCGGAGGTTTCGGACAACGCTGCGGCGACGACCGGCTCCAAGTCGGACTATCCGCTGCACGTGGTTTTCACGCGCAACGACCGTTCGGTCCAACTGCGTACGGTCAACTGCGAGAACATCACCGACGAGACGGGGGCTTCCCGCGCGCTGGCTGAGGCGGTGAAGCGGAACACGGCCGATCCCATCCTGCGCAATTACAAGATCGAGGCCTGGAACCGGGACAGCACGGCCGTGGTGGTCAACGTCACGGACCTGTTCGTGGCCGACGTGGAGGAGATGTCGCCCTTCTCGAAGTACGGACTTTATACGGCTTTCGAGCTGAAGAAGACCTTCCAGAAGGAGCGTTCGATGCTGGGCGAAATCAAGGCTTTCAGCGACAATGTGGTGGTGCGCAGTACGTTGAGCTATATTTTCACGCTCACCCGCGGCCGCACGACGCTGGTCAAGGACCAGCCGCTGACGGCCGTGATGACCCGTTCGCTGGTGCTGCTGCCCCGCGAGCCTTACCGTCCGCGCATCACCGACAGCCGCATGTCGGTGTTCCCGACCGGCAAGGTGCTTTTCAGCGAGCGCGAGCAGCGCGCCAAGGTGATCTACTACGCCCACCGCTGGCGGCTGGAGCCGTCGGACATGGATGCCTGGAAGCGCGGCGAGCGGGTCGCGCCGAAGAAACAGATCGTTTTCTACGTTGACGACGGATTCCCGGAGATGTGGAAAAAGCATATTTTCGAGGCCGTCGATCAGTGGAACGAGCCTTTCGGGCGCATCGGATTTAAAAACGCCATCGCCGCAAAGCCCTATCCGAAGGACGATCCCGAATTCGATCCCGACAACATCAAGTATTCGTGCATTCGCTACGCGCCGATCGCCATCGCCAACGCCATGGGGCCTTCGTGGGTCGATCCGCGCAGCGGCGAGATACTCAACGCTTCGGTCTATGTCTACCACGACGTGATGAAACTGCTGAACAACTGGCTGTTCGTCCAGACGGCGCAGGCCGACGAGCGCGTGCGCGCCGTGACGATTCCCGAGGAGGTGATCGGCGACGGACTGCGCTACGTCGTGGCCCACGAGGTCGGCCATTGCCTGGGTTACATGCACAACATGAGCGCCTCGGCGGTGATTCCTGTCGATTCGCTCCGCTCGCCGTCGTTCACGCAGAAGTACGGCACGACCACCTCGATCATGGACTACGCTCGCTTCAACTACGTGGCCCGGCCCGGGGATAGGGAGCGCGGCGTGAAGCTCACCCCGCCGCGTTTCGGCCTCTACGACTACTATGCCGTGAAATGGCTCTACACGCCCGTGCCCGACGCTGCGACGGGGCCGCCGCCGATTCGGTCTACCGTTTCGGCAAGCAGCAGTTCAGCCGCTCGATCGATCCCCGTTCGCAGTCGGAGGATCTGGGCGACGACGCCGTGAAGGCCTCGGGCTACGGCATCGCCAATCTGAAATACATTCTCGGCAACATGAACGCCTGGATCGGCGCCCAGGACCCCGATTTCTCCCAGCGGCGCACCCTCTACGACGAGGTGCTCACGCAGTATATCCGCTACCTGAACCACGTGCTGGCCAACGTCGGCGGCATCTACTTCGCCGAGAAGATGGAGGGCGACCCCGTGGAAGCCTACCGCAGCGTGCCGCGCGAACGCCAGCGCGAAGCCCTGCTGTTCTGTCTCGCGCAGCTCAAGGACATGAAGTGGCTGGACAACGCCGAACTGATCCGCGACATGCCGCTGATGGGTTCGCCCGCCGAGTCGATCATGGCTTCGCTGGTGTCGGTCGTCGTGGCCGCCCCGGCGCGTGTGGCTTTGAGCGCCGCGCTGGCCGAAAAGGAGGCCTACACGCCCGAGGAGTGCCGCAGGGATGTCTATGAATTCGTGTGGGCTTCGACGCTGAAGGGCCGCACGCCCGATGCACTGGAGATGATGCTCCAGCGCGAATACGTCCGCAGTCTCAGCCTTTCGGCCGGGCTGAAATACACCGGGACGGGGGCGCGGGAGGAGAAGAAGCTGGTCTCCGACGAGGGACTGATGCCCGTTCCCGCCTTCCTTGGGGAGCATGCGGCCCGCACCGCGGCGCTCACCGCCTGCGGGGAACGCTGCGGCCACGACCCCTTCGAAACCTTCTCCGCCGCGCACCGCGTCGACACCGCGCCGCTGTTGGGCTACGGCTCTCCGCGCCTGAACTACTACGACCCGCGCAACACCGAGGCCGGGGATTATGCCGCGCTGCTCAAACTGCGTGCGATGCTCCGCACGAAGAGCGCTTCGGCGACTGGCGAAGCGCGCCTGCACTACGAGTTGTTGCTGCGCAACATCGAGAAAGCGTTGAAAAAATAAATCTTCCGGACCATGATGAAACTGTTTAAAATAGCTTTCCTTCCGCTGCTGGCGGGAATCTTGCTGCTGCCGGCGGCGTCTCGGCCCGTCCGGGCGGCCGGTTCGGCCGCCGTGGGAGCCGGAGCCGGGGACAGGAAGCGCGACAAGAAAAAGAAGCAGGAGGCCGATACCGCCGCCAAGGCGACTCCCTACGAGAAACTGTTCAAGGACAAGCGGGTGGAGACTGTCCGCGGCGGCGGGCTGACCCTGCACCTGACTGCGGACAAACTCTACCTCGAACTCCCCGATTCGCTGCTCGGCCGGGGGCTGATGATCACCACGACGATCGAGTGGACGGGCGATCCCGGCGACGGACTGGCCCACCAGCAGCCCGTGCCGCCCTACATGGTCGAGTTCGGCCGCGGGAAGAGCGACACGCTCCTCTGCATGCGGGAGTTCGCTCCGGTGGTGATCGTCGACGGCAGCCCGGCGATGCGTGAGGCCGTCGGGCGGAGCAACATCGGTCCGATCGTGGCCTCGTATGCCGTGAAGGCCCGCACGCCCGACGGGAAATCGTCCGTCGTCGACGTCACGGCGCTTTTCGTCGGGGACGTCAAACGCCTGCGTCCGATCGACCCCGAGGGCGGCAACACCTACGGCGGCTGGATGACGGCCAAGGCCGATTACAAGAAGGACCGTTCGATGCTGACCGGCGTGACGGGCGGAAAAGGGTGCGTTTCGGTGGTGGGAGAGCTTTCCTACGGCACGACGGTCAGCTTCCTCGGCCTGCTCGACCTGTGGAAAGACAAGCCCCAGTCGATCGTCGCCCGCCGCACGCTCCGCGTGCTGGGCGATCCCGAACGGCGGATGCGGCTCTGCGACCAGCGGCTCGGGCTGGCGGCCAAGGCGTTCAAACGCTTCTCGGACCGGGAGCAGGAGGCCAAAACCGATTATTACGTCTGCCGCCGTTCGATCCTCGACAGCGCGGGGAAGGTGCGTCCCGTGGTGTTTTACGTCGACACGGCTTTCGACGCTTCGGCCTATGCCGCCGTCGAGCGGGGGCTTCTGCTGTGGAACGATGCCTTCGCGAAGATCGGCTGCAAGGATGTCGTGCGGGTAGAGCCTTTTCCGGCTGATCCGGCTTTCAACGACAACAGCCTCTATAACAACTGCGTGCGGCGCACGGGAACCTCCAATTCGGAACTCTACACCGCCTCGTGGGTCGATCCGCGCAGCGGTGAAATCCTCGGGACCGACATCTTCGTGCCCTTCAATTTCACGGCCGCCATTCAGAAGAAGCTGCTCCTGACGTTGTCGGCCGCCGACCCCGAGGCGCGCACCACGCAGCCTTCGGCGCGTCAGATTGCCGACGCCCTGACGGCCATGGTGGCCCGCCGTGCGGCCTCGGCTTTCGGCGTGATGCCCAACTACGCCGCCTCGTCGGCCTATCCGACCGACTCGCTCCGTTCGCCGTCGTTTACGCGGGAAAACGGCCTGGCGGCGTCGATCACCGACGACGTGTTCTACAACATCGTCGCGCAGCCGGGCGACAGGGAGCGCGGTGTGAAGCTCGTGGCCGATGCGCTGGGTCCTTACGATTACCTGGCCGTCGAGTGGCTCTACAAGCCCGTTCCGGGGGCTGTGACGCCGCACGACGAGGTTCCGGAGCTGCGCCGCCTGCTCGCCTCGAAGGAGGGAGACCCCCGCTGTTTCTTCGCGCAGTACGCCTCCGGGACTTACGATCCCCGCGTGGGGGCCGGAGACCTGGGCGACGACCTGTTCCGGAGCGTGGCGCTGCAATCGGCCAATCTGAAATATGTCGCCGAGCACGGCGACGGGTGGCTTTCGGGCCGCGACGGCGACTACAAGTTCCGCGAGGAGCTGCTCACGGAGATGGTTCTGCGCGTCAACTCCCTCGCCTTGCAGCTGATGCGCTACATCGGGGGCGTCTATATGAATCCGGTCTACGAGGGAACGGCCCGGCCCGCCTGCACGGCCGTGCCGCGCGAAGTGCAGCGGCGCGCCCTGCGCGAGGCGCTCGCCCTGACCGCCGACCTCGGCTGGATCGACCGGCAGGGGGTGTCGAAGAACGTTTACAACCGCGTGCAGGCATGCGAATACCTCCAGCGCCGGATTGTGCGCACGCTTCTTGAAAAGCTCGGAACGCTGGACCTCGCGGCTTCGAAGGCCGACGATCCTTATACGGCCGACCTCATGGCGAAGGACCTCGTGGCGTGGTTCGAGGAGCGGCTCCGTTCGCGCGAACCGCTGACGGACCATGTCCGTAATCTGCAACAGTCGCTGCTCAAATCGACCGTCGCCGCGGCCAACGTCAAAGATAAGCCTTCGTCGGGTTCGGGAAGCGCCTTCGCGCTGTTTGACGGGTCCGCTTCGCTGTCCGACGGCGGCGATCTGTTCCCGGCGACTGACGCCGGGGCGCTTCCGGACGCGGTCGGCGCCCTTCAGGGTGGAAATACTCTCATTGCCGTATTCCTTTTTTGCTTTTG
>OOCH01002043.1_pt1 | contig 13726 bp, 9 predicted proteins | sample 1671641 | NCBI WGS metagenome assembly OOCH01 (sample SAMN06348177, study PRJEB24527) | human gut metagenome | biome: human gut; feature: ankylosing spondylitis patient; material: feces | host: Homo sapiens | place: China | collected 2015-10
CGGAGATATTTATGAAAATGCTTGCTATACATTTTGTCCTTTTTCGAAGCTCTCTACTTCTAAAAGAATTGATGCAGAAAAGTTAATGGCAAAAAAAGCATTTATCGAAGATACAATAGATGATTATTCATTGTCATTATCGAATAAAGAACAAGAAGGTTATGAGAAAGGCAAACAAATTCATAAATCATGTCAACAGTGGAACAAAAAATTTAGTAATTGTAATAGCTATGATGAATTAGTAAAAGTCGTGGAGAATTATAAAAAATCTAAGATTTCTTCCATTGTAGATGTCAGCTTTTTCTTCTTTCAATACATTTTTGCAGATGTTGAGAATAAAAAAAGATTCTCTATTATTATGGAATACATGTCCTCCGGTGCTTATCCTGAATACAAAATGATAAATGCTTTATGTTCAATATATGATCCTGATGATGTTATGCAATCGTTTAATTATTCTTTAGGAGCAAAGGGAACAATATATAAGCATAAGAAGAAATTAAAAGAGTATATTGATCTCTTGAAAGAGGGAGAAATTGATTTTTATTCAGAAGCATTGTTTGACAAGGAAACGCACTACTATTGTGAAAAAACTAAAGGATATCAAAAGAATAATACATATTTTCCAATCACAACAATTTATAGGTATTTTGAAACATTTGATGAGTTTGTTAATTATCGAAATGGGGATTTGACATATTGCGATTTATCAGATGCACTTGAATGTAATGCGGATTTTTCTAAGTATATCGTTGATGAAACAACAAAGCTTCCGATTCATGCAAATATGGATGTCACATATTCTGTAAAGAAATACTATCATAACAGAAAATTTTATGTAACACAGAAGTGGCTCAATAAATCTGGTAGTATACTTAAAGAATATAATCATACATTTAACTATTTTTTTGATTTTGTTGCTTTTCTTAAAGGAAATCTGTCCAATGCAAATTTGCTTTTTTGTGATGGAATTGACAATTTAGATCAGTGGGATTTTATTGACTTTACAGGTGCAAAACTGAAAAGCAGCTTGTGTGAAAAGTTTGGTTTACAATATGATACTTATACAATTAACTTGAATGTTATAGAATCCTTTGAGTGTATTGAAAAAAATGAATCCGAAACTGCTTTAGTTCTTCAATCTTCGAGAGATTTGGTATCGGAAGTAGCAGGACGAGACTTATCATATTTCGATTGGGCTTTTGATAACAAATGCCAAAGAGTTCACTATATTTCAGATCTTCATCTTATGCACAGAATACAAAATGCAGGCTGTCGTTCAAAAGAAGATATTATATATGTAATTCAAAGAATAGTTAATACTATTGCTGATGAAGCAGGAAGCCTATTATTGATTGACGGTGATGTGTCATCAGATATTGGAATATTCCAGTTATTTGTAAAGATGCTTTCCAAAACATTACGCCGAAACACACAGGTTGTGTTTACGATTGGAAATCATGAGTTATGGAGTTTTCCGGGCTTTCAAATAGAGCAGATTGTTTCAAAGTATCGAACTATTTTGGAAAAGCATGGTATGTATTTACTTCATAACGATCTTCTTTACAAAGAAGATTGTAGTTTGCTTGCTGATCCGAAAACAGGAATACACCTGATTAAATACCATGATTTGTGCAAAATGAATGAACTGCAAATTGCTGACCGCTTGCGAAGTGCAAGATATGTGATTCTCGGCGGATTGGGCTTTTCAGGATATAATACGGAGTTTAATGCTGATAATGGCATTTATCGAATGACTATGGACAGGACTACTGAAATAAAAGAATCTAAAATTTTTGAAGATTTGTATAATCGGTTATGCCCTATTCTTGCAAATAAGAATGCAATTATTTTAACACATACACCCAAAAAAGATTGGTGCAGAGAAGCAGAACCTGATAAAAATTATGTTTATGTAAGTGGACATACACACAGGAATTTTTTCCATGACGATGGTGAATATAGAGTTTATTCAGACAATCAAGTTGGATACCATATCGAAACCCCTCACTTGAAAACTTTTTTAATTGATAACGATTATGATTGCTTTTCTGATTATGAGGATGGTATATTTGAGATTACGAGTGAGCAGTACAATGACTTCTACCGAGGGAAAAATATATCAATGACTTTCCAACGAGAAGTAAATGTACTCTATATGTTAAAAAAGAATGAGTATTACTGTTTTATTCACAAATCAAGAAGTGGTAGTCTTACTATCCTTAACGGTGGCACCATGAAAAAATTGGAAATTCAAGATGTTCAGTATTATTATGATAATATGGACGCTATGATTTCTACAATAAAAACGCCGCTTGATAAGTTTACTTCATTCCAAAAACGAATTGCAGATATGGTAAAACAAATTGGTGGAATTGGCGCAATTCATGGTAGCATAGTTGACATTGATTTTTATAATCATATATATGTGAATCCATTTGACTTATCAATAACAGGGTATTGGGCATCAGATATAATTAACAAAATTGTATATCCGTCTATTCCTGCCTTATTAGAAAAAAATTGCCCTATAATGTTTGGCGAATATGTTAAACTTCTTAAAGGTAATAGTGAAAATCCATTAGCGTTGAAACAACAAACAAATATTACAGTATTACCACAGACATATCTTGATACGGATATTTACAAGGCTTCAAGAGAAATAAAGAAGATGCAAAAACTTAGTTCAAACATATTAACTTCTTGGTATGAAGATACTCTACATAAAAGAACTAAAATTGAACTTACATAGAAAGTTTTGCTTATTGGGGCTTATGAAAAAATGCGATTGTAAATCATGGGAGTAGGATAAGCGAAGCTCCCTTCATATACGCCCTGTCTGCTGATGAACCCAACCCTGTGCTTGCTGCTTCAAATGCTCTTGCCCTCCCGGTTGGCAACCTCATTTTCGCAGCAACGCCGACAGAGCGTATAACACACTACACTTTGCAAGCAAAGTCGTGTGCCAAAGGGGTACCCTTTGGAAACCCTATTTTAGAGGAAGCGTGTAGCCACACTTCCTCCAAAATGAAAAATAAGCGGTCACAATCTGCTGTAAAACCACAGTCGGATTGACCGCTTATTTTGTTGTAACCCTCCCCGTTTTCTTTATCCGCTTTACGAGTATATTCCTCAAAAATATGCTCAATACGGGTTGGAATAAAACCTTAAAAATGATATACTACGCATAGAGGAAACAAGGAGGTTACAGCCCATGAAAGAATTAGGAGAACGCCTGCGGAGATTGCGGGAAAGTGTGAAGCTGTCGCAGGTAAAGATGGCAGAACTTTTGGGAGTGAAGCAGTCCAGTATCAATCGTTATGAGCAGGGGCAGTCGGCTCCCTCTTTGGAAACGCTTGTAAGGTATGCGGATTATTTTGATGTATCATTGGATTACCTGCTTGCCCGGACAGACAATCCGCAAGGCAAGCTATATGAACACCGTCCGAAGATTGCGCCGGGGAGTGAGGAAATGAAGCAGTTTATTGAAATGTGTTTTGATCCGCAATCTCCGCTGAATGAAAAATTAAAACAGACGCTTCTTGAAATGATGAATGATAGGAGGAAATAATTATGGCAATAATTCCGGAATTTTTTATAAATTCTGTTACATCAATCGGTGTACGTAATGGTGCTGGTATTTCATGGACAGGTACAGGATTTTTTATAGTTAGAGTGTTTGATGCAGAAGGAAACGCACGTCCGATGCTTGTCACTAACAAGCATGTACTGGCAAATAAATGCAGTATTGTACTACGGTTGAAAAAAAGAGACAATAGTACATTAGATATTGTAGATGCAGCACTTTATGAGAATGGAGTAAAATTATATTATGAACATCCAAATGCAAATGTCGATATAGCTGTTCTTCCTTTAAATGGGAAATTTATAACAGATAACAATATAGAATTTGCAGCATTTGATATTGATAAACATGCAATGACATCTGAAGAATTACGATACGAAGGGGTTGACGAAGGAACACTGATACATATGTTGGGGTTTCCTATGGGACTTGTAAATATAAATTCTAATTTACCTATTTGTCGTTTGGGGTGTATTGCTAGAATTAGTGCTGCACAAATACTAGAGTCTTATAATATTCTTGCTGATATACAGAATTTTCCGGGCAATTCGGGAAGCCCAATTGTCACTAGACCAGAAATAGTTTCAATAGAAGGTACGAAATCGTTGAATAAATCTGTATTAGTTGGAATTGTTCATTCGTATATTCCGTATAGAGAAAATTTAATCAATAGTCAAACCCAGCAAGTTGTAGAAATACGAAGTGAAAATAGTGGAATTGCATTAATTCATCCAGTTGAATTTATTAGAGAGGTTGTAGATGAAATCGTAAAGCCTTTCAATGAGAAGGCTAATTCGCAAAACCAAACGGAAGAAGAATAATTGGAGAGATGCAAAATGAAAGGTGTTATCTATGCCCGCTATTCTTCCGACAATCAGAGAGAAGAAAGTATTGAGGGACAGTTGCGGGAATGTAAGGAGTATGCAGAGCGCAACGATATTACAATTTTAGGAACTTATATTGACAGGGCATTGTCAGCAAAAACAGATAACCGCCCCGAATTTCAACACATGATTAAAGACAGCGCAAAAGGCTTATTTGATGTTGTCCTTGTATGGAAATTAGACCGCTTTGCCCGGAACCGTTACGACAGCGCACGATATAAAAATCTTTTGAAAAAGAACGGTGTGAAAGTCATTTCCGCAAGGGAAAATATCTCCGAGGGCAGCGAGGGAATTATTCTGGAAGCCATGTTGGAGGGATATGCGGAATACTATTCTGCGGAGCTCTCTGAAAAGGTTATCCGGGGACTGACCGACAATGCGCTGAAATGTAAATACAACGGCGGTACTGTTCCGATGGGATATTATATTGACGAACAGCAGTATTATCAAATCGACCCCAAGACTGCCCCGGTGGTACTGGAAATGTTTACAAAGTACAGCGAGGGGGCAACCATGCAGGAGCTTGTTAATCTATTGAACAGTCGGGGTATGCGTTCCATTCGTGGCGGGAAAATTACGCTGAATATTATGAACCATTTGTTGAAAAACCGCCGCTATATGGGCGAGTACAGTTATCGTGATGTAGTCAAAGAGGACGGTATTCTAGCGATTGTCCCGAAAGAATTATTTGAACGGGTACAGAAACGGCTGGCGAAGAACAAAAAGGCTCCTGCCCGTCACAAAGCCGAGGACGATTACCTTTTGACAACGAAGCTGTACTGTGGGAAATGCGGCTCCTTTATGGTGGGAGAAAGCGGCACAAGCCATACGATGAAAGTACACCGTTATTATCGCTGTGTGAATACCAAGAAAAAGAAGCTCTGCGACAAGAAAGCAGTCAAGAAAGACTGGATTGAAGATTTGGTTGTCAACTATACCATGAAAGCAATTATGAATGATGCAGTCATGGAACGGCTGATTGATATGCTGATGGAGTTGCAGAAGAAAGAAAGCACCGATCTGCCCCTTTTGAAAAAGCAGCTTGCAGAAACGGAAAAAGGTATTAACAATATGCTCAACGCCATTCAAGCAGGAATTTTTACCCCGTCCACCAAGCAAAGACTGGACGAGTTGGAGGAAACCAAAAGCCAACTTGAAGTCAGCATTTTGCAGGAGGAAATGCACAAGCCCCTGCTTACAAGAGAACAGATTGCATTTTTCATTTACCGTTTCCGCAAATTTGATGTGACAAAGCGGGAACAGCGGCAAAGACTGATTGACAGTTTTGTAAATGCGGTGTATCTTTATGAGGACAAGATAATCCTTACTTTCAACTATAAGGACGGTTCTAAGACTATCACACTGGCGGAAGTTGAGGGTTCGGATTTATCCGTACTCGGTGCAGTGATCAAGAGGCTTTCTATAAATCTGATTTATGGAAAGTCTTTTAATTTTTAGAATTATATTCACAGAAAAATGCCACATATGCATAATGATATGTGGCATTTTGACGCTATCGAATTTCTTAAATGACGTTACAGTTTCTCCCCTTCATTCACTTCCTCAATAAACACCTTCCCTTCCGCCTGCTGTTCCGCAAAATGAAATCGCAGTACAGCCTGAGGCCAGTTGAGTGTGATGATGGCTTTTTTGTCCCGTGTCTTTCCTGCGGCCTGGATCTGATCTACAAGGTCTGCGAGGACTTCACGGGTGAGATATCCGCCTCGCCAGTGGAAGGTGAATTCGCGGCCTTTTTTTGCAGCCTGGAGGGCACGTTTGTATACGTCTTCCAATTTGGTGAAGGACAGCTTTTTCTCGCGGTAATAAAAGTGGTTTCCATCCGGGCAGGGAGGTGCCGGAGCGATCAGTGGTTCATGGTCACGGAAGATGTTTTTGTCATCCAGATTAAAATAATCGTAACGGATACTGGTTGAGCCGTCTTCGTTTTTGCCCAGAGTATTATCGAAAGTGGCATCCAGATGATAGTACTGTCCGTTGATCCGGACGATGTTCCAGGTATGACGGTATTTGATCCCTTTTTCCGGATTGTTCCCGCAGATGGCGATAATACACCATACACCAAGGGCATCACAGAGGACCTTTACGGATTTGGCGATTCCCTCGCAGACACCGACACCATGGCCCAGAGGCCCGATGATCTCGTGGGAATATGGCTTTTTCAGTTTGTCGTAGCGGATATTTTCGCAGATGAAGTCATGGACATATTTTTCCTTATCCCACTCGGAAAACTTCATGGCGGTGCGCACAAGCTTGTCTACGCGGGCTCCCAGGGCTTTCTGATGCTTCCGGATTTTATTTTTGTCGAAGATATATTCAGGGATCAGTATCAGATTTGGCGAGTCCTTGTAATAACGGTATTTAAATCCCACAGCCCAGAAAATCTCCGGGTGATCCAGACGAAGCTGGAAAAATACATCATAGAGCCAGTTTCCATCGGTGGTTGGTACCTGCGGGATCAGGAACTCGTCGGAAAGCTCCATAAGCCCGTGAAGCATTGCACGGTACACGTTTTGTTTATCTTTCGACATTTTGCCGTAGTAATATTCTTCAGTTTGTTTCATATATAAAAATACGGAGACTCCTTTCCGGAAAAATAGATTTCAATCAAAGATTATAGCATAAAAAAACATGCAGGACTATCAGAAAAGATACACCCTGCATGTTTTTGGTATTGAATATTTTAGATCGAAAATAACTGTGAGCCTGGATCAGCCGTTATACAGCTGATAATACCGGCCCTTCTGTGCAAGCAGCTCCTCGTGGGAACCACGCTCGATGATGTGTCCCTGCTCCAGGACCATGATGCAGTCACTGTTGCGTACTGTGGAAAGTCTGTGGGCGATCACAAAGGTCGTTCTGCCTTCCATCAGCTTATCCATACCATCCTGTACAAGCTTTTCGGTACGGGTATCAATGGAGCTGGTGGCCTCGTCCAGGATCAGGACGGGTGGGTCTGCAACAGCTGCACGGGCAATGGAGAGAAGCTGTCGCTGGCCCTGACTTAAGTTTGCACCGTTTCCGCGGAGAAGGGTATTATAACCCTGCGGAAGCCTGCGGATGAAACCGTCGGCGTTGGCAAGCTTTGCTGCTGCGATAACCTCCTCATCTGTGGCATCCAGCTTTCCGTAGCGGATATTTTCCATAACGGTTGCTGTGAACAGGTTGGTATCCTGAAGAACGATGCCCATGGAGCGTCTGAGATCATCTTTTTTGATCTTGGTGATGTTGATGCCGTCATAACGGATCTTACCCTTCTGAATGTCGTAAAAACGGTTCAGAAGATTGGTGATGGTGGTTTTCCCGGCGCCGGTAGAGCCTACAAAAGCGATCTTCTGGCCTGGCTGTGCATACATGTTGATGTCATGGAGAACGATCTTGTTGGAATTATAACCAAAGTCTACATCCTCCAGGACCATATCACCCTTCAGCTCGATATAATCAGTGGTACCCTCAGCTTTGTGGAAATGCTTCCATGCCCAGCGGCCGGTACGTTTGTCGGATTCGGTAAGAACACCGTTTTCCTCTTTTGCATTGACGAGAGTAACGTAGCCTTCATCCACTTCCGGTTTTTCATCCAGAAGATCAAAGATACGTTTTGCACCTGCAAGAGCCATAACAATACTATTGAACTGCTGGCTGACCTGGTTGATAGGCATGTTGAAGCTCTTATTGAAGGTCAGGAAGCTGGCAAGCCCGCCAAGTGTGAAGCTGCCGATGCCGTTGATAGCAAGGATACCGCCCACCATGGCGCAGATTACATAGCTGACATTTCCAAGCTGTGCGACCACAGGCATCAGGATGTTGGCAAAACGGTTTGCATTGTCTGCGCTGGTGAAAAGCTGGTCGTTCAGTTCATCGAATTTCCGGATGCTTTCGTCTTCATGGCAGAAGACCTTGACAACCTTCTGACCCTCCATCATCTCTTCGATATAACCATTGACAATACCAAGGTTGGTCTGCTGCTCCAGGAAATATTTTCCGCTTAAGCCCGCAAGTTTCCGGCTGGCAGTCAGCATAATGGCAACCATAAGCAGAGTCACGAAAGTAAGCGGAACGTTGAGGATCAGCATACTTACAAGAACACTGACAATGGTGATCACACTGGAAAGCAGCTGTGGGAAACTCTGGCTGATCATCTGGCGCAGGGTATCAATGTCGTTGGTGTAGATGGACATGATATCACCGTGTGCGTGGGTATCAAAATATTTGATGGGAAGTGTTTCCATTTTTGCAAACATGTCGTTTCGGAGGTTACGTAAAGTTCCCTGGGAAACATTGATCATGATACGGTTATAAGTATAGGTGGCAATAACACCGATGGCGTAAAAACATGCCACACGTGCGATTGCAGCAGTTAAAGGCCCGAAGTCCGGTGTATCTGCCTTAAGAAGAGGCGTGATATACTGGTCAATCAGGGTTTTCATGAACATGGTTCCCTGTACATTGGCAAGAACGCTGACAAAAATGCAGATCACCACGATCACGATATGGATACTGTAGTTCTTAAAAATATAACGGGAAAGGCGTCCCAGAAGTTTTCCTGGCTGTTCCGGCGCTCCCATGCCTTTTGGTCCAGGACCACCCGGACCTTTCATGTTCTGTTTTTTCAAGCCGGATCACCTCCCTCGTCAAAATCACCGGCACCGCCGGTCTGTGAATTGAATACATCCTGATAAATGGCGTTGGTCTTAAGAAGTTCCTCATGGGTACCAAATCCGTTGATCTCGCCGTTGTCCATAACGATGATGCGGTCTGCATTCTGGATACTGGAAACACGCTGGGCGATGATCAGATTGGTGGTATCCGGGATCTCTTCTGCAAAAGCACGGCGGATTTTTGCGTCTGTGGCAGTATCTACCGCACTGGTGGAATCGTCCAGGATCAGTATCTTCGGTTTCTTCAGAAGAGCACGGGCGATACAGAGACGCTGTTTCTGACCTCCGGAAACGTTGGAACCGCCCTGTTCAATGAAAGTATTGTATTTATCCGGCATTTTTTCGATGAAATCATCGGCGCAGGCAAGCTGGCATGCACGGCGGCATTCTTCTTCCGTGGCGTTTTTGTCACCCCAGCGGAGATTTTCCAGAATGGTTCCTGAGAAGAGGACGTTCTTCTGAAGGACAACGGAAACCTGGTTCCTGAGAGATTCCAGGTGGTATTTGCGGACATCGATGCCTCCCACCAGAACAGAACCGTCCGTTACGTCATAAAGACGGCTGATCAGGTTTACAAGACTGGATTTGGCACTTCCGGTACCGCCGATGATTCCGATGGTCTCGCCGGAGCGGATGGAAAGGTTGATGTCTTTTAAGACCGGTTCTTTGCTGTCTTTCTTATAACTGAAGTTTACGTGGTCGAAGACGATGCTTCCGTCCGGAACTTTTGTTACCGGGTTCTCCGGGTCAGTGATATCAGCAGTATCGTTGATGACTTCCGTAACACGCTCGGCACTGGCAATACTCATGGTCACCATAACAAAAACCATGGAGAGCATCATCAGGCTCATGAGAATGTTCATGCAGTAAGTGAGAAGGCTCATAAGCTCACCGGTAGTAAGCGTGCTGCCCACGATCATTTTTGCGCCAAGCCAGCTGATTCCAAGGATGCAGGCGTAAACGGTAAACTGCATCAGAGGCATGTTCATAACAACGATCTTCTCGGCACTTAAGAACATTTCGTATACTTTGTTACAGGCTTTCTGAAATTTGCTGATCTCGTAGTCTTCACGGACATAGGCTTTGACAACACGGACGGCACCGATATTTTCCTGGACACTTGCGTTCAGGTCATCGTATTTGCGGAACACAGTCTGGAAATATTTCGTTGCTTTCCGCATGATAAAGATCAGACAGGCACCGAGGAAGATCACCGCGATCAGATAAATGCTTGCAAGTTTGGCGTTGATGAGAAATGCCATGACCATGGCACAGATCAGGCTGGCCGGTGCACGGGTACACATACGCAGGATCATCTGATAGGCATTCTGCAGGTTGGTCACATCTGTGGTAAGACGGGTGATCAGGCCGGCAGTGCTGTATTTGTCGATGTTGGAAAAAGAAAAGGTCTGGATGTTGGTGTACATGGCTTTTCGGAGGTTTCTGGCAAAGCCTGTGGAGGCCAGTGCTCCGTATTTTCCGCCCATGACGCCGGACCAGAGTCCGCACAGGGCAAGAACTACCATAACTCCACCCATCCGATAGATATGGCCGATATTTCCGGCTTCCACACCCTTATCAATGATGGAAGCCATGGCCAGGGGGATCAGAGTCTCAAAGAGAACTTCCAGGATCATGAAAAAAGGCGTGAGAAACGAGGCCTTTTTAAACTCCCTGACCTGGGCCAGAAGGGTTTTGAGCATAAAAAATCTCCTTTCTTTTACTGTTCAAAAAGATAGCACCCCTGGAAAAAAGTTCCGGGCTGCTACAGAACAGATGTATTGTTCAGATACTATTATAAGGTAAAATATTTTTAATGTCAAGACAAATATGTGTGAAATACTTGACATAACATCATTTAAGCGGTATATTAAAAGTTAATATTCACCTGTGAAATAGGGGCGAGAATGCAATTCAGATCCCTTTAGAGGGTCTATATAGAGTTTAATTTTTGTAGGGAGGATTTTATATGGAAATCAGACAGTCAGCAGAGGATTACCTGGAATCAATTCTGGTTTTATCGAAGAAGGGCGGCGGGGTTCGTTCCATTGATATTGCTACCAGACTTGGCGTTTCCAAGCCAAGTGTCAGCCATGCGATGAAGCTTCTCCGTGAGGACGGATATATTGCCATGGACCGTTACGGTACTGTGACACTTCTGGAGAAGGGCGCAGAGATCGCCAACCAGATCTATGAGAGACACACCGTACTTGCCAAGATGCTGGAGGGACTTGGAGTTCCGGCAGAGATTGCACTGGAAGATGCCTGCAAGATGGAGCACGATATCAGCCAGGAGAGCTTTGAGAAGATCAAGGCGCATTATAATAACTTTATTAAGAGAGACGAAGCAGCAGCGGAGTAAATGAAGTGACCGGCCAGTATCCACACGGGGCGGCAGTGAAAGCCAATGAAAGATAAAAAAGAAGTGCATGAGAAGCGTGATAACTTTTCATGCACTTTATTGTTTATCTGCCTATTTCGCAGAAGATTTCTCCGGCAGCTGTGCCAGGATGATAGCCGCGAACATGATGACGCATCCAAGAAGCTCTTTTGCGGAAAGCTTCTGTCCAAGGATGACCCAGCCTGCAAGTACGGAGATACAGGATTCCAGGGAAAGAATCAGAGAAGCTACCGTTGGATTGACATTTTTCTGGCCTACGATCTGCAGAGTGTAGGCAACGCCGCAGGACATGATTCCGGCATATAGGATGGGAAGCCATGCGGTGAGGATGGAGGAAATCTGCGGATGTTCAAGGATAAGGGCCGGGATCATGGACAGGATCCCGCAGATCAGAAACTGGATGCAGGAGAGTTTTACCCCGTCCGTTTTCGGGGAAAAATAGTCAATGACCAGAATGTGCAGAGAAAAAAGAAACGCACACACCAGCACCAGAATATCTCCGCGACCAATGGAAAAACCATCCGTGATGCAGAGAAGATAAAGACCGATCAGAGCCATGACAACGGCTGCCCAGATAAAGGGACTGCATTTCTTTTTCAGGAAAAGTCCGATAATCGGGACAATGACAATATAGCAGGCAGTGATAAAACCGGCTTTTCCCACCGTTGTATATTTGATGCCGAACTGCTGGAAGTTGCTGGCTGCAAAAAGTGCTATGCCGCAGGCGATACCGCCGATCCAGAGATCGCGGGTTTTGTATGGAGAAGATGTGGTTGTTGATGTTGAGGGATCTGCCGCTGCAGAAGCTGTATCTTTGGAGCGGTTTAAGAGAAAGATCACCGGCACCAGAACAGCAGCACCGATCAGGGAACGGACGCCGTTAAAAGTAAAAGGACCTACATATTCCATGCCTACACTCTGGGCGACAAAGGCGATTCCCCAGATGGTAGCGGCCAGAAGCAGGCAGAGAGAATTTTTCAGAGGCATTTTCTGTGTGTTCATGATAAAAGAATCCTTTCGCGTATTATGTGGTCAAAGCGATATATAAGAAAAGACCCCGGGGAACTTCAGATAGCTTCCCGGGGCATTTTTATGATCTGTCGGAACCGTGTCCGGCAAAATTAGTTCTGATTCTGGTTGTTCTTAACTTCTGCAAGCTTCATAGCACGAACTTTCAGCGGCAGACCGAACAGAGTGATGAATCCGTCAGCGTCGTGGTGGTCATACATATCACCGGTTGTGAAGGAAGCAAGGGACTCATTGTAAAGGCTGTATGGAGAAGTTGTACCATTCTTGATGATGTTTCCTTTGTAAAGTTTGAATTTAACTTCACCGGTAACATATTTCTGAGTGGATTCAACAAATGCCTGGATAGCCTCACGGAGTGGTGTGTACCATTTTCCCTCGTAAACAACCTGTGCAAACTGGCTGCCCAGTTTCTTCTTGGCTTCCATTGTCTCACGGTCAAGGATCAGCTCCTCAAGCTGGTCATGAGCTGCCATCAGGATTGTTCCGCCAGGAGTCTCATAAACACCACGGGATTTCATACCAACAACACGGTTCTCAACGATGTCAACGATACCGATACCGTTCTCGCCGCCAAGTTTGTTCAGCTCAGTGATGATCTCGGAAACTTTCATTGCCTTTCCGTTGAGAGTTTTCGGAACACCCTGCTCAAATGTCATGGTAACTTCTGTTTCTTTATCAGGAGCTTTCTCCGGTGTTACGCTTAATACAAGCATGTCATCGTAGTTCGGAGCCTGGGAAGGATCCTCAAGTTCCAGTCCCTCGTGGCTGATGTGCCAGAGGTTTCTGTCACGGCTGTAGCTGTGGCTTGCATCGAACGGAAGAGTGATGCCGTGAGCTTTACAGAACTCGATCTCATCTTCACGGGACTGCATGGTCCACAGATCTGTCATACGCCATGGAGCGATGATTTTGATGTCCGGAGCAAGAGCTTTGATACCAAGTTCGAAACGGATCTGGTCATTTCCTTTACCTGTAGCACCGTGGCAGATTGCAACAGCGCCTTCTTTACGTGCGATCTCAACCAGTTTCTTGGCGATAACCGGACGAGCCATGGAAGTTCCGAGAAGATAGGAATGCTCATATACAGCACCGGCCTCTACACATGGCATGATGAAATCATCGCAGAACTCATCAACAATATCTTCAATAT
>OOCH01002051.1_pt1 | contig 13680 bp, 11 predicted proteins | sample 1671641 | NCBI WGS metagenome assembly OOCH01 (sample SAMN06348177, study PRJEB24527) | human gut metagenome | biome: human gut; feature: ankylosing spondylitis patient; material: feces | host: Homo sapiens | place: China | collected 2015-10
TGAGCCGCAGCCACTTTGCCAAGATCATCCCGGCGGAAAAATCCGGCGAATACTTTGGTCTGTTCGACATCTGCGGCAAGGGTGCTTCCTTCCTGGGCACCATGATCGTCAGCGTGGGCAGCCAGCTGACCGGCAGCGCCAATGTGGGCATTGGCATGCTGGCGGTGCTGTTCGCGGTGGGCTTTGTGCTGTTCCGGGTGTCCTGCAGGACCGAAGGGGCAAAACAGGTGTAAAAGGACGATTTGAATTGTCTCCGCTTCGCTCTGACAATGACAGCGGAAAAATTGTTTTTGATTTGCAAAGGAGAAAAGCCTGCGGGCTTTTCTCCTTCGCTTTTTCACGGGAGGGGCCGCAATGGCAGACAGCATCTGCTGGTGCTGGCTCCCTGCGGGAGCATCGCGCCAGCGAGGAAACGAACCCTCTCAGGCGCTTCGCGCCAGCTCTCCCGAAGGGAGAGCCAAGGCCGTGGAGGGAGCGCTTCCTGCCTCTCTTTTGAAAGGGTGCCAAGGGCGTAATGGGAGCGCTTCTTGCCTCTCTCTTTGGGAGAGGTGGCTGCGACCATCGGGAGCAGACGGAGAGGGCGCCCCCGCTCCCCTGCGGGGAGCTGCCGCCGCAGCGGCTGAGGGGCCTTCAAATCGGAGAAGCGAGAAAAAAGTGCAACGGCGACGACCGCCGCCAGCGGCGGATACAGGGAGGAGCTGTTGGGGCAGCGGCCTGCAGGATGCGAGTGCCGCCCAAGGCACGAAGCAGACGCAGGGTGCCGCAACCCGTCGGATCCAGCGCGTCGAAATCGCTGCGACCTTGCCGCGCTGAACACGCGGCATTTGCTTCGCAAACCGGTCTGCGGCTTAAAAGCCCCACTGGGGCTTTCATGCCCTGCGGGCACCGCCGTCCTTTCTGGTTCTCTTTTGGGCGGCAAAAGAGAACATCTCCCGCATTGCATCCCCTTTCCATCCGTGCTACAATGGCTATACTACACCCGAAAGGAGCTGACGCCCATGCCTGCCGAAAACCACACCACCCTCACGCCCGATACCCCGGTGCGCTACCTGAAGGGCGTCGGCCCCAAAACTGCCGAAAAATTTGAGAAGCTGGGCATTGTGACGCTGGCCGACCTGCTGTGCCACTACCCGCGCAAATACATCGACTTCACAAAGCCTTACTCCATCGCCGAAGCACCCACCGACGTGGAGTGCGTCGTCAAGGCAGAAGTGTTCGCGAAACCCGGCGGGCGCATCCTGCCGGGCGGGCGGCGGATGGATTGCATCACCGCCGGGGACGATGTGTCCAGCCTGGAGATCACATGGTTCAATAACCCCTACGCCGCCCAGAAGCTGCAGCTGGGGCAGGAATACTATTTTCAGGGCGTCGTCACGGGTGGGATGCTGCGCCGCCAGATGGTGAACCCGCAGGTGCGCACCGCCGAGCAGATCAAAGCCGCACCGTTTGAGGCCGTCTACCCCCAGACCGAGGGCCTGACCAGCAATGCCATCGCCAAGTGCGTGCGCCAGCTGCTGCCCCACGCGGAGCTTCTTCCTGACCCGTTGCCGCCGGAGATGCTGCAAAAATACCGCCTGCTCTCCAAGGCGGATGCCGTGCGGGCCATCCACTGCCCTGCCACCGAGGAGGAAGCCTATGCGGCCCGGCGGCGGCTCATCTACGAAGAACTTCTCGTTTTGCAGCTGGGCATCGGCCGCATGAAAAACCGGGGTGCTGCCGCCACTGGGGCCCCCATGCAGCTTGCCGACCCGGGGCCGTTCTGGGAAAGCCTGCCCTTCTCCCCCACCGGTGCCCAGCGCCGGGCCGTGGGCGAAATTCTGGCCGACATGGCGGGTGAGACTTCCATGAACCGCCTGCTGCAGGGCGACGTGGGCAGCGGCAAAACGCTGGTGGCCGCCGCCGCCATCTGGGCCTGCATCCGGGCAGGATATCAGGCGGCCCTGCTGGCCCCCACCGAAATTCTGGCCGCCCAGCATGCTGAGGGTCTGAACAAGATGCTGGCCCCCTTCGGGATGCGGGTGGCCCTGCTGACCGGCGGCATGAAGGCTGCCGCCAAGCGCACTACGCTGGCCGCCATCCGCGCCGACGAAGCCGACCTCGTGGTGGGCACCCACGCCATCCTCAGCGAGGGGGTGGAGTTTGCCCGGCTGGGCCTTGCCGTCATTGATGAGCAGCACCGCTTCGGCGTGCGCCAGCGCGGGATGCTGGCCGAAAAAGCCGCGAACCCACACCTGCTGGTGATGAGCGCCACGCCCATCCCCCGCACGCTGGGCCTGCTCATCTACGGCGACCTCGACATTTCCATCCTCGACGAGCTGCCGCCGGGCCGCACCCCGGTCAAGACCCGGTGCATCACCGGCAAAAAGCGGCATGATCTCTACCGTTTTCTCAATCAGGAGATCGGGCGCGGGCGGCAGGTGTATCTGGTGTGCCCGGCCATCGAGGACGTTCCGGACGGCGGGCTGAACGCCGTGAAAAGCTACTACGAGGATGTGGCCAAGGCCCTGCTGCCGGACCGCCGGGTGGGCCTGATGCACGGCAAGCTCAAGCCCAAAGAAAAAGCCGCCGTCATGGAGGATTTCAAGGCTGGGCGGCTGGACGCACTGGTGTCCACCACCGTCATCGAGGTGGGCGTGGACGTGCCCAACGCCAGCGTCATGGTCATTGAGAACGCCGAGCGCTACGGCCTGAGCGCGCTGCACCAGCTGCGCGGCCGGGTGGGACGCGGTGCGGTGGAAAGCTGGTGCTTCCTCGTCAGCGACAACCAGAGTGAAAATGTCCAAAAACGGCTCAAATTTTTGTGCAGCACCACCGACGGCTTTGCCGTGGCGCAGTACGATCTGGAGACCCGCGGCCCCGGCGACTTTTTTGGCAGCCGCCAGCACGGCCTGCCCACGTTACAAATTGCCGACCTGATGAACGACACCCGCACCCTGCACGCGGCGCAGGCGGAAGCCGCCGCCCTGCTGGCGGAAGACCCGCTGCTGGCCGCACCCGAACATGCGCTGTTGGAAGCACAGGTGCAGCAGATGTTTGACAAAGCGGGAGCGATGAACTGATTTACTCTTTTGTTGGGCTGCGCGGACTTCTGTAGGGAGCGGATTTATCCGCTCCGCTGGCAGGCTATGCCTGCCGGGAAGCAGCGGAACGCATAAATGCGTTCCCTACACAAGAAACAAGAGCACATACATCACGCTGAAAAAAGCCGTGACGCATGTGCTCTTTGTTATATTTTGGAAAAGTATTGCTGTCCGTATCTCATTTACGCCACTTTGCGTGCCGCTCGCCCATGCAGACGACATCGCAGAACACGCACCGGCTCTTGGTGGAAAGCTGCACATCCTTATGGTAGCAGCCAAAGAACCACTTTTCATAGGTCAGCTTCAACAAGATTTTGTCCAGAAAACTGTGCAGCTGGTTGGTCTCGCCGCAGGCAAGAGCCGTAAAATCCAGAAATCTGCTTGGCGCATCGTGGGTCAGCACATAATCCACTTTGTAGTCACATGCCGCAAGGTTTGCTTCGCAGGCGGCGTACTCCTCGTCGGAAGGCAGTTCTTCCTTCCACCAGTTGACGCCGGGCTCCCGGTCCTCTTTGTCCGGGCTCTCCGCCCCGCCGAAGCACAGGTACTTTTTGCCTTCCAGCTCCAGCACGCTGCCCCGGCACACATGATACACATTGCCGCCCAGCGCCTGCACCTTCCCGCCGAACAATTCCTCCACGGGGTACTGCTTCAGCAGGTCGTAGTTCTCGTGGCTGCCGTCCAGGAACAGCAGAGTGTAGGGACGCTTGCGCAGCCAGTCCAGCTTTTTCTGCTCCTCTTTGCTGCCGTCCCACACAAAGCCGAAATCACCCAGCACCACCACGATGTCCCGCTTGCCCAGCCAGCGCAGCTTGCCGTGCTTGAAGCGCTCGATGTCGCCGTGGGTGTCGCCTGTCAGATATACCATTCCGAACCTCCCTGCCTGGGGTGTGAAAGCTGTGCGCAATCGGTGCCAAAAGCCTTGCCACGCCCCTGCAAACCTGTTATTATAAAGAATACAGCATTCCGCTGTTCTCTGTGTCCTTTCGGGCGCGCCCACGGCGCTGTCCGCTGTCTTATATTATCGCTTTTTAAAGGAATTGTCCACATGAAACGTATTTTTGCACTGATTTTGTCCTTTGCTGTCCTGTTCAGCTGCCTCGTGCTGCCCGCCGGGGCCATGTTCGACCCCACCCCCGTCTACCAGGTGCAGGCCAAAAGCGCCTACATCGTCAACACGGATACCAACATCATCGTTTATGACAAGGACAGTACCAAGCAGGTGTCGGCCGGCGGCCTGACCAAATACATGACCATCGCCCTGCTGCTGACCAATTATGCCGACCATCTGGACGACACCTTCCAGATGCCTTTTGCCATCTCGGACTATGTCTATAACACCAGCAACGCGGACATGCGCTCCAACGAGACCTTCACCTACCGCGAGGCCGTCTACGCCATGGTGACCCGCAACGCAAACGAAGCTGCCATGGGCCTGGCCTATGCACTCTCCGGCGGCGACCTGGCCGGATGGGTGAGCCAGATGAACACCCTGTCCCAGCGCATCGGAACCATCGCCAGCACCTGGACCGACGCCTGCGGCATCGACAGCGGCAACGTGACATGCGCCGTGGACATGTACCTGATCCTGCGCTACCTGATGAGCTTTGACGCCTTTGTGGAAATTTCCGGCGCGCCCACCTTCACGATGCCCGCCAAGGAAAAGCACCGTTCTTCGTCGGTCCTCGTCAGCCAGAATGCCGCCCTGAATAAATCCAGCGGCGGCAAATACTATCGCAGCGCCATGCAGGGCGGCATGTGCGACGTGACCGCCTTCAAGAACGACAGTGGCGAGCAGAGCTACGTCTCCTGGGCCAACAAGGACGGTGCCACCTATATCTTCTGCGTGATGGGCAGCCCCGACACCTGTGACGACTTCGGCTATGCCAACCGCCGCCCGGCCCTTTACGAGACCGTGCACCTGATCGACTGGGTGTTCGACAGCTTTTCCATCCAGGCTGCACTGGACACCGACCTGGCACTGGCCGAGATCCCGGTGAAGTACTCCTCCGACACCGACACCCTGCAGCTTTACCCCGCCGACAGCATGATGACCCTGCTGCCCTCCACCGGTGACGGCAGCGTAACCCAGAAATACTTCCACCTGCCGGATTCTGTCAGCGCGCCGGTGCAGCAGGGCGACGTGGTAGGCACCGTGGAGCTGAAGCTGGCCGGGGAGACCATCGGCGTGGTGGACCTGATCGCCGGGCAGGACATTGACCGCAACCCGCTGCTGTTCACACTGGCCCGCATCCGGGAGTTTCTGGGCAGTCTCTACCTGAAAGTCGTTATTACGCTTTGTATTATCTCCGCACTGATATACGGTGCATGGCTGCTGCTGAACGGCTGGCAGCGCCGCAGACCCACCAAAAAGATCCGCCGCCGCTAAGCTTTTGCACCGTTCGCTTCCCATTTGTGAAAAACACCGCGCAAAAAGCCCCGCCAGTCTGAAAAGACCGGCGGGGCTTTTGGTTGCGCCAGCAGGAGTCGAACCTACGATGGGGGAGTCAAAGTCCCCTGCCTTACCGCTTGGCGATGGCGCAGTATCATTCTTTTTCTTGGCTTTGAATCATTCGGTAGCCTTATTGGTCACCTTATAATTTCAAATTTAGCAGGAATCATGCGTGCTTTCAAAAGATTACTATGCTATTTTAACTGAACATCTGCATTGTGTCAAGACGATTCGCTCTAAATTCTGTCCAAATGGTCACCTTATCATAAGGCTACCGCATCCAGTGTCACGCTGATGCAGTAGCCTTTTTGTCTTATTCTTCTTCTTTTCGCTCCGTGATATAAGAAATCAAATCATACACCAGCCGCTTTTCCTGTTCGTTCATGCCACGCAATACTATCTGTTCCTGTGATTCAAGCCCTAAAATATCATCCGTAGTCGTATGAAACAGCTGTGCAAGAGCTATCAAGTATTGTGCAGTCGGTGCAGAAAGCTCCATTTCCCAAGCGTTCACACTGGCGCGAGTAACGCCCAGCTTACGAGCAAGGGCAGCTTGTGAGAGCCCTGCATTCTCCCGAAGACGCTTGATGTTGTCAGAAATCATGTCGTTCACCTTCCTGCATCTACTTTACTATGCAGCCTTTGATATTAAATTATCCAAATCTGTATAGTTTTGTTGGCATTCGGTCAGGCGAAGTGTACGATCATACTATAACCATATCAATATAAAGAAGGTGACTATCAAAATTCGCTGAGCACCAATATAAGGATTTCAAGGAGGAACGGGTGGAAACTCAGAAGAAAAGCACCGGAAAAGGATGCCTGATTGCAATAGCTATTATTATCTTTTTGGCGCTTGTTGTTCCTACGGATTGGGTACATACCGGGAGTGAGTGTAAAATCTGTCACCACACTTATACAGATGCCAGCGACTATGGTATTACTTGGACCTCTGCAGATGAGTCCGTAGCAATTGTTAATGACAAAGGCGAAGTGGAAGCCAAATCCGAAGGAAAAACCATTATTATTGCAACGGCCGAAAATGGTGTAAGTGCCCAATATTCTGTCGAAGTTACGCCTATGAGTGTATGGCAGCAGCTGACAGCTGACGAAAAAGCCTTTGTGAATGATGTGCTTCCCTATATGAACAACTTCAAGAACCCTGAATCTGTAAGATTTACAGATGTTCGCGGGTATGCACATTTAGGAACAGGTGCCAACAGCAGATGGATGTTTACCGTATCTGCACAAAACGGATTTGGCGGAAACACGGTTAGCAGCTATATGCTTTGGGGAAGCGTTTTTATGGAAGTAAACGAGCTGGATGGAACACAATATAGAGCCAACCTTATTACGCAGGCCGTCCACGAAAAACTTGGATATTAAAAATACAGCCGTCAAATAAAGTTACCTCCTGCCCTGTGAAAACGGGGCAGGATTTTTTCTGAATCCGTGTGCACTTTCCCTTATTCCGGGAGATGAATTTTCCCGGTTTTTCCGGTTTTTTCTTCTATTTTTCCAGGGCAAATTGCTCTTTACGCTTTTTTGAAAAAATTTAAGAAAAAAATGAAGATTTTTTTGTGTTCCTATGGAAAAACGGCCCATTTTGTTGCTCTTTTGTTGCGCATCGTATGGTAAAAATAGATTGAATAAACCTCCCTTCCCCGGCTGATCCGTCTGCTTTCGTTGCGGGACGCAGAGGTCTGTTCTGGAACCGCTGGTTCCATGCCCGATTCTGTCAGGAAAGCGAGGAATTTTATGAAAAAGGTTCTGAAAACGCTGCTGGTCAGTCTGCTGGCCGTTGTGCTGCTGTGCAGCGCCGTGCCCGCCGCCTTTGCTGCGGACGCAAAGGAAGCAGAGATCTACACCATCGGTTTGGACGCCATGGGCGGCACCACCTCTGTGGTGGTCGTCACCACCAACCTGAGCGGCAAGCTCTCGGCTCTGCCCGCGCAACCCACGCTGGAAGGCTACACCTTCGACGGCTGGTACACGGAGCCTGTCGGCGGCACCAAGATCAGCACCTCCACCGTGTTCACCGGTGACACCACCGTGTATGCACACTGGACGGTCAAGAATGTCTCCTCGGCCACGACGCCTGCTGCTCCCACCGAGCCTGTGCAGAGCCCGGAGATCCTGGATCATCTGGGCGGCTTTGTTGTGGCAGGTGTGCTGTTCGGCACGCTGGCCATCGCTTCGCTGCTCTGATCTCACCCACAGCTGCTCTTAAAATTTAATCTTAATTTTTAAAAATGGAAAGGGATACTACTATGTCTACTATGAAACTGCCCGCTTCTTACGCTGTCGTTGATGAAGAAGAAATGGTCTACCTGGACGGTGGTGCCAGCGACGCTTACAACAGCTTCCTGAATGTTGGTAAGGTGTTCAACTACATCGCCCGCATCTTCTCCGGCGCAAGCTCCATCATCAACAACGTCAACGTGATCTATCAGTCCTTCCTGAGCCTGAACAATCTGCTGAAGGGCTTCGCAAAGGCCTAAGCCTGCTCTTTTCATAAGCATTCTCTGAGAGCTGTCCCCAGCCGGGGGCGGCTCTTTTTTGTTGCCCGCTGCCGTTCGGCTGCCCGTTTTGTACATATTTTACAAACGGCATGAGCGTTTCCGCTTTTTTCGATAAAAGTATATCTTTTTCGATTAAATGATGTAAAATATATGGATTTTTCCTATACAAATGCTTTCTTTTGTGCTATCATATGATTTGATACGACAAGTCTAAATCTGCGAAGGCAGGTCACAAATTGATATATCAGTTCTTCCGGCAGGCGACCCAAAAATCCATCTATCTATCCGGTGTCGCAAAAACCGGTTTTTGCAGTGCAGATGCCGTGCCGAAGAATCACAGGGAGACACATCACTATGCCAGATCGTGAGCTGCGGCACATGAGCCGCACCGAGCTGGTCGAGATCATCTTTGCGCTCAAGCAGAGTGAAGACCAGCTCAAAGCCGAAAACGCGGCGCTGACCGCGCAGCTGGAGGACCGGCAGCTCCACATCCAGAACGCCGGTTCCATCGCGCAGGCGGCACTGGAACTGAATAAAGTCTTCGAGGCGGCACAGGCCGCAGCGGACGAATATCTTGCATCGGTCCGCGCAGCCGCTGCGGCGGACGGCCCGGCTGACGCGCAGCTGACCCTGGCGCAGGCCCGCGAACAGGCCGAGGCCATGAAGCGGCAGACCGAAGAAGCCTGCCGGGCCATGACCGACGAGGCCGAGCGCAAGCGTGCACAGACCGAAGCCGACTGCAAGGCGATGGTCGCCAAGGCCGAGCAGGAGGTCCGGGCGCGCTGGGCCGAGTTTGACCGCCGCGCCAGCGAGGTGCTGGACAACTACCAGAAGATCGACTTTCTGCCGGAGGGTCAGCACACAACATGAAAGAGCACGACATCAAATTCGCGGCCATTCCTTCCACCGAGGAAGTGAAGGCCGAACGGGAGCGGCTGGCCTACCGCTCCCGCTACACCCGGGTGCTGCGCAGTACAATCTACGCGCTGGTGGTGGTGGCAGCCGTTGCGGTGCTGCTGGCCACCCTGTTCCTGCCGGTGCTGCAGGTGTCCGGCGACAGCATGAACCCCACCCTGCAGGACAAGGACGTGATCGTCCTTGTCAAGAGCGGCAGCCTGAAAACCGGCGATCTGTGCGGGTTTTACTGGCAGAACAAGCTCCTGCTCAAGCGGGTCATCGGCCTGCCGGGCGATATCATCTCGCTGGATGAGAACGGCGTGGTCACCGTGAACGGCACGGTGCTGGACGAGCCCTATGTGGACGAGCTGGCCTTGGGCGAATGCGACATCAAGTTCCCCTATCAGGTGCCGGAGAACCGGTACTTCGTTCTGGGCGACCACCGCGCAACGTCCATCGACAGCCGCAGCAGCGTCATTGGCTGCGTAGAAAAAAATCAGATCGTGGGCAAGGTCTTTATAAGGGTATGGCCCTTGTCCAGTTTCTCATTGATCCATTAAATTAGGAGGGTTTTGGGGCAATGAAAGACATTGTGGGAGATTATCGGGAAAGGTTCCGTCTGCAGCGGAAAGCACTGCGGCGCTACACGGCGCTGCTGCTTGTGCTGGCCATGATCACGACGCTGTTCGTGAACTGGCAGCTGCACAGCGATGGCATTGCGGCCACCGCGCAGTACCAGTGCAACCAGGAGGAGCACACGCACACGGCGGACTGCTACACCAAAGTGCTGGTCTGCGGTTATGAGGAAGGCCAGCCCGAGGACTGGAACGCCACCTTCGATGACAGCGCTTCGCTTGACGAGAGCTTTGGCGTGGACGCAGAAGACGACGGCATTGCGCTGTTTTCTGCCGAACCGGAGTACATCTATGTGCCGCATGAGCACACCGACGACTGCTATCAGGAAGTGAAGACTCTGACCTGTCTCGAGGAGGAGCACGTCCATGGCGACGACTGCTTTGACCCCGAGGACGGCAGCCTGATCTGCGAACAGTTTGAGCACGTCCACGACGACAGCTGCTACACCACCGATTATGAACTGGTGTGCGGCCTGGAAGACGGCGAGCTGGTGGAGGAGCTGAACCCGGCCTACACGGCTGTGGCGGCGTTTGAGGCACCGGTGGCCGCGAAGCCCGTAGTCATGAGCCCGGTGATCGAGGCACCCATCCACTACCACACCGACGACTGCTATGAAGAAGTGCTGACCTGCGGCCTGGAGGAGCATCACCACACCGTGAACTGTCTGGCCGACCCGCTGGCCGATGTGGAAGACGAATCCGAATGGCTGGCAAAGACCAGCACCTCCCTCAGCGGCGACTGGTCCGCAGACCTGTTGACCGTGGCGCAGAGCCAGCTGGGCTACACCCAGAGCGAAAAGAACTTTGAAGTGGATGCCGATGACGGCGTGACCGTCCGCCACTACACCCGCTACGGCGAGTGGTACGGCAACCCCTACGGCGAATGGGACGTGATGTTCCTTTCCTACTGCCTGAACTACGCGGGCATCCCGCAGTCTGCCATCCCGCAGCGCGCCGGTGTGCTGGCCCTGCGCAGCGACCTGCGCGCCACCGGCTACCTGATGGACCCCCAGAGCATCCCCGCCGCGCAGCAGGACGCCATTGCCCTGTGCGATGAGGAGATGCCGGACGAGGAGAGCTTTGCCGATGCGGACGCCGATGACCTTGGCTTTGCGGACGGTGCATCGTCCTTCTGCAGCATCCAGCCCGGCGATATCGTGTTCTACAACACCATGGTCACCGAGACTGTCTCTGCGGAAAATGAACCGCAGATCGAAACATTGTTTCTGGAAAGCGATGCGGACACCGGCGACCCGGTCCTGTCCTCTCTGAACACCCCGGCAGACCCGCCCCGCACCGAACAGCGCACCACCGTCTCCGAGACGCTGGGCATCGTGTCGGACGTGGACGAGGCTGCCGACACCCTCACCGTGATCTCCGGCAACGTGAACGGCAAGGTGGACAGCGTGCAGGTGGACATCTCGCAGCTCACCGGCCTGATCTCGCTGGCTGCCGTGCAGGAGGAAGAGAGCTTCCGGGCAGAAGAAGCTCCCGTGGTGCTGGGCACCATGACCCCCGGCGGTTCCATCACCGGCATCACGGTCACGGTGAATGAGCAGACCGTGATCGGCAGTTTGGAGCTGACCGATGGAGACAAGCTCAAGCTGGACTACGATTATTCCATTCCCGCCAACACGATCACGGCAGACGGTGACCGGACCCTGACCTATCAGCTGCCAGAAGGCATCTGCCTCAGCACTGCCATCGCGGACCGCCCCATCACGCAGGACCAAAAGCAGGTCGGCACCCTCAATGTGTCCAAGGACGGCCATGTGACGCTGACCTTCAACAGCGATTTTCAGGCCGATCAGCCTTTCACCGGCTCCTTTGGTCTGGAGGCAGAGGTAACGACCAGCCAGATCGGCGATGGCGGGACCATCACCTTCCCCGGCACCGGCGGCACCGGCGTCACCATCACAGTCCACGACAAGACCAGTCTTGATCTGGAAAAGAAGCACCTGTACGATGCAGAAGAAAACGGTAAGACCTATGCATATTACAGGCTTACCGTCACCTCCAAGGATGACTGGAACGAAACGATCACCATCCACGATCTGCTGGGCAATTCCAATGCGTCCAATGGCCTGAGCGGCAGCTATGATCAGGACAGCTTTGTTCTGACCGACAAAGACGGGAACTCCATCCACGATCTGCTGGACAATTCCAATGCGTCCAATTGCCTGAGCGGCAGCTATGATAAGGACAGCTTTGTTCTGACCGACAAAGACGGGAACTCTATCCCCGGATACTCGCCCATGTTCAGCGGCAACGGCTTTGAAGTCAAGGACCTGCCCGGGCTGAAGAAAGGTGAAAAATACATCCTGACCTACCGCGTGGAGATCACCAACATGAGCAAGGATGGCTCCGGCTACGAACTCCCCTCTACCGGCGGAGCCGGTACCACTTTGTATACAGCAGTGGGCGGCACCATGGTGCTTGCCGCACTGGTGTGTGGTTTCTGTCAAAAGCGCAGACGCGAGAGGAGGGCAGATTAAAACAAGCTGCACCCTCCATTGCGGCCGCAAAACTCTCTGCGCCGCAGACAGGACCGTTTTTACAACGAGGAATCATAAAAAATAGAAAGGAGACTTTCACCCACTATGAAAAAGACCATTCAAAAACTCATGGCTGCACTTCTGGCAGCTGCCATGGTGTGCGCCATGGCGATCCCGGCATTTGCGACTGATGGTGATGCTACCGCTGCTGCTGCCACTGGCACTGGTAGCATTACCATCGAGAACGCCGTTACGAACCAGACTTATAAAATTTACCGTATTCTGAATCTGGAGTACCACGCAGATACCAAAGCTTACCGTTATACGGCGAATGGAGCTTGGGAAGGCTTCATTCTCAAAGAAGACCATAACTTTAAGTTAGACGAAAAAACCGGTGCTGTTACCTGGATCAATCCCAATACCGACAATAATGGCACTGCTATTCAGAAAATTGCAAACAGTGCCGGTGAATATGCTAAATATACTCCCAATAATGTCCATGAAGATGGCTCTGCCAAGGCTAACGGCATTACTCTTACATTTAGCAATCTGCCCCTCGGCTGGTATCTGGTGGTTTCTGATCTGAACAATGGCGCTATGTGCTCCATTGGTACTACCGACCCGAACGCAGTAATCAAAGAAAAGAACAGCAAGCCCACTATCGAAAAGGAAGTTTACGAAGGCGATTCTCTTGGCTACAGCAATGATGCCGGCATTGGTGACACGGTGAAATTCCAAACCCGTATTCATGTGACCGATGGTAATCCCACCAGCTACGTTCTGCACGATACCATGGCCAAAGGGTTGGACTTCAATGAAAAGTCCGTTACGGTTTTGCTCATGCGTGACCCTACGACGGGTGGCAGCACCTACAGTGGTAATCTCACCCCTGGTACTGATTATGAGCTGGTAACTTCTACCTCTGATACCTGCACCTTTGAGATCAAGTTCCTCAAGGCTCTGAAACCTTATGATTACATCCAAGTAGATTATAGTGCCACTGTTACTGCTGATGCAGTAATTGGTACTGCGGGCAACGACAACAAAGCCGTTCTGACGTACGGTAACGACTCCACGACCACCGAGTCCTCCACCACCAAGACCTACGTCTGGGGGATGGGCGTGCGCAAGTTTGCAAACCTCGGCGATGGTGATCCTGACCACGCTCTGGCAGATGCTGAGTTCCAGCTGTACAAGAAGGACGGCGACACCCAGAAGTACGCAAAATTCGTTGAAACCAGCACCACCAGCGTTTACAAGCTGACCGGCTGGACTAACAACGCAACTGAAGCCGCCAAGGTCAAGACCCCTGCTGACGGTAATATCACGTTTGAGGGTCTGGACGCTGGCACCTACTATCTGGAAGAGACCACCGCTCCTACGGGCTATAACAAGCTGCCCGATCCTATCACCGTTGTGATTGATCGCGGTACTCTGCCCACGGTTGCAAGTCAGACCATTTCTTACACTGTTAAGTACGGCGATACTACTGCTGACGACCACGTTGTTCGCGTTGAGAACAAGGCCGGTACTGTGCTGCCCAGCACCGGCGGCATGGGCACCACCCTGTTCTATGTCATCGGCGGCGGCCTGATGGTG
>OOCH01002055.1_pt1 | contig 13653 bp, 11 predicted proteins | sample 1671641 | NCBI WGS metagenome assembly OOCH01 (sample SAMN06348177, study PRJEB24527) | human gut metagenome | biome: human gut; feature: ankylosing spondylitis patient; material: feces | host: Homo sapiens | place: China | collected 2015-10
CTTCCGGGGAATTTTGTTTGTTATTTTTTTGGCAAAAGAGTAGACGAAAAAGCAGAAATCTGGTAATATAACCATATCTGGATATAGATGTAATTCCATATCGAAGATTGATTAGGGTAACTGAGAATGAACACAGTTACTACAGATTAGGAGGAATTTATCATGTTAGTAAACGCTTCAGAAATGTTGAAAAAAGCAAAAGCTGGTCACTATGCAGTAGGTCAGTTCAACATTAACAACCTTGAGTGGACAAAAGCAATCCTGCTTACAGCACAGGAACTGAACTCCCCGGTTATCCTGGGTGTTTCTGAGGGTGCTGGTAAGTATATGACTGGTTACAAGACTGTTGTTGGTATGGTGAAAGGCATGATGGAAGAGCTGAAGATTACTGTTCCGGTTGCTCTTCATCTGGATCACGGTTCCTATGAAGGATGCCTGAAATGTGTTGAGGCTGGATTCTCATCCATTATGTTCGACGGTTCTCATTACCCGATCGAAGAGAACGTTGCTAAGACTACAGAGCTGGTTAAGATCACAAGAGAGCACGGAATGTCTATCGAGGCAGAGGTTGGCTCCATCGGTGGAGAGGAAGACGGCGTTGTAGGTATGGGCGAGTGCGCAGATCCTAAGGAATGCAAGATGATCGCTGATCTTGGTATCGATTTCCTGGCAGCAGGTATTGGTAACATCCATGGTAAATATCCAGCTAACTGGAAGGGCTTAAGCTTTGAGACTCTGGATGCAATCCAGCAGCTTACAGGTGATATGCCGTTAGTACTTCACGGTGGTACAGGTATTCCTACAGACATGATCAAGAAAGCAATCGACCTTGGAGTTTCCAAGATCAACGTTAACACAGAGTGCCAGCTTTCTTTCGCAGCAGCTACACGTAAATACATCGAGGAAGGCAAGGATGAGCAGGGTAAAGGATATGACCCACGTAAACTTCTTGCACCTGGCTTCGAGGCTATCAAAGCTACTGTTAAAGAGAAAATGGAGATCTTCGGATCCGTTGGAAAAGCCTGAATATGACTTTGTTCCGCATCTGCGGAAAGCCAGAGGAGGACTGCTTTTGCAGTCCTCCTTTTTTGAACTGAAAACAAAATAACAAAACTGCAGGAAAGTCCGTGGCCAGCTGCCATGGCTTTTTGTTTAAAAGAACCATGCTCCAATAAATTTTCCGTCCGTTTTAGACAGATTGTGACAAAAATTTCATGTACCAAATTTACTCTCTTGAAAAATGAACATGTTTCTTGGATTTTTATCATGGTTTTTTCATACAAAAAACAGTACTATATAACCAGCTTAAGAAAACAGATTCTTAAAAAAAGGAGAGTAAGAATTATGAAGATGAGAAAAATCGCAGCAATGGGACTTAGCGCAGTTATGGCAGCTTCTATGGTACCGGCATTACCAGTTATGGCTGATGACGCTTCCGGAAAAGTTTACTACTTAAACTTCAAACCAGAGCAGGATGAAGCATGGCAGAACCTGGCAGCAAAATATACAGAAGAGACAGGCGTTCCGGTAACAGTTGTTACAGCAGCTTCCGGACAGTATGAGACAACTCTTCAGTCAGAAATGGCTAAGAGTGATGCTCCTACACTGTTCCAGGTAAACGGACCTGTAGGACTTAAGAACTGGAAAGATTACTGCTATGATCTGTCCGGAACTGATATTTATTCACAGCTTACCTCTGATTCCTACACTGTAAAAGACGGTGACGCAGTTGACGGTATTGCATACGTAATCGAGTCCTACGGACTGATCGTAAACAAGACCTTACTTGAAAAAGCTGGTTACACTGTAGATGATATCAAGAGCTTTGAAGATCTGAAGAAGGTAGCTGATGATATCCAGGCAAGAAAAGATGAGCTTGGAGTGAAAGGTGCTTTCACAAGCGCTGGTATGGACGGATCCTCTGACTGGAGATTCAAAACAAAACTTGCAAACCTGCCAATCTATTATGAATACAAAGCAGACGGTATCGATGATACAGATGCTATTAAGGGAACATACCTTGACAATTACAAGGCTGTATTTGATCTTTACATCACAGATTCAACCTGCGATGGAGCAGATCTTTCCGCTAAGACAGCAGATGATTCCCGTAACGAGTTCATCAACGGTGATGCAGTATTCTATCAGAACGGTTCCTGGGAGTATGGCGAACTGTCCAAGACATACAGCGATGATGAGCTGGCTATGATTCCGATTTACTTCGGTGTTGACGATGAAAACGAAGGACTTGCAACCGGTACAGAGAACTACTGGTGCGTAAATAAAGAAGCTTCTGAGGATGACATTCAGGCAACACTTGATTTCATGAACTGGTGTGTAACTTCTGACGAAGGAACAAAGGCTATGGGAGAAGACATGGGCTTCACAATTCCTTTCAAAACAGCAGAAGAACCTACTAACGTATTTGTAAAACAGGATCAGGCTTACACAGAATCCGGTCTTACACCAGTATCATGGAACTTCACAACAATGCCATCTGAAGAGTGGAAGAATGGTCTTGGTACAGCTCTTACAGCATATGCGGCAGGCACAGGCGATTGGGATGCAGTAGTTAGCGCATTCGTTGATGGATGGGCTACAGAAAAAGCTCTTTCTGAATAATCAGGATAGAAAATAACATGTTGTTTATGGGAGGAGGCAGAAGTTCTTGCCTCCTTTCATAAGTTAAAAGACAGAGGAACTTAAGCTTCTGTTAACAGTAGGGAAGAGGAGAAAAATCATGGTAGGAAGAACGATCAAAAAGTGGTGGCCGGTTTTTGTATTACCAACCTTTGCGGCATTTGTAATCGGTTTCCTGTGGCCTTTTATCTGGGGCATCTATCTTTCATTCTGCAAATTTACAACAGTGCAGGATGTAACATTTGTTGGATTTTCAAATTATTCTAAGATTTTACTTGATAATACATTCAGTCATTCATTCTGGCTGACAGTAGTATTTGCATTCGTATCCAGTATTCTGATCAATGTGCTGGCATTCTTTATCGCACTTGCACTGACCAAAGGATATAGAGGAACAAATGCATTCCGTACTGTATTCTTTATGCCAAACCTGATTGGTGGTATCGTACTTGGATATATCTGGCAGACACTGCTGAATGGTCTGCTTTCCAAATGGGGACAGCCTCTGCTTTCACTTTCTGCAAGAAACGGATTTATCGGTATGCTGATCCTTCTGATGTGGCAGCAGATTGGATATATGATGATCATTTACATTGCAGGTCTGAACAACGTATCGCCTGACCTTATTGAGGCAGCGCAGATCGACGGTGCAACAAGCAGACAGATTCTGTTCAAGATCAAGATTCCGATGATTATGCCATCAGTTACAATCTGTACATTCCTGACACTGACAAACGGTTTCAAGATGTTCGACCAGAACCTTTCACTGACCGGCGGTGATCCTGGAAAACAGTCACAGTTACTGGCGCTGAATATTTACGATACATTCTATGCAAGAAGTGGACCTCAGTGGAAGGGTATTGGGCAGGCAAAAGCTGTTGTATTCTTTGTTCTGGTAGTTGTAATTGCATTGATCCAGCTTCGTGCAACATCATCTAAGGAGGTGCAGCAGTAATGGAAAATAAAAAAAGAAATTCCGTTGCAACGGTCTTACTGACAATTGTTTGTATCCTTTGGATGTACCCAATCGTCTTAATATTAATCAACTCACTGAAAAAAGAAGTAGCGATCACTACATCTGGAGTATTTAGCCTTCCAACCAGTGAAACATGGAATGGTGTTGCAAACTTTGTAGCGAGTGTTACGCAGATGGATTTCCTGAAATCTTTCTGGTACAGCCTTGTTATCTCAGTAATGTCAGTTGCACTTATTATGCTCTGCTGCTCCATGGCAGCATGGTATATCGTTCGTGTAAATGGTAAACTGTCCAAAATCTTCTACTATCTCTGTGTGTTCAGTATGGTAGTTCCTTTCCAGATGGTTATGTTTACACTGGCAAAAACAGCAGATACCTTACATCTGAATAATCCATACAACATCTGTATTATATATCTTGGATTTGGTGCAGGTCTTGCGGTATTTATGTTTACAGGATTTGTAAAAGGTATTCCGCTTGAGATTGAGGAAGCAGCTCTGATTGATGGATGTAGTCCGTTACAGGTGTTTTTTAAAGTTTTGATTCCGATATTAAAACCAACAATTATTTCAACAGCGATCCTGGAACTGATGTGGGTATGGAACGATTACCTTCTTCCAACACTGGTTCTGGATATTAAGAAATATAAGACCATTCCAATGGCAATCCAGTACTTCCGTGGAAGCTACGGTCATGTACAGATGGGACCGATGATGGCAAGTATTATGATCGATATCATTCCGATCGTTGTGATTTATCTGGTATGCCAGAAATATATTATTGAGGGTGTTGTTGCAGGCGCTGTAAAGGGATGATAAAATAGAGTTATCAGCAGGATAAAGATAGTTCCGTTGCCGGGCTATCTTTATTTGCTTTTCGATATATCCGGGGTGGATTATCGGAGTACAGTAAAAATAAGGCGGGGGACGCATATGTATAATGTATTAATTGTTGATGATGAGAAGATAGAGAGAGAGGGAATCAGATTTCTTCTTTCCAGAGAAGAAGGGGACTTTCATATTTTAGAAGCATCCAATGGGAAACAGGCATTGAATGTGCTGCGCAGTGAAAATATTGATCTGCTTCTCACAGATATAAAAATGCCGCACATGGACGGGCTGGAACTTTCGAAGCGTGCAAAGGAAGAAAATGAGGAACTGCAGATCGTGATATTCAGTGGTTATAATGATTTTACTTTTGCACAGGAAGCTATCCGGTATGGAGTAAAGGAATATGTATTAAAGCCTGTGGATCCGGATACCTTTCATAAGACCATCAATAAGGTGAAGGCCGAGATATCAAGCAGAAGAACTCAGAAACAGAAGGCTGAGAAGGAGAAAAACTTTCTTCTTCAGTATTTTCTTCAGGCATATCTGTACTCCGGAAATGAGGAAGTGCTGAAAAAGGCCGGAGATATTCTGGATGCATCTAGCTGGGAACAGTGGCATTGTGCCATTCTTATAGAATCTGATAAAACCTTTTTTGATACAGTATCAGATAGCATTGATAAGGAGCTTATGGAAGATCTGCATCGCACCTTTTTTTATCTGAATCTGAATACCAGACAATCTGTACTGTTCTTTTCCGATGTGTACTGCGACTATCAGCTGGTTGCCAAACATCTGTATGACCTTCTGAAGCAGAAATATCCCGGCAGCTTCCACCTGGCAGTAAGCAGCCGATTCGAGGGACATGAAGCACTTCCTGAGATTATGTCTCAGCTGGAGCAGACCATGGAAGAAAAATTTTATCATCCTGATATGCATGTATTTACAAATGAAGGAGATGAGAATCATCCGGTAAGTGCAGAAACTCAGGATTCCAGATTAATGGAGAAAATTTCTGAGGATATTTCCCGTAAGGATGTAGATCAGCTGAAGAAGCATTTTGAATGTCTGGTAAAGAAATACGAAAATGACACCCGTTTTTCCGCTATGTATGTGAAATTTGTTTTTTCCAATGTGATAAGGGAGCTGTTTCAGGAGAATCGTTTTGCCGGAGAGCACAGGCTGGATCTGGAGGTGGATCATCTGTATGGCTGTTCTACCATTCAGGAGATCATTGAGGTTACAGAAAAAAATATCCGCCAGTACGAAGAGTTCCTGGACCGCTCCATGAGCGAATCCCGAGATGAGGTGGCAGCAGTAAAAAATTATATTTACAATCACTATGCGGAAGATCTGAACCTGGAAACGCTGGCAGAAAAAGTATATCTTTCTTCCGGCTATCTCAGCTTTATCTTCAAGAAGGAGACTGGAATGAACCTGAACCGTTTTATCCGTGTATTCCGAATGGAAAAGGCCAAGGAGCTTCTCCGTATCACCAACATGAAGGTAGCCATGGTCAGCGAGCAGGTAGGATTTGCCAATTCTTCGTATTTCTGCCGGAGCTTCCGGGAATATTACGGAAGCAGTCCGGAATCCTATCGGAAAGGAAACAATGAGGATGAAGAGGCTTCTGAAGAAGTATAATGATATGAAATACCGGTACAAGCTGACGATCCTGCTTGTGGTAGTATCACTGGTTCCGATGACTGTGCTGGCATTATATAGTCACAGCCGTATGAGCAGTCTTGTCCGGAAAAATGAGATGGAGGATATGTACTCCATTCTGGAGCAGACCAGGGAAAGTATTGACGGGCAGATCGAGATTTATGCCAGTCTGTTGAATTATCTCACCTATTCTCCGGAAATCCAGGAGGTGATCTTCAATAAAGATATGGACCGTTATACTGCATATGAACAGTATACGGAAGTTGTGGATCCGCTGCTGACAGTGCCGCAATCCTACCACGAAGCAATTCTTGGGATACAGCTTTTTGCAGAAAGCATTCCTGTGCGCCATGAATATACCCTGGCTCCACTTTCAGAGGTGGATGAGGAATGGTGGAGTGACAAATTAAAGAACAATGTGACGGTTCAGTGGATCGTGGACCGGGATAATCGTCAGATCGCGGCAGTCCGGGAAATATATGATGGTAAGATCAGGGAGGCTGTGCTCTGTATTTCGTTGGATTACGGAAAAGTATTCCAGCCGCTGGCTAATATCATTGAACGGAATTCCGGAGGCTTTGTGGTGGATGATCAGCAAAATATCGTTTATCATGGAGAAAATCTGGCAGCCAGTGATATTTCCGCACAGAAGGAAACTGCAAAAAAGCTGGATCGTCTGAGGGAAGAATATACCTACGTCAGCAGCAGCGGACATGAAACAAGGTGGACCTATTATTTTTACAAACCTCCGGCTGTGATCGAGAGCTCGGTTTCAAAAGTGTTGATCAGTGAGATCCCACTGATCGGTTTCTGTGTTGTGATCATCATTGTGCTGGGAATGACGTTTTCCAAGCTGTTTACAAGAAAGATCGAGCAGCTTACCAGAAATATGGAACAGGTGAACCAAGGAAGTCGTGAAGTTACGGTTTACAGTGATTCCGGAGATGAGGTAGGACAGCTGGTGAGAAGCTTTCACCATATGATGGATGAGATCAATCGACTGATTGAAGAAGTGTATGAAAACAAGATTGCCCTGAAGGAATTTGAACTGAAAGCGCTGACTGCCCAGATCAATCCACATTTTCTTTATAATTCCCTTTCTATTATAAACTGGATGGCGATTAAGAGCCGACAGAAGGAGATCAGCCGTGTGACTCTGGCATTGTCTACATTTTACCGGACAGCACTCAGTAAGGGAGCAGATATGGTAACTGTGGAAACCTGTATCCGGAATATTGAAGCTTATCTGGAAATCCAGCTGATCATGCATGACAATGATTTTAAGGTGGAGTGGAAGATCGATCCATCTGTGCAGCAGGAGCTGGTTCCGAAGCTTGCCCTGCAGCCTATCGTTGAGAATGCTCTGGAGCATGGCCTGGATGTGAAGGAGGAAGGGGAAAAGCTTCTGAAGCTTTATTTCTTTGAAGAGAATGGGGATGTAGTGATCCGGGTTGAAGATAACGGAATAGGCATGGAGCAGGAGCAGGCAGAAAAGCTGCTCACATATCAGGCAAAAGGCTATGGCCTTAAAAATGTCAATGACCGTATGTGTATCTTATATGGAGAAAAATATGCCATCCGGATCCTGAGCAAGGTAGGTAAGGGGACAAGCGTTGATATGAGGATCCCGAAAGAGGTGAAAAAAGATGAGACTTAGTCTGGGAAAAACAGTGGTGTTTCTGAGTATGTTACTGAGCCTGACACTTTTGACGGGGTGTTCTTTTGAAACTTCAGAAATGAAAAAAACAGATGTGGATGTTCTGCCTGAAAAGAACCGTAAGAGCTGGGAACAGGCAGAAACCTCGCCTCTGGGGAGATATCCGGAGCTTGTAACCTATACTCTGGGACAGATGAAAGGGGCTAATAATTCTAATCTTCCGGACGGGCAGACTTATGAGGACAATGCATATACCCGGTATCTGAAAAAGACACTGAATATTCAGAATAAGAATGTTTTTATGGAGAGTGAGGAACGGTATGACGAAGCTTTGAACATCCTGGTCAAAGACCGGAATCTTCCGGATATTTTTCTGGTGTCGGACAGGGAGACTCTGGAAGAACTGGTTGAAAATGATCTGATTGAAGATCTGACGGAAGTATACAAAAGCTGTGCTTCCGATAAGATACAGGAGATGTATGAAAGTTATGGAAAAGAGCTTCTGGCATCTGGAACATTTGACGGGAAGCTGTTTGCGCTTCCGGAGACTGCGATTGATGACGGACCGCAGCTTTTGTGGCTGAGACGTGACTGGATGGAACAATTGGGACTGAAAGAGCCGAAGACCCTGGACGAGGCGTTTTCTGTGATCCGTGCATTCCAGGAGAACCGGATGGGTGCAGAAGAGGGCGAAGATCCTGTGGGTCTTGTCTGTGATCCGGGGCTTGTGGGTACGGTCAGTACCAGCTATTCGGTGGATTCTGTGTTTGAAATGTTCGGTGCGTATCCCCAGCAGTGGATCAAAAATGCAGATGGAGAAATTGTCTACGGTTCACTGACGGAGGAGACAAAGGAGGCTCTGGGGTATTTAAGGGAGCTTTATAAGCAGGGGATTCTGGATCCGGATTTTGCTCTGCGTGCACAGAATAATATCCGGGATCTTGTGGTGAATGGAAAGTGCGGAGCGTTTTTCGGCCTCTGGTGGACGCCCAATAATCCCCTTATGGATGAGTACCGGAAGAATAAAGAGGCGGACTGGGAGCCGTATTATCTGACTGCGGATGCAAAGCGGACCGTGGAGGTATATTCTACGTTTCGGGATAATAAATATGTAGTTGTGCGTAAAGGGTATGAGCATCCGGAGATTGCAATGAAGATTTTGAGTGTGTTGTTTGATCATTCCAGATATGAGGCAGAGGATGCGGATGAGATGAACACTTATTTTGCACTGAATGTGGATCCTACAGCGCGTCCGCTGATGATCAATGTGGATTATAATGAGGCTACCTATATAGTGACAAAGCATATCCGTGAGGTTCTCTACAGTTCTGGTGATGCGAAGACGAGGGAGGATCTCAGTGCCATTGAGGTTTCTTATTTTGATGCGTGTAAGGAATATCTCGAGGCGGATGTGCCTTCGGTGGAGGCCTGGGCGGCGTACAAGTCCAGGATCTCAGCGGTGGGGCTTTTGGTGGATGCGAATTACCGTGCTCCGGAGAAAAAGTATCTGGGGGATGGTGACGGGGAGATTCCTCAGACTTTGCGTTTGCTGGAGAAGAATGCATTTATCCAGATTATTATGGGGAGGATGCCTGTGAGTTCTTTTGATTCTTTTGTGGAAGCTTGGTATCGTAAGGGTGGAGACAGTCTTACGGAGCGGGTCCGGGAGGGGATTGCGGTTTGTGATGAGTGAGGGTGTGTTTGGGTGTCTTTTTGTGTGGTGTGGTGAAAAACTTGACAAGGTGGGGTGGGTTCTTTAATATAAAAGTGACAGGGACAGTTGGTGGCTTTGGAGCGCGGATGTCTGCTGACTGTGATTTTTGATATTGGAGGTAATAGTATGAAGCAGTGTATGGACTCGGAGAACCTTCACAGGAGACTTAAGAAGATCGTTGGGCAGGTGCAGGCGATCGATCGGATGGTGGATGAGGATATTCCGTGCGAGGATGTTTTGGCTCAGATCAATGCGGCGAAGTCGGCTTTGCATAAGGTTGGGCAGGTTGTGCTTGAGGGGCATATCCAGCATTGTGTGAGAGATGGTATTGAGCATGGGGATGCGGATAAGACGATTGAGAATTTTACTAAGGCTGTGGAGAGGTTTGCGAATATGAAGTAGATGGGGCTTCTTTTGGCTTGGGTGTGAGGATTTTGGTTTGTGTGAGAGTTTGCAGGGAGTGTGCGGAGCTTCCTGCTTTTTTTGTGGGGAGAAAGGTGGGAGAGAAAAGCGGACGCCAGAGGGAGAGGATATCAGGTCGGGCAGGGACTCCGTCGGGGGGATATTGCTGGTTCCGGAAGGTGGAGAGAACACCGTACGCCAGAGGGAGAGGATATCGGCCCGGGCAAGGACTCCGTCGGGGGATACAACTAAGATTCCGTGAGATGGCTAAAAGCATTGCGGCAGGGCCAGAACTCGCCTGCGGCTCAGACAGCTGACCCTGCCGCAATAACGCCCTCTCCCGCAACCTAAGTTGTATCACCCCTCCTCCGCAACAGCCCGAACCGATATCCTCTCCCTCTGGCTGACACTTCCAGCCGGTAGGAAAAAAGATAAGACCCTTGCAGGGGACGGAAGCGGACGCGGGGCGTCCTGTCCTGGGAGTGTGAAAGTGTGGCTGTATCGGCACAGCCTCCCAGCATAAATATCGAAGAATCCAGGAACTAGTTCGGCACAGCGTTCCACTTTGAATTCCGTAGCATACAGACAAAAGTCAGCAACTATACACTTGCAACAACGAAGAACTCCTTCCGTGCCCAACGGGGTGGGAGCGCGAGGGAGGGCGTTCGGGCCAATGCCATTTAGTTAGAACATTTTGTATATGAACCTTTATATTACATTCTTTAATGTTTTGAATTTTAAATCCTTTAAGGTAAAAAATGCACAGACTCTCCCCCTGGGCAGAAACCTTCTTTTTATCCTTTAAATATCTTGTGTTTTTATTCAAAAAAAGTTATAGTATTTTTATATTAAAACACCCGGTATACAAAGCTTACAAAACCTTTCCTCTTTTTGGTGCGGGGGAACTTCCGGCTGGGCTTGACCGGAACCAGGTAATGTAACAGGAGTGTCTCGATATGAGGCGGAATGGTAGGACTGCTTTTTTGAAGGAAAGCTTTACAGATATGTACAGCCATGGTGAAATTCACCTGGTAAGTGTATTTTGTTTTTTTTTCTGATGGGTGCTTACATGTGGGGTAATGGATTCACAGAAATTATACATGATAACACGTGCGTATATCTCCTGTTCTACATATTCCGCCTTTTTTGAATGAAAGCAGGAGAGTCCAACGCTGTATTTCAGTTTTCGGAACGATGTTTCGATCCCCCATCTCAAATGGTATAATTCCTTAATCCTCCACGGAGGAAATGCATCTCTTTTAAGATTCGTAACGATACATTCGTATTCACCGGTATCCAATAAAAACCGTACTATTCTTAATTTCATAGGATAAACTGCCTGTTTTCCATCTTTTTCCAGATCCAGGAAATCAAACACGGATCTTGGGGAAAGCTTTTTATATCGGACAGGATCTTTTTTCGAATGCACCGTACTCCGCGTGATAAAGAATTATATCCCCGGTCAGCCAGTATGATCGTTTTCGCAGGGGAGTCGATATTTCCCAGCATCTGGACCAGGGCACGTGATTCATTGCTGACCATTGTTTTTTCAATCCGTATATCTGTATACTTTTTATTGCAAAGATCATACAGTGCATGGAGATGGAGCTGATTGGAACCTCTCTTTCCATAGAGAGAGGATCGTATCCTGAAAGGATATCTTACGTTTTCTTGAAAAATCAATACCAGGGCGAAGGACAAAAGAATCCTTCTGAAGTTCTAATTCAGAAATAGCAGACAGGAGCAATTCATAACTGGAAGCAAAAGTTGAGTTCATAAGCGAGCCTCCTTTTGTATAAAAAAAGATTGCAATGTATAATTCTTTTTTACCATACATTGCAATCTTTTGGAATACTATGTTCTAACTAAATGGCATTGCGTTCGGGCTTCGGAACTCTGAGATCGCCTTCCCTCGCACTTACCGCATTGAAATGCGACCTGCGTAGCCATCCGCCCACATGGCAATGTAAAAAAACAAACTTTACAAGTTTGCGTACCTGTGCTAAAATATCAGATGCGCAGCCAGGCCAGGTGATCGCGGCTGGACAGACGAAAGGGTCCAGACGAGGAAAGTCCGGGCTTCACAGGGCAGGATGCCGGATAACGTCCGGTGGAGGTAACTCCCAGACCAGTGCAACAGAAATAAACCGCCTCCTTTGCGGGGTAAGGGTGGAAAGGCAGTGTAAGAGACTACCGCCGCTGTGGTAACAGAGCGGGCACATGTAAACTCCATTCGAAGCAAGACCGAGAAGAAAGCCATACGGCGGCCCGTCGTGCTTTCAGGTAGGTCGCTGGAGCCTTCTGGCAACGGAAGGCCTAGATAGATGATCACTCAACGACATAACCCGGCTTATCGGTCTGACTGTGTATAATAAATAAGCATATAATAAAAGCAACTGTATTTTGCGGCCAGTTTATAGATCCGCGAAATAGCAGTTGCTTTTTTGGTAAAGAACGTCAGAAACTTTATACTTTCATAGTTTGTTCTTTTTTCAGTTTCAGAATCACATCCAAAGGCAAACCTGTAGTTTCAGCAATAGAAGCATCACTGAGTTTCCCTATCAGATTTCTGGCAATCTCAAGCTGCTTTTTCTGGGAACCATTATTGAAACCGTCATTAAAACCATCATTAAACAGCATCTGACCCAAACGTGTCATACGAATTCCCTCCTTAACATGTTCAAAATCATCATTTTCAAGAAACTTATCTGCCATGGTATAGATCATTGCCTCGATTTTCTGAAGATCTTCCGATGGAATATCTTTTGTATTTTCAGTCAGAGAAAATGCCTGAAGAAATCGTTCTTTTTGGGAAAGCTGCCCGTCCATCAGAGGAATCAGAGTCAGTGGAACGAGATCAGCTTTTGTAAGAATGTCTCCAGAAGAAGCTTTCTCTTTCAGCGTTTTGATCAGTTTATCTGCACTGTGATCCTTCATTATGATCGGAATAACATGATAAGTATTTATTCCTTCGGTAAATGAAGTGACCGGATTCCGTATATTTCCCGAATAAAAAACGTATGTGGTGACAGAAACATCATATTGATAACTGGTCACAGCTTCATAGGAACGAAAACGTTTCAAACCGGGAATTCCCTCATTCTTGCTCTGGAACTCAAAATGCTTCCATGTACCATCTTCCATAATAAGATTGATATCTTCATAGAATTTCTTAAGATTGAGGACAATGGACTCTGTAGGAGCAGAAGATATAACCTTCCCATCAATACCAAGATAAGGAAGCAACTCCTTAGCAAAGAACTGAGCGGCAATTTTTAAAACCGCATCCTCATGCTGAACTACAGTTGCAGAACCGATTTTATCATTTGTAATCATTTCTTTCCGTGTCATAAAAAATCCTTTCTGCAAAAAGACACAAGAAAGAAATTGTCTGATTATAATATAACAGAAAAAATAAAAACAGACAATACATTTTCCTTTGCGTAACAGCTATGTATATATAAACTTGATAAAATGAAAAAATACCAGAATCGGTGGAACATAAGAATAAAAATAGAAAACTAAAAATGTAATACAGACAATTCCTTTCGAAAATGTAAATCTGTTTCAAACAGAATAAAATATCTAACACATAAAGTCAACAATAAAATATTTTGACATAAGACAAAGATATAAAACTGATACATTTCACTATACAATTATTACCCAAAAAACCAAACGTCGAACGAGCTAAAATAAAAACATCCATGCAACAGCCAAAAAACAGCGCCCGATCCCCGGTTCGATATTCAGGCCTTTGCAGGAGCCGTAG
>OOCH01002072.1_pt1 | contig 13554 bp, 10 predicted proteins | sample 1671641 | NCBI WGS metagenome assembly OOCH01 (sample SAMN06348177, study PRJEB24527) | human gut metagenome | biome: human gut; feature: ankylosing spondylitis patient; material: feces | host: Homo sapiens | place: China | collected 2015-10
CCGCCACTGAGCCATGGACGGCGAATTGGCGGCGGTTGCGTACGATAACTATATGTGTATCAGAACATCTAGTACTTCTTAGTTTCAATACATGCTGATATATTATTGGAAGCGGATGCAGACATATCACAAATCCCATTACGATTCGTAGATACTGAAACAGTTTTACAGGGGCAAGGAGAAAATATGTTAAACGATTTGAAGAAAGAAATCACGGATTGTTACATGTACGGCGAAATCATCTGTCAGCAGGGCTTTGGTCCAAAAACAGATATCTCCATGCACGACATGATCCGTTTCGATCTGTTGCAGTTTTTGGTGTATCTGACAGACAGCTCCGACGGCAGCCTGTACCCGGAGACACGCTTTTTACACGAATATCTCGGACAATATTTCACATTGGAATCTCTGATGCGCTTCAAGCAGGATCGCACGGCAACTCCAGAATTTGCCACAACGATTCCACGTTCCCTGACTTATTTTGTGGAAGCTGACCAGTCTGGGCTTTCTGCCTGCACGACAAAGGGATTTTCAAAGTCAAGAAATCTATACAACCTGTATGTTGAACTCGGTCAGGCATACATTTCCTGCAACAACCGGACAACCGACTCAGAAGTCTCCACGCTGACGGCCTATACCGGCATGATCGAGGAATATCTGCGCAAACTGAAGCTGTTCGAACCGGGGAAAAATCCAGCAATGAAAAATCCATCGAAACCTTCCACACCGAACAAAGTAACCCCTGCTGCCAACACCCCTGTCAAAAATGCATCGACCTCGCAGGCGGCTATGGCCGCTATGAAAGGCACTGTCAACAAGCAGGAAGTTCCAGAGGAAGATATCAAATTAGATGATCTGCTAAATGAATTAAACGAACTGACCGGACTTTCTGAAGTAAAGAAAGATATTAAATCACTGATCAACCTGTTGAAGGTGAAGAAGCTACGGGAAGAGCGCGGTATGAAACAGCCGGAAATGTCATTGCACATGGTATTTTCCGGGAATCCGGGAACTGGTAAAACAACCGTTGCCCGTCTGCTCGCCAAAATCTACAAATGTCTCGGTATCCTACCGGGTGGTCAGTTGGTCGAGGTTGACCGTTCCAACTTAGTCGAAGGCTATGTCGGACAGACTGCCATCAAGACAAAGGAAGTTGTGGAAAGTGCCTTAGGCGGCGTACTCTTCATCGACGAAGCTTACACACTTACCGCAGGCAAAGACGGAAAGGACTTCGGGCAGGAAGCGGTAGATACCCTGCTTAAAATGATGGAGGATAACCGCGATAATCTGATCGTGATCGTTGCCGGTTATACGGAACTGATGCAGGAGTTTGTAGACTCCAATCCGGGACTCCGTTCGAGATTTAACAAATACATCAATTTCGAGGACTATAGCGGCGACGAGCTTTATGATATCTTCTTATCCATGTGCAAAAAACAGGAATACGAACCAAACGCACAGGGAAAAGCATATGTCAAAGAGTTACTGAATATCTGGGCAAAATCCCACGATGAAAACTTTGCAAATGCAAGAGAAGTACGAAACTATCTGGAGCGTTCCATCGCCAGACAGGCAAGCCGTATCGTCGAGCTTGACTCTGTCAGCGACAAACAATTAAAGACATTAACCAAGGGGGATTTAACAGAGGGATAATACCTGTGACCACAGGATTTCAAACAAATCCCGCTCTGTACGTTCCATCTGCGCATCTACGATGGCAGCCTCGCGCACCTGTCTGACAGAATCAGGCAGATCGTGAAGCTGCCATTTTGCATGAGCAGCATTTACAATCCGATATCCATGCTCGCGTACACGCAGACAGAAGTCAAGTGCGGAAAGCTCTGTCCGGAATTTATCCGAGAATCCACCCAACTGTACAAACACTGATCTTTTCACAAGCATACAATGTGCCGGCACAATCACATATTCGCGGTTCATTCCATAGTACCGCATCGCACCGGTCTCATCCTGCCGGATCTTCCGCCATTCTTTCCATGCATCAAATTGTGGTAATCCGCGATACGGATAGCGGTATAAATTTTTTATTTCCTTCAGATCAATCGCACGTTCTGTTTCCGCCTGCCATTTCTGAACCGGAGACTCATATGCCCCTGCGAATTCCAAGCCCGCGCAATACAGCCGATCCCGGTCATCATAGACCGTCCCGGCTACAATTCCGACGTCTTCACGCATAGCGATACCTAGCATTTCACCGAGTGCTATCGTATCGCCAATCTCCATATTCGCATCCAAAAATAAAAGGAAACTGCCATTCGCATACAAGGTTCCAAGATTTCGGCATTCCGTGCTGCTTTTCCCAGGCTCTGCCTCCACCACAGCAATATTTCGTCTGCGGCTCTGCATCTGCTGGTAATATTTCTGCAATTCCTCATCTGTTCGGTCTTCATCTACAATGATAATCTCAAAATTACTGTACCGTGTTTTCTCGTAAAATGGCTCCAGCATCTGTTCCATCAACGAACGATTCGTATGCCCGGTTATGATCATCGACACGAGTGGATTGCCCGGTGTATCATATTTTACCGTATATACGCTTCGCTGATCAGTCATCATGACACGCGCCAGCAAATGTTCCCGCGACACATGTGCCTCCAATGCCTCTTTGCCCGCCAGATTCTCCTGTGCATGCTTTGCCTCCCGCTCCGAAGAAGTTCCATCATGAATCCGTTTGTGATACAACACGCGCGGAATATGACAGATCTCCCGGTTGCCTTCACAGCAACGCAGGATCATATCGTAGCCCTGCGCACCATCATACTGACTATGAAAGCCTCCGTCCGCCAGCATAAGCTCTCTCCGTGCCACAAACAAATGGGAAATATAATTATATGCACGCAGCAGGTCGATATCGAATTCCGGTTTGAATCGCGGTTCCAGATAATGACTTCCATTTTCTGCCATCCGGTCTTCATCGGAATAAACCACATCATAGCGTTCTCTCTGCAAAGCATCCACCACCCAGTACAGGGCATCCTCCGTCAGGACATCGTCATGATCCAGCAATGCAACATACGCTCCTTTTGCCGCCTGCAATGCCCGGTTACTGTTCCCGGAAATTCCAAGATTTTCTTCCATTTTTATGTACTGGATTCGCGGTTCATTCTCCATATATTGCCAGATAATGCGCTCCGTCTCCAAACTATACACCTTCTCCAGCACCGACAATTCGCCATCCTCTGATACGCGCGCATCAAGAACCGGCGGTTCTCCCTTCGCCTGACTGCCATCGACCAGACACAGTTCCCAGTTCCCATAGGTCTGATGCAGCACCGATTCCAGCATTGCACGTAAAGAAAGCTCCGGTGTCATATACACCGGAACTACAATACTGATACAAGGGCAGTATGAAAACACCCGCTCCCGCTGTGTTGCAAGTGCTTCCTCATCTGCCTCTATATTTTCTTTAAAAAAACGATCATACGCCAGATCCAGCCCCGTCACCATCGAACGTGCCTTGGAAAGCGCCTCCGGGATTGCAGTCGAACGAATATGCTCGAAGCCTTTTTTAATTGTATCCGCATTCAAGTCTGAAAGTCGAAACTTCATCGCTACTGCCTCCCCTTTTTCTTATTTCCGCACAGAGAAATCAAACGCATCTAACGCCAGATTCATGTTGTAGTACGGATCTCCGGTTGCCAGAATATCCACCCATCTTGACTGAAACAACTGCATCTCGCTGTGGAATCGCTTCTGTTTTTTCACAGTATCTTCTTTACCTCTGGATTTTGATTCATAATGATACAGCTTTGCCTGTGGAACATACACAACCAATTTGCCAAGCTTTCTTACTTTCAAGCAAAAATCCACATCATTAAAAGCCACCTGAAATTCTGGATCCAGTCCTCCAACCGCATCGAAGGTCTCTCTGGAAATCATCAGACAGGCTGCTGTAACCGCACTATAATCACACGCAACAGAAGTCCGAAGCTGATAGATGCCTGCCTGCTCATCCATTGCAGAAAATGCATGTCCGGCAATTCCGCCAATCCCAACAATTACGCCTGCATGTTGAATCGTGCCATCCTCAAAATACAACCGTGCACCAACAATTCCTACATCTTTGCGTTGACAATACCCAAGCATCTGAGTAATAAAATCCGGTGAAATCAGTTCGGTATCATTGTTTAACAACAAAATATACTTACCCTTTGTATGTGCAACACCAAAATTATTGATTTTGGAATAATTAAATTCCTCCTGCCAATACAACACCTGAATATGCGGATTTTCCACAAGTGATTCATAGTATGCAAATGTCTCTTGTTGCACACTGTTATTTTCTACTATGATAATCTCATAATTCCGATAAGTCGACCGTTGTTCAATCGCATCAATACATTTTTTCAAATCATCCACATGATCCTTGTTTGGAATCACGATTGACACAAGCGGTTCTCCCCGAACCAGATAACTCACCTGATAATACCCCGGAGCTGCTCCATCCACAACCTCCGCAGCCAGCCCCTGTCGCGCCAAATGCGCTTCTATCGCTCGTTTTCCAGCCTCAAACGCATAACGTTTTGCTGTCGGATCTTCCGCTGTTGATGCCGCATGTGCCCGCCAATGATACAGAATCTTCGGAATATGACAAATGCCATCTGCCTGCTCCGTGCAACGGAATATAAAATCATAATCCTGCGCACCATCAAACGCTGGATTTAACAACCCCACCTGATCCACTAAGTTTTTCTCTGCTACAAACATATGACAAATATAATTATTACAACGTAGCAAATCAATATTAAAATCCGGTTTAAAATTCGGTGCAAAGAAATAATCTCCTGTTTCATCCACCTTATCTTCATCGGTATAAATTACCTGCACCCGCTTCGCATTTAGCGACTCAACGCAGGCATAAAGTGCATCCGGCTCAAACAAATCGTCGTGATCACCAAACACAATATAATCTCCCGTCGCAAGCGTATATGCCTGATTCGTATTTTCGGCTATTCCAAGCGTTCCATCTTGTGAAGCTATATAATGAATTCTCTGATCCTTTTGCATATATACCTGCAAAAAATCGTATAAACATTTTTCTTTTCTTCCTCCATCCGAGAAGCATAACTCCCAGTTTCCATAGGTTTGTGCCTGCACCGACTCAATTAACGCACGCAGAAAGTCACAATTGCTCTCATATAATGGCACCAAAATGCTAAACTTCGGATGATATTCAAAATGCCGTCCACATTGTTCCTGTCTTTCACTATCTGTCAGCCGATGACTATGCATCCATTTATTATAATCCACATAGTTGGAACCAAGATGCAGGTACTTTTTTAATTTTGCACATGTATTACGCCATCCGAATGTCTTTATATTGTTGATTACACGGATTGCATTTATATATATACGTCCCATATCTGATTCTCCTGCTGTTTTCTATATCATCTGTTGTCTCAGTATATCATACATACAAAAAAATCTCACGAAAATATCAAGATTTAGTTGTTATTTTCTATTATATTCGTGTATAATAGACATGTTATAAGGTTTACCATTACGAATACCATTCTTATATCAATCTTTCAGTAATTAACCATATACCTTATAACGCACGAAGAGGAACCAGCATCACCGGTTCCTCTTTTTTGTATATCCAATATCAAGGCTCTGATTCATCTTCTCCTGAATCAGCCTTTATCTTTATATTACTAGGCTCTTCTCCGTTTCCAGACAGCCGGGCAGAACAACAGCATCATCGGGAAAATCTCCAGTCTGCCTGCCAGCATATCGAACATCAGAATATATTTCGTAAAATCCGTAAAATGTCCGAAATTCGCCATCGGTCCAACCAGAGAAAGCCCCGGACCGATATTGTTAAACGTCGCTGCTACTGCCGCGAAGTTCGTGACCAGATCTTTGTTCTCGATCGACACAAGCAGTACGGATACCGCGAAAATAACCATATATGTCATAAAATAGACATTTGTCGCCCGCAGCGTCTCATGCTCGAGTGGTTTTCCCTCGATTTTGATCTTCTTCACGGAACGCGGATGCAGATAAGAAATAATTTCTTTTATAAATGACTTGCATGCAATAATAAACCGTGAGACTTTGATACCGCCACCCGTGCTTCCGGCGCAGGCACCGATAAACATCAAAAGCACAAGGATTGTCCTCGAAGTCTCCGGCCATAGATTGAAATCCGCACTTGCAAATCCCGTTGTCGTGATAATACTTGCTACCTGGAAGAACGCTTGCCGGATGCCTTCCGCCGGCGCATACAATGCAAAATGCCGCAGATTAATAAAGATAAACACTGCCGCTGCAATCACGATGATAAAATAAATCCGCACCTCTTCAAACTTCAGCGCATCCCGCAGCTTTCCTGTGAGAATCAGGAAATAAAATCCGAAATTCACACCGAACAGCAGCATGAAAATCGTAACGACCCACTGATTATACGGGCTGACACTGACGAATCCGTCATTCCAGATTGCAAAACCTCCGGTTCCGGCGGTACCGAACGACGTTGTCAGTGCTTCAAACAGATTCATTCCTCCAAAGAGTAGAAAAATTACCTCTATCATGGTCAGGGTAAAATAAATAATATACAGATATTTGGCTGTCTGGCGCACCTTCGGAACCAGCTTTCCAACCGAAGGTCCCGGGCTCTCCGCCTTCATCAGGTTCATGTGGCTGCCTCCCGCCATCGGCACGATGGCAAGCAGAAATACAAGAACGCCCATGCCTCCGATCCAGTGGCTGAAGCTTCGCCAGAATAAGCTGCCCTTCGTCAGGCCTTCCACATCCGATACGACCGTTGCACCTGTTGTCGTGAATCCAGAAATCATCTCGAACAGCGCATCTGCAAAATGTGGAATATCACCATTGATCACAAACGGCAGACATCCAATCACAGACATCAGAATCCACGAAAGTGCTACCGTCACGAAACCTTCCCGCAGATAAAACCGCATGTTCTTCGGTTTCCGCAAAATAATTGCTGAACCTGCAACCGCACTGCCAAGTGCCACCCACAAAAAAGCAAAGCCGCCCTTCTCACCATAGATCGCAGACACGATCCCGGGGAGAGCCAGAAATGCTGCTTCGATTTCCATGATCCAGCCTAATATATAAATAACCACAGAGTAATTCATAATTTATCTCCCACCAAACATTCGCCTTACTGTCATTTCAAAATATCACTGACATCGGTAAATCCGGTATGTGTTGTGACGACAACTACATAATCGCCCTCGCAGATGACATCCTGACCACGTGGAATAATAACCTTTCCATTCCGGTTCAGGCAGGCAAGCAGAAGGTTATCCTTCAGTTTCAGATCCATGATTGGTTTTCCAATGACCGGCGAATCCTTCTCAACCTTGAATTCCAGTGCCTCCGCGCGGTTATCAAAGATATGATACAATGTCTCGATATTGCTTCCGACCGAATTCTGCATCGCACGGATATACGCCAGAATCTTCTCTGCTGTGATATAACGTGGATATACGATACTTCCGATGTCCAGACTATCAAGTACATCGCTGAATGTGCTCCGGTTGATCTTCGTAATTACCTTCGTATCGGAGCATTTTCTCGCAAATAATGTAAGCAGGATATTCTCCTCGTCAAGTCCGGTCAGCGGTACGAAGGATTCCGTACTCTCGATGCCCTCCTCACGAAGCAGATCTTCATCGGAACCATCGCCATGCAAGATCAACGCCTTTGGAAGTAATACACTTAACTCCTCGCATCGCTTCTCGTCCATCTCCATGATCTTGACTTCCACGCCCGTCGAAGTCAACTGTTTTCCAAGATAATACGAGGTCTTTCCACCGCCAATGATCATACAGTTTTTGACCTTATGTGTATCTACGCCGATCTTCTTGAAGAAATCCATACTGTTTGTTGGTGTCGCAAGAAATGTCACGGCATCCCCACCGCGCATAATAAATGAACCATCCGGGATAATCAGGTTTCCATCCCGCTCGACACCACAGACCAGCATATCACAGTTTAACTCATGCATCGCTGAAATCGGCTTATCGTGAAGCAGATTCTCCTTCGGAATCTTGAACTTGACAAGCTCTGCGTGTCCACGCGCAAAAGAGTTGATCTCGAGTGCCGATGGCAGACGCAGCAGACGCGCAATCTCGCGAGCAGTCTCTAGCTCCGGATTGATGATCAGCGAAAGTCCAAGCTGATTTCGAAGATACGAAAGCTCCATACTGTAATCCGGGTTCCGTACACGCGCGATGGTAGCACAGTCACCGACCTTTTTCGCGATCGTACAACTGAGCAGATTCAGCTCATCACTTTCCGTCACGGCGATCAGAACGTCCGCATCCTGAATACCCGCCTCGATCTGAATGCTGTAGCTCGCACCATTTCCGGTAAATCCCATAACGTCGTAGTCTTCTGTAATCCGCTGAACGACCTCGTTCTTCTGATCGATCACCGTAATATCATGGGATTCCTTGCTGAGCTTCTCGACCAGCGTGCTTCCAACCTTGCCGCATCCGACAATAATAATATTCAAACCCTGTTCTTTTTTCTGAGATTTCTTTGAAGATTTCATATCTCTTATTCTTACACTCCCCTGCATGTTTTCCATGCCATTATCGTTCCATAAAATCTGAAATTTCATTGTAACATACTTGCGCCGGTACTACAAGGGAATGTCACGCGGAACCGCGTTCCAAAATCCGGTCTGGTCAGCACATCGATCTGTCCATCGTGTGCATCCACGATCCATTTTGCGATAGATAATCCAAGTCCCGATCCGCCCGTCTCACTGTTGCGCGCCTCGTCCGAACGATAAAACCGCTCGAAGATATGCACGACCTCAGATGCCTGCATGCCAATACCTTCATCCTGCACCTGATAATAGACGCCCCGCTCCGAACGCCCAACTGTAAAATGAATCGTATCGCCCTTGTCCGAATACTTCGCCGCATTCTGCACAAAAATACGGATTGACTGTTTCAGCATAGCGACATCGCCGCGCACCATACAGCCCGGGCAGGCAGAAAAATCATACGGATGTGTCTCATCGATCATCATCGACTCCTCATATACCTCCTGCACAAGGTCATTCAAATCGACTTCCACCGGCTTCAATGTATTCCGTCCACTGTCGCCGCGCGCCAAGAACAACAACTGCTCGATCAGATCCTTCATATGATCGGACTCATTCTTCAACGCTTCAATCGACTCATTTAACACCGCCTCATCTTCCTTGCCCCAGCGGTCGAGCATGTTCACATAGCCCTGAATCACAGAGATCGGCGTCCGCAGCTCATGCGATGCATCCGACACGAACCGCGCCTGCTGCCGCTTGCTCTCCTGCATTCGCGCAAGCAGATTATTCAGTGCCACCTCGATACTTTGCAAATCCTTATCCCCCGTCGATATCCGTATATCATTCGCATCGACAGAGACGTTCGAGATTGCCTGTTCCAGATGCTCCAGATTCACCTCATCACTACTCATATTCGAAAGCGCCTCTGCACGCACAGCGAGATCATTCAGCGGACGCAGCTTCCGTCTGATATTCCGTATACCAAAGCACGCAGAAATGAGCATCATAAGTTCCACCGCGCCAACCACAATGAGCGGTATAGCCGCATAATCCAGAACCTCATGCACCAGGAAATTATCCGTGTCCTTACCAACCTGTGTGGTCATCGTCCATGTGGCATATGAATCACCCGACCATGTAATATGCACCGGCTTCGCCCCGGACATCCAGTCTGCATCTGTCGTATCAAGCCGCCATACCAGCACCGCCACGAACAACATTCCGAGTATCACGATATCGAGTCCCAGCAACGCAAAAAAGCGCCGGAACCAGTATCCGACATGAATCTTCCGGGCAATAGAGGTTGTCTTCCGATTTGTCCGTTCTTCTCTCATCCAATCACTCCTTGATGCAATATCCGACTCCACGAACCGTCTGGATCAGCTTAATCCCAAAATGATCATCAATCTTCGTCCGCAGATACCGCACATACACATCAATGATATTCGTCTCGCCGGCATAATCATACCCACAGACCTCATTTAGAAGCTTCTCCCGGGTAAGTACAATATTCTTGTTCCGCATCAATGTGTGCAGCAACTCGAACTCTCGATTCGTAAGCTCCACATTTTCTCCCTGCACCGTTACCTCATGCCGATCTTCATCCAGGCAGACGCCCAGCACTTCCAGCTTATGCGTCGGTGCATCCTCTGTGCGCGTATGCTTCTTTAATGCGACACGGATACGCGCCAGCAGTTCCTCGATGGCAAACGGCTTCGTGATATAATCATCCGCGCCGGCGTCCAGTCCCGATACTTTGTCCATCACAGCATCACGTGCCGTGAGCATGATGACCGGCGTATCTTTCTCCTGCCGAAGTCTCCGCAGAACTTCCATGCCATTTAATCCCGGCAGCATCACATCAAGCAAGATCAAGTCAAACGAACCGGAGAGAGCTTTGTCCAAGCCCTCTCTGCCATCTGCCGCCTTCTCGACTTCATTTCCTTCATGTTTTAATTCCAGTTCGACGAAACGGGCAATGCCCGCTTCATCTTCAATGATCAAAATCCTGCTCATATCGTCTCCTACTACTGCGAAAAAACGACAAATTGTATATATTCCACGAGATAGACAGAGTACGCAATTACATGCAGACGCGCTCTCGCTCACTTCCACATGTAGCGGTACTAAACTCATTGCACCGGTAAACCGGCACAATTCGTTAAGTACCGACATGTTCCAATGGTCTGCATTAAAATTGGTACTCTGTCCATCTCTTTATATAACTACCTGTTGTCGTTTTTTCGCCACTACTTGGTTTTCCTATCTCTATGTTTCAGATTTTTATTTCTTGATGTCTTCTTTTACTCCCGCGCAGGCATCGGATGCCTTATCGCAGGCGTTGTTGATGTCCTGAACTGTTTTCGCGTCACCCTCGAAATGGTACCTGCAGTCGCAAAAGAGTCCGATGATCAAAAGTGGTACGCAGATCCAGAATGCGAAGATCAAAAGCAGTATGAATATGATGATCGGCATCCGCATAAAACGCTCACCCTTACGCTCAATGATGAAGTTCTTCTCGCAGCCCTTCTTGATGATATCGCCAACCCACGCGAAGAACTCATCCATACGCTCACCGAATGTTTTCTTCTTGCAAGACTGCTCGTAGACAGCCTGTGCCTGTGCCAGCTCGTTCGATGTCTCCTGCGGAGTCGTCGTATAAGTGCCAACCTCCGGTGTCTTGATCTTTCCAAGCTTCTCTAAATACACGATCGCGTCGAGCAGATCATAATTACATGCTTCGAGTGCACTCTTGGCATCCTCATAGCTGACACCTGTTTTCTCTCTGATTTTTTCTACCTTTTCTAACTGATCCATATCTGATATCCTCCATTTTCTGTAACAGCTGTTTGGTGATTTGTTCTTTGCTGTTTTTGATTGTGTCCTTATCTTACGGCACCAAAATTAATCTATAAGGTAGGAAAGATTAAAATCAGATTAAAATTTCTATTATTTTCCATATATCTATCTGCACTTCTTCCTGTTCACATACTAACACAAGTGTATGCGTATGTTCATCTATTTTCTTCAGAATCCCGGTGTCCTTCACATAGGCACCGCCCTCTTTTTTCGCATCCTTCACAAAATGTACGACCGATACTTCCGTATCCTTGTGCTCCGCTAACCACTGCAGCTTCTGGTTTAGTTCCGCAACCTCATACTCATCAAGTTCGATCTCTTCCTCTGTCAACCGTGCCGTCTCCCGCACCGCTTCATCATGTCCCGTAAGCGCTGCAAATGGGGCAAACTGCGCCGCACGCATCATCCGATCCATCGGCGGATGCTTCTTCGACACCGGGCGTTCCCGGTCGATGATATCACTGTAATCCCGTCTCACGCCTTATGTCCTCCGATCTGATTATTCCTGTCACGCGCCGTTGCGCCCTCGCGGAAATTCATTCCACGTAGAACTGCATTTTTACCGTATTTATGTTTGATTGCAAGCAATGCCTGCTGAATCTGCGCTTCTTTTGCTTCCTTTTCTTTCTCTGCTTCCTTCTCCTTTTCCAACGCCGCATAATCGGTAAATAAATCCATCTGTTCAAATCCAGAAGTCTCTTCCTTCACATCTTCCTTTCGGATCACATGATTGGCTACCACATACATCCGCCGCACAAGCAGATTCTCATCCACAATCCGGTCATATAAGCGAAGCACCGCCGCCTCAATCCTGCTTGTTGACGATGTATAACTGTCCAGATTCTCTGTCCCGTGTGCGTGCTTCGGCACCTTCCGCCCATAGCGGTCACGCGTTACCTCACCGTGATATCCATTTGCTCCCCCAGACAGATTCTCGATATCATAGCCAACTGTAAGTACCATCTGATTTGTGACAAGCCCCTTTTCAACCAGATCCAGCACCAGTCCCTCTGTCATTTCCTGTACAACCACACGTGCTTTCTCACATGTATATGGGCATTGCAACACCTGCCCCGAACTAATGCTATTACTCTCCGGGCGGTATGCCTTAATCTCTGCGATCGTACACGGTTCATAGCCCCACGCATGGTCGATCAACAACTCCGCATTCACGCCAAAAAGCTTATACAGAAGCTCCTCGTTATAGTAATCATTTTCTCCGCCCAGTGAACACCGCGCAATATCTCCCATCGTATACAGATCCTGTGCATGCAGCTTCTTCTGGTAACCCGCCCCCACACGCCAGAAATCCGTCAGCGGTTCATGGTTCCACAACAGTCTACGGTAGCTCATCTCATCAAGCTCCGCGATCCGCGCGCCACGTTCATCCGGCTGCATATGCTTCGCCTCGATATCCATCGCAATCTTTGCCAGATACAGATTCGTTCCAATCCCCGCCGTCGCCGTGATTCCTGTCGTTTCATAGACATCCCGTATCATTGTCTCTGCAAGCTGTCTTGCTGTCATCTGATAGGTATTCAGGTATGTCGTCGCATCAATGAACACCTCATCCACCGAATAGACATGCATATCCTCCGGCGCGACATATTTCAGGTAGATATCGTAAATGCGCGTACTGTATTCCATGTAATGTGCCATCCGCGGCTTCGCCGCAATATAGTCCAGCGCCAGCCTTGGATCCGCTTTCACCTTCAGATTTTCATACGACGATCCGTTAAATTCCCGCCCCGGTGCAAATGCCAGCCGCTGACGGTTGATCTCTTTTACCCGCTGCACAACTTCGAACAAGCGCGCCCGCCCCGATATGCCATAGGATTTCAGGGATGGCGAAACAGCCAGACAGATTGTCTTCTCTGTCCGGCTCTCATCTGCTACGACGAGGTTCGTTGTGAGCGGGTTCAATCCCCGCTCCACGCACTCCACCGACGCATAAAATGATTTCAGATCAATTGCTATATACTGCCGCATACCGTCACTCCACATAGATAAATCCGTGTCTTATTTCACATACTGTTTTTATTTTAGTATAGAACATATGTTTTGTAAATAATAAATATTTCAAACAGCATCATAAAACCAGCGGATTCGTACGTTATTTATATAATCATTTACAAAATTATACAAAT
>OOCH01002077.1_pt1 | contig 13506 bp, 20 predicted proteins | sample 1671641 | NCBI WGS metagenome assembly OOCH01 (sample SAMN06348177, study PRJEB24527) | human gut metagenome | biome: human gut; feature: ankylosing spondylitis patient; material: feces | host: Homo sapiens | place: China | collected 2015-10
TCTCATTTCTTCTCTTTTTCCACAACTGATAACTATTGAATATGTTTTGCCACAGAACATATATGTCTGTACCATATATGCCAATATCGTCCAGGTTCTTTATGTATTCAAAACCATTTTCATAGGGGTATATAGAACTTCCTTCTTTCATTAAAAGGCAACAGGCGTTTATCGCTCCGTAGTTTCCTTCAGTTAATTTTGTTATAGCAATTGTTGTACTGTCAAATAATTTAATTCTATTCATAGTTTCACAAAATAATGGTTCCAGAATTATTTTCTATGTATGTTTGAGTCTTCACGGACCGTAACCATTGATTACGGATTTTTCCCCAATATTCAATATCAATACTGTTGAAAATATGTCTGCGAATTTTTGCAGTTTTTTTAGCGTATTGCATAATGTCTTCGATAGGCCGGCTCATTCTTCTTTGAATATCAAAGCCAATCTCTTCAATTCTATTATAGCAATTCACTTTTATGTAACATGGTCCGATGCCTTCTACTTCTGCAAAGACAAATATGTCACTTAAAAATAATGGGTTATGTATCTCGTATATTTTCATATCAGTTATTTTTCTGTATTGGGTAGTAAATCTTTTTTGTAAGCCCATTTCACGGCAGGAGAATAATATTCCTCCCAATCATCATCATAATCAACGATTTTCCCATTTTCCAAGAGCAATACAACATCATCATGGTTATTTATATTTATATCGAAATCATGCCACACGCTGTCTATTCTCCATTCTGCGCCTTTTACAAAAGCATTCTCAACATCTTCCTGTGAAATTGCGCTTCCTCCGTAATAAACCAAGCAAGCCAGATTTTCGGCTTCCTTTTTAGCTGCGTTTTCTATATCTTCTCTTTTCATGGTTTTTCTTTTAAGTATTCTTTATTCAGGTGATTGTTTTCTATAAGCCATCTAATCATGCAAATAGCGGTGTCAAAAGAACCAATATTCATTTCCTGGTGTTTCACATCATAGCCAAGTTCCTCGTATGAAATGAACCAGAAGGTACCGTCACTATTCATTGCAAAATCAGCATTTGGGCGGTTACTTTGAGTGATTGACTTTGGCATAATTTCCAGAAGCCGGTCAAGGCTCCATGCAGGAACATCTTTTCCCCAGAGAGCGTCGAAAATCTCCTCTCCGGTCATCAGGGTACCGTCCGGGTGTTTATGGAAAGGGCTTTCCAGTTTTGCTATTCTTTCCGGTGTCCAATACTTCCCTCTCAATGTGGGAGGTTTTGTTTGAAGTTCCCATTCCCATGATTTTACCCGGCTGTTGGTGTGGTGATACACCATGTCGGCTGTTTCCGGTTTCAGGCCCAGCGAAAGAAGTGCTTTCGACTGGTCGCGTGTAGTTGCTATTTGTGATTTGAAGTCCATATTTTATTCCTCCACTTTTACGAAAACTACATCGGTTTTATCTTCCCTCTCATTTTTACTGCATCCACCGCAAATTTTCTTTAATGCGGGTAGCATAATGTCGCAATCAAAATAATATGGATTATAGAATATACATTTACAGCATCCTTTGCCTTCCTCTACTCTCAGCTTTACCAGTCCGCATTGAAATGTTTCTCCGACTTTAAATTCTTTATCTGTCATAATAAAACCCTTTCCAATATTTATTTTTGCATTTTATTATCAATAGGTTGCTGCATATCAACACGATTAGTCAACCGGCCCATAGAAGATTGATGAACATTGTTCGCGTTTCCTAAATCTTTATTAGAGCAAAAGTCGCAAATCTTCACCTCCGGGGAATATACTCTTCCACATTTAGGGCATATCCATCCTTGTATTTCCTTGTTGTCTAATTGCGTTTCCTGTTGTTGCTTAACGAACTCTTCATACTCTTTTGATTCATATACCATATCAGTGTTCCAATAAGGTATTAAATCAATGATATATGCCCACTTTACAAATGTTTTTCTTTTCACTAAAGAAACCCATTCCTGAGAATTGGTAAAAAAGACCTTTTCACATATACCGAGAGGATTCATTGCAAGAATAGCTGTATGATCTTTGGGAATTTCTTCTGCATTATGCCATGTGTTTATAGAAACCCAATTAACACCTAAGCAAAAGAATCTTTTTGCCACATGATATTCACTATCGTTTATCAAGTGTAAATCATACTCGATATGACATGTTTGTTTAGCTGCTTTTTCTATATCTTCTTTCTTCATATCTCATTCCTCCACCTTTACAAAGATTACATCGGTTTTATCTTCTCTATCACCACGGTAACAACTTCCAATAAACTCTTGAACAGCTGTGCAATATTCTAGCCCAAGTAGGTCGCATCCTGTACATGTTCCAGCCTTTTCGGATTTAACAACTCTCAGATTAACCAGTCCGCACTGGAAAACTTCGCCAACCTTAAATTCTTTCTTCGGCATATTTCAATCCTCGTCTTTAGGGAACAACTTCTCGATATCTTTGGTATAAAAGCTCAGTATATCTTCAAAATGATCAATGTAAATACCTGTTCTTTCTGCTAAACAATTAGGAAATCGTTCAGTATCTATTTCCAATATCTTATCAAAAACAGTCGTGCAATTAGAATATTCTATCCATACCGCAAGACCATGGCCCATTTGCCATTCATATTGATCAATCAGTTCTGTGAGTAATTTTAATTTCTTGAAATCCATATCCTATTTATTTCCTTTGTTCTTTAATCGAATTTGTTCCTGAAGCTGTTCATCATTTTTCTTCTGAAAGTTCGGACAATTGTACACGTCCCCGAATGACATCAGAACCATAACAGGGAAGAGAATCCCATGCTGGCAACTTCTTCCAAATGCGTCAGCAAATGTGCAGTCTTCGCACCGCCCGTTCACGTTATAAGCTGCCATATTATAACTCCATTGATTTTTGAAGTTCACTAACAAGTGCATCCGCTGATTTGACAGACACTTTAGCAAGTGCTGTAAATGGGAAATCTTCTTTTGTGGTTAGAAATTGCATTAGTTCAGGGCTCGCATGATTCGCTGCCATTATTGCAATTGCAGCCTGTATCCTTACTTGCTGCCAATCCGGATAAACATTTTTGAAATCCAGTTCGGTATCAAAATACGTATTCCCGTCAGAACCTTCATATACACTTTTGGCGCCCGATTCTGCAGTAGGTTGCGAATTAAGATTCAACTTAACTTCAATGATTTTCCCGGTAGATAAAACTTTTGCTTTCATATTTCATTCCTCCACCTTTACAAAGATTACATTCTGTTTGTCTTTACGTGACATAGGATCACAAGGTCCTACGAATCTTACATCAGCTAGACAGGGCTCTTCTGTGTCGAAGTAACATCCTTCGCATGCTACCTTGTTGTCAATACCATGCTCAACTCTCAGCTTCACCAGCCCGCACTGGAATGTCTCTCCTATTTTAAACTCAGTTTTTGGCATGATTGTCACTTTTATATTAAGAAGAGTCATACTGTCTATACGGAATTGTCCCTGTTCTAAATTCATATCCTGCAAGCATTCTTTCAGCTTTTCTATAACTGTCGGTCTGTCATACTGCCTTGTATCAAAAAAGAAGGAAACGCTTTCGCCATCTTCGCGATAAAAGGATTTTCCGTCTTCTCTGTTGTTGAAATCTTTCAGATCGAAAGTCTTTTTAATGATTTCAACAGCTTGCTGTTTGGTTATATTATCCATATATTATTATTGTTTATCGTTTCTGATTTTCTCTTTCACTCTATCAATCACTAAATAAATAAGCATAAGTTCAATGAGGGCAATGTCATAATCAATTCCGAATAAATGGCATAGGGTCCATAAAAGCCATGAACAGATTGTTATTATTACGGCTATTTTAAGATATCCTTTCATCATTAATACCTGAATTTACCGAACTGAATAACTGCCATCGGCTGACTGAAGTCATAACCGCGGAACCACTTTTTCCAGTCGTCTACCGACAGGCCATCGTTGGCCGCAAGTTCTGTCAGTTCCGGATATTTACCGTCAATGTCAAAGAAATTGAAAGAGGCACATCCGTCGCGATCCAGATGGAAGGTAAGTTTCTGAATGCCTGTTCCGGATTCCGCAGTCAGACAGCCTATTGTTATTTGCCTGCTGAAATAAGGACGGCCTTCCCACTGACGGACGGAGATAACCGCTTCACCTTGCTGCACCTCCCGGATTCGTTTCGCCCAAAGCGGAAAGTTAGCGCGGATGGTGTGCCGTTTTTCTCCGGAAAGAAACTTTTCACGGAACCCGGTCGCGTTTCCCGACCGGGGGTGTTTGGCCGGGAAATTCTTTGCGAGCATAAGTACATAAGTCTTTTTCATAACGCTTCAATCTCCTTGTTTAACCGCTCAATCTCCTGATCAATTTCTTTACGGATCATCTTATCGTGTTTCTCAAGAAAATCCTTGAGACTGACAGAAATGTTTTCAGCATATATGGTAAGGAGAAGACATTCAGCTTCATATATATACCCAAGCGAGTATTTATTCTTAGACAGCTCCTGCTTTATCTCTTCCAGACTTTGCTTACGATTTATTAATTTGCACATCTTTTCATATTCTTTCTGTGTCAAAAGGCACCTCCTTTCCGTTCCCAGATAAAGATCCGGTTCATCTCCTGATTGAATGAGCGGGTAATCAAACCGTCAACTTCGATTTCCCTGTGCGGCAGTTTCATAAGCGGATTGTCACGATGTATGTGCTTGTTCCCGACAAGGATAAACCGGCGGGTAAAAGAAAACATCTTCGTCATATCTATGCCCAGGTCATTCCCGCTTTTCGTATCTCCGCGCCATTTATGAGCCACGAAGCATCCAAGGATGGTGTGCGGCCGGTATTTCCGTGCGGCAGAAACCGCATCAATCTTTTCTACATATTTAGGGTAGCTGATTGTAGGGCACCCCAATAGCTTATACATCATTTTTGTATCTGAATCAGCCGACTGCTGGTAGCTGTCGGTGGTACGGATACTCAGTTCATGTCCTATTATGCCACGGCCTGCGCCTACTTCGATTGCATCCGCTTCGCCAATTTCCTTGTCCAGGAAATCAATCAGTTCTTCTGTTGGAAGCACATACAGGGTTTCCTGGTTCATAAACAAATGGATCTGGTCTGAACTGAACTGAGACCAGAACTCCTTTCCAAGAATCTGAAACTCTCCGTTTCTGTAAACGCCGTCCATAACAGGCTTTATATCCGTATGTCTGGAGATTGTTTTTAAATTCATGATTTCATCGTTTTATTACAGTGGTTTGACACGACAAAAATAACAAAAATAATTCATAAATAACACATGGAACCAACAAAAATGAAACAAAAATAAATTTAATGAACTTTTTCTGTCCTTCAAAATAACAGATATGATACCTAACTTTGGGGAAAAACAAAACAGCTATGTTAGTAAATACAACCGAAGAAATCAGGGCTTACGTGCCCACCAGCGTGTACAGCGGCGACCAGTCGCTCCTGACGCTAATGGAAGAGACGGAAGAGAACATCCTTGTGCCGATTCTCGGCCGCAAGCTTTACGACAAGGTGTGTGCGGACTATGAACAGGCCGTAAAGGACTATGGCGGAGTGACGGCAGCCTACGTGGACAAGGAAAAGCTCACGCCCGAAATCCGGCTGATCCGGCTGTGCCAGTCGCCGGTGGTCTACATCGCACTGGCCAACAGCACCGGCATCCTCACGGTGAGTCTGAACGACGGGGGAGGACTGAACCAGGTGTACACCGACGGCTACGACAAGGCCGACGAGAAAGCGGTGAGCCGGTTTGAGCGTGATGCGTATTTCAAGGGGCGCCGGGGATTGGACCGCCTGCTGATCTACCTGGAAGAGGATGCGTGCAGCGAAGACCCGGTGTTTGCCGGTCTGTGGCGGGAAAGCCGTTACTTCTACCTGCAGGGCGACCTGCTTTTCACGACGGCCATCGAGATGAACCGCTATCTGGACATCGGTGAAAGCCGCGAGAAGTTCATCGCCCTGCTCCCCGATGTGCGTTACTGCCAGAATGCCTACATCGCTCCCGAGATAGGGGAGGATCTGACCGAGGCGCTGGTGAAATGGTGCACCCGCTCGCTGGAGTCGGACCTGTTTACGGGCGAGGGAAAGGATGCCGTAAATGCCGTGTGGCAAAAGGCCGTGGACAAGCTGCGCATGACGCTGGCCCTGTATGTGGAATCCCGCCGTCCGGAGAAACAGCGCAAGTACAGCGAGAATGACGCCACCTATGCGATGACGCAGGCGCGGAAGTTTATCGCCAGCAACCAGGATCAGTTCGGCGACTTCATCAAAGGATCTCCGCTCTATGTTCCGCCGGTCACGGAGACACCGCAATCGGAGACGAAACCGCCGCTGTTCGACTACGACAATCCCGACAACGCTCTTTTTGTTTTCCGTCCGCAGACTCTCAACAGGCATTAATCCGCACCTTATTTTTTGTCCTTCATTCTGAGAAACCCTATTCCTAACTTTGGGTAAAGAAACGACAAAATGACAAGCACGACAAACTATCAGATCAACCTCCCCGGACTGCCCGACAGCTGGAACCGGCTTTCGTCGGAAGAACTGGAAGAAGTGAACCGCCTTTACCTGAAAAGGATGGCGCAAGCAGCTGCGGGCGACGAGCAGCAGGCCGGCCGCGTGTACAAGCTGAAATGTTTCATGCTGTTTCTCGATCTGAAGGTGATCCGCCGCACGCTGACGGATGAAAAAGGCGATACGGTGTTCCTGTTCCGCCGCAAGGGGCTGCGCCACCTGTTTGAGCGCATTCCCTTGCGGGCGTGGCAGGTGGACCAGTGGATCAGTCAGAGGCTCGGATACCTGGACGAACCGTTCGGGCGCACCGTCACTCCCTACGGGATCATCCGTCTGCGGATGGGGACACTCCGGCTCAAGGCTCCGGGCGACGTCATGCTGAATGTCTCCTTCGGCCAGTACCAGTCGGCCCAGAACCTGCTGATCATGTACTGGGACACGGAGAAGGTGCTTCAGACACTGCTGCGCCGCAATTCGAGCCGCGCGGCGGTGAGGATGCAGAAGCGGCGCATGAGGGACATCCGCTGTCAGTTTCTCGCGGCCCTGTTCAACGAGTCGGTGCGCGAGGCCGGAGAAATCCGCGAAGGACGTTACCTGCGCAAGTACAGCCGCCGCGTGTGGGCATTCTACTCCGGACAGATCCGGAAAAACGCCCGCTGGTTCCGGCCGGTGGAAAGCCGCATGTTTCCCGTCATGGTGCAGTATTTCCAGAGTGTGCAGGAGTCATACGCCAGGATGTATCCCGAGCTGTTCACTCCCAACGGGAAAAAGCCGGGGCGTCAGAACCCGATCAAGATCGAGGTGGAAATGGTGAACAACGTGATGAAATACCAGGGCTTCGACGACTATGATGCTGTGTACGACAGCGAGGCGGTGCGCATTCTGGGCATTATGAACGCAATGGCGAAGGAAGCAAAGGAAATTAAGGAAATGAATCAGAGATACAAAGCAAAATGATAACCGAATACTCCAGCAAGCAGTACAAGATCACCTATCAGGGTATAGCCATGATAGAGAATGCGCTCGACAACCCGAATCTCGTGCAGATTTCGGTCGTGTCCGGCTGTACCGTGACGGTGGCTCCGCAGCCGGAGTACGGCATCGAACTTATGCCCAACAAGGAATGCCCTTCGTGGAAGCTCACGGGCATCAACACCAGGCTCAACCGCAAGGAGGCGCATTTCATCTATGCCCGTCTGGTCAGGGGAACCGACCAGGCCCTGATTGTCTTCTCCGTCCGCGATTATGCGGTGGACGGCAGTGTGGCCGGAGGCGAGCCGAGCGAAACCTACTACTACATCAAGATCGGCGAGATTACGGCGACGGACTCTGCCGGGAACGACGCGACGCTCGACCGCGAGATCTCGCTGGATTATGGTATCCTGGGATCTTACGGCGATCAGGTGGACAATTCCGCTTCGTGGAAAGAACTGTTTGAGGTGACTGCCGAGGGACTGATCCGTCCGCTGAAGAAATTTACCTCTTTCATTGTGCAGGGTACGCTGAGCATCATCGGAAAGATTGTGCTCAACGAGAAGCAGGTGTCCGACATTACGCGGCAGGGCGACCAGGAAGAAGAGTTCGAGGAAAGTGACGAAGCCCTTCCGACCACCGCGCTGCTCATGGGCAAGTATCTGACCAAGCTGCGCGGGATCTTCCTGAACAAGGACCGCGAGGACTCTACCGACTTTGTGCAGACATTCAAGAAGGGAGTGAAGATGGGCGAGTACACCACCGGGCTGCTGGGTACAGGCGGTGCGGTGCTGGTGGACGAAAACGGAAACTCCCATGCCGAGTTTGACTATCTGAACATCCGCAAGAAAGCCCTGTTCACGGAGATCACGGTGCAGGAGCTCAAGCATATCGGCGGTGCGCTGATCATATCTCCTGCTGCCATGGTCATTTCTGAGGTGGAAGAGACGGCGCAGGGCTACAAGTGTTATTTCGAGAAAAAGGACAGCGACGGACGCACCATCTACAACGAGTTTGTATCCGGCGACCAGGGACGCTGCCAGACGTTCAACCTGGAGAAGCAGGAGAACGGACAGGTGGGAAACCGCTACTGGTGGCGTCTGGTGGTAGCTACCGGCGACGACTATGTGGTATTCTCGAAGACCGATGCCGACACGGGCAGCGACATTCCGCAGGCCGGCGACCAGGTGGCCCAGCTGGGTAACCGCACCGACGTGACCCGTCAGAACGCGCAGATCTATTCGGCCTACGGCTCCGACTCTCCGTCGCGCAAGATGTATCAGGGCATCAACTCCTACGTGCTGGTGGGGAAGGTGATCAAGGACGAATACTTCGACGTGGTGAGCGGACGTTTCAAGGAAGTGACCTACGGAGACGTATATATCGGCAACCGCGAAAACACTTCCTATGTGAAGTTTGATCAGGACACCGGGGTAGGCGTGGCAGGTAAAGTGGAGATGCAGGCCGGGTCATCCGGAGCATCCAATCTGGAAGATCTGCCCGACGAGGTGTACAAGGCGGTGCAGATCGGCGGGGAGAACCTGCTGCTCAACACCGGCTTCATGGGCGACTACACACCCGTGGCGCTCAACTCGTCCACCCGTCTGACGGCCGCTTCCGACCTGTACGGTCCCCGGCTGGAAGGATGGGGAGGATCGGGCACGGTGATCGAGGACGAGCAGTCCGCTTCCGGCTTTGCCTGTATGATGGGGCCCATCTTTCAGAAGGTGGAGCTGATCGAGGGCGAAACCTATACCGTGAGCTATCGCGCCAAGGGTACCAGTGTGAATGTATCGCTCGGAGGTGCCAGCGTCCAGCAGCCGGTCACTTCCACCTATGCACGCTATACCCACAAGTTTGTTTTCGACGGCGGAGACACCTTCCAGATGGACGGCAACGCGGTGGTCTGCGAGATCAAGCTGGAGCGCGGCACCATTGCAACCGACTGGTGTCCGTCCGTACACGACAATCCCGAGATTACCGACCGCTTCAAGGGCATGTGGTCCATTCAGGCCGCCCTCAAGGGAGACACCCAGTTCTACGGAGGTCTGGGACTGACCACCATGATGATGCTCGGCAAATGGGTGGACGGCGTGATGGAGCAGGTGAATGCCGGAATCAGCGGTGTCTACAACGAAGATACCGACGTGGCCATGTGGGCCGGCGGAAACTACGAGCAGGCCATTGCGACAGTCAACAAGCTGGTGACCGGCGAACAGCCCACCGACGAAGAGTGGAAGTCGCTCGCCAAGTTTGTGGTGACTCACGGAGGAAATGTATTTATCCGCGGCTACATCTATGCGCTGGGAGGCGTGTTCCGGGGAACCATCTATGCCCGCGACGGCGAGTTCAACGGCATGGTGAAGATCGCAGACGGGAAAATTCTGCTCAACAAGGACGGTTCCGGTTCGCTGGCCAACGGCGAACTGACCTGGGATAAAGACGGCGACCTGTCCCTGAGTTCTGATTTTGAGATTACGGCCGACGGATATACCCTGAAGCTGGACAAGAACTTTGCCGAGTTCCGTATCTACGACAGCAAGGGACGGATGATTGTAGGCATACAGCCCTATATGGACATGGCCGGATCGTCTCCGGTGGTCCGTCTGGCTTTGCCGGATGCCGACCGCTCGGTGCTGGTGGGCGTGGACACGGTGACCTTCACCAGCGGAGAGAACAACGCCACCTATGCACTCGACCGGGTTCAGTTCGGCGAGTCGAGCGAAGTGTTCAAGGGAATGACCGGAAGAGTGGATCTCCGGGAATTAAATGCGCTGTATTTCAAGAACGGAATACTCTATGATGCAAAGAGAGAAGTGTAACTAAAACATAAGAAATTATGGGATATCTATCGCAAGTAAAAATAAACACCGACTGGCAGGAAGCCGCGAATGCGATCAATGCCAACTTCACCAGCCTGAATACGGCTGTGGAGAAGGCGCGGTCGCAGACCATGGTGAAACTGCCTCTGTGTGATACCCTGGAGATTTTGAAGGAAAATCATCCTCCCGCCTATGAGGACCAGATGGGGCTGGTGGGAACTACGCTCCCCGCTACTCTTTATAAGGTGAAAAACGGAGCATGGACAAGCACAGGCCAGTCGGTAGGCGATCCGTCGGTGGTACTGACCGGTTCACCGGCCTTTGAAAATCTCGGGAAAGTGGACGAAGTAAATGTATAGCCTATGAAGATATATGCAGGACAGACTCTTGAAGGGGTCATGACATTGACAAACGACGACGGCAGTCTGATGGACGATCTGTCGTCAGTAGATATCAAGCTGCTCCTCCGGAACCGCTATGATGACTATTATGTGCTGCTGGAAAAAGCCGGCATGAGTGTTTCCGGGTCGAAAGTCACTTTCACCATTCCGCCCGAAAAGACCAAAGACCTGCGCGTGTCCGCCATTCTGGAACTGAAGGTCACTCAGGGAGGAAAAGTTCGGATTGCCCGTCAGGACAACATCGAAGTGGAAGACAACCGTATAAAGGATTTGTAAGATGAAAGCAACGATTATATTCACAAAGGGACTCTACCTTTCGCGCGGGTGCGACGGCATGGTGGTCGATCTTATTCTGGGCGCAGTGTTCAAGGGCGATCAGGGAGATCCGGGAAAGTCTGCTTACCAGTATGCAAAGGAGGGAGGATTTGCCGGAACGGAAGAACAGTTTACGAAAGCTCTTTCCACTCCGGTTACATACGAGAGTAAAGGTAAAACCAACGAGGTAAAGATATGAAACGAATCAGAACAGGAAAAGACTTTAATCTTCGCTGGCCGCTGCTGGTCAACGGCGAGCGGACCGATCTGAACGGGCTCGATCTGGAAGTGATCCTGGTGAGCCATAGCGGGAAGCGCCGCAAGGTGGGCCACACCTCGGAAAGCGATGTGCTGGTGGTAGCGGTGGATGGAGACAGTCTGAAGGAACTGGGACCTTACCGGGTGGAAGTATGGATGAACCGGGGGAAAGATGAACAGACAGTCGCCGACTACTGTGCTGCATTCTGTCTGGTGGCAACCACCTGCGAGGAAGACGATGCGCCCGACGGCTCCGGACTTGAGATTCAGGAAACCGTTGAGCTGGAAGGCGGGAATATCGAAGTAGGAGTGACCGGCAAATCAGCCTACCAGTCATGGATAGACAGCGGAAACGAAGGGACGGAATCCGACTTTGTGGACTGGATGCGTCAGCCGGCGGTGGAAGCCGGTGCTGCCGCTACTACGGCTGCAGGACTGGCCAACCGTGCCGCATCGTCGGCAGAGGAAGCCGGACGGAAAGCATCTACCGCTGCTGAGCAGGCAAACACCCAGCTGGAAGAGGGGAGACAGATTCTGGAAGATCTGAAAGGTTACGGCGATCAGCTCAGCGCCACACCCTCTTTTGAGAAACAAGGCACAACCAACATAGTACAAATCTAAAAAACAATACAATTATGGCACAAGCAAATAAAACACTTCTGAAAGATCCGTCTTCGGGCGAAGCACTATATCCTGTTACATCGTCTGCCTGCGTGGGAATGAGCGACGGGAGCGGAAATTTGGATACGAAACTTACCGAACTAGCAAACAATGTTGGACTATATAATGTAGATAAACATGTGCCGTTAGGCGGCGGATTCTATACTTCCGCTACGGCGCGTGCAGCTGTACCTTCCGATATAAGAAAGATCGGACTGATCATTACTTATAAAACCGATGTGACCACCAGCGTTACAGAACAGTTTATCGGTTCTGACGTATCTGGATGGACGACTGATGCAAACTGGAAGAATGTAGGTTCAGAAGGTGGAAATAAAATACTCGAATGGAATACTGATTTTAATACAACTAGGTTACAAATACCTTCTAAGGGAAGGAAACCTGGTATGCAGATTTCATATAAGCATCCATCATTAGGATGGATAAATGAGCAATCTATTATTGAAGACCCTTCACAAGTAGATGATTCTAGATATTGGGGACTTGATACAAACTGGCAGAGAATATTGGTTCAAAAGGATTATAACCAATTAAATCAACAAAATAAAGATTTTTTCTATATTCAAAACAATCAGCTTACACCTATAATAAAGCAGAGTTTAATAATATCTTCTGATGGAACAATAGCTAATGCTTCTAATACTATTCAAAAAATACATATCTTTGATGTAGAAAATTACGAAAAAATATTTTTGAACGTAGAAGCTAATAACTACTATTCACCTTTTTATGCTTTTGCGTTTTCAGAAAGTTTTTCTAATGATGTATCCGCTGGAATACCTACGCTATCAGAAGAACGACCAGAATTAACTCAAGTTAATACAGATTTTTCTTTTTCAGGTTTTCTTACAAAACCGCAAAATGCTAAAACATTAATCGTTCAAGAAACAGCGTCAAAAAGTGATACAATAAAAGTTTATTATCCATTAAAGGATGATGTTTTAAAATTAAAAGAACAGGTGCCATCATTAGTACCTTCTGTATCAAAAGAAATAACTAATGATTTGATTTGGATAGAGCAGAAGTTTATATATAATCAAAATATTAGCTATTCAGGAGAAGATTATAAATATTCTGTGCAAACTCATGCCGTGCAATATGATAGAATTAAGGCTGAATTGCCTGAAGGTTATAATATTAAAGTAAGAGGTATTTGGACTTCCAACAAACTTATAAAGAAAAATGCAAGCGGAGAGTATGTATTAGATAGCGGTAATACTCATGTTGAAATCTGTATATATTTGTCAGATACATCACAGACTTTAACGGCAGAAAAAATGATTGCTGATGGCGTTAAAATTTATGGCGTTGCAAACTTTAGCACAGAAGAAGTGGATTTTAATTCCTTACAAAAAAGGAATCTTCCGTACACATGGATGGGGTATCGTTCTTATGTAATAAAGGATGGAGTTATAACAGCATTATCAAACAAAAATTATTGTTGTATTTTTGGAGTAGAGGTTAAAGAGTGTAGATACTATCGAATAAGATATGTAGGTAACGGAAGTCAATACGATTTTTGGGCTTCTTATG
>OOCH01002082.1_pt1 | contig 13471 bp, 12 predicted proteins | sample 1671641 | NCBI WGS metagenome assembly OOCH01 (sample SAMN06348177, study PRJEB24527) | human gut metagenome | biome: human gut; feature: ankylosing spondylitis patient; material: feces | host: Homo sapiens | place: China | collected 2015-10
TACTGGACTGGGATGCACAGTTCGCCTGCGCGCTGGACCCCGAGACCGCCAAGGCTATCCGCGACGCACGCCTGCCCGAGGATGACCACAGCGACACCTGCAGTATGTGCGGCAAGTTCTGCGCCGTGCGCAGCATGAACAAAGCGCTGGCCGGTGAGTACATCGACATTTTGTAACTGCTATTTTCAAACGCGCTGAAACGCGCTTCTTCCTCCGCCGTCCGGCCTGACCGCCGGGCGGCTTTTATGTTGTAATCTATAAAAGATTATGTTAAAATAACAATAAGGCGCTGATTGCAAAATTGGTGGTCATGCTTTCTATCCCGCGTCGCTGTTTTTCTATTTTTACATAGAACAAGCAGAGGTTCCGGGAAGAAACTTTTTTGAAGTGCCCTGCCCGGAGCCTTGAAGGCGAAGGGAGGGATATCGAATGACTCTGTTGGAGACTCTCGCACTTCTCACGTTCATCCTCGCATTGCTGAGTTTGATCGTGGATGTGATCCATTTGACCTTTGAGGTCATGGCAAAGTTTTCCCAGATGAAAAACGATGATAACAAAAAAAGATTGACCGCCTAACAGTTCCCCAACTCGAGCGGTCAATCTTTTGACATGCGGGATGGAAAGCTGACCCTTGCAGTCAGCGCCCCTTCTGTTTGTAGTATAATCGAAGCTATGTGATTTGTCAAGCTGTCCCGTTCTATCGATTCTTTCTATCAATATTTTAGATTTTACAATTCTTCTGTGCTGTACTATAATGAAGTAGCAACTTTATTTCTCAAAAGTACAGGAGGCTGTTTTCTTGATAGTTGATCTGATCGAAGCGCTTTACCGCCTGCTGTGGGGCGATCTATTCACCCTGCCGGTGGCGGGCGGCATTGGCATCTCCTTTATGGTCGTGCTGCTGTTTGCAGCCGGTATCGGCTTTACCCTGCGCACAAGGCTGCTGCCGGTGCGGCTGTTCCGGGATATGATCGGCGCAGTGTGCGAAAAAAAGCAGGCTGCGGGCGGGCTTTCCTCCTTCCAGACACTGGTCATCTCTACTGCCACCCGGGTGGGCATGGGCAACCTTGTGGGCGTAGTGGCCGCTGTTTCGGCGGGCGGTGCGGGCGCGGTGTTCTGGATGTGGGTCACTGCTCTGCTGGGTGCTTCCACCTCCTTTGTGGAGTCCACTCTGGCGCAGAAATACCGCGTGCCGGACCCGCTGTACGGCGGCTGGCGGGGCGGCCCGGCCTACTACCTCCATGTGCTGGCCGAGCGCAAGCGGGGCAAAAAGCTCAAGCAGTCTGTTGTGGCGGCGCTGTTCGCGGTGTCCGGCCTCATCTGCTGGTGCGGCATCAGTCAGGTCATCTCCAACTCGGTGAGCTCGGCGTTCCAGAACGCCTTCCACGTCCCGCCGCTTGCCACCACGCTGGTGCTCACGGCCATCGCGGCGGTGATCGTGCTGCGCAAGAACGCCACCGTGAAAAGCCTGGACGTGATGGTGCCCATCATGGCGGTGTGCTACTTCGTGCTCACGGTGGGGGTGGTGCTGTTCAACCTGCCCAAGCTCCCGGCCGTGTTCGGGCGCATCTTTGCCGAGGCCTTCGGGCTGCGGCAGGCAGCGGCAGGCGGCTTTGGCGCCGTGCTGATGAACGGCGTCAAGCGCGGGCTGTTCTCCAACGAGGCGGGCAGCGGCTCGGCCCCCTGCGCGGCGGCCGCCGCCGAATGCGACGACCCGGTGAAGATGGGCTTCGTGCAGGCGCTGGGCGTGCTGATCGACACGGTGGTCATCTGCAGCTGCACCGCCTTTCTGATGCTGCTGGTGCCGCAGGACATCACCTCCGGGCTGACCGGCATGGATCTTTTGCAGGCCGCCATGCAGTACCACCTGGGCAGCTTTGGCATCGTGTTTATTGCGGTGATCTTAGCGCTGTTCAGCTTCTCCACCTTTTTGGGGGTGCTGTACTACGCCCGGGGCAACGTGGCCTACCTGTGCGGCGACAACTGGTGGAGCCAGACCGCCTACAAGCTGCTGGCGCTGGCTATGCTGCTGGTGGGCGGCACACAGGCCTACACCGTGGTGTGGGATCTGGGCGATGTGGGCATCGGGCTGATGACCATCTTCAACATGCTTGCGCTGGTGCCCATGGCCCCGGAAGCGCTGGACGCCCTGCGCACCTACGAGCGGCAGCGCAGGCTCTGACACGCAGACAAAAAGGAGCGGCTCCCTTGCGCGGGGAGCCGCTCCTTTGTTTCACAACCGATTCCGCGGGATGAAGTATCGTCCCGTGCCGTAGTCCTCTTTGGGTTTGAGTTCATCCACATCCTTGAGGAGCTTGCAGGTGAAATTATACTGCCGCGTCACCCGCCGCAGCTGATGCTGCGCTTCCTCTATGTCGCCGTCCTCCAGCGCATCGACCAGCAGCTCCATCACCTTGCTCAGGTTGGCGTAGCCCGCGTTCAGGCACAGACCATAGAATTTGTGCGCCGCGCGCATGGTCAGCTCTATGTTTCCCTCTGGTTGGTCCATCATGGCCTTCATCCGGTTGTAGCTTTCGTCCTGCGGGAACATCTCGGCGATCTTCACGAGCAGCGACTCTTTGCCCAATCGCCGGAGCACCCTGTGATAATTGGCCCCCATCTGGGTGTAGCATTCTTCCATCGTCATCGAGCGATCACCGTGCCTTTCTTTCGCCCGGTGCGTTCCGGGAACGTTATAACTTCGTGATACCTTTTATAATAGCATGTTCGCCCGCAATTTGCAATGCGGGCAGGGAAAGTCTGCGCTTTGTACAATTCCCGCAGCCGTTTTTCACGCTTTGCCGATGCATTGCCCCGCCCCACAGCCGCCGCACCGGGTGGCGGGAAAAATTTCTTTGTCCAAAATGCAGAAAACCCGTTGACAAAATCGACCTTTCATGCTAAAATAAGCAAGTCGTCCGGCTTAACAGATGTACAGGAAGTGAATATGGGCGTGTTCCCGAGTGGCCAATGGGGACAGACTGTAAATCTGCTGCTTTCAGCTTCGGTGGTTCGAATCCACCCGCGCCCACCAAGAAAACGCTTGTGTAGAAATACACAGGCGTTTTTCTTATGTGACCCCGCTGCGGCCATAGACGCGGGTGGATTCGAACAGCATCGGCCCGCCGAACAGTCCGGCGGGCAAAAAGGCCCCTGCGGGGCCTTTTTAGATGCGCGGCTCGCGAATCCACAGTTGTCCCACAACTGCCTCGTCTCTCCCAATGGGGACGATCGCGTTGAGCTTTTTGTTATATGTTCGTTTCCAATAGGGCACGCGGGTGGATTCGAACCAAAAAAAACGAGGCACACCCCACACGGGGCACGCCTCGGTTTTTCTCATGTTTCTATTCTGTTATCTCACGCTGCCTTGCGCTCCTGCCGCTGCAGGTACAAATAGAACCCGATGTTCAGCACGACGCCCACCAGCGTGGAAGTGGGGGCCGCCAGGCCGATCATGGTCAGGCTGGCGTTCGGCTGGATGCTCATGAAATAGGCCATGGGCAGGCGCACCAGCAGCGTCTGGATAAGGCCCTGCACCATGACCCAGACGGTTTTGTCGTTGCCGTTGAAGTAGCCCACCATGCTGAACAGCACCGCCGTGGCGATGGTCTCCGGTGCAAAGCCCTTCAGATAGGCAAAGCCGCTGGCGATGACCCCCGCTTCGGTGGTGAAGGCGCTGCACAGCACGTCGCCCTTGCACCACACCAGCGCAAACACCGCGCAGCCGAAGGCAAGGCCGACGCCGATGCCGGTGAGCATAGACTGCCGTGCCCGCTTTTTGTTGCCCGCGCCGATGTTCTGAGAGACAAAGGACGCCATGGACTGCATGAGAGCGCTGGGGATCAGCATGGCGAAGTTGACGATCTTGCTGGCTACACCGTAGCCGGAGGAGGCCTCCAGACCCAGCCGATTCACGAAGGCACACAGGGCCAGAAAAGACATCTGGGTCAGAAATTCCTGCAGGGCCAGCGGCAGGCCGATGGCCAGGAACTTGCGGCACTGGGCATTCAGCCGGAAATCACTCTTTTGCAGTTTGAACTGCAGCTCTTTTTTCTTTTTGAGCAGCATGACCACCGCGCACACCACACTGACGGCCTGTGCCGCCACGGTGGCGATGGCCGCACCAGCGGCATCCAGGTGCAGCCCGGCCACCAGAAGCAGATCGCCGAAGACATTCACGATGCAGGCTACCAGCACGAACAGCAGCGGCGACTTGCTGTCACCAAGGCCGCGGAAGATGGCCGAAAGCACATTATAGGCCACAATGAAGAAGATGCCTGCACCGCAGATGCGCACATAGCTGGCCGTCAGGTCCAGCGCTTCCGCCGGGGCCTGCATCAGCACCGAGATGCCCCGGGCAAACCCCACCAGCGCCACGAACAGCACGGCTGCCATCAGGGCAAACACCACCGCGCCGCCGCCGATGACCTGCCCGATGTACTGGGGCCGCTTTTCACCCAGATAGCGGGCGATGAGCACCGTGATGCCCATGGCGAACTGGGTGACCACGAAGGTGACGAGGTTGAGCACCTGGCTGCCGGTGGACACCGCCGACAGGCCCGAGGTGCTGCCAAAGCGGCCCACCACCAGCAGATCCACTGCGCCGTAGGCGGCCTGCAGCACCAGCGCGCCCAGAATGGGCAGCATGAACAGGGCCAGCTTTTTCAGGATGCTGCCCTGCGTGAAATCCGAACGATCATTTTTCAAGGGTATTTCTCCTTTCATACATCACCTGATAAAAGGCTTCGAGGGTGCGGATGGTGCACACGGCGTCTGCATCCGAGATGCCGTCCAGCGCCGGGGCCAGCGCCCGGAAATAGTCGGCGTCGTACTCGCGGGAGAGCTGCTCCCCCGCTGCGGTGAGCTGCAGGTAGGTCACCCGGCCATCCTCGGCCGAGACCTGCTTTTGCAGGTAGCCCTGCGCTTCCATCTCCTTCACGGTGCGGGTCACGCCCGGGCGCGGCAGCCCCAGCGCGTCGCTCAGATCCGACACGCGCACCCGCCTGCCCTGAGCCTGCAGCTTCTGGATGGTGTCCAGATACCGGATGTAGGAGGGCTGCACCCCGTCCGGCAGCGGCGGCAGCATGTCCCGCGCGCGCTTGGCCAGGTAGCAGGCATCCATCAGCTGCTTGATGTGTTCAACGGTCATGAGGAACTCCTTTTTGAGACAAAGATTACCAAAGATAATTACCATCGATAATTATATGAGGATATTTTTATTTGTCAAGAGGCAGACAGCAAAAACCTGAGAGGGCGCGCCGCACATTCCCTACAACACAAAACGCCCCGGCCTTGTTCAGGCGGGGCATTCTGCGTGTTTTGGAATCAGGAATTCAGGAGAGTTTATTTTTCAGGAGACAAGGCAAAAGGTACATGTTCCGCCGGAGTTCGGGAGACGGGCGGAAGATTTATTCGCCGCAGACGGCTGCGAAACCGGCTTCCAGGTCGGCAATGATGTCGTCGATGTGCTCGGTGCCGATGGACAGGCGGATGGTATTCTGATAGATCTGCTGCTCGGCCAGCTCCTCATCGTTCAGCTGGCTGTGGGTGGTGGAAGCCGGGTGGATGACCAGGCTCTTGACGTCGGCCACATTTGCCAGCAGGGAGAAGACCTTCAGGTTGTCGATGAACTTAAAGGCTTCCTCACGGCCGCCCTTGATGTTGAAGGTAAAGATGGAAGCACCGCCGTTGGGGAAGTACTTCTCATACAGGGCATGGTCCGGGTGATCCGGCAGAGAGGGGTGGTTGACTTTCTCGACCTGCGGATGGTTGGCCAGGAACTCCACGACCTTCTTGGTGTTCTCCACATGGCGCTCAATGCGCAGGCTCAGGGTCTCGGTGCCCTGCAGCAGCAGGAAGGCGTTGAACGGAGAAATAGTGGCACCGGTATCACGCAGCAGGATCGCACGGATGTAGGTGACAAAGGCTGCGGGGCCTGCTGCATCGGCAAAGGAGACGCCGTGGTAGCTGGGGTTGGGATCGGCGATGTTGCCGAACTTGCCGGAACGGAAGCTCCGGCGGTGGTGGCCGCGCTGCTGCTTTGTCATGTCCTCGGCATAGACAAGGTGGCGCTTGTGGCCCATTCCGAAGAAGAGGTGCCTTCGGAGGCGGCGGAAAGGCTGGAGTCCCTCCTTCAGCGACGTCTTTCTGGCGAACCTGTGGCGTATCTTCTGGGCAGCCGTGAGTTTTTCGGCCGCGATTTTCTTGTAGACTCCGGCACGCTGATCCCCCGTCCCGAAACGGAGCATCTTGTGGAAGAGGCGCTGGAGTTTTTCCATGACCGCAGGGATGTCCGCTTTCTTGATCTCGGCACAGGCAGCGGCTGCATTGCCGTCACTCTGGCGGCGGAGCGTCCTTCATGGCGGGGCGTGGCCATGGACATATCGCCGGAGGCTCTGGCCGTGGCGCGCAGAAATGCCGAAAGAAACGGCGTGAACGGTGCCGTGAACTTCCTGCATGCGGATTTTACGAAGCCTCTTCCCCTGGCTCCCCGCAGCTTTGATCTTGTCGTTTCCAATCCTCCCTACATCAGCGAAGAAGAATATGCCGGGCTCGATGCCGGCGTCAGAAATTTTGAGCCGCGCTCCGCGCTCGTGCCCGGACCCGAAGGTCTGGAGCATCCCCGCGCGGTGGAAGCGGCGGCCCGCGCCCTGCTCAAGGAAGGCGGCCTGTTCCTCATGGAACACGGATACCTTCAGGGCGAAGCGTGCCGGGCATTGTGCCAGGCCGCGTACTGGATGGATATGCGCACGGGGCGAGACCTTGCCGGAAAGGACAGATATCTTTTCGCGGTGAGGCGTTCCGGCGTGTAAACCCCCGGACAATCCGGGGAAGCTTCGGCGGAATGTTCCGCCGGGCGTTCAGGAGATCATCATGCCCCAGACCACTGTCGGCGGGATCGTCACATGCAGGGGGATTTCCCTTCACTCCGGCCATGAAGTCAGCGTGGAGTTCCGGCCTGCTGCGGAAGATTCCGGCATCGTTTTTCATATTCATTCCGAGGACGGCGTGCACCTTCTTTCGCCCCGTCCCGAGGCGGTGAGCACCACGGAACTTGCCACCACCATTACCGACGGCAAGGTGAGCGTGTCCACCATCGAACATGTGCTTGCCGCCCTGAACGGTCTTGCCGTGGACAACGTGGAAGTGCACGTCTTCGGCGGAGAAGCCCCCATCCTCGACGGCTCGGCCATGGTCGTGGTGGACTCCCTGCTCAGTGTCGGTCTTCGTTCCCAGAGCGCGCCCCGGCGCGTGGCCAGGCTCACGCGGGAGTTTTCACTGGAAAAGGACGGCAGATCCATCGTGGCCCGTCCCTTTGACGGGTTCCGTGTGGATTACACCATACGCTTTCCCAGTCCCGTCATCGGGGAGCAGCATTTTGCCCTCACGATCACGCCTGAAAGCTTCGAAAAGGAAGTGGCTCCTGCGCGCACCTTCGGTTTTCTGAAGGAAGTGGAATACCTGCACAGTCGCGGCCTTGCCCGCGGAGGATCGCTGCAAAACGTGGTGGTCGTGGGAGACGACGGCGTGCTCAACAAGGAAGGTCTGCGTTTTCCCGATGAGTTCGTGCGCCACAAGATGCTGGATTTCATAGGCGACATGGCCATGCTCGGCCGTCCCCTGCTGGGCGATTTCACGGTTTCCTGCTCCGGACACGGGCACAACAATGCCTTCCTGCGCGAGCTTGTGCGGGGAGAGGGCCTTCTGGAAGACGTGGAAAGATGAGCCCGCAGCAGGGCTGCGTTCGCACGGAAGAGAGACCGTCCGGAATCCGGTATGACCGGAAGTGTCCCGGCGGTCTGAACCTGGTCGGTCATCTTGATTTTTGAGGAAGGGAGCGGCATGAGCCGCTCCCTTCCTTGTCCTTCGGCTTTTCAAAGCCGTGCAGTCTGTTCGTCCGTCGGGCGCTCATCCCGTGTTCCGACGTCTTTTAAGAACGCGGGGCGACTGTCTTTCGACGGTGCCTGTCATGCCCGCTCCTTGAGCTCGGCGTTCAGCAGATACAGGCTCCGTGCGTCTTCGCCGAAAAGGTCGAACCTTGCGATGAGGTCGCCGGTATTTTTTTCTTCCTCTCCCTGTTCGGCGATGAACCATTCCAGAAACTGACAGGTGCGGAAGTCGTCGACGTCCCGGGCTTCCCGGTAGATGGAATGAATGAGTTCCGTGATGTGCTCTTCATGTCTGAGCGTGGCGGCAAGAGGTTCTCTGTTGTCCTTGAAGTCCACGAGCGGGGCCGCAATGGGGGCGAATTCCACGTCTATCCTGTTGTCCTGAAGATATTTCAGGATCTTCAGGTCATGATTCTGCTCTTCGCGGGCCTGCGCCTCGAACCAGTGGCTGAATCCGTCCAGACTTCTGCCCTGGTATAATCCGGCAATGGCCAGATAAAAGTACGCGGAGTAGAGTTCCTGATTGATCTGTTCCTTAAGCAGAGCTTCCACCTGTGGGTCCATGTTGCCTCTCCTTTGTTGCGGAAGATGCGGAATTGCACCTTTCCATTCCACAAGGTAGAGGCTTTCTTCTGAGTTGTCATGGGTGACGGGGAAAAAACTCATGCCCTGAGGGTCTATTGGAACAGCAGATTCAGACTTTCGGACGCAGAGGACCGTAGCGCCAGGAGGCCGTTGCTCCTCCGTCGGCGAGAATGTCCGCACCGGTGATGAAAGCTCCCCTTTCGCTCAGCAGCAGTTCCGCGATGTTGGCAATTTCATCCGCCGTGCCGGGACGTCTGGCGGGGCAGCGGGCAAACATGTCCTTGTAGAAGTCGCCGCGAGGACCGTTGAATTCATCCAGGGCAAGAGGCGTGACGATGATGCCGGGAGAGATGGAATTGATGCGTGCTCCTCTTTCGCCCCATTTCACGGCTTCCGCCATGACGCGCTTTACATTGCAGCGCTTGGCAAGCTGATAGGCATGCAGGCTGTCGCGGATGTTTTCCGGGCGCAGCACGTCGAGGTTGAGCAGTTTGTCCGAAGGCGTGAGGGCAAGCGCTTCGTCCACCGCTTCGCCCAGGGCGGGAAGCCTGTGGCCGGACTGGCTGGAAATGGTGACTCCGGCGCCGCCCTCGGCAATGACTTTGCCCACCTCTTCAAGAAGCATGGCCGTGCCGTACAGATCCACGGAAAGTATGGTTTCTATGGAAGCCTGACTCGGCGATACTCCGGCGGCGTTTATGAACGTGACGAGCCTGCCTTGGGACAGAACGTTGTCGAGAAGGCGCAGAACGCAGTCGCGGGAAGCTATGTCCACGTGTGCCGCAGTCGCGTCGAATCCTGCGTCGCGCAGAATTTCAGTCGTCTTTCGGGCGTTTTCTTCCTTGTTGTCCGCCACAATGATTTTTTTGCCGTACCCTGTGCGTCTGGCTATGGCCATGCCGATTTGTCCGGCTCCGGTCAGCATTACGACATCTTTCATGGAAGAGGTCTCCTTTTCAGATATTCAAATTGCCGCATCATAGTTCCGATATGCTGCGGCGAACAGGTACAATGCTGTCTTTTTCTTGCCTGTTTCTTTCCCGGCAGACCCGACGGTTCGGGAAGGCCGCAGGAAGGGGCAGCGCGTGCACATCCCTTTGACGCAACAGAGGATAAGGCTTACACATGAACTTTATTTCTTATGAGGTCAGGTGAACCTATGGCGCTTTTTACAGGACTTCCCGCTTCCAAGAAACATGTGCTGCTCTTCATGGCCATGCTCAACTTCGGCTCCACTGTGGCCATGCAGGGCTGGACCATGCTGTACAACAACTTCGTGGTCAATTACGCCGGTCTTACTCCTGCCCAGAGCGGACTTGTGCAGGGCCTGCGCGAATTGCCGGGCCTTCTGGGCGTGACGCTCATTCTGTTCCTTTTCTTCATCAAGGAGCATAAGCTGGCGGCTCTCTCGGTCATGGCGGCGGGGCTCGGTACCATGCTCACGGGCTTTTTCCCTTCCTTCGTGCCCATCATCTTCACCAGCATGCTCATGTCCTTCGGCTTTCATTATTTCGAGGCCATGAACAACTCGCTGGCCATACAGCACTTCGACCTTCGTCAGACCCCCATAGTCATGGGACGGCTCCGCGGACTGGTGGCGGGCGGCAGTCTCATGATTTCCATATTCGTGTTCATCTTTTCCGAAAAGCTGAGTTTCGTCTGGCTGTTCTTCGTGCCCGGAGCCGTGGGGCTCGTGCTCGGATTTCTCGGACTCGTGCATCCCATCACGGGAAGCAGTGCGCCCAGGCAGCGCAAAAGAATGCTGCCGCAGAAGCGCTACTGGCTCTTCTACGTGCTCAATCTTCTCATGGGCGGCCGTCGCATCGTGTTTTCGGTGTTCGCCGTGTTCCTCATGGTGGAACAGTTCGGATTTTCGGTGCGCAGCGTGTCGCTCATGTTCATGTTCAACTACGCCGTGAACTGGCTGTTCAATCCCATGGTGGGCAAGATCATCAACAGGCTCGGCGAGCGGCGTCTCATGACCATCGAGTACATCGCGGCCTTCATCATCTTTCTGGGCTATGCCACGACGAAGAACGAATATCTCATCGTGCTTCTCTATGTGTTCGACAGTCTGACCTTCAACTTCTCCATTGCGGTGCGGACCTTCTTCCAGAAGATCGCCTTTCCCGAAGATGCCGCGCCCAACATGGCCATAGCCCAGACCATCAACCATATCCCGGCCGTGACCATTCCTGCCGTCGGCGGCTGGATGTGGACGAGCTTCGGCTATCAGTCCGTGTTCCTCTTCGGCGCCGGGCTGACGGTGATGTCCCTTCTGCTCGCGCAGCTCGTGGACAGGGAAATCCGCAGGAAAAACACGCAGACAAGGGGATAGTATGAACAAGCAGTTCTGGGCCATGGTCACGGGCCGCGAGCCCGCCGACGTACGTATCGACAACGTCCGCATTGTGGACGTATTCAGCGGGGAGATCCGGGAAGGTTCCGTCAGCATGGGACAGGGCCGTATCCTGGGCTTCGGGCCCTTTGAGGCCAGAACGGTCGTGGACGGCGCAGGCCGCTGGCTTCTGCCCGGACTTATCGACGGTCATGTGCATATCGAGTCGTCCATGCTCTGTCCGGCGCGCTTTGCCGAACTCGTGCTGCCTTTCGGCACGACCACCGTTGTGGCCGACCCTCATGAAATTGCCAATGTGAAGGGCATGGACGGCATACGCTACATGCTGGAAGCCTCAAGGGATCTTCCGCTCGACGTGCGCATCATGCTGCCGTCCTGCGTTCCCGCGCTGCCCGTGGAGGACGCCGGGGCCGTGCTGAGGGCCGAAGACATCGCTCCGCTGCTTTCGGAGAAGAGAGTGGGCGGCCTTGCGGAAATGATGAATGTTCCCGGCCTCATGGCCGGAGATGACGACGTTCTGGAAAAAATGTCCATGACGCTGGATGCGGGCAAGGTCATAGACGGCCATTCTCCGCTGGTTCCCGAGGAGACGCTCGAAGCCTGTGCCGCGCTCGGCGTCGGCACCGATCATGAATGCACCACGCAGGAGGAGCTGGAAGCGCGTGTGGCCTGCGGCATGTATGTGCTTCTGCGCGAAGGCTCGGCCTCGCGCGACCTCATGCATCTTCTGCCGGCGCTTACGCCTGCCAATCAGCGCCGCTGTCTCTTCTGCACCGACGACAGACATCCGTCGGACATCCTTGAACGGGGACACATCATCAACAACGTGCGCATGGCCGTCCGTTTCGGGCTCGATCCGGTGAGCGCCGTGCGCATGGCCACGCTGAACGCGGCGGAATGTTACGGACTGAGAGACCGCGGCGGCATTGCTCCGGGGCGTCGCGCCGATCTCGTGCTTGTGGAGGATCTGAAGGATTTTCGTGTGATTTCCTGCTGGGCGGGCGGTGAGCTTGTGGCCGAGGAGGGAAAGATGCTCCGTTCCCTGCCCGTGCGTGATGCCGGAGAGCTGTGTTCCAGCGTGGTTCTCGCGCCGCTGCCTGAACGACCGTTTTCCGTGCGCGTGCCCTCGGGAAGGGCGAGGGTGATCGGACTTCGTCCTCATTCCCTCATCACGGACTGTCTGCAGCGGTCCGTGAAGACGGGGCCGGATGGAGAGGTGGAGCTTGCCGACAATCCCGGGCTTCTGAAGATCGCCGTGCTGGAGCGCCATCATGCCACGGGCAAGATCGGCGTGGGGCTGCTCGACGGAAAATACGGTCTGAAGAACGGAGCCATTGCCACCACCATCGCCCACGACTCGCACAACATCGTTGTGGCGGGCGACAACGAGGCGGACATGCTTGTTGCCGTGCACGAGGTGGAGAAGCGGCAGGGCGGCATCGTCATGGTGTCGGAAGGCCGGGTGATAGCCGAACTTCCTCTCCCCGTCGGCGGGCTCATGAGTGAACGGCCGGCCGAAGAGGTTTCCGCAAGACTGAACGAGCTTCTCGCTCTGGCCTCGTCGCATTATCATATCTGGGAAGGCGCGGACGCCTTCATGACGTTGAGCTTCCTGGCGCTTCCCGTCATTCCCAGTCTCAAGATCACGGCCCGGGGGCTGTTCGACGTGGACAGATTCACCTTCGTGGATGTGGACGCCGCGCGCTGAGTCCAAGCTTCGGCGGGCACGGAAGTCTTCCGGAAGGTCCGTCGCAGATCCTGAGCCTGAGACACCCCACAAAAAAAGCCCGCGCACAGTGATGTGCACGGGCCGTATTTTTTGCGGGGCAGGAATCAGTTCAGCACGGGCATGGGGCCGAAGCAGGATTCGTAGCGCTTCTGGAATTCTTCCGGAGTGAAGGTGTGCAGCTGGGTGCCGTACTGCTCCACGCAGAAGCTGGCCGTCACCGTGCCGAGACGGGCGGAAAACGCCATGCCCATGCCGTGATGCAGTCCCTTGAGCAGGCCGGCACGGTAGGCGTCGCCTGCGCCGGTGGGATCGGAAACGTTTTCCACGGGCACTGCGGGCACCTCGTAGGGCCGGGCATCCTTGTGCAGGATGACGGAGCCCTTGCCGCCGAAGGTGACGATGAGAAATTCCACGCGGTCCAGGAGCGCTTCGCGGCTGAGGCCGGTCATTTTTTCGATGCGGTCGATTTCATAGTCGTTGCCGATGAGCACGTAGGCACCGGTAAGGCCGGAGGTGAGCTGGTCGCCGCCGAGCACGGTGATCTGCTGGCCGGGATCGAAGATGTAGGGAATGCCGTGCTCCCGGTAGAAGGCGGGCATGTGCACCATGTCGTCCACGTTGCCGGGGGCCACGAGTCCCCAGTCCCCGCTGTTCACGACGGGCGTCTTTTCCGGAAAGGCGGGCGTCTTCATCGCCGAGGGCGAAAAGGCGTTTATCTGGTTGCTGCTTTTGTCGGTCATGATGTAGCAGCAGGCCGTAAAGTCGTTTTCGTCGGTCCGTATGCCGGAGATGTCGATGCCCATGGAGGCAAGACGGCGTCCGTAGCCTTCAAAGTCCTTGCCTACCGTGCCGTAAATGGCGGAATGCTCGCCGAGCAGGGCGAGAGAATAGGCGATGTTGCCTGCCGTG
>OOCH01002089.1_pt1 | contig 13438 bp, 9 predicted proteins | sample 1671641 | NCBI WGS metagenome assembly OOCH01 (sample SAMN06348177, study PRJEB24527) | human gut metagenome | biome: human gut; feature: ankylosing spondylitis patient; material: feces | host: Homo sapiens | place: China | collected 2015-10
ATCCTGACGGATTGCAAGGGAGAGCAACGCAGTATGTGAGCAAAAAGACCGTTCAGACGGCGTACAATGGTTATGAAGACTGCTTCCAGACCTTGTGGGAAGGTAAAATAGTATGGACAGGATAGGGATTTGGGAAAGGCAGGACCGTACCAGTCATTACAGGAGGGAAAGAATATGTACCACGATTTTGAGTCTCACACCATCACCCGCCGCAGCTTCCTCAAGGGTGCCGGCGCTGTTGGCGCAGCCGGTCTGCTGGCTGCCTGCGGCGGCTCTTCTTCCAGCACCGCAGCCAGTGCTTCGTCGGCTTCTTCCGGTGCAGCTGCTTCCAGCAAGGGCCTGAGTGAGCTGTTTACTTACGAGACTTCCGGCCGTGAGATCGAGAGCTGGAATATGCTCTACAGCCAGCAGGCCATCGACTTCAACGTATCGACCAACATCATCGACGGTCTTATCAGCTTCGACAACTACGGCAAGCCTGTGCCGGCTCTGGCTAAGAGCTGGGAGCACAACGAGGACTCCACTGTCTGGACTTTCCACCTCCGTGACGACGTGGACTGGGTGGACATGAACGGCGAGGTGCAGGACCACCTGACCAGCAAAGACTTCCTCGTGGGCTTCGAGTGGGTGCTGAACGCAAAGAAGAATCAGGCCGCCAACACCTCCATGCCCTCCACCACCGTCGTGGGCGCAGCCGATTACTACGACAAGACTTACGGAATGGATGACGCCGCAGGCGAAGCCCTTACTTACGAAGATATGCTGGCCGCAGGCGTCGGCATCGACGCACCGGATGATTACACCATCGTCTACACCTGTATAAATCCCTGCCCCTACTTCGACACCGTGGCTTCCTACGTCTGCTGCTATCCGGCACCCCCGGCTCTGGTGGAAAAGCTGGGCGTCGAGGGCTTCCGCGGCGTGGACTACACCCAGCAGTGGTGCTGCGGCCCCTACCTCATCGAGGAATTTGTGGCCGACAACTCCAAGCGCTTCATCCCGAACCCCCATTATTATGCGGCAGACGAGTGCAGCCGCTTCGAGCGCGTGTCCCTGAGCATGATCACCGACCTGACCGTGGGCTACCAGCTGTATCAGAACCGTGAGCTGGATGAGCTGGAGCTGAGCGAGAGCACCCTGACCACCATCACTTCCGACACTTCCAACGCCTACAACGACCAGCTCTGTGAGAAGCGCCCCACCAAGTACGCCTACGACTTCCATTTCAACTTCCACTGCCTCAACTCCGACGGCACCCCCAACGAGAACTGGAACAAGGCCGTGGCCAACCGGGCATTCCGCCGCTGCTTCCAGGAGGGCCTGAACCTCATCCCCTACTACGCACGCTTCAACAAGATCAACCCCCTCAAGTGTGAGAACAACTACTACACCATGAAGGGCGTCTGCTACAACTCCAAAGGCACCGATTATGTTGATCTGGTGGCCAAGGAGCTGGGCATCGACGGCGAGAAGTATGACGGCGAGACCATGGTCCATCTGCGCAAGTCCACCGCCGACTCCATCGCCGCCCTCAAGAAGCAGGCCATGGATGAGCTGACTGCCATCGGTGTCACCTTCCCGGTCAAGGCGCCTTTCTTCTTCGTGGCCGGCGACACGGTTGCTCAGGACAACGCCACTGTCCTCAAGCAGTGCTTCACCGACAGCTTCGGCGACGACTTCATCCAGCTGGAGCTTGGCACCTACGTCTCCAGCCTCGCCAAGGAGGTCCGCATCCCCAAGCTCCACGGCTTCGTCATCAACGGCTGGGGCGCAGACTTCGGCGACCCCGTCAACTTTGTGGGTCAGGAGATCCTGCATGACTCCAACGCCTACTATGCCGTCAACTACTCCAACATCCAGCTGGTGGCGGAGGACCCCGCCGATTACCAGAAGGAGCTGGTAGACGAGTTCGAACAGTTCACCGACCTGGTCAACGCAGCCAACGCCATCGTGGACGACACCGACGCCCGCTATGAGGCTTTCGCAAAGGCCGAGGCCTACATGATCAACAACTCGCTGGCTGTCCCCTGCTACTACGATGTCCGCTGGTGCCTGACCCACGTCAACGAGTACACCAAGATCAACGCCATGTTCGGCCCCTGCAACTTCAAGTACGTCAACTGGGAGACCAGCGAGGACGCCTACACCACCGCTCAGTACGAGGAATTTGCCAAGGCTTTCGACGCCGCAAAATCTTAACTTTTTCTTAACTCTTTTCCGCCGGGAGTTCCTGCTTCCGGCCTGTATCCCACACACGGGAGCTGTTCTTAACCCAAGAACAGCTCCCGTTGTTTTGTTTTTGGGCCTGTTTATCTTATTTTCGTCACTCTTCATCACAGTAAAGTAAATTTATTTCATCTCTATGCAGAGTACGGCTTTCTTTTGGAAGAAAAGGCATTTTACATTCCATTGACAACTATTTATTTCGATGGTACAATATATGTCGTGTTAAGGATTTTACGGGAGGAGCACAGACACAGACAGAGGGGTCTGTTTCTGCGCTCTTTTGTATTCTCTGGTAATACAGAGGTGCAGATAATCTCGTAGGAGTGGGAAATCGGCAGGGCAAGGTACCCTGCGCCATAGAACCGAGACACGAAAGAATAATTGGGAGGAAAACACAATGAACGCAAATTTTGAGTCTCATTCCATCAGCCGCCGCAGCTTCCTCAAGGCTTCCGGCGTCGTGGGCGCTGCAAGCATCCTGGCCGCTTGCGGTGGTTCTTCCAGCAGCACTGCTGCCAGCACCTCCGGTGCTGCCTCCGGCGCAGCTGCACCTGCAGCCGACGCCATCACCGATTACGTCTCCTTCGAGACTGCCAACCGTGAGCTGGAGACCTGGAACTTCCTGTACAGCCAGTCCGCTTCCGACCTGAACGTCACCACCAACTGCTGGGACGGCCTGCTGAGCTTCGACTGCTACGGCAAGGCAGCCCCCGCCATCGCATCCAGCTGGGAGCACAACGAGGACTCCACCGTCTGGACCTTCCACCTGCGCGACGATGTCGATTGGTGCGACGTCAACGGCGAGGTCAAGTCTCACCTGACCTCCAAGGACTTCCTCGTGGGTCTTGAGTGGGTCCTGAACGCGCTCAAGAACGAGGCCTTCAACACCTCCATGCCCTCTGAGACCGTCGTGGGCGCTGCTGAGTACTACGACCTGACCAAGGACAAGGGCGACGCTGCTGCTGACATGACCTACGAGGATATGCTGGCTGCTGGTGTCGGCGTCGAGGCACCGGACGACTACACTCTGGTCTTCACCTGCAAGAACCCCTGCCCCTACTTCGACACTGTCGCTGCTTACAACAGCTTCTACCCCGCCTCTGAGGACCTCATCAACGAGCTGGGCATCGATGGCTTCCGCTCCTGCGATTACTCCACCATGTGGTACAATGGTCCGTACCTCATCGAGGAGTACATCCAGCAGAACACCAAGAGCTTCATCCCCAACCCCAACTACTACGCTGCAAACGACTGCACCCGTTTCGAGCATCACACCATCACCATGATCCCCGACCTGTCCATGGGCCTGCAGCTGTACGAGAACGGCGAGGTCGATAACATCGACCTGACCGAGTCCAACCTGACCACCATCACCTCCGATTCCAACAACGAGCACAACAAGTTCCTGTGCGAGAAGCGCCCCACCAAGTTCAGCTTCCAGATGCACCTGAACTTCCAGCGCAAGGATGAGAACGGCAATCTGGACGAGAACTGGAACAAGGCTGTTTCCAACCGCGCATTCCGTCAGTGCTTCTACAAGGGCATCGACTTCACCAACTACTACGCCCGCACCAACAAGATCAACCCCCTGAAGTGCGAGAACGACTACTACACCATGCCCGGTGTCTGCTACAACACCAAGGGTGAGGAGTACACCACTCTGGTCGCCAAGGAGATGGGCTTCGACAGTCAGGCTTACGACGGCAAGACCATGATCCGCCTCCGCGACAACGGCGGCGACATCGCTGACCTGAAGAAGCAGGCCATGGAAGAGCTGAGCGCTATTGGCGTCACCTTCCCCGTCCACTGCTACCACTACATCAAGAGCGGCGACACCACTGCTCTGGATACCGCCACCGTTCTGAAGCAGTGCTTCTCCGAGAGCCTGGGCGATGACTTCGTCGTGCTGGACATCGGCACCTACGTCTCTTCTCTTTATAAGGAAGTCCGTAACGTCCAGCTGCACTCCATCCTGCAGAACGGCTGGGGCGCAGACTTCGGCGACCCCGTCAACTTCCTGGGTCAGGAAGTCCTGAGCGACGACAACGCTTACTACGCTCAGACCACCTCCTGGATCGCAGCCGTCGAGGCCGACCCGAAGGATTACCAGAAGGAGCTGCTGGCTGATTACCAGGAGTTCACCGATCTGGTCACCGAGGCAAAGGCCATCGTCACCGATACCGATGCACGCTATGCCGCATTCGCAAAGGCTGAGGCTTCCATGCTGAACAACGCACTGTGCATCCCCTGCCTGTACGAGGTGCTCTGGTGCCTGACCCACGTCAACGAGTACACCAAGATCAACGCCATGTACGGTCCCTGCAACTACAAGGCCGTCAACTGGGAGACCCGTCAGGGCGACGGCTACACCACCGAGGAGTACGAGGCTTTCTCCGCTGCTTTCAATGCAGCAACCAAAGCCTGATGATTATTTTATAAAGGTTTGGTTATCATGTTAAAATACACCGTCAAGCGGCTGGCTCAGTCGCTCGTCACGATCTTATTGATCGCAACCATCGTCTTTTTGCTGATGCGCTGCCTGCCTACGGACTACTACTTCACGGAAGAACAGCTCATGAAGTTTACCGAAGAGCAGAAATACGCCGCGCTGGAAGCCGCCGGTCTGACCGACCCCATCGGCACCCAGCTGCTGCACTTCTACAACGACCTGCTCCATCTGGACTTCGGCACTTCCCGCCGCATCCAGAATGGCGCTTCCGTCGTGAAGGTGATCGGCAAGAAATTCGGCGTCTCCATGCGCCTCGGCCTGATCTCCGCCGGCATCTCTCTGCTGGTGGGCATCATGCTGGGCATCCTGCAGACCGCCTTCAAGGACAAGGTCTTTGACTGGATCGGCACGGCCTACACCGTTTTTGTCAACGCTGTGCCTTCTCTGGTCTCCTATTCGCTGGTGCTGGTCTTCGGCTCCAAATACCTGGGTTTCCCCACGCTGTACTCCACCCGTAATGTCGGCCCGTCCAGCGTGCTGCCCATCGTCTGCTTGTCGCTGGCGTCTATTGCAGGCTACGCTCTGTGGACCCGCCGCTACATGGTGGACGAGCTGACCCGCGATTATATCAAGCTGGCCCGTGTCAAGGGCCTGAGCTCCAGCGAGATCATGTTCAAGCACGTGCTGCGCAACGCCATGGTCCCCATGGTGCAGTATATCCCCCAGTCCATCCTGCTGACGGTCGGCGGCTCTCTGCTGATGGAGCGGTTCTTCTCCGTTCCCGGTATGGGTCCCCTGCTGACCGACGCCATCCAGCGCTATGACCTGAACGTCGTCCAGACTCTGGTCATCCTCTACGCTGCACTGGGCATCGTGGGTGTTTTCCTGGGCGACGTGCTGATGATGCTGGTTGACCCTCGCATTACTCTGACCGGAAAGGAGGCCGCACGCTGATGGCTAAAGCATCTGATTTTGAGGGCAAGAAGCAGGACGAACTGTTCTACTTCGTCGATTACTCTCCGGAGGAAGCCGAGCGTGTCGGCTACTCCAACTACAGCTACTGGGGTTCTGTCATCCAGAACTTCCTCAAGCACAAGGCCGCTGTCGTCTGCCTGTTCCTGTTCCTGTTCCTCGTCATCTTCTCCTTCATCGCACTGGCCATCGGCAAGTACGATTATCAGACGCTGGTGACGGATTCCTCTCTGGCCTTCCGGAAGCCCAACAGCGAATACTGGTTCGGCACCGACAACCTTGGCCGCGACTACTGGTGTCAGGTGTGGTACGCCACTCAGGTGTCCATCCGTCTGGCCCTCATCGTTGCCGTGGGCGAGAGCATCCTCGGCGTCATCATCGGCCTGATCTGGGGCTATGTCCGTAAGCTGGACCGCTTCTTCACCGAGCTGTACAACCTCATCGACAATGTGCCTTACATCATCTACATGACCCTGATCGCACTGGTCGTCGGCCAGAGCTTCACCATCATGGCCGTCTCGATGATCGCCATCGGCTGGCTGGTCATGGCCCGCCGCGTCCGCAACATGGTGTTCATGTTCCGTGACCGCGAGTACAACCTCGCGTCCCGCTGCCTTGGCACCCCGCTGTGGCGCGTTCTGACCAAGAACATCCTGCCCTATCTGGTCTCCGTCATCATCCTGCGCATGGCGCTGAGCATCCCCGCCACCATCAACCTCGAGTCCACCCTGTCCTATCTGGGCATCGGTCTGGGCATCGAGACTCCGTCTCTGGGCCTCATCCTGAGCAAGGTGCGCGGCTTCTTCCTCGATTATCCTTACCTGCTGGTCTTCCCCGCATCCATCGTGTCCATCATCTCCATTTCCTTCTATATCATGGGCAACGCTTTCTCGGATGCTGCTGACCCGCGCAACCACGTTTAACAGATGGGAGAGAAAATCACAAAAATGGATAGACAACCGATCATCTCTGCCAAAGACGTGGAGATCACCTTTAGCCTGCGCGGCAAGAAGCTGAACGCGATCCGCAAGTGCTCGCTGGACCTTTATGACGGCGAGACGCTGGCCATCGTGGGCGAGTCCGGCTCGGGCAAGTCCGTATTCACCAAGACCTTCGTGGGTATGCTGGATGTCAACGGTAAGATCACCGGCGGCTCCATCATGTACGAAGGCCGCGACATGACCAAGTTCACCGAGAAGGACTGGCTGGGCGTGCGCGGCAAGAAGATCGCCATGGTCATGCAGGACCCGATGACCAGCCTGAACCCGCTGAAGAAAATCGGCAAGCAGATCCAGGAGAGCATCGAGCACCATCAGGGTCTGAAGGGCGCGGAGGCTAAGAAGGCCGCCATCGAGATGCTGGCCAAGGTCGGCATCCCCGACCCGGAGCGCCGCTACGAGCAGTATCCGCACGAGTTTTCCGGCGGTATGCGCCAGCGTGTCGTCATCGCCATTGCAGCGGCCTGCCGCCCGCAGATCCTGATCTGCGACGAGCCGACCACCGCACTGGATGTGACCATCCAGGCGCAGATCCTGCAGCTCATCCGCGATCTGCAGAAAGAGCTGGGCATGTCCGTCATCTACATCACCCATGACCTGGGTGTTGTGGCCAACGTGGCAGACCGCGTGGCCGTCATGTATGCCGGCCAGATCGTGGAATACGGCACCGTTCAGGAGATCTTCTACGATGCATGGCATCCCTACACCTGGGCGTTGCTGCAGGCTCTGCCGCAGCTGGGCACCAAGGGCGAGAGCCTGCCCACCGTGGATGGCACTCCCCCGAACCTGTTCAACGAGATCCATGGCGATGCTTTCGCCCCCCGCAACAAACACGCGCTGGCGATCGACTTCGTGGCAGAACCTCCGTTCTTCCAGGTGTCCGAGACCCATGCAGCAAAGACCTGGTATCTGGACCCGCGCGCGCCCAAGATTGAGCGCCCGCACTCCATCCAGAACCTTCGTGAGAAAATGGGAAAGATGGGAGGTTCCAACTTAAATGGCTGAGCGTGAAAAGCTGATTGAGCTGAAAGACCTTCAGATCACCTTTGGCTCCGGCAAAAAGAAGTTCGTGGCCGTGGACCACGTCAATTTTGACATCTACAAGGGCGAGACCTTCTCGCTGGTCGGCGAGTCCGGCTCTGGCAAGACCACCATTGGCCGTGCCATCTGCCGCATCAACCCGACCTCGGGCGGCGACATCTTCTTCAAGGGCCAGAAGATCAACGGCAAGATCTCCAAGGAGCTGGACCGTGAGGTCATCCGCAAGGTGCAGATGATCTTCCAGGACCCCATGGCCTCTCTGAACGAGCGCGCCAAGGTCGAGTACATCGTGGCTGAGGGTCTGTTGAACCACCACCTGTACAAGGACCAGAATGACCTGCACGAAAAGGTCATGAACGCTCTGCACGAGGTCGGCCTTCTGCCGGAGTTCGCCTCCCGCTTCCCTCACGAGTTCTCGGGCGGCCAGCGTCAGCGTATCGGCATCGCCCGTGCGCTGGTCATGGAGCCGGAGTTCATCGTGGCCGACGAGCCCATCTCCGCACTGGACGTCTCCATCCGTGCGCAGGTGCTGAACCTGCTGAACAGCATGAAGAAGTCCCGCGGTCTGACCTACCTGTTCATCGCCCACGACCTGTCGGTCGTCCGGTTCATCTCGGACCGCATCGCCGTCATCAGCAAGGGCCGCATCGTGGAGCTGGCAGAGGCTGAAGAGCTGTTCCTCCATCCCCTGCACCCCTACACCAAGGCTCTGCTGAGCGCTGTTCCCATCCCCGACCCGGGTCTGGAAAAGAAGAAGAAGCTTCTGGTCTACGACCCCTCCATCCACGACTACAGCGTGGACAAGCCGGTCTGGGAGGAGATCGCCAACGGCCACTTCGTCTATGGCAACCAGAAGGAGCTGGAAGGCTACCGCAAGGAATATCAGAGCCAGCTCTAAGCACTGTCACTTGACTGTATTTTAACACAAATGCCCCGCCGCATTGGGAAGCATCCCATTGCGGCGGGGTTTTGTGCTGTATAAAAAGGGGCCGCTTCCCGTATTTCTGCCGGGAAGCGGCCTCTTTGTGTTTTATATCAGTCTTGCACCGGGCTTCGGCTCATGGGCCTGCCAGAGGGTGACCCACTCGGGCAGACGCAGGGTCTTCAGGCGCTGGGGCAGGGCGGCGAGATCGCCGTCCGTGAGATACCATGCCACACCGAACGCCGCCAGCGCCAGGATCACCAGCACCGCCAGCAGAACGCGGAGAGGATGCTTCTTCTTTGGGGTGGGGTCCTTGCTCTGCGAACGGCCCGGAGGATCGCTCTGTTTGACCTGTCCGGCGGGAAGAAAGCCTGTCCCCTCGGCCTGCGGCAGACCGGCAGCGGCGCGGCGCACCATATCCAGCAGCCAGAGACCGGGGTTATCTGCGGCGGGGACGGTGCGGAGCCAGCAGCCTTTTTTGGTGCTGAGCACCAGCACATGGTCGCTTTCCCGCTCGGCACAGGCCACGGCCAGCTCTGTTCCCACGATGCGGCGGGCCGCCTGCGCCCGGGCGAGGGCCAGACGGACAGGGTCGGGTTTGTCCCCTTCCCCGCCGAGCTTGGCCCGGACGCGCTTTTCGATTTGGGGGCCGACCTTGGCGTCGGCATAGCTCATGGTGCCGAAGTCGTAGACCTTCTCGGCACCGGGGACTTTCTCGAGCCGGGATTCCAGCAGCGCACCGGCGGCGGCATCGCCGCAGGCCAGCAGACGATCATGGGCTTCCAGCGCCTGCACGGCGGCAGCGGCCAGACTGGTATCGCCTGCACCATATACGTCCGCGCCAAAGCTGCTGCGGAGGCTCTGGGCCGCCTTTTTCAGTCCCGTGGGCGTGTCCGCATGGACAGCCAGCAGCGTCTCTGCGCCCCGGCTCTTCCACTGGGCCTCAGCCCTCCATTGGGGCGCAAACAGCGCCACAGCGGCCGCCAGCCGCCCCTGCGGCGCACCGTACAGGCGCAGTACACAGCGGGTCTCCTCTGCCAAATCCCATCAACCCCTCATTTTGATTTTTACCGGACGAACACCTCATCCAGTGCGGCCAGCGCTTCGTCGTCCGACTGCTGGGCTGCGGTGAGGGCCTGCGTCCCGGCAGGGACTTTGCCCTGTGCCAGACGCAGCACCAGTTCCAGTGCAGCCTGTGCGGCCCGGGCGCGCACCAGCGCACGGTCAGGCCGGGAGACGAAAAGCTTCTTGACGTAGGCCACGCCATCCCGGGCAGCGCCCAGATAAACGGTGCCGACAGGGCGCACTTCGTCGCCGCCGGTGGGGCCGGCCACACCGGTGACGCTCACAGCGATGTCAGCGCCCGAAGCCTTTGCCGCGCCCAGAGCCATCTGTGCCGCCACGGGGGCGGACACGACGTTGTACTTTTCGATGACCGCCGGGTCCACGCCCACGAGCTTTGCCTTGGCCTGCTCCCAGTAGGTGACAAAGCCATAGCCGAACACCTCGCTGGAACCGGACACGGAGGTCAGGCGCTGTGCAATGAGGCCGCCGGTGCAGCTCTCGGCGGTGGCGATGGTCAGCCCCTTTTCCTGCAGGGTATGGACCACCGTTTCTTCCAGACCGGCCACATCCTCATCATACACCGCATCGCCCAGCATATCATAGAACTTTTTGGCATACGCGCGGCACATTTTTTCGCCGTCCTCGTCGGAGCGGGCGCGGGCGGTAATGCGAATCTCGCACTCACCGGTCTTGCAGTAGATGGCGGCGGTGGGGTTCGCGGCCTCAAACAGCGGCGCGACCTTGCTGGCAATGGCGCTCTCGCCGCCCAGCACCCGCAGCGTGCGGCTGTGGATCGTGCAGTTTTGCCGTTTCAGCAGAATCGGGCGGACCTGCTCGGCCCACATGGCCTTCATCTCCCGCGGGACGCCGGGCATCAGCGCGGCACAGTGGCCGTCGGCGTCCTCAAACCACGCGCCGGGGGCCGTGCCGTGGTCGTTGATGAGCTTGTGGCCCACCGTCGGGCACATGGCCTGCTTGCGGTTGTTCGGCGTGGGGCGTCTGTTTGTCCGGGCGAAAAAGTCGATGATCTTCTGCCACTCGCCCTCGTCAAAGGCCAGCGTATCGCCGAACGCCTCGGCCACGGTCTCCTTCGTCAGATCGTCCTCGGTGGGGCCGAGACCGCCCGAAAAGACGAGCAGGTCGCTGCGGCTTTTCGCCTGCAAAACCAGCTCCTTCAGGCGGGCGGGGTTATCGCCGATGACATGCTGGTGCATCACGCTGATACCGAGCTCGGCCAGCTCACGGCTCAGAAACTGCGCGTTGGTGTTGACGATGTCCCCCAACAGCAGCTCGGTGCCGACGCAGATGATTTCAGCGGTCACAGCAAATCCTCCTCTCCCATACGGATAAAGATTTTTTCCACGTTCTCGGCGGCCTCGGTTTCCAGCGCGGCCAGCTCGGGCATGGCGGCCTCGGCGGCCAAGATCTCGTCCAGCGTCGGGTTCGTCTTGGGGTGCGGCGGGGTAAAGATCGTGCAGCAGTCCTCATACGGCTCGATGGACGTCTCAAATGTACCGATCTTACGCGAAATATTGATGATCTCGATCTTGTCCATGCCGATGCAGGGGCGCAGCACGGGCAGGTCCTGCGCCTGGTCTGTGCAGGCCAGCGCGGCCATGGTCTGGCTGGCGACCTGAGCCAGGCTCTCGCCGGTGATGAGGGCCTGCAGCTCGAGCTTTTTCGCCACCTGATTGGCAATGCGCAGCATGCTGCGGCGCATCAGAACCGTGAACAGCACGTCGGGCGCGTTGTCACGGATATACTCCTGCGGCTTCGTGTAGGGCACGACGAACAGCGTGCAGTTGCCGGTGTACTCGACCAGCTCGCGGGCCAGATCACGCACTTTCAACTTGGCGCGCAGGCTCGTGTACGGCGGGCTGGCAAAGTGGATGTGGTGCAGCGCCAGACCGCGGCGGGCCATGCACCACGCGGCGACGGGGCTGTCGATGCCGCCGGACAGCAGGTTCAGCGCGCGCCCGCTCGTGCCGACGGGCAGACCGCCCGCGGCCTCGACCTTGGGGCCGTGGACATAGGCGGCGTAGTCGCGAATTTCCACCATGATCTCCAGCTGCGGGTTATGCACGTCGACGCGCAGATGATGGTGCTTGTCCAGCAGGTAGGCACCCAGCTCGCGGCAGATCTCGGGGCTCTTCATCGGGTAGGTCTTGTCGGCGCGCTTGGCCTCGACCTTGAAGGTGCGGATGCCGCGCAGCGTCTCGCCGAGATACGCCTCAGCGGTCTCGCATATTGCGGCAAAGTCCTTCGGGCACTCGACGGCGCGGCTCAGCTTGACGATGCCGAACACATGGGACACGCGGCGGAACGCCTCGTCCATGTCGAGACCGTCCTCCTTCGGCTCGATGAAAACGGTGCTCTGGGCCTGATAGACCTTGAACTTGCCCAGCGGCTCCAGCCGCCAGCGGATGATCTTGGACAGGCGTGCTTCAAACTTGCCGCGGTTCAGGCCTTTCAGGGTCATTTCGCCCTGATAGGCAAGGATGATTTCTTTCATGTTTATGGCAAACCTTTCGTGTCTGGTGTTATGGTTTCATTCAATAGCCTCATCTTTTCAGATGTGCTGCAACTCTTTCAGGCCGTCTTTCAGGCCGTCCAGCAGGGCCTGCACATCTTCGGGGGTATTGTCCCCGCAAAAGCTGACGCGCAGCGCCGTGCGCACGGCAAGGTCCGGCGCGCCCATCGCCATCAGGGTGTGGCTCGGCTCGCCCTTATCGCAGGCGGAGCCGCCGGAAATATAAATGTGCCGCCCGCTCAAATATTCAATAAAGGTCTGGCTGTTGACACAGTTGGTGGAAAAGTTCAGCACCTCCGGCACGGCATCCGCCGGGCTGTTGAGCACCACTTCCGGGAAGGCCGCCAGCCCGTCCCGCAGGCGCTGGTTCAGCGCCCGCATGGCGGTGTCACGGCTCTTCATGGTCTTTGCCAGACGGGTGGCGGCTGCCGCCAGACCCATGGCATAGGGCAGGTTCTCGGTGCCGGGGCGCAGGCCGCGCTCCTGCTCACCGCCCAGATAGGGCGGCTGGAACGCCTGCACCAGACGGTCGGACAGGTACAGCGCACCAATGCCCTTGGGGGCATGGATCTTGTGGCCGCTCACCGACAGGGTGTCGATGTTGTCCAGTTTGATGGGCACACGCATCCACGCCTGCACCGCATCCACATGGACGATGGTGCGGCTGTTGCGGCGCTTGACCTCGGCGGCAAGGCGTTCCACATCGTTGCGGGTGCCCACCTCGTTGTTCACCATCATGCAGGCCACGAGGATGGTGTTCTTGTCCACATGCTCCAGCATCCGGTCCATGTCCAGTGTGCCGTCCGGGCGGGGTTTGATCACCGTGACATCATAGCCCTGCTTCGCCAGCTCTTCCAGCGGGCGCTGGACACTGGGGTGCTCAAAGCCGGACACCACGATGCCCTTGCCAAAGGTGCGGGTGTGCACCGCGCCCAGCAGAGCCAGATTGTTGCTCTCGCTGCCGCAGGAGGTAAAGTACAGCTCCCGGCTCTTGCAGCCCAGTGTGCGGGCCACAGCGGCACGGGCGGCGTTGAGCGCTTCCTCGCTGCGGGCACCGGGGCCGTACAGGCTGGACGGGTTTGCCCAGTGTTCCCGCATGGCCTTGTCGATCACATCCGCCACCTCGGGAGCAACCATCGTGGTGGCGGCGTTATCCAGATAATGCAATTCAGGGTTTTGCAGCATATAAGGGATTCCTGCTTTCTAAAATTTCAGAATAAACCATGATAAGTATA
>OOCH01002100.1_pt1 | contig 13382 bp, 10 predicted proteins | sample 1671641 | NCBI WGS metagenome assembly OOCH01 (sample SAMN06348177, study PRJEB24527) | human gut metagenome | biome: human gut; feature: ankylosing spondylitis patient; material: feces | host: Homo sapiens | place: China | collected 2015-10
CAAATGTTGTTATTTTTGGTAGGGACTGTTTCGCTTGGTTGAGTCAGGCAATCGTCAAAACCTCGAACTAAATCATCCGACGAAACACCAAGTAGTGATCCTTGCGAGAGGCGCTTTAGGTCCGTTAAATGGTTTAAATCGTTGAGAAGGCATGTCTGTCTGAAGTCAGTAACGCCAGTTATGAGTAAAAACCGAAAAGCCCCGTCATTGGATTTCAAAAGCGCGTAGAACTCAGACAAGACGTATCCGACATCTCGGTATAACTTTTCATTGCTCATGCTATAAGTTAGCGGGAAGTCGTAATCAACGATGAGGAGAACCAAAGTGCAGGGAGGAATTGTCTTTAACCATCGAGACAGCTGGCTAAAAACCGATGTTCCTTCCTTGTCATAGGAGAAGCCAACCGACCTGAAGCTATCAATCAAAAAATCAGTTAAAGCCTTGCGGAACTCAAAGATCCCGGAGGACGGTTTGAGATTGGAAAAATCCAGCCGAACAACTTTGTAGTTCTGTTTATCTATCCGCAAATTCTCGACTGCAAAGTCTCCAGATGCTTTAAGACCGTTCTTGAACAAAATTTTCAAAGCGGAAGTCAAAAAAGAATTTCCGGATTCTTGTGAAAAAGAGAGGAACCATCTCGCGGGATAGCTAGCCAGTTTGTTAAGGATGTCTGTCTTATCCATTCACACCTCATCTAATTTTGTCTTAGAGAACGGAAGGGCGGTATTGCAATGAAAAGAAGTTTCCGGCTTTTCTTGTTATCTCTTCGACAGTGTTCGTATTTAATGAATTTCGGAGGCCTGAAGACTTGAATCGCCAAATCGCGGCAGCTAAAACGGCATACAACCTATGCCGATCAATTTGATGGTTCAAGATATGCAAAAAGCCCGAAATTTGTACTTTCGAGCTTTGGAGAGAAGGTCAAAAACAGTTATTCGGCTTTAGTTTCCGGAGCAACATAGCCTTCAGGGTGGGCCACGCCTTCGCCGAAGAAATGAGCTTCGATCTGGTCCATCAGCCATTTGCGGGCTCTCGGATCAGCCATGGAAAGGCGGTTTTCGTTAACGATCATAGTCTGAAGATGCTTCCACTGTTCCCAACATTATTGTAGATTTTCATGCCCAGGGCGCCGGGAAGAGGCGGGTAGTCCAGGCCTTCGGCTTCGCGGCCGAGTTTTACGCAGTTAACCATGTGTGCCATTGGTGTACTCCTAATCATTTATCTCAAAATTGTTTTTCAAGTCTACAAGCATTGGACGCCGCTGACCTAAAGATCTTTTATGAAGATTTGTGAACGACGCTGCCAGTTATACAAACGCCGCTTTTCAATCGGCAAATCGTCAACGCCGGCAGGACGGAATCCGCGTTTTAAGAACCAGTGCATAGTTCTTGTGGTCAGAACAAACAGGCGGTTTAATCCGGCTTTGCGAGCCTGGTTTTCAATGTGGCGAAGCAAACGCTCTCCGTCACCAAAACCCTGGTAGGCGACATCAACGGTCAGCGCAGCCATTTCTCCGAGTTTTTCCTCCGGGAACTGATAAAGCGCGGCACTGCCGTAAATGACGCCGTCGTGCTCGAGAACAGTGAAGTGCGAGATGTCGCGTTCAAGTTTCTCGCGGGGCCGTTTGACAAGGGTTCCGTCCTCTTCAAGCGGTTCCAGCAGTTTGATCAGGCCGGAGACGTCGTCAGAGGTCGCCTGGCGCAGAGACTCCAGATTTTCCATCGTCATCATCGTACCGACGCCGTCGTGAGTGAAGAGTTCGGCCAGAAGTCCGCCGTCCATTGCGTAAGGCACGATGTGAACGCGTTCGACGCCGTGTTCAAGAGCCTTCAAGGCAAACGTCAGGTTGTAGATATCCTCTTCGTCGACAAGCTTGTCGTTAATGAACTCTCGAGCGTCTTCCGCGGTAAGTTCCGTGACCACTTCATCAAAGCGTCTGACACCGTCAACGTTGGTGAGCAGAATTAGCTTGTCAGCCTTAAGGGCGCCGGCAATGGAAGCCGCCAAATCTTCGCTCGTCAGATTGAAAGCTTCGCCCGTCGGAGAGAAACCGAGCGGCGAAATCAAAACGATCCTTCCTCCGTCGAGTTCCCGATGAATCGCTTCGCTGTCAACCTTGCGAACGACGCCGGTGAACTTAAAGTCCACGCCGTCGATGATGCCTAAAGGACGGGCAATCACGAAGTTTCCGCTGACGACTCGGCATTGGCTGTGGGCCATCGGAGTGTTCGGTAAGCCCTGAGAGAAGGCGGCTTCAATATCGAGGCGCGCTTCACCTGCCGCTTCTTTGACGCAGACGAGCGCATCGGCGGTCGTCACGCGAATGCCGTTGACGTACTGAGACTCGATGGCTTTGAGCGACATCAGCTCTTCCACTTGGGGCCGAACGCCGTAAACCAGGACGATTCGTGCGCCGATCGCAGAGATCATGCTGATGTCAGCAATCAAGCTGGAAAAATGTTCTTGAAGGATGGTTTCTCCGGCGAGATCGATGACGATCGTTTTGCCGCGAATGGAATGAATATGCGGTGCGACGCTTCTGAACCATTCCACCCAGGAGTCCATTGAAACCGGAACAATCGGGGATTCTTTGTTTTCTTCTGACATGTCCGTTGAATTAAGAAGGGCTTCAAGTAGTTATTGCTGAAATTTTAATATTTGAGAGGCCGTAATTTTCTCGGAGAAAACGAGCATTGTCTCGATGGTTTCGGAGAAATTTGTTCAAATTGGGACAGTTGGCAGAAGCATTTTTTTGTTTAGAAATAAATAGCTTCGAAAATTTCGAGCAGAAAAAGCCTAAAAAGTTCTATCCTTAACGAACTTTAGAATGAGATATAAGAACCTGGAACTATGGCAGGCGATTTAAGAGATTTAAAAGCAAAGTTACTCGAAGCACAAAAAGCAGAGAAGAAGCCGCAGGCGGTTTCTCAAAAACAAGAGCCTCCGCGCACCAAATTAACATTGAAGAAGCAAACTCCGGCAGCGTCATCCGGAGCATCAGCCGCACCTAAATCTGTAGACGTGAAGCCGCAGCTGCAAAAGAAAAAAACGTCAGAGCCTTCCAAGCGTCCGGCGCCTAAAGGCAAAGGAACTTCTTTAAAAGGCTTTTCAGATTTGAGAGCGCTGCGTAATCAAATCAACGCACCGCAGGAACAGAAGGACAAAAACGAGCCCCAGAAACCTGTTGCCTCCGAGAAGAAGTCCTCCAGAGTGCTTGTTAAAGTAGGAAACGAGGTGCTCCGCAACGTGCCGCCTAAACTCGAGCTGCAGGAAAGCCTTCCTGTCAGCGAACGCGCTGACGAAATCGCCGAGGCGATTAAAAATAACCAAGTCGTGATTGTTTCCGGTGAAACCGGCTCCGGCAAAACCACTCAGCTTCCTAAAATTGCGATGATGGTCGGAAGAGGGCAGAAGGGGCTGATCGGTCACACGCAGCCTCGGCGTATTGCCGCGACTTCGATTGCTAAGCGTATTTCCGAAGAAATGGGCGCCGAAGTCGGCCAAGTCGCCGGATACAAGATTCGTTTTAAAGACGAATTAGAGCCGGGCGCAACGATCAAATTAATGACCGACGGCATCCTGCTGGCAGAGACTCAGCGCGACAGACTGCTTAAAGCCTACGATACGATCATTATCGACGAGGCGCACGAACGCAGTTTGAACATCGACTTTCTCTTGGGCTACCTTCGAGAAATTCTCCCCAAACGCCCGGACCTTAAACTCATTATTACGTCCGCGACGATTGACTCGGAGCGATTTGCCAAACATTTTGAGGACGTCAATAAGAAGCCCGTTCCGATTATTAATGTCTCGGGCCGTCTCTATCCGGTCCAAGTTCGTTATCGTCCGGTCCAAGACGAAGAAGAAAATGACGACCGCACGCTGATGCAGGCTATTGCCGATGCATGTGATGAACTGATGGGTGCAGGCAGCGGCGATATTCTGGTCTTCCTGCCCGGCGAACGTGAGATTAGAGAAGCAGCCGAAGCCTTGTCTCCGGCTGCACGAAAAGGCGTTGAGATTCTTCCGCTTTTTTCCCGCTTAAGCATTGAAGAGCAGGACCGCATCTTTAAGACAGACGGCCGTCGCCGTATTGTGCTTGCGACCAATATTGCAGAAACCTCTTTGACGGTCCCCGGCATCCGATACGTCGTGGACACGGGACTCGCTCGCGTGAAGCGTTACTCCTACCGCAATAAAGTTGAGCAGCTTCAAATTGAACCCATCAGTCAGGCAGCGGCAAAACAGCGTGCCGGTCGATGCGGTCGTGTAGCGAACGGTATTTGTATTCGACTCTACGATGAGAAGGATTTCGAAAAGCGCCCCGAATTTACGGATCCGGAAATTCTGAGAAGCTCCTTGGCAACCGTGATTCTCCGCATGAAGTCGCTGCATCTGACAGATGTTCGCGAGTTCCCGTTTGTCCAGGCACCGCTTCAGCGCGCGATTACTGACGGTTACGATCTTTTGATCGAGCTCAATGCGGTGAAGGAACGCGGCGGCGAATTGACGCCGGTCGGAAAAGAACTTGCAAGGCTGCCGTTAGACGCTCGTCTTGCCCGCATGCTGCAGGCCGCTGCAGAAAACCAGGCTTTGGCCGAAGTACTGATTATTGCTTCGGCAATCAGTATTCAGGATCCTCGCGAGCGTCCTTTGGATGCTCAAGATAAGGCGGCCGCCGCGCACAAGAAGTTTGCCGACGAGAAGAGCGACTTTCTTTCCCTGATTAAGCTTTGGAACTGGACGCAGGATGCGATTGCCAATAAAGAAAGCAATCGACTGCTCGAGCAGAAGTTCCGTCAGAACTATCTATCCGTCAAAAGGCTTCGCGAGTGGCGGGATGTTTACCGTCAGCTGAAAGAGCTTACGCAGGAAATGGGCTGGCGTCTAAACACGGCGCCGGCGACCTATGAACAGCTGCACAAAGCGCTGCTGTCGGGTCTCTTGGGCAATATCGGCATGAAAGACGTCCAGGCTGATTACAAAACACCGCCGTACACAGGTGCCAGAGGCATTAAGTTTTGGCCGTGGCCCGGTTCTTCTCTGGCGAAAAAAGGCGGCAAATGGATCATGGCTTCCGAGCTCGTGGAAACAACCCGTCTATTTGCCAGAACACTGGCCAATCTCGAGCCTGAGTGGATTGAGAAGGTGGGTGCTCATCTGATTAAAAAATCCTGGAGCGATCCTCATTGGGAGAAAAAGGCCGGCAATGTCATCGCTTTAGAGAAGGGCACACTGTACGGACTGCCCGTCTATACAGAAAGAAAGGTGGATTTCTCACGCAAGGATCCGAAAACCTCTCGAGAGATCTTTATTCGCCGAGCTTTGGTAGAAGAAGAACTCGAAAGTCAGGCCCCGTTCTGGCAGCACAACGTCGCCATGATCAACAACATCCGCGAGATGGAACACAAGTCTCGCCGTCCGGATGTGTTGGTGGACGACAGCATGATTTACGAGTTTTACGACAAGAAAATCAGTCAGGATGTGGTTAACCAGCAGACATTCGATAAGTGGCGCGAAAAGGCGGAAGCCGAGAACCCGAAACTTTTGTTTCTGCAGAAGTCCGACTTAATGCGTCATGATGCAGCCGGCATCACGATCGAATACTTCCCGAAGAAGCTTGAGATCGCCGGCATCCCGATGGCGCTGAATTACAACTTTGATCCGGGTTCTCTGCGCGACGGTGTCACGATGACTGTGCCGCTTTATGCCCTGAATCAGCTGGATCCGGTCCGCTTAGAGTGGCTCGTGCCTGGAATGGTCAAAGAGAAAGTTCAGATGCTGCTCAAGAGTCTCCCGCAGCGCTTGCGCCGACATTTTGTGCCGCTGCCGGACTGGGCAAAATCTTTTGCACAGCGCCATGAGGTTCCCGACGGTGATCTTATCGAACTCCTGATTAAAGAAGCTCGGGAGCAGTTCCGCATTGATATCCAGAAATCAGACTTCAAGTTTGAGATGCTTCCGCCGCACCTCAGCATGAACTACAAGGTGGTCGACGAACACGGCAGACAGCTTGCTATGTCCCGGAGCATTCCGCAGTTAAGAAGCGAACTCAGTACGGAAGCCCGCAAAACGTTCCAGAACATTGCCTCTCAGGACAGTAAAGTTGCGGAAGATCTGCAGGATGAGATTACGGAATGGAACTTCGGCGAGCTGCCGGACGTCATGGAGATTAAGAAGAGGGGCATTTCGCTCATCGGTCATCCGGCACTTGTGGATAAAGGCGAGTACTGCTCTTTGGAAGTTTTTGATGATCCGGACCAAGCGGTCCGTATTCATCGACGGGGTTTGATTCGCTTGATCCGTTTGGGACTGAAGGAACAGATTAAGTATCTGGATAAGAATTTGAAGTCGATGCAGACGACGCAGATCCAAGGCGCATCCATTGTTTCTTTGAGAAAGGCCTTTCCGTCTTTTGAAGAGTTAAAGCAGGACGTTATCGATGCCTCGATTGAAACGGCTGCCTTTACCGGAGAACTTCCGGTCAATGAAGAGCAGTTCAGGGAAACGATTGCGGTTGTCAAAGAAAAACTCGGCCTGCTGACGCTGGAGCTGGCACGCCTCTTGAGCTCGATCGTTTCTGAAGCTGCTCTTGCGCAGCAGAAGCTGAATTCGATCAAAAGCTACAAGGAAGTGAGCGAAGACATTACGGCTCAGCTGTCTGATTTGTTTCCGCCGCATTTCCTGCTTACGATTCCTTTCAGCCAGCTTCGCCACTATCCGCGCTATATGAAGGCTATTCAAGTTCGAATCGATCGTTTGAAAAACGATCCCGGCAGAGATGCCGAGCGCATGGCCGAGATTCGTCAGCTTACCGTTAATTACAAGCGGGAGTTGTCTGTCAGAAGAGGCGTCTACGATGCCAAACTGGTCGAATTCGGGAATATGCTTCAGGAGCTGAGGGTTTCTCTTTTTGCGCAGGAACTCAGAACGCCGATGCCAGTGAGCGTCAAGCGTCTGAATAAAATGTGGGATGCGATTCTTCGTGAGCACTAACTACATATTGAGTGAAGTTGGAAAAATGATTAGTAATTTCCCTTATATAAGTGTTTAATTTGTGCGGTGAGGCCGATTTTTTATGGTTTTGCCGAACGAATTGGCGCAAAATAACAAATACTCACCAATTAATGACCTCTTCTCTTCTCCTCTGGATGGAAAAAATGCGTTTATCGGCAGCGATTCTCTGTGCTTTTTTATCGTTTAGTTTTATTGCCGCTCCTACCGTAGAGGCTGCTCAGAAGAAACCGGCGGCTGTTAAAGTCGTCAAGAAAAAAGCAGTGAAAAAGACCGTTGTCGAGAAGACAGCGAAGAAGAAAGTTGTTGCTGCTTCGGCAAAGAAGAAGGCTAAGGCTCCTAAGGCAAAAGCTGCCGGCAAACGGGTCGCGGTGAAAAGCGTTGTTCGTAAACGGGCCTCAGCTCGTTCCTCCAGCCGCAAATTTGCCTCTTCTAAGAACTATCGTCCGAGAAAGGCGATTGACTGGGCTACTTACCGCAGCCGCGGACCTTCCTACGCACAGCTTATAGGCCTGAAGGGCTCCAGCGATCCGCTGGGACTCTCCTCGACGGCCGTGCTCGCCTACGACATGGACACAAACCAAGTTTTGTATGAAAAGAATGCCGATCAGCCCCTGCCGATCGCATCTATTACAAAACTGATGACGGCGCTGGTGATCGTGGAATCCGGCGTCAATTTAGACGACAAGTTCACTGTTACGCGTGAAGACTTCGTTCCTTCGAGCGCTCACTCCAAGCTTCGCATGGGCATGGAGATCTCCCGCCGTCAGGCTTTGCATCTGGCTTTAATGAGTTCGGATAACCGTGCGGCTCATTTCCTCGCCCGTACCTATCCGACCGGAAAAGCACAGTTCATTAAAGAAATGAACATCAAAGCTGCGCTTCTCGGCATGAAAGACTCCGTCTTCTATGACTCTATCGGTTTGAATAACGACAATCGCTCTTCTGCGGTGGATCTGTCTTACCTCATCACAGGCGCGAGCGAATATGCACTCATCCGTGAACTCTCGACTACGCCGGAAGCTTCCTTCCGTATCGGCAAGCGTGAAGTCATCAGCAGCACCACGAACCGTCTGATTAAAGACGAAGATTGGGACATCGAGCTGCAGAAGACTGGTCTGACGACAGCGGCCGGCTACTGCATGGTCATGCAGGCGCACGTCGACGGAAAGAATGTTGCATTCATCTTCCTCGACTCTCCGAATAAGTACGCTCGCGCCAACGACGCAGAAAAACTTCGTTCATATTTGAGCCGTGAAAGCGTTGTAGCTTCGAATTGATCGCTGAATCGATCTAAATCATCACAAGTGACGCATTGGACTAAAAGTTCAATGCGTCATTTTTAGGTTTTAGAAAACTTTGAATTTTCTGTTTCGCATTCAATTGATTAGAATCGAGACACCAATTTTGAAGGAAAGCACGTGAGAGAGATCTGTCTGGATACCGAAACCACCGGCATGGCCGCTAAGGAAGGCGACCGAATCATTGAAATCGGCTGCGTTGAACTTGGAGAACACGGATTAACCGATAAAAATTTTCATGAGTACATCGATCCGGAACGCCAGATGGAGGCAGAGGTTATCCGCGTCCACAAGATCACCAATGAATTTTTGGTCGGTAAGCCGAAGTTTGCGGACATCGCCGACAAGTTCATTGAATTTGTTCAGGGCGCCAGACTCATCATTCACAATGCTCAGTTCGACATCGGCTTCCTCAATGAGGAGTTGAGAAAGCTCGGCAAACCCTCGATGGAAGAGATTTGCGGCAAGGACAACATTATCGACTCGATGGAGCTTGCCAAAGCCGCATTCCCTCAGATGCACAACAGCTTGGATGCATTGTGTAAGCGTCTCGAAATCGACACGACCCGACGCGTCAAAGAAGGCCACGGCGCCCTTTTGGACGCGGAGCTTTTAGGCCAGGTTTACCTCGTTCTTAAACAGCAGCAAGGCATCTTGGAGATTGATGCGGCGCCGGTGAGTGCCGATGTTCACGATATCTCCGACGTTGAGCTGCCGGTTATTCGAGCCACGGAAGAGGATCTCTCTGAAAACGAACGTGTCTTGGAAATGGTGCGAAAAGCTGCCAAAGGTCCCGCGCTTTACGATTTGGATGAAGAAACCTTTAACGCCAAACGCAAGGAAGAGCAGGACGCGCTCGATGCAAAGGAAGCTAAGCTGCAGGATTTGCTGAAAAATCTTTGACAAGTCGAGCAGAGCAACTCAAATTTGGTGGTTAGGAGGCTATAGGGGCGACGGCCTCTTTACAATCTTCCGGCAGGGCTGCATCTTTGATGCTTCCTAAAGAATTTCGTCCGGCTTTCGACATGTAGTTTCGAAAGCCCCAACAAGCGCCGGTTCATGTTTGATCGAACTGGGCAATTAAAAGATTCTATGAAAAACCGAGGCAATGGCTTCGGCTCTAAGAGTAAGTTATGGCAGTCACAAGAAATTCGCGCAATGGGCGCAAAACACCTTTCAGACCGTCAGCGTCTGTCAATACCCGACGCACTCCTGCAAGCGCGGAATCCGCTCCCCGCTCTCCAGCGAGAAAGCCGCAGGTGGCTAAGTTATTAACGGCTCCGTTTGCCAATGAAAAGCTGCATAAAGTGCTGGCTGATGCCGGCATCGGTTCACGCCGTGATATGGAAGAAAGAATCGCAGAAGGCCGCATCTCTGTGAACGGAGAACCTGCTCACGTCGGCCAGCGTGTGACACCTTCTGACGTGATTCGTTTTGACGGCAGGATCGTTCGCCGTTCCGCGCTGGAAAACAATGATGTTCCTAAGGTTCTGATTTATCACAAGCCTGCCGGCGAGATCGTCTCCAAAGATGACCCCGAAGGCCGCCCCACGGTTTTTGATCATCTGCCGAGAATCGGCGGTGCCCGCTGGATCGCTGTCGGACGGCTTGACTTCAATACCGAAGGCCTCCTTTTGTTTACCGATAGCGGAAATTTAGCCAATTTCCTGATGCATCCGCGTCATGAGATTGAGCGCGAGTATGCGGTCCGTGTTCAGGGAACGATGAGTCCGGAAGCCAAAGACAAACTTCTCAAAGGCATCAAACTCGACGACGGCATCGCTAAATTCACGACGCTGGAAGAGGGCGGGGGAAAAGGCTTCAACCGCTGGTACAACGTCACGCTGAGCGAAGGCCGCAACCGTGAAGTTCGCCGCATGTTTGAAGCCGTCGGCTTACCCGTCTCGCGCCTGATCCGCGTGAAATACGGCAACCTAGAACTTCCGTCTGACTTGCCCAGAGGCAAGACCCGCCGCATGAGCACGGAAGAAACGGAAAAGTGGCTCGATTCCATCAGTTATAAAAAAGGAATGTCCACGGCACCGGCCCCTCGTGCGCCTGAGAGAACGCCGCGTCCTGCAGCTTCCCGCGCCCCGGCCTCTGCTCCCAAAGCGGGCAGAAAGTTTGGTCAGCGAGACACTTCTTCGGCGATCCGGTCTAGTCGTCCGATGCGCAGCCGCGGAACCCGAGGCCCGAAATAATTTTTAGTCAGACCAAAGAGATAGAGCTAATTTGACGGCAGAAAGCTGAAAAATTTTTCAGAGAAACGACGGGCGGGAAACAAACCTCACCCGTTTTTTCTTTCTGAAATGAAAGAGTTATGTCTTGAAAAGTTACGAAAAATCTGTCTATTAGCGTTGTCCATGATGTACAATTGCGCTAGTTTTTGCTTTAAGGCGCGTTGTATGCGTCATAAAGCGCTCGAAAGGCCTTCGGTCGGTCGAGCACCTATCAAAAAGAATTTTTGAAGCCCATTTTTTTTACTTAGGTATTGAGGTTAAATCTGCAATGGCAGTTTCGACACAATTATTTGAAATGATCGATGCCACCGTCGAAGGCTTGGGTTACGAGCTCGTCGATGTGGAAAAACTCCCGCGCGGTTTGATCCGCGTCACGATCGATAAAGACGGCGGGATTACTTTGGACGACTGCGAAAAAGTCAGCAACCAGCTCAACAACGCAATGACGGTTGAGAACGTTGACTACGATCGTCTTGAAGTGTCTTCTCCGGGTGTTGATCGTCCGTTGAAATGTCCTCGTGATTTTGTGAAATTCGTCGGACAGAACGTTCACGTCGAACTTTTTGCTCCGATCACTGGTGAAGGTCTTCCCGAAAACGGCCGCCGTCGTTTGGACGGAACCCTTGACGCCGTTGAAGGTGATGAAAACAACCCCTCGATCACGATGACACTCTCGGAAAATCGTGTTGCACGCACTCCGGCTGAAAAGCAGCGCGCTGCCAAAACCAAGGCCAAGAGTGACACGCCTGCAGTGACCGTTACCTTCCCCTTTAATGATGTTGAGCGGGCTAACCTCGTGCCCGACCTGAATTTCAGAGGTGCAAAATAATGAGCCGTGATTTATTAACAATGGTGGAAGTCCTCGCCCACGAAAAGAACGTTGATCAGTCCGTCGTTCTGGCTGCATTGGAAAGTGCTTTGGCCAGCGCAGTTAAAAAGGCTGAGTTCCCGGGCGAAGACGCAGATATCGTCGTCAAAGTCGACCCGACAACCGGCGACCAGAAAGTTTGGCGTCAGTGGTTAGTCGTTCCTGACGAACAGGGCCTTCAGGAGCCGGATCGTCAGATTCTTCAGTGGGAGGCCAAGGAAGACTACAGCGACCAGGGCGAAATGAATGTCGGCGACTATGTTCGTAAGCCTCTGCCCGATGTCAACGTAACCGGCCGTCGTTTTGCGACAGACGCAAAACAGGTCATTATTCAGCGCCTGAGAGAAGCCGAGCGTAATCAGCTTTTAAACGAATTCCTTGAACGCTACAAGGACGTTAAGGTTGTCACCGGCCAAGTCAAGCGCTTTGACAAGAGCGATGCGATTATCGAAATCGGCCGCATCGATGCTCGTCTGCCTAGACATCAGATGATCCCGATGGAAAACCTCCGTCCGGGCGATCGTATTCGTGCTTATGTTCTGAAAATCGATCCGACCTCCAGACAGCAGCAGATCACCCTGTCCCGTACCTGCAATGAATTCTTGGGCGAACTGATGCGTCAGGTCGTTCCCGAAATCAACGAAGGCCTGCTTGAGATCAAGGGCATTGCCCGCGATCCCGGCATCCGTGCCAAAGTTGCCGTCCAGGTTAAGGACAAGCGCATTGATCCGATCGGAAGCTGCATCGGTGTCAAAGGCTCTCGTATTCAGTCCGTTTCCGGCGAACTGATGAATGAGAGAATCGACATTATCCGCTGGGCCGATCAGCCTGCCGAATACGTCATGAGCGCCCTGTCTCCCGCAACGATTTCCTCCATCATCGTCCATGAAGACGAACACAAGGTTGAAGTCGTGACCCCTGACCTTGACAACAGCAAGATCGCGATCGGCAGCAACGGCGTCAACAAGCGTCTTGCCTCCGAGCTGACCGGCTGGGAAATTGAAGTGATGGATGACGACCAGGCGGCTAAGAAGCGTGAAGATGAAATCGCTCCGCGTCGCCAGGAACTCTGCGACCGCCTCGATATCGATGAGGAAGTTGCTCAGGTTCTGATTGAAAACGGCATTGAGACACTTGAAGAAGTTGCTTATCTGCCGGAAGAAGAACTGCTTAGCATCGAACAGTTCGATGAAGATACCGTTAAAGAACTGCGTTCCAGAGCCAGAACGGCATTGCTGACTTCTGCGCTTGAACGTGAAGAGCTCCTCAAGTGGGCCGACAAATCTCTTGTCGACCTTCCGGGGATGACTCATGAAATTGCAAATAAACTGAAGCCTGCCGGCATCAAGACCCTTGATCAGCTTGCCGATTTGTCTACGGACGAACTCGTTGAAATGACGGGTATTGACCACGACAAGGCTGCCGCCCTGATCACAAAGGCTCGCGAAAGCTGGAGCTAATACAAAGGAGGGAATATAGGAATATGGCAAAAACCACTGTTAAAGATTTAGCCGCCGACTTGAATTTGCCGGTTGAGACCCTCCTTTCCCAGTTGAAGGAAGCCGGCCTCTCCCAGAGCACACCCGCCGACGAATTAAGCGAAGCTGATAAGGATCGTTTCTTAACATCCCTGCAGGTTGCCCGCGGCAGCTCGAATGCAGGCCGCCGCAAAATTACGCTGACAAAGCGGGAAAAGAGCGTCATCACTCAGAACGGAGGAGGTTCCTCTCACGCCGTTCAAGTGGAAGTGCGCCGCAAACGCGTTTTGGTGAAGAATCCGGATGTCGTTAATAAAGCCCGCGAAGAAGCCAAGAAGGCAATGGAAGAGCAGAAAGAAAAAGCTCGTCGTTTAGCTGAAGAAGCTGCTGCCCGCGCTAAGGAAGAGGCCGAACGCAAGGCCAAAGAAGAGGCCGAACGTGCTGCCAAACTCAAAGCCGAACAGGAAAAGGCTAAAGCCGA
>OOCH01002101.1_pt1 | contig 13380 bp, 10 predicted proteins | sample 1671641 | NCBI WGS metagenome assembly OOCH01 (sample SAMN06348177, study PRJEB24527) | human gut metagenome | biome: human gut; feature: ankylosing spondylitis patient; material: feces | host: Homo sapiens | place: China | collected 2015-10
TCCTGACCCGCGATCCTCGTATGAAGGAACGTAAGAAGTACGGTCTGAAGGCTGCACGTCGTGCACCCCAGTTCTCCAAGCGCTGATTATATTTCAGATGCATTTTTACGGCTCTGCTTCGGCAGGGCCGTTTTTTGCTGTCTGTTTTCCGGAGAACTGGGGGGCACGACATCCCGCGTCAGCGGCACAGCTCAGTGCACCGCAGTTCTCCAAGTGCAACGGCGACGACCGCAGCCAGCGGCTGAAACAGGGAGGAGCTGTTGGGGCCGCGGCCAGCAAGACACGAGCACCGCTCAAGGTGCGAAGTGGATGCTGGGAGCCGCAACCCGGAGGAACTTTTCCTACGGCTCTGCTTCGGCAGAGCCGTTTTTGTTATATCTGGCAAAATATATTTTGACGTAAAAATGAACTTTTTGCCGGAGGCTTGACTTTTGCACGGAGTCGCGTATAATAGAAGTAGGCAATCACAAGGTTGATGAAGATTACCACAGGCACACAAAAGCGAACCCCCTCGGAGAGGCAACTCCGAGGGGGTTCTTCTGTGCTTACTGTCCTTTGCCGCGGCTGTCAAGCCACTTGCAAATGTAATAGGCAATCACATTTGCTCCGACAGCCACAAAAAGGTTGATAAAGATGTCGCCCACATGACACACCTCCTTTCTGTTGCCAGAATGGAGAGGGCAGCGAAATAAGTATAACACAGTCGATAACGGTACGCAAATCATCTGCGTGTTCCCAATAAATTTTCCAGCAATAAACAAAGCGCCCCCACTCCGGCTTTGGAGCGGGGGCGCTTTGTTTGTGAGGGTTTACAGCCGGAAAGCTGTATGCGGAATAGGAGATTGGGACATATCAGCCAGAGCGTTCTGGCTCAGTCTGTCCGGCGGTGCAAAGCAGGGAGACACAGGTTTGTGAAAGGGGGGAAGCGCGGCTCAGTGCTTTGCGTTTTTGCCGGTCAGGCTGGCGAACGCGCCAGTGATCATCAGGGTCATGCCGCTGAGGGCCAGACCGATGGCGGCCAGCCAGTTCACGCCGGTCTGCGGCAGGGCATGTGCGTCCTGCACAGCGGGCAGAGCGGGGTCAGCAGGCAGAACAGGGGCGTCCGGCTTTGCGTCCTGCACAGGCGGCAGCTCAGGAGTGCCGGGCAGTACGGGCGAGTCGTGATCCTTTTCATCAATGATCTCGTCGTCGCCGTCGTCGTCGTCACCGTCGTCGGCAGGAGTCGTTACGGTTTTGGTTTCCGTAATGGGGTCAAGCTCCTGACGCTCCACGTAGGAGTAGTGGTACTTCACCGAGGAGTCGGTTTGCACACAGGCCTTCTTGGAGGCTTCGACCACTTCGGCATCCTTCGTGGAGGTGTAGTTGAACCCGAAAGCGCCGGTAAGCTTTTCAAACTCGCCATCCCACACGGCGTTGGTGTCCTCCCAAGTCCGGTAGGTGGTGTATTCGGCAGTGCCTGCACCCGTGAAAGGCTTTTCGTAGTTGTGGGTTTCGTTGTAGTTCTGATCATACGAGCCAAACAGGCCGCTGCCGGTTTCGGTAATTGTGGTCTCAGTGGGTTCGGTCTTGGTGCCGGGAATCACGTTCAACAGGCGGTTTGTCAGAGGTCTGGAAGTCTGTTCCACGGTCTTATACTTGGTGATATCGGCATAGTAGTCGTAGTAGTTCTTGCCATGTGCGGACGATTCGGTCTTGGTGACCTGTGTCAGGCCGCTGATGCGCAGGTCAAAGCCGCCAGCCCACGCACGCCCATATCCGGTATCGCCATACCCGGAGTTGACGCAGGTGTTGCTGTCTTTCGACATATAACCATACGCAGTCAGAGAGGACTCGTAGGTGTAGGCTTTATAAACTATAATCTCTCGGTCCCACTTGTCTTTTTTGCTCAGTGCCACAATGTTCGGCTTATAGTCTTTATCGTTCGGGTGATCTTTTACCCAATCAGCCAGAGCCTTGTTTGCATCGTTCCATGTGTCGTATTCTTTGCCGTCTTCCAGAGAATTGTAGGCGATGGTGCCGGTCAGGCGGTAGTAGGCACTTTCATGAGGGTAATTGTTAGAATCAGGAGCGATCCAAGAGCCTGTATCTTGGCGCTCATACTCGTAATGGCCCTTGGAACCATCGCCGCCGTTCTGCTTGCCATCATCGTAAGAAATGGAGTCTTGGAACTTTGCCCGCTTGTCCTTTATATCCTTATTGACAAGATCCTCAGCGCTCTCGTTCCACTCGAACTTGAACTTCTTGTCGCCCGTGTTCAGCAGGATCGCATCGGCGGTGGTGCCATCTTCCAGAAGCAGGTCGGAATCGGTAGCAAGGTCAAGGTGACCGATATAGTTCGGATTAGAACCCTTGGTAGAATGGCTGCCGTCCCAGTTATGCTTAACGCCTTCACCGGTATAGGATTTGCCCTCTGCATCAGCATCTTCTTTCTGCTTTTTGAGCATGGCAACGATCTCATCATCGCTCATGTTTTTGTAGTTGATGGCATCCTTGAAGTATTTGATGATCGTTTCGATCTCAGTGTGCTGATCAACGTAGTGGCCGTTCACTTCGATGTACTCACCCTCTCCGAGACCGGCCTTAAGTGCTGCGATTTTGTCTTCCAGTGCCTTCTTGGCCTCCTGCTCATTGGAGTCAGAAACGGAAATTGTGAAACGGGAGTCCACGCCAGTTTCTTTTGTCTTGACGGTGATGGTCTCAACGGTGGTGTTGTACTTGACGTTGTAGGTCACATTGCCGTCTTTATAGCTGGCATTGCCGTCCGAATTGACGATGACATCCGTATAACCCTTGCCTTCCAGAGCTGCCTTGATCTCATTAACGCCAACGCCGAGCTCCGAGGTGGTGACTGTGATCGTGACAGTACCATCATCGTTGCTGTAGACGTTATCCGTGCCATCAACCTTTTTCAGGCCGCTATAGGTTTTGCCGCCTTTCTTGGTTTCGGTAAAGGTGAAGGTGCCATTTTCTTCGGTTTTCTGGAAGTTCCGCTCGATCTCGATATGAGTGGGCTCACTGGTGTCCGGAGAGGTAATGGAATCTACCTTCTTTTCGGTCATCGTCCACGTAACCTTGGTAAAGTTGGGGTTGGAGATGTCCTTCAAATCTTCAGGAGCAGAACCCTTTTCATACCTAAACTCATAGGTCTTTCCGTCCTTGGTTTTGAAGCTCTTCAACGTGCCATCTTCGTTAAGTTCAGCCTCACCGTCAAGCTCAAAACCGCCCGGAACACTCCGGAAGTCGAAGTCCTTTCCAAAGGTGGAATCCGTCTTTTCATCGTTCTGAACGATGGTCTGGTCTTTCTCGGTCCAGATCACGGTGGAGCCAGTCACTTCGGCGGAACCGGTCTCGGTGTTCTTTTCGGCAGAAGAAGTCTCGGCAGAAGAAGCGTCCGGCTTAACAGTGGTGGGGTCGTTGATCTTTTCAGAGCTGCTGACGGTGCCCTTTTCCGTATAGCTGAAGGTGTACGTTTTGTCGGTGTCGGGATCCGTCCACTCAAACTTACCGCCGTTTGCCTTGCTCAGGTCGATGTCAGCCTTCGTCAGATTCTTGCCGGTTTCGTTGTTGATGGCTTGTGCCAGTGCATCCTTCAGGGCCTCGTCCTGTGCCGTCTCTTTGGCATCGGCCTTGGCCTGCTCCGGGGTCTTATCGCTGTTTTCTACCTTCTGGGTGTCGGACTCCTTGCCGTGGTGGTCGGTGATGGTGATACCCAATTTGAGCATGCTGCGCAGCAGAGTGTTCTGCTCGTTGGTCACGCGGCACACTTCGCCCTGATCGGTGGTATAGCACAGCTTACCCTCGGCGTCCACAGAGTATTTGCTGCCGGTGGTATTCTTGTTCAGCAGGTCGCGGAGCTCGGTGTCAGTAAGGCTGTCCAGATTCGTGTCGGTCTCGTTCTTTGTGATGGTATAGGTCAGGTTGTTTTTCTCGTCCTCATAAATGAGGGTGCCGTCCCCTTTATCATGGGCGTTATCCAGAATGTCCTTCACATTGAAGGTGTGCTCCTTGCCCTTATTATCCTGCACAGTGATATTGGTGGAAGGATAAGGGTAATTCGTATCTTCCTTGGTGCCGAGCTCCTCGGTTTTCTCGTGCTCCTGGCTTTCCATCGTGACGTACAGGGTGGTGCTGGTGGTCTTGGTGGCCTTGCTGGAATCCACCTTGACGGTGGTGGTATGCTTCTGGCCCTGAGAGTCGGTGTACTCTTTGGTCAGGGTGTAGGTGCCGTCGCCGTTATCCGTGTAACCGGCTTCGATCAGCTTGGAAATGTCAAGCCCGGTCATCTCGCCGGTTTCAATTTTGTCTTCTTTGGTCAGGGTGAAGGTCTTGGTGCCGTCGTCCATTTTCACGGCGTCGGTTACGGTATAATCACCGAACTTGGTATTGGGTTCGGTATCCCAGCTCAGTGCTCCGTCCAGCTCCTCCTTCAGGGTTTTCTTCACGTCCTCAGAAGAGTCTTCCTCCGTCTTGGCACTGGCCTCACCCTCGACCTTGGTGGTGGTTTCAAGCGCGGCATCGGTGGTGGTGGTAGTCGTGGTCGTGGTAGAACCGTCCGGGTTGGTGGTCGTGGTGGTCGTGGTGGTCGGCTTGCTCAGCACAAGCTCCGTGTCCTTGGTCTCCGTCTCGGACTTTTTAGCGTCGCCAATGGGCTTTTTCTCTGTCTCGTTGCCGCCGTCCTTGGGGCCTTCCTGCTCATTGTTCAGGTCGGTCTCGGTCTGCTGGCCATTGCCCTCGGTCTGCTGGCCATCGCCGGAGGGCTGCTGCGCGCCGGGCTCACTCTCTTTGGGCACATCGCGGTTCACAGGGCCGGTGCTCTCGGTGGTGGTGGAAGAATCGTCCTTGGTGACCTTGTCGTTGTCGTGGTTATAATCCACGCTGATATCCGGGTCGCCGATCACATCCACGGCGCCCTCGCTCTGCTGGTTGGTCACCGGATCGGACGACACACTGGCAGCAGCAACGGGTGCAGAAGCCGGGCTTTCCCCTTCCGATTGGGACTCGTTGACGTTTGCGTCATTCGAGACGGCGTCCACCTCATCTGCCGCATTCGCGATCAGGGGCTGGGCCGCAACACATGCGGTCAGTGCCATAGACATTGCAGCAACTTTAAATTTTTTATTCGTCATGATCCCAGGTCTCCTTTCCTGTCGCCATGTGTATAATAGTCCGATAAATCGGACAGCGAAAACTGTTTCCACCAACTGCTTACGTTATAGCATTTTCGGGAATTTTCGTCAAGAAAAACCATCCCGTACCGTTGAAATTCTGCGTTCTGTATAAATCGGAACCCCGCAGATTTGGTACTAATTCCAAGGGCTTGTTGCACGTTTGGTGCGACTTGTTGCAGACGTGTGCGTTTATGTGACGCTTGTGTTGCAGATGCATGGAATTACCATAGAAATTCCTCCCTTTCGCTTCTGTCTGGATTATACATGATTTGGGCGCGAAAATCATCAAAACCTGCGTGAATCGCCCTCGAACCTGCGTGAATCGCTCAAACGGACAGCAAAAAAGCCCCGGGAAGGGCCGCTGCGCACCTCCCGGGGCTGCTGTGAAAGATGGCTAAAAAAGTAATACTTCCAATTTAAAAAGTGTTACTTTTGCACCATTCGGGCGCCGGTTCACTCGCCTTTCTGCTTCAGGCGGGCGTATTCGGCGTCTGCCTGAATGGCGGCGGCGGTGAAACTGTTGTTGTTCCACCAGCTCACCAGCGCGGCCACGGTGGTGATGCCGGCGGTGACCAGCTGCTCCACGGTCTGGCTCTCGATGGGCAGCACGGGCTTGCCGCAGGCGCTCAGCAGCTGATTGGTCAGGGCCAGCAGCAGGCAGGCGGTGCGGGCGATGGTTGCGGCGGAGATCTTATGGATGTTCATGTCAGTTCCTCACTTTCTCGTTGTGTTCAAGGTCTGCGATGCGGTGGTTGGCCACCTTCATCTGTTCTTCTAAGATGGGTACGCGGCGGGCAAAATTGTTATGCTCGCGCACCTCGCGGGTCAGTTCTTCCAGCTTGGTGTCGGTCACGGCCTGACTGCGGCTGTTGGCGATCAGCACACCGATCAGGGTCACGGCACCGGCGATCACGGCGGACAGGATGCTTTCCACTGGTCTCACCCCCTCAGCCTGTCCATCGGCTCTTGACGGGGCGCACGTCCACGTGCACCCAGCCCGCTGCCCGGCCCGCCTTTACCGGGTAGCGGCCAATGCCGCCGGTGCCGGGCAACAGAGTCTCCGCGTAGGCGGCAAGCTGCTCCACCGGAACACCGGCCACCCGGATGTCGGCGGCTCTGCCGTAGCAGTGCTGACTGTAGGGGGCACCGCCCACGGCTTTGTTGTGGGCGGCGGTGCGGTAGCCGCTGGTAATGACCACCGGCGCACCGAAGTGATCCCGGATGCTCTGCAGCAGCTGTACCAGCGCACTGTCCACGAAAAGCGGGTCGGAGCCGTCCCTGCAGGCAAATTCCCGCACCCGGAAGCTGCGGCTCAGCAGGGCATTGCCGTCCTTCCGGCGGGAATAGGCGTTAAGCATGGGCGTCCTCCTGCAGCAGGGCTGCCACCGCGTCCCGCAGCCGGGCGGGGACATCGTCCGGCGTTTTGAGCCCCTTGCGGATCAGGGTCGCATAGATCTTTGCCATCAGGCATCACTCCTTTCGTACAGTTCACACAGGGCAAGCTGCAGGTCGGTCAGCTGCTGCATCAGGTCGGCCACCGTCTCCGGCAGCTTGTCCTTTGCTTCCTGCTTTTTGCGTGCTTCTTCCTGCGCAGCCAGCTCTTCGGCGGTGTAGCGGATATACCTTTTAATGGGCAGCTGCTCGGTCCACGCGGGTCTTGCCGGTACGCCCGGCACATCCACCACCCGCTGCACGTCCTTGCCGCCGCCGGGATATTCGGCCACTGTCTCGTAGTGGGCCACCTCGGCCACAGCCTCCTGCGCCGGGTGCTCCAGCGGCTGGGTGTCGTCGGTCAGATAACCCAGCATCAGGTCCGGGTTTCCCACGACCGCGCCGGTCTCGTCAAGAATTTTCATAAGTCAAAACCTCCTTTCTCAGGCCACGCGGTGCCAGATGTGCACATAGTAGGCGGCGGGCTGCACGGTGGTGCTGCGTCCGTAGATGGCATTGGACTTGGATGCGTCAAAAGATACGGTGCAATTACTGCCGTATGAACCGCCTTCGTAACCAGCCAAACCGCCATTGTTTGTGTTTATAGAAAGAGCGCCGCTGTTAGATAAATTTGGGTATGCTGTGCTCGCCACACCAGAGAAGGAGCCCTTGAGGTTCGGCAGACCAGCCTTAACAGTGCTGCCTGCCGCGTGGGTGCCGGACGCGCCCATCAGCACTCGCTCGGACGCGATCTCCTCCCAGCTGCCGCCGAACAGTGCGGCGGGGCTGGTGGGGTCGGTGCTCTGGTAGATGCTGCCCACGGGATACGCGCTGGAGCTGGGGGCCGAGAGCAGCGTGTCGATATCTTCCTTTGTATAATAGGAGGAAAGATCGGCACCGAGGGTGCGCAGGGCAGCGGCCTTGTCGTCCGCCGTCCATTCCCCGGCAGAGGCGGCAGCGGTCAGGGCCTTTTTCACGCCGTAGGGCAGCAGGGCGGGGGTCAGCGGCAGAACGGTGCTGTCCATGCTGTCCAGCTGGCTGCGGTCAGCGGGGGCCGTGGTCAGGGTGCCGTCACTGCGCACGTTGATGCCGCAGGCCGGGTCCACCCGCACCGCTCCGGGAACCGATGCGGTGGGTACGGTGCTGCTGCGCAGATAGGGGGACAGGTCCGGCATGGCGGTGGTGTCGGTGAGCACCGCTCCGGTGTTGGGGTCTACGCTCAGCACCCGCAGCAGCTGGCCGGACACCGGCTGCGCAGGGCAGGGCAGTGCGCCCACCTCCTGCGCGGTGAGCTTTACGATGCCGCTTTTGCCGTTCACGCTGACCACCTGCCCGTCCGTGGGCACAAGCTCTTCGGCGCGGGCGGCAGCGGCCTCTGCACGGGCTGCACACTGGGATGCATTGGCGCTGTCGGTGCTGGTGCGCTGTGCGGCGGTCTGGGCCTGCGCTGCGTTGGCCGCGGTGGAAGCTGCACTGGCTGCGGCACGCTGTGCCGCTGTGGAGGCGCTGCTGGAGCTTTCCAGCACGCGGGCCACGAACTGCTCGTACAGCGAGGGCGGCAGCTCCTCTGCGTCATCATCGATGGGCAGAATGGCGTAGCAGTCATAGCTGCCGGGCCGGGTGTAGGCGGTGTAGCCGTTTTCACCCATGGCGGCCAGCATCCACTGCCCGCCGGTGCTGCCGGTCAGGCGGCGGTCCACCGTGACGCGGTGCTGGGTGTCCAGCGCCACCGGCGCCAGCAGGGTGCCGTCGCTGCGGCGCAGATACAGCGCAAGGGAGCACCCGGCCCATGCGTCCGGCAGCTGGAACAGCAGCTCGTCCACCCCGGCGGCGTTCTGCGCACCGAGATGCAGCCGGTGCGGCTGGGCAAGGAACTCGGTGCCGCCGCACTGCTTTTGAATGATCTGGATCTTCACTTGAAAACCTTCCTTTCTGTTTTTTGTTTGATTGTATCGCGGCCGGACAGCGGCGGCGAGAGTGTACTTTATTTCCACAAGTTTCTATGCTTCGGCATTTTGCCGGAAGGTGTTTTTCGGGGGAAATTCGCACAGATCCCGGTGGGGCAAAGGCGGGGCAGCGGAAGGAAATGCCGCTGTGCAAAACCAGCGATTCAGGGCCGCTTGCCGTGCTGCCGGAACGGCCCAAAAGTGCAGTTTCCGGTGCGAAAAATCCAAAATAAATGTTAAAAATTCATGAACAAAACATCCCACAAAACAAAAGGAAAATCGGAAGGAAATAACCGAAATAACAATAATTTGGAGAAAACAATGTATAAATTGCACAAAAAACATCGTCAAAAAACTAACGAAAAGCGGACCCCTGATTTGACAAACGGCCTTTGGACTGGTAAAATAAGACCCGCTCAACGGAACCAACGAACGTTGCAGCGTCTAAAATTTATCTGGATGAAGTGAAAACCATCTCACACATGGTGCGGCGCGGGCAGATGCGGCTCGGGCCGGGAGGGAAATGACACCTTCCGCAGCGGAGTCCAAATTGCATACGATGCTCGGTCTTATCATAAAGAGGGCATCGTATTTGATTGTGGGGCCAGAGTGCTTCTGCCCGCCCTGCAGTCCGGGCGGCCGGGGCATGGAACACCGTGTCTGCGGCCGCACCCAACTTTGAAAAGAGAGGAGTTGTCTCGTATCGCTTCCGTAAAAGTAAAGAAAGCTCTGACCGCCTGCAAGCAGGCTGTCTCTCCCCGTGTGCTGGCGTTCTGTGTCATGGTCGTGTGCCTTGTGGCTACACTCAGTGTGACCGCTGCGAATCTGCGGCTGACCTACGTCACAGACTCCAATGGTGCCCGGCAGGTGATCCTCACCTCCGAGACCGACCCTGCACAGGTCATGAACCTCTCCGGCATCCAGTCCGAAGAGGGTGACCGGGTCTATTACACGGCCTACAGCGGCAACCTTGCCGCCCTGAACATCGAGCGCGCATTCTCCGTCAGCATCACCGCCGACGGTCAGGAGTACCCTGTCAAGATGGTGTTCGGCACCGTCGCCGACGCTCTGAAGCGCGCAGGTATCACTCTGGAGGGTGACGACTACACCGAGCCTGCTTTGGACCAGCTGGTGAGCGCAGGCTCCACCATCACGGTGCACCGCGTGGACTACACCGACCGTGTGGAGACGCAGGCCATCCCCTACGATACCGAGTACGTCTACACCAGCCTGTATTTCCGCAACACCGGCCGCGCCACCACGGTGCGCCATGGTGCGGAAGGCCAGCAGACCATCACCACCCGCGACCGCTATGTGGACGGCGAACTGGAGAACAGCATGGTGGTGGATTCCACCACTACCGTGGAGCCCACCAACCATGTCATCAAGACCTATGGCGCGGGCGCACCGGTCTCCCCGCTGACAGGCCCGGATGGCACCACCAACGCACCGGCTTCCTACAGCAAGGTGCTCACCGGCAAGGCCACCGGCTACTATTCCCGTACCGGCAAGGGCTCTTCCGGTCTGGGTCTGGGCTATGGCACCGTGGCTGTGGACCCGGACGTGATCCCATACGGCACCAAGCTCTACATCACCTCCACTGACGGCAAGTTCGTCTACGGCTATGCCGTAGCCACCGACACCGGCATCGCCGTCCAGAAGGGGCAGATCCTTGTAGACCTGTTCTACGAGACCTACGCCGAAAGCGTCATCAACGGTGCCATTCAGGTCAATGTCTACGTTGTGGGCTGAGCTGTAAACAAAACACAATAACCACGCAAAGAGACCGCTGTACAAACTGTGCAGCGGTCTCTTTTGATGTTAATCAGAATACTATTTTTATTTCGGGGTCGGGGAAAGTCTGCGGGCTTTCCCCGACCCCTTTCCCGTTTTCGCAACGCTTTCGCTGAAACCGTTTGTCAAATGAGCAGTTTACACGATGTTGAGCTGCAAAATTTGGATGATATGCCCACAACATACAGAGAATGCCAGAAAATTTGTGTTAATTGTATTTGTTTTTCGGACAAAAAGTCTTGCAAAACTGGTCAAAACCTTTTAATATAAAAGAGTACAAAGCTGCGGATGCCGCTTTCGGCTTCCGCACGGGGAGGAGCAGTCTATGAAACCGACCGAAGAAAAGATTCAGAGCAACACATCGGACCTGCCGGTGTACCTGTTCAAGCAGGGCAACAACTGCGAGGCTTACCGCTACTTCGGCGCACATCTGGAAACACGGGTCGGGGAGTCCGGCGTTGTGTTCCGCGTATGGGCACCGCACGCCGTAGCCATCAGTGTTGTGGGCGACTTCAACAGCTGGAAGCCCGGCAGCCATCCCATGCACAAGGTGGATGGCGATTCCGTGTGGGAATTGTTCATTCCCGGCATGAAGGAATACGATGTTTATAAATATTGCGTGACCACCCGTGCAGGCGACCTTGTTTACAAGGCCGATCCCTACGCCTTCCACGCCGAGACCCGGCCGTCCAACGGCAGCAAGGTCTACGATCTGTCCGGCTTTGCATGGCACGATGCCGCATGGCAGACCGCACAGAAAAAGGCGGACGTGATCAACGGCCCGATGAATATCTACGAGATGCACGCCGGCAGCTGGAAGATGAAGGAGGGCGGCAAGCCCTACAACTACTCCGAGCTGGCGGACGAGCTGATCCCGTACATCAAGGATATGGGCTACACCCATGTAGAGCTGCTGCCGGTGATGGAATATCCGTTTGACGGCAGCTGGGGCTATCAGGTCACCGGCTATTTTGCACCCACCAGCCGCTACGGCACCCCCAAGGACTTTATGGCCTTTGTGGATAAGATGCACGCCGCAGGCATCGGCGTCATCATGGACTGGGTGCCCGCCCACTTCCCCAAAGACCAGTTCGGCCTGTACAATTTTGACGGCGAGGCCTGCTACGAGGATCCCAACCCCAAGCGCGGCGAGCACAAGGAGTGGGGCACCATGGTGTTCGACTTCGGCCGCAACGAGGTGCAGAGCTTCCTCATTTCCAGCGCACTGTACTGGCTGGAGCAGTACCACATCGACGGTCTGCGCGTGGATGCCGTGGCCTCCATGCTGTATCTGGATTACAACCGCAAGCAGGGCGAATGGGAGCCCAATAAGGACGGCGGCAAGGAGAACCTGGAAGCCATCGCCTTCCTGCGCAAGCTGAACAACACCGTGCTGGGTCGTCACCCCCACAAGTACATGATTGCCGAAGAGTCCACCGCGTGGCCCATGGTCACAAAGCCCGCTTCGGACGGCGGTTTAGGCTTCAACTTCAAGTGGAACATGGGCTGGATGAACGATATGCTCAGCTACATGAAGACCGACCCGTTGTTCCGCTCCGGCAACCACAACAAGGTGACTTTCAGCTTCTTCTACGCTTTCAGCGAGAACTTTGTCCTGCCCATCAGCCACGATGAAGTGGTGCACGGCAAGGGCAGCCTGCTGAATAAGATGCCCGGCGAGTATGACGACAAGTTTGCCAATCTGCGCACCTTCTTCGGCTATATGATGGCACACCCGGGCAAGAAGCTGCTGTTCATGGGACAGGAGTTCGGTCAGTTTGCCGAGTGGAACGAGGCAAAGCAGCTGGACTGGATGCTGCTGGATTACGACAAGCACGCCGAGCTGCAGAACTACGTCCGCACCCTGAACGCCTTCTATAAAGAGCACCCTGCCCTCTGGCAGATCGATTACAGCTGGGAAGGCTTCCAGTGGATCGTACCGGACGACTCGCAGCAGAGCGTCATCGCTTTCCTGCGCAAGGATTCCGCCGGTAAGCAGATCCTTGTCATCTGCAACTTCAACCCCGTCCTGCGCGAGGGCTACACCCTCGGTGCACCGGTGTCCGGCACCTACAAGGAGATCCTGAACAGCGACGATGCCGCTTTCGGCGGCTCCGGCACCGTGCACAACAAGCCGGTGCGTACCCACAAAAAGCCGCAGCACGGCTTTGAGCAGAGCATCACCGTTACCCTGCCGCCCATGAGCACTTTGTACTTTGAGGTGCCCACAAAGCGCACCCGCAAGGCAGCAGAGGACAGCGCGGACAAGCCGGCAAAAAAGACCGCCAAAAAGGCCACCGTCAAGGACGCCGACAAGCCGGTAAAAAAGACCCGCACCACCAAGGCCAAGGCCGCCAAAACGGCGGATGAAAAACCGGAAAAAGCAAAAAAGACCGCTGCCAAGTCCAAAGCAAAACCCGAGGCCGCAGCGGACAAGCCGGTAAAGAAAACCGCCGCCAAGGCAAAGACCGCGGCAAAAGCAAAGCCTGAGACCGAAGCAGAAACCAAACCCGCAAAGCGCACCCGCAAAGCAAAAGCACCCAAGGAATAAGGATGCCCACACGGATGCACGCACGAACATTCTGATCTGTTGACTATCATTTCCAAAAAGGAAATGCTAAAGGGGAGAATAAAGCTATGGCAAAAGAAATCGTGGCAATGATCCTTGCCGGTGGACGTGGCTCGCGCTTATACGCGCTGACACAAAAGACGGCAAAACCTGCGGTGTCCTTCGGCGGTAAGTACCGCATCGTGGACTTCCCGCTGTCCAACTGCGTCAACTCCGATATCGACACCGTTGGTATCGCAACACAGTACCAGCCCCAGAAGCTGAACGAGTACATCGGTAACGGTCAGCCTTGGGATCTGGACCGTCTGCACGGCGGTGTGCACACCCTGCCTCCTTACGAGCAGGCAAACGGCACCGACTGGTACAAGGGCACCGCAAACGCCATCTATCAGAATATCGGCTTCATCGACAGCTATAATCCCGAGTACGTCATCATCCTGTCCGGTGACCAGATCTGCAAGCAGGACTACGC
>OOCH01002109.1_pt1 | contig 13345 bp, 10 predicted proteins | sample 1671641 | NCBI WGS metagenome assembly OOCH01 (sample SAMN06348177, study PRJEB24527) | human gut metagenome | biome: human gut; feature: ankylosing spondylitis patient; material: feces | host: Homo sapiens | place: China | collected 2015-10
TACGGGGGCAGGCCGTTGGCCTCGCCAGACGCCCCGGTCAGATCATGGGTGTGGGACTGGGAACCACCGATACTCCCTGTAGAGAGACTGCCTGGCTCAAGATAAGGGATAGCTCCATTATTGCCCCAGTTAATATGTTTCGATGCCCCCAACGACGTAGCGTGGCTATGCGTTGCCAGCTGCTCGACCGTGAGCGTCGTGCTGCCGACAGTGCCGGAAAGGCTAGCCGAAGGCCCCGCAAGCTGCGCCAGCCGCCGGATCAGGACGTCCGCATAATGAACGAAAGGGCGTAATACGGTGGCAGGCCGTTGGCCTCGCCAGATGTACCGTCCAGCGTGTGGGTGTGGGATTGAGAGCCGCCAGCATTACCGGTGTTTGCGGTGGTGGTATTTTGCCAGAACATGGGTGAACCGCTTGCATATCCACAGTCGCGGCTTGCGCTACGGAAAGTATAATTATGTCCATGCGCTGGCATCTGCTCAATGGACAGGGTGGTCTCCCCAACAGTGCCAGCAAGACCACCCCCCAGCCCGCAAACCCACGGAGGACGCCCCTATGCCACCCTGACCACCATCTCAAACGAAAGGAACGGCGGCAGGTTGTCGGCTTGCTCCGTACCCCCTTCAAACGGATGGCCGTGGGGCTGGGAACCGCCCGTAGTAGATGTACTTCCGGCCTTGGTATTAACCCATTGACGATAGCGAGTCCCTTCACCGTTATATTCTGTCGGCACATTAATTCCGTGCCCATGTGTTGGTATCTGCTCAATAGACAGGGTCGTTTCGCCGACAGTGCCAGCAAGACCGTGTTCGTGGGTCTCGGACCCGCCAGCAGAGCCAGCCGGATGGGCTTCGGATGCGCCCAAAACGACACGCCCTCTCATGTCGGGCACGGTACCGCCGTGGCCATCTTCCCCGCCGTCACAGAGCACCCAGTTTTCACGCGGTTCCGTCTCTCCGGGCATAATGGCGCGGCGGCCGTCGGAACCGCCAAACTTCACGCCGTCAACGGCGATGGGGACGCGCATGGGGAAAATGTCCCACGGGTTGATCTTGGCTACCGTTTCCTGCAGAGCCTCGATTTGCTTCTTCAGGGCGGCGATGGCGTTGTCATGACCGGAATCCGCCTGGGAACGGGCTTTTTCCTCCTGGGAGAGGGCTTCCGCCAGGTTCTTGCCCTGGGATTGCATGGCGTTTGCCAATGTCGTGTCGGCCTCGGCCAGTGCCGCAACGGCGGCGTCCGATTTTTCCGCGAACCGGTCCAGGGCCTGCAGGCTTTTCCGAATACGCGGGCAGTCCTCACGCAGCGTATTGCGTGGGTGCGGCAGGGGCAGGGACAGATGGGGGGTCGTTTCGTCGTAAGCCATACGGTCCTCGCTACTTCACGGCCAGCATGCGGATATTGCGGACACGGGGACGGGCCGTGGCCGTGCCCGACAGCTCGATCTTGGCCTTGACCATATCGCCGCCGGAAAGGGCCAGCTCGTAGCGGAACTCCACCAGCCCGTCGCCCTGGTTCACGGTCCCGGCTTTGGTCATCTCCTGCCATTCCCCCTCATCCTCGCGCATTTTGGGCGTCACGGCGGCCCCGGCGGGAATGATGGCGTCAAAGATCAGAACGCCCTTGGCCGCACCGGAAGACGTGATGCTGCGGGTGCAGTAATCGGCGGTCGCCCCTACCTTGCCGCACACCAGCATGGTGCCGGGATACAGCACGGGGGATGCGGTGGCGTCTCCGGAGAGGGAAGCCTTCACGCTGAAGCGCCCGGTCTGGCCCTTGGCAAAGTTCACGGCCTGACCTTCAGCCATGCTGGCGGTCGTACCATCCGGCAAGTCCACGGCATACTGGACAGAGGTCTTGGCCGTAGGCAGGTCGGACAGGCCGAACAGGAGCATGTCCGTGGCCTCCTCTTCCGTATCCACACTGCCCAGGTCGATTTCCTGCGCCTGGGCGCTGGTGAAATCAGCTTTCAGCAAGCGGAAGGCCATGTCCTTGTCCTGGTGGGCAGTCCAGGTACTGGCATTGGACGACGAGAGCATGACGCCGATGGTATAGGGCTGGCTGGTGACATAGCTCTTGCGCAGTTCGTCGTATTCTCCCAGCACGGCAATGGCCAGGGAGGTCTCGGCGTCGTCGCACAGCACGACGAGCGCATATTCCACATTGGCCGACAGGGCCACCGGCGCATCGAACAGCACGCGCGTATGCCCCCCGCCGGTGACCACCATGTCGGCCCTGGCGATGTGTGCTTCCGCGAACACCACGCGCGTGGGAACGCCGTTGACCACCTCGCGGATCTGGACCTGGGCATCACCGCCCGCCGCCGTGAAATAGAGGTCCACACCGGCAAGCTGCATGGCCTCTTCGGCAACAAATGTCTGCGCCAGAGGGTCGACCCATACGGTCGTCACCTGTTTGACCTGCCGCAGGGTCTGCACGGTCAGCGTACCTTGTCTCACGAACACGGCCTGTCCCTGTCGACTATGCGCGGACACGACGACAGTTTTTGCCCCGGCGGGCACATTGGGCGGGATGGTGAACACGCCACGCGCCACACCGTTTTCGTCCGCCGTAATCGTACCCGGTTCCCCTTCGGCGGTGCGACACTCCATGACCATGCCGTCAAAGGTCACCTCATGGACAGTTTCCCCCGGCTCCAGGTCCCGCGCCTCAAAGGCCACGTCGATCTCGCGCAGACACTCCAACGCGCTGGACTGGCTGGACAGGGTCTCGGTGGTGGTCTTGGTCTCCGTACCGACGACCTTGTGGAAATACCCGTCCTTGCTGACGTCGAATTTTTCCGTCACAGGGCTGGCCCAAGTGGTGTCGTATTCCGTCCAGCGGTCGATGCTGGGCGTCAGGGTGACGCGCGCGGGCATGGGGTCAAAAGCGGAATAGGGATTCACCCGCATGGAATTGGTCCGCAGGGTCTGGGCAAGAGCCACCACGGGCACATACGAGCGGGATTTCGGTACGCTGATGTCCCTGGACAGCATGTAGGCCGACGCGGCAATGGGCAGACACAGCTCCCCGCCAACAATGGCGGCCGTCTGGCTGACGCCCTGGTCACGCATGCTGTCATCCAGCAGCGGGTCGACAAACATGCCGACACGCGCGCCGTCTTCCCGCGTGGTGGCATCGGCTTCAAGGCGCTGCCTGGCCACTTCGGCCATGACGTAATCCAGGCGGGCATTGATGGCCTGAATGTCGGCAAACGGCACCACACGCACCCCGTCATTGACGACAGCAGGAGCGCCGCGCCATGCCTGGGTGACGCTGGCCAGCGCCAGCATGGTGGCCGGGACAGCCGGGGACTTGGGGGCCAGCTCGTTGCCGACGCCCTGTACCCACTCGAACGCACCGTCCTGGGTAACACACAGGCGGTCGATACGCGGCAGGGCCTGCTCGTAGGTCACAAGGACGTTGCTGTCGCGCACGGCGTTTTTGACGCTGAAACCGTCGGCGTCCACGTCATCCGGCACCTGCTGTGTCATGACCGTATATTTGACCTGGTAGGACGACCCCGTGGCGGGCTCGTTACCCGCCGGGGACCAGTCGATCTTGTCCCCGTTCTTGGTGTAGTCGTCTCCGGACACATAGACGGTGTCCCCCTGCTTGACCTCCAGCAGGGCCACTACCGACGTATCGGGCAGGGCGTCCTCGCAGCCCGCGTAGCTGCCGTGTGTCAGCTCCACGCTTTTCTCGACGATGACGTTGACCTTTTTCACGGCATGGATGGGCGGATGAGCCACAGTGATGCGCTGACTTTCCGTGCCATCGCCCACATGGACTTCCGTGTCGATGGTGCGCAGGTCCGGACGCGCCGGGTAGGACAGGCGGCGGGATGTGGGCACCTCCACCCCGTAACCGTACACACGGCACCGGCCTTCAGACAGGTTGTATATCTGAGCGTCGTCGGTCTGCTCGGCAAAGCGCAGCAGCATCCCCTCAGCCACATAGCCGCTGCCGCCTGTACTGTCGCGGTCATAGCGGGCGATGCCCTGGGTAAAACTGTCCTGGTTCGGCGGCTGTTCCTTTGCCCGCACGACGCCGTTGTCCACAGTGTGGACGGGTACAAAGCGCCCGGACCCGCCATCCGTATCAAAACCCCACAGCGCCTCGACCTTGAGCCGCCATGCGCCCGCTTCGCCTTCGCCATCACAGCCCTGCGCCGGGTTGCGCAGCGCGGGATCTTCATTCTCGCTGATGACGGTAAGCACCAGACGGATGCCCACCGTCACCGTGCCGGACGTGGGTATCACGAAACTGGCCGGGGGAACCCCGCGCACCTTGCCCGCCAGATAGATGGCCCCGGCCTGCGCAGTGACCTGCCCGGTGGAAGCGTCCACGGAAATCTGCGCGTCGCGAATAATGTCGCCGTCGGCAAACAGGGCGTCGCCAAGGCCCCTGGCATGTTCAAAAAAAAGTTCCTGCAGGTCGTTGAGTTCACGGCCCTGAAGCACATATCCGTCGCGGAAGAGGATGCTTTCAAAGGATTTTTCCGGGTCGTGCAGGTTGTAGTAGTTGTCCGGGGTGGAAGGCAGCTCAAACAGGCCGCCCATGATTTTCTTACCCATGTGATGCTCCTTAGATGGCCTGGACCAGCTCGATGCCGATCTTGCGGTTGGGGCTGCGGGTGATGGGTTCGTCGAGGATCTGCGCGGCAAACAAGCGTCCCGCGTTCACGATATCGCCAGCCCGGAAATAGAGCTGGCCGGCTGGGCAGTCCGGGGAGACCTCCGTATCCATGAAAACGCCGACCTCGCGCAACGTGGCGGTGGGGGCGTCGCTGTAGTCAAAGTCCGCGCGCAGGTACAAGTAGGCCGTCGGCTCGGCACTGTAGGCGTAGCGTTTGGTGACCACCTCAACGGTCCCCTCCTCGGTAACGCGCTTCTCGACAGGGACCACGATGGAGCCGTTATCGTCGGGCGTCACAAATCCCACCACAGAGGGCTTGCGGCGACCCACCTCGTTGACCAGGGCCGTGGCCTTGACCAGTGACGGCCATTCAAGGGGGTCCATACTGTCCCAGGCCTCGTCGCCCAGACCCCACGCGATATGCAGCGGGCGTGCGGCAATGGCGACAGCCATCGCGATACGCCCCTGTTCGGTAACGGTAGATTGCATTTATTCCTCCGTGATGGATATTCCCATATAGGCATGGATGGTGTCCCAGGCGGCATCATTCCAGCCGCCTTCCTCTTCCCATGTCCCGGCATTAAGCCAGGGAGAGTGCCCGACCTGGACCATTGTTTCCGATCCCCAGCACTGACCGGGCACGGCTCCGGGGAAGGCCAGTTCCCCCATGCTCCGGCGTTCCGCCTCATAGGCCCACAAACACACGGGCGTGCGCACGGGACCATGATTGCCAAGACGCAGGTTCCCCAGCCTGTTGACGCCGCGCGCCAGCACGATACGACGCACGCCCCCCAGCCGTTCATTGATACCGGACAGGCGGGACAGGCCCGTTTCCAGCTGGCTGCGTGCCGTATGGCGGATGCCGAGTTCAAACGGCGGGATGTAGCGGGTAAAGCCCTCCCAGCGTTCCCAGGGGCGGTCGTCCCAGCTCCCGTCATTCCAGGAGGCGGAAAAGTACACGTCCTCGCCGCTGCCAATGCTGACCACCTCGGACATGACAAAGGGATTGCGGCGGATGAACGTGTCAGAGAGCCGGGACACGCTCAGCACAAAATTGTTGACGCGGCGCGGCCCATACAGGGTCAGCAGCTCCGTCAGGCCCCAGAGCGGAGAACCATCCAGCAGGGGCGGGCCGAACAGGCTGATCTTGACGCCAAAGGCGATGACCACGTCGCCGTCTCCGACGCCGGGGTCCGTGGTCCCGCTCCAGAACGACAGGATGCCGCTGCCCAGCTTGGGGCCTATACCGGGGATGATGGGCCGCCGGTCGTTGGTGTCGTTGTAGATACGGAAAAAGAAACTGCGTGCTGGCTTGTATTCCTGGATCAGCCAAACTAGGTGCGCAAGGCTGTCGAGCTGGGCTTGTTGATCCCCGTAATGAGGCGGCGTTTCCAGCCGCACCATGAACTCCGCCCAGCGCGTGGGCGCAAACTGGCGCATATTTTCGATGGCTTCGACGTGGTAACCGTAGGCTGCCAGAATCTCCGGCAGGCCCTGCTGCTTGCCCCCCAGCATGTGCCAGCGCCAGGCATTGACGACACGGGTGCGGAACTGCGCGTCGCTTTCCACGGGGCTGCGCACCAGGCCCCGGCTTGCCCCGAAGGCGGACACAAGCCCCGGCTCGCAGAGAGCCGGGAACCACTGCCGCCGGAAATACACGACATCATCCCGCGTCTCGTCCAGCGCATGGGCCATGCCCCGGACGAGACCCTGCAGGGGGCCGGGGGCATGGATCAAAGGCCATGCCAGGATGTCATGAAAATATTTCCAGAACTCGGACACGGTTACGCTTCCTCGGCCCTGACGGCGCGCAGGGCAAGGCTTTCAAGGCGGGCCACGCCATCGGCGGGCACGACCAGCACGTCCTGTGTCGGGCTGGTCCAGGTCACACGCTTGACGCCTGCGACCGCCATGACCGTATGCGTCAGCAGGTCGAGCGTCAGGTCCTGCCCGATCTGCAGGGCCGTCACGTCAGCCAGGGGGCTGGTCTCCGCGAACAGGGCACGCAGACGGTTCTCCGCCTGGGTCGTTATGGCGTCCGGATCGCCGTCGGTGTATTCCAGCACGCCGTCTATGGCGGCGGCCACGGGCACAGGTCCCTTGACCAGCCAGTCGTCGTTTATGGGCACGTTGGGGGCCACGGCCTCCCGGACTTTCTGCAACAACGCTTCGGTGGGCAGCACGTCCGCACCGCGCACGACAATGTCCACGGTGCCCTGGCCGCGCGGATGCCGGTCCAGGATGGAAACAGAAGCTACCCCCGGCACGGACAGCGCCCAGGCCATGTAGGCGAACTTGGTGCAGCCGTTGTTTGCTTGCCATTGCAAGGCATAGCGCCGTTGCAGGCTGGCGTCCGTTTCTTCGTCGGCCCCTTCGCTGACCAGCCAGTCCGCCGGGTTGCCCACCCCGGCAACGCCCGTTACGGGGGTCACCAGCTCGCATATCTGCCCAACGGATGCATTGGCCGCCGCACCGTAGTCCTCCGCCTCGACTTCCACATCCACATGATCCGCCCCGGCAGGCAGGACAGCGGTTGCGACCGTGCTGTATCGAAAAATACGGCCCGTGCCGTCCGGAAGGGTGCGCACGATGCGCCCGGCGGGGATGGTGATATTTGTGTCCTGCCCGGTCTCCACGGCGCGGGCAAAGCGCACTTTCCCCCGCGCCTTGGTCGCCGCGCGCCGGGAGAGGTCCACGCTCCCCGCGTGCATGTCGAGCCATCTCCCCGTTGCCCCGTCCGGGCTGACCTGCTGCAGCAGACGTTGCAACAGGCTGTAGATCTGCCAGTAGCCCCAGCAAAAAATTTCCAGCAGGCCGCGAACCACGCCCTTGTTCAGGTTCAGGCGCACGGGCAGATAACCGTGGGTGGCGAGGCTGTCCTGTGCCGTCTCCACATAACCGAATACGGAGGCCCGGATGTCCTCAATCGTCCGGGAAACACGGGGCAAAACTGTCTGTTCGCGGGTCGGCATCTTTCACCACCAGTTCCATCGTCAGCTTGTTGATCTGCAGGACCAGGGACATCGGCGTGTCATCTTCCAGGAAGCGCCAGCGTGCCAGCGCCGTGATGGACTGCGCGTCCCAGGCCGTGACCGTGCAGCGCACGGACCCTACGGCAACGCGGGGGTCTTCCTCCACACGCATGACGACCTCGGATTCCAGGGCCGCCCTGTTCGCCGCCGTGGATTCCTCCAGAATCCAGTCATGGATCAGGGAGCCGAATTGCCGGTCATAAAAAAGCCTGCCCAGCCGTGTGAACATGCGCAGGCGGATATCCTGTACCCCCGTGTCCACACCGTCGGTCAAAACCAGCTCGCCGTTGGCGGCCACGCGGGCTTGCCCGTTGGCGTCAAGGGCGATATCCTGCCCCCATAGGTCCGTAGTCGTGCTGCTCATGGGAAAATACTGGCATAAAAAAGAGAAGCGCGCCCGGAAAGGACGCGCTCCATGCGAAGGGAAAAAGGAGGAATAATGGGAGAGATGGTAAAACAAGAGCCTTGCCAATGTCATATTGAAAAAATTTCAGAAAAATCTGTAACCTGCGGAGACAAAGTATTAACAACGAAGGATACTGAAAGAAAAACATTTACGGGGGAAGCGGCCCTCATTGTAGCAAATGAGGAAGCGGCGGTTATGCGACGTGAGTCGCAAGCAAGATGTGAAGGTATAAAGACTATTGCAAAGGGAGTAGCCTTCTTAGGAGTGGCCGTTGGAACTGCCTGTGCTTTAGGTCCTTTTCTAAATAACTCCCCCACTCCGGCTTCCGGCAAAACTGTTGCCACTGACGCGAAGATTTCCGGTAATGACAACATCCCCGGTAATGGTGGCGGGACCGTGTAAGCTGTAGCTTCCTTCATGCTCTCGATGGTCCCGTTCGTGAACCGTACCTAAGCCGCCTCCGGCTCCGCGTGCGGTTTCGTTGCCCTCCTTGACGATTTCCGGTGCACGGAGGGTCAGCGTTTCCCCGGCCTCGATGATAACTTTCTTCCCCGCCTGGATGATCGCGTTATCCCCGGCCTTGACCGTCCAGCTTTTCCCCGCTTCCGTCCGCACATCCTGCGGCGTCAGCGTCACGATCCGCTTTTCCTTGTCAATGCGGATTTCCACGCCATTCTCAAGTTGAATGACAAACTCGTTCAGCTCTGCATGGGGGGCATTCATGCCGCCGCCCCAACGAATGTTGGAGATATACGGGTAGTTCGGATCACCGTCATAATAGGCCAGGTCGCACAGCACCCCGGAAACGGGCGGGCAGACCACACCGCGATCCGGGCCGCCCCATAGCACAGGCAGGGTTACGCGCGGCACCACCGGCTCCTTTGGGTCCGGGCTTTCGTCATTCCGCAGCGGCTGCACGTCGGCAAAATATTCTCCATTACAGGCATATACGGCCACGATACGGGCCTTTCTGGTGATGCGGTAATAATGCCGCAGATTGGGCATGGCCAGCTCAACAATCTTGCGGATCATGCCCACGACATCCCGTTTTCCCTGTTGCTCGTCCATAGTTCTTCCTTCAGCTCCAGCCAACGTCTTTCCCGTAGGTAATTACGGTGCGGTTGCCGCTTTCCTGAAACGTATGCACTACGTCCAATGCCCGCACAGTGGCATCCAGGCTGCGCCGGGCGTCGCGAATATGCACCAGACGGCTGTGCGTTAATCCCGGCAGCGGCACAGACACCAGAACCCCTGTTCCGCCATCGGCCTGCGGCGGCGTATGTGCCAGCAGATTTTCCGCCGTAGCCACGCTGTACACATCGCCGGGTTCGTTCCCGTCGCTCCAGGTCAGTCCGGACGCGCCCAGCCAAAGAGCATGGCGGCTCATGTCATGACCGAAGCTGCGCTCCAGCGTATAGGCCAGCTGGCGTACAGCCCGCGCCACGGATACCCCGGAAAAGACCTGGTACGGCAACACGTCGCCCGGCACGTCCACTGCGCCCACGGCAAGCCCGGTGCGGGCCAGCAGCCGCCGGGCCACGACGTCAGCTGGCTCCCGGTAAAAAGATTCCGTCACGCCCGTGGTGGTCAGCACCTTTTCACGCCCAACGGCATGCACCGTCACGGCATCGGCGCTGCTGCTGTCGGCGCGGGGCTGGTCGATGCCTTCCACCGTGCCTTCCCATTCCTGCCACATCCCGGCTTCGCCACGGTAGCCCCAGCGCACGGCAACCGCCTGCCCCGTGGCCAGCACAGCGCGGGCTTCCCCCTCCGGGTCCGGCACGGTAATGGTTGCCCGGCTGACAACGGCCCGCCGCCGGAAGACCAGCTCAAGAAACGGACTGCGCAACACTTCCAGCGGCCCCACATTGCAGCGGACGTTCAGGCCCTCAATCATGACAGGTCCCCGCCGATGACTTCTTCAGGCTCTTCCGCCCTGGCTGCGGCTGCGGCTTTTTCCTCCGCTTTTTTGGCCAGCTCGCCGGGTGTGGGGGTCTTGGCCTGCGCCTGTTCCTGGCGCACGATGGGCGGATTATGCTCCACAAAGGATAACGACGCGCGTATCTCGTCGGTCTGGGTCGTCTCTGCCGAATCCAGACGCGAGAACACCACACGGCGCACACCTCGCGCGAGAAGGTGCCGGTTGGTCACGGTAAAAATGGAGGGGTTGGCTTTCCCATCCGTTTTCTTGAACCATCCGTTTAAGGATTCCAGCTTGTCGTAACAGGTCCCGGCTCCGTCCGTCGTCAGGTAAAGGGTCAGGCTGATGTCCGCGTCTTCCCAGCCCTGCGGCGTCTTTTTCTTGCCGCTGGCCTTGTCCACGCTCTGCTCGTCGAATCGCACCTTGCCGCTTACCCGCAGGTCGGACAGAATGCCGGGCAGCTCCTCGCCGTCGATACGCACGACGCCGTCTTCAAATGTCAGAAGTTTTACACTCATGCCATATTTTCTCCCATTTCCGTGGCCGCCGCCTGCAGGTCAACGAAGAAGTCCTGCGCGTCCTTGACGTTGGGGAGGGTGATGTTGGCGATATGCAGCGTCCAGGATTGCGGGGCAGCGGCACGGTCTCCGGCGGCCCTCGCCCGACGTTCCTGTTCCTCGGTCAGATCGAGGGGCATACCGGGGACGTCGGGGACAACAGGCTGCTCGCCGGTGGCGGGCACGGGCACATCCGTGGTCTTCCACAGCCCGTCCCACCAGCTGCTTATGCTCTCTTTCAGGCTGCCCAACTTGCCGGACAGGGTGGCGTACAGACCGGGGAAGCCCGCGTTCATGCCCTCGCCCAGCGTGGACATGAGCCGCGCTCCGGACAACGTCAGCGTGGACAGGGGGCCTTCCTTGGCGTCAGAGAACGGCAGCAGATTGCGCAGGCTGGCCAGGGCATCGGAAAACGTCTGCTTGAGGCTTTCCACCTTGGACAGGATGCCTTCCTTGAAGGTGTCCAGAAGGCGTGCCCCTGACTCGAAAAGGTCGATACCGGCCAGCCATTCCGTGGCCTGCGCCCACGCATTGCGCAGCCAGTCCCCAATGCGGAAAAGGTCTGCAAAAGCCATGAGCGACGCGCAAAAATTGTCCCAGACGCTTTGCGCCATTTCTGCGGCGGTGGCCCAGTCGCCGGTCAATACGGCACCAAGCCAGCGGAATGCCGCGATCAGGCTTTCGATGCCACGTACCAGATTGGCAATGACCGTCGCCAGCCCTTCCAGTATCCAGCTCAAAAAGCCGCCCAAGACCTCTCCCAGCCCTCGCGCTTCGGACGCGGCGCTCGTGACCTCAAAGCCGAAAGCCTCGCCCACGACCGTCCCAACAAAGTCGAACAGGTCACCTATCTTGAGAATGGCCGGTATCAGGACCGCCACCGCACCGTCAAAATTCAGGCCCTCCCAGATACCCGCAAAAAATTCTTTGATGCGATACACGGCACGGCCAACGGTCACAACCAGCCGCTCCAGACCGGCGGCCCGGATGTCCCTGGCCAGCTCTCCCCGGATCTCGAACGTGCTTCCTTTGAGGCTCTCGAAGATGGCCGTCACGCCCCGAACCACGAGGGAAATGTTCCGCCCCCAGCGGTTCAGGGTCGTGGCGATCCCGCCAAAATTTTTCTTGTAAGCCACATAAAGCAGGCCCACGGCGGCAATCAGCGCCCACACGGGCCAGCCCAGCGCCAGCAGGGCCATCCTGATACCGGTCAGGGTCGTGGAGACCACGGGGGCGGCTTTCGATACCGCCCACATCCCGGCGCTGAAAGCCGTCACGGCCAGCACAGCGGCGGCCAGTCCTCCGGCCAGGGTCAGGATGACCTGGCCGACGCGGGTTTCCGCCACCCAGCGCAGGGCGTCGGCCATCGCTCCCAGGGCCTTGGCCCCGGCGGTGATGGCGGGCAAAAAGGCATTGCCCACGGCAATGGCCAGATTTGTCAGCTTGTTGGACAGGAGCTGCAGCGCGTTTTCCGTGGTTTTGCTGCGTGTGTCGAACTCCGCCTGCATGGAACCGGCATAGTTCGCCTTGTTGCCCACAAGCTCGAACGCCTGGGACAGGTTCCCCATGTTCTTCAGCAACGGAGCAATGGCCCCCAGAGATTCCTGGCCGAACATCTCGGTCAGGAGGGACATTTGCAGTTCCTTGGGCTTGTTCGCCAATGCCTGCAGGACCTTGAAAATGGTTCCCTGGGCATCCCGCTGCATGTCTTTGGCCATCTGGGTGGCCGAAAAACCCAGGGACCGGAACGCGGCGGCCTGGTTCTTGCTCATGGCCGTGCCCTTGACCAGGGTCGTCGTGAAACTCTTGAGCGCCGTTGCCGCCACTTCCGGGCTTGCTCCGGCGGAAAGGAACGCCGCGCCCAGCGCCGCCACCTGCGTTTCCGCCAGTCCACAGCTCATGGCCGCCGCGCCCACGCGCTGGATGACCTCACCCAGCGCGGGAGCCGTGGCATTCATGTTGTTTGAAAGATGGTTCACGGCATCGGCCAGGGCATAGGTCTGCGGCAGGCTCAGGGCCATACCGGCCCGCCAGTCGGCCATCATCTTGCCCGCCTGGTCTCCGGTCAGGTCGAAGGCGACGCCCATCTTGGCGGCCTGCTCGGCAAACTCGGTCAGGTCTTCCTTGGCCACGCCGGATTGCCCGGCGGCTGCTATGATGGCCGCGATGCCGTCCGCCGCCATCGGGATGCGCCCGGCCATGTCCATGACCGTTTTGTTCATTTCCCGGAACTCGGCGGCGGTGTCGAAGTTTACCACCTTGGCCACATCGGCCATCGCGCTTTCAAATCTCATGGCCTTGCTGGCCGCCATACCGAAAGCCCCGACCAGGAGTCCGGCGGCCACCGCCGCCGGACCCATAGCCAATGCAAGGTTGCCCAGGCGTTCCCCCAGACCCGCAGTCGCGGCGTTGGCCACGTTCATGGATCGCGTAATGCGACCCAAGGGACCGGAGATCATGTCCACCAGGGACAGGGTGGCGAATACGGAGAAAACTTCCATGCTCAAACCTTGCGGGTTCCCAGGATGCTGCGGGACAGGGCCTCAAAAAAGCGTCGTTCCATCCAGACGGCCTGACGCACCTGACACGCCCACTCATCCAGATCTTCCGACGGCTGAAGGTGGAGCCAGTGCAGGATAAGGGCATCGCCCTGGGCGTAGCCGTCCGGGGCCTCTAGTTTCCCAGATCGGCGGCAATGCCCACGGCGCGGATCAGGGCGGTGGAGAAGGTGGTGGCAATGCCGGGATACTCTTCCAGAGCCTCGGTAAGCCGCTCCTTGTCATCGGGATGG
>OOCH01002115.1_pt1 | contig 13310 bp, 7 predicted proteins | sample 1671641 | NCBI WGS metagenome assembly OOCH01 (sample SAMN06348177, study PRJEB24527) | human gut metagenome | biome: human gut; feature: ankylosing spondylitis patient; material: feces | host: Homo sapiens | place: China | collected 2015-10
AGCTCTTGAAGTGATATGCGGCCGTGGGGTAGATGGCTATGCCGCGCGAACCGGTCTGGTCGACATGATAGCCTCCGTGTATCTGGAGGGTCTCGAAACGAAGTTTGTTATCGGACATAATATATCGATATGAAATTTGACGTGAAAAATATGTTTTGCTGATTTGTTGCATGTCACCGACATGCGGCGGTGCGTAGCCGCCCGTACGGGATAGAGTGCCTAACGGCACATTCGCATTGAACGCCGTGACATGCGGCGCATACCGAATATGAAAGACGAGATATTTTCGAGGTGTTCGGTCATGTGCAATGCTTTATCGTTTCGCAAATATAACTATTTTTTTTAATAAAGCGAAACTTCACGTCGGAATTTCCACTCCGCGCACTTCGGAGGCGTCTCTATGGAGATATCCACGGAGATATCTTCACAGCCTCGGATTTTACCGACAGGCGGTGTATGTATGCACATTTTATTAATGTCCTGCAGCTTCTCTGTGGCATAGATCGTCGCAGCAAGTCTCACCCTCGGTCTCGATCTCGATGGTGGTGTGGTCGATGCCTACCTCCGACAGGGCGTGTTTTATGCCGTACTTGACGCGTGCCGCATCGGCTTGTGCGCTTATGACGACGTGTACGGTTACGGCATTTTCCGTGGTGCTGAGCGCCCACACGTGCAGGTGGTGCATGGCCTTGACACCGTTGACCGTGGTGATGGCCTTTCGCACCTGCCCGATATCTATGTCATCGGGTACGCCGTCGAGAGTCAGGCGCACGCTTGCGCGCAGCAGCCCCCATGTCGAGACAAATATAACGGCAGCAACCGTAATGGCTATCAGCGGGTCTATGACGTACCATCCCGTACGGGATATTATTACGCCCGATATCAGTACGCCTACCGACACGAGCGTATCGGCAACCATGTGCAGGTATGCGCCCTTTATGTTGAGATCCTCCTTGCTGTCCTTCATGAAGAGCCATGCGGTGAAGGCGTTGACTATGATCCCGATGCCTGCGACCCACGCCACGACGCCGCCGTCGACGGGCTGCGGGTGGAGCAGACGCTGGATGCTCTCCCAGACGATAGCCCCTATGGCGGCTATGAGTATGCAGGCGTTTATGAGCGACACGAGAATCGTGCTCTTGCGGTATCCGTATGTATATTTGTCATTCATGGCCGTTTGCGAGAGCTTCACGGCCAGCAATGCCAGCAACAGCGACACTACGTCGCTCAGGTTGTGTCCGGCGTCGGAGATCAGACCCATCGATCTCTGCCACAGCCCCGCTCCGAGCTCTATGGCGACGAATATGAGGTTTAGCGCTATGCCCCAAACCAATGCTCTCGTCACGTGCGTCGGGTCGACGTGGTGATGGTGGTGTGCTGGTGTCGAATTGTGAATGTGTGCCATAATATCGTGCGCGTGCGGCCTTGCGGTGTCGGCGCTTCTGTTCTGTCGAGTGCAAATATAGCGTATGCCGTTTGCAACAGAGTTGCAAACATGAAAGACCCGATATACGTCACGTCATAGCGTCATGTCGTTCTGGTCGACGAGATTGTTCAGCAGCGCGTAGACCGTGAGTCCCGCCACGGACTTTATGCCCGTCTTGTGGGTTATGTTCTTGCGGTGGGACATGACCGTGTGTATCGATATGTTCAGCCGGTCGGCGATCTCCTTGTTCGAGAGCCCTTTGGCTACGAGTATCAATACGTCGCGCTCACGCTCCGACAGGTCGTGGCTGTCGGAGTAGGGGTTGGTCTGATTCTGTTCGATGGCGGCGTGCAGTTTGCGCACGATCTGCATCTGCGAGTCGAATATGTTGATTATGGCGTCGAACTGACGCATCAGCTCATCGTCACATACGGTTGTGGCTATCGCCGCTATTGCCGTATGCTGCATTTCGGGATATGCCGACCGTATGTTTTGCTGCAGAGCGCCTGCAATTTGTGGATTTATGATCACAATGTTGGGTTCCACGATCCCGAAGCGTTCGGCAAGCTTGCGCAGATCTGTGTCACTGAAGACAACCTCGAAATCGTTGTCGCCGCGCAGCAGTGCACGCAGCCCTTCGGTGATTACGGCCGACTGTTCGATTATGGCAAGACGGTACCGTTTCATGACTCGGCCGCCTCCTCGGCATTGGTTGCGACGGGTGCCAGAAGTGTCGACTCGAGGCGCGTGTGCTTGCCCAGATCCTCCTTCATGCGGAAGATGTCGAACAGCAGTTCGCACCGCTGCTGCGTGGGACAACTCTCGGGCAGATATTTGATCACGACGCTCTTCATGTCGTCGATCTTGTCGCAGATGTCGGTGTGGTTGGCCATGAAACTGCGCATGTGCATCGTGCCGTCGGCACGGCCTGCGGCCAATGCCTCGACGTATGGGAATATGGTAGTCTCCTCATAGGCAAGATGGGCCTCCACCTCGGCGATATAGTCTTCGTAGAAGCGGCACAGGATGTCGCTCTGGCGCTTTTCGCACGCGGCGAGCACACTCTGCATGCCTTGCGTTATGCGCGGGATCATGTGGTCGAGGTAGTAGCGGTGCGACGCCCGCAGAAACCGTATCAGATGGAGCATGTCGCCGATGTTGAGCCCCTCGATGTCGGGTGTATAATCCTCGTCGGAATATACGCGGCATATCATCAGGAACAGCGTCGGTGACATGTCGTATCGACGGCACATCTGCTCGACCGAGATGTCGCCGAACGGGAGTGTTATGTCGAGCCGCATAATGATCGACAGCAGGCGGTAGTCGGCGTCTATAAGCTCGATGATCTTCATCTGCTCGGAGAGTATCGCCTTGTTGTTATTGTCTGTGATGTAGCTTTTCATCTTCCTTATTTGTGTGTATTGCTGCCGCCGAACATTCGGCGTTCCCCGTTTTGCCGTATTGCGGATTATAGCCCGATCAGCATGCTTATGTGGTATGCGATCCATGCAATGATCCATGCCACGACTGTGTTGTAGACTATCGAGAATGCGGCCCACTTCCATCCTCCGGCCTCCTGTGCTATGGCCGCGACGGTGGCTATGCAGGGGAAGTAGAGCAATATGAATACCATCATTGCAAGAGCCGCGGCGCGACTGTAGTTGCCCGAGGCGAGAAGTCTCTGTGAGAGTGACGATGTGTCCTCTCCCTCGTCATCCGCGGCATAGAGAACGCCGAGTGTCGAGACGACGATCTCCTTGGCGGCGGCACCCGAGAGCATGGCGACGCTGGCGCGCCAGTCAAGCCCGAGCGGCTGCATGGCCGGCTCGCAGAATTTGCCTATGCGTCCGAGATATGACTGTTCGGATTGTGTCGATGCTTCCGTGGCGGTGTCGGGCATCGCGGCAACGTTCTCGGTGACGGTCGTTTGCGGCATCTGTGCCGTGGCATCCGCTCCGCCACGCGGATAGTAGCTCAGGAACCAGATGATAACCGTAGCTATGAGAATCAATCCGCCCATCTTTTTGAGGTACTGTTCGCTGCGCTCCCACATGTGACGCATCGTTGCGTTGAGTGTCGGGACGCGGTATGGCGGCAGCTCCATGACGAAGGGTGTCTCGTCGGGCCCGAACATGAAGCGGCGCAACAGACGGGCGGTGATGACGGCGACGATACATCCGAGCATGTATATCAGGAAGAGCATTGCTCCGGCATGCTCGGGGAAGAATGTACCCGTTAGAAGTATGAACACCGGAAGTCGTGCGCTGCATGACATAAACGGGTTTATCAGTATGGTTATCAGTCGGCTGCTGCGGCTCTCGATCGTGCGTGAAGCCATGATTGCCGGGACGTTGCAACCGAATCCCATGACGAGCGGAATAAACGATTTTCCGTGCAGACCAACCAGATGCATCAACTTGTCCATGATGAAGGCAGCGCGGGCCATATATCCCGAGTCCTCCATCAGTGATATGAACATGTAGAGTATAAGTATGTTTGGCAGGAATACGGCTACGGCGCCCACGCCGCCGATGATGCCGTCGACGATAAGGTCGCGCAGCGCTCCGTCTCCGAGAATTGCCCCCACGCTCTGGCCGAGCCACGCGAAGCCTGCCTCAAGCCATGCTTGAGGATATGCACCTAAAGTAAATGTACACCAGAACATAAGAAATATCACGAGCAGGAAGAGCGGGAATCCTGCGTATTTGTTGGTGACGATACGGTCGATGAACGACGTACGGCGGTTGGGGCCTTTGTCGCTAGGGGTGAAGGTCTCGGCCAGAGCGCCCTCGATGAATCCGTACTTCTCGTTTGTGATTGCACTCTCGACATCTTCGTTAAGGGCCGAGACGATACGTTCGGCTCCGCGCGCGGCCTGCGCCTTCCAGTCGGGATAGTGCTCCGAGTGGGAGAGCATATCGGTGATTTCGCTGTCGCCCTCGAGCATCTTTATGGCGAGGTAGCGCGGAGGAAAATATTTGGGAAGCTCGTCGGCGTGCAGTTTCATCATCTTCGACAGGGCCGAGATCTCGGCCTCGACCGAGGGCGAGTAGTTGATATGCACGTGGCGCACCTTGGGATTCTGATTCTCGAATGTAAGTATAACCTCGTCGAGCAGATGGTCCAGACCCTTGTGCTCACGCGCCACAACGGGGACCATCGGTATGCCGATCATGCGGCCCAGACAGTCGTAGTCGAGCCGCGCCCCCTCCTGCTCCAGCTCGTCGTACATGTTCAGCGCTATGACGACGCGCGGGTTTACATCCATGAGTTCGGTAGTGAGGTAGAGGTTGCGTTCGAGATTCGACGCCGCCACAACGTTTATGACCACGTCGGGCAGCTTCTCCACCAGATGGCGCCGTACGTAGATCTCCTCGGGCGTATATGCCGACAGGGCGTATGTGCCCGGCAGGTCGGTGATGTTGATGTGATAGTCCTTGTATTTGAACGATCCGCTCTTGGCGTCTACCGTCACGCCGCTGTAGTTGCCCACGTGCTCGCGGCGTCCCGAGAGGGCGTTGAAGAGCGATGTCTTGCCGCTGTTTGGGTTCCCGACCAGCGCAATGTTTATCTCGCGGATCTTGGCGTCGATGACCTTCTCATAGTCGAAATCGTTGTCCGATGTCGAGTGTTTGCCCCACTCGGCCGAGAGCTTCTGCGCCTCCTGCTGTGTGATGACCTCGACCATGGCCGCCTCGCTGCGGCGCAGCGACACCTCGTAACCCATGATGCTGTATTTGATGGGGTCGCGCAGCGGGGCGTTGAGTATCGCCGTCACCTTCTGACCGCGGACGAATCCCATCTCGAGAATCCTGCGTCGGAATCCGCCGTGCCCCAATACTCGGATGACTACGGCCGACTCGTCGGTCTTCAAATCTGATAGAAACATATTTCGTTACATTTATCTTTTTTTCATATGTCGCACACCGCAATGCCAGCGGCGACGTGCTTCGCATCCGTCACCATTGCTGGCGGTGTACAACCTTGCCGGCCGTTGTTGCCGTCACCTCGCATCCCTGAAGATCGACCGTCGTGTCGGTATCGATACGGACGATGGCCTTCCCGTATGGTTCGATAGGCGGAATCGAAGCCGTAAAGTGCCGTCCGTCGGCTGTAGTGATGGTGAGCGTCGACTCTTTCGATGCCGAGAGTCCGAAGTTCTCCATGTCGGTAATGATACAGCCCCCTTCGGCATTGAACGTCGGTCGGAGGCTCGACAGTATGGCCGGGCGGTAATCGACGTATGGCAGTGAGGCGTATCCGAAGATGATCTCTCCCTTGCGGTTGCGCCCCAAAAGTTTGGGGGCGAACTCCGTCGAGTCGATACCGCTGTCGCGGGCGTCGAACGTCACCACGATGTCGTTGCCTTGCTTTCTCATTCCTGTTGCCTTGGCGCCGCCGCCGAAATTGACCGCGGTGTATGAACCGAGTCTTAGCGACCCGATATCGAGGTCTCGTGCCGGTTTGAATCCCTTCTCGCCCTTGATGAGAAGCTCGATCGTTTTGGTATGCTGATCTATCGGCTCGCGGTTCAACACCTCGATGAGCAGCCCCTTGTTCATGGGCAGGCATATATTCTTCGAACTGTGACGGTCGTTGGGCAGGTCGTTCCATTTGATGGTGTCGATGACCGCGAAGTTTATCTGCTCGACACGCCCCTTGCCATCCTGAAATATCTTCGGGCGCTCGTACTTGAACCATTGCTCGATATAACCGTCCTTGTGTACTGAAACTCCGGGCACATACGCTTCGCCCTGCTCGGTGACCCAATGCACTCCGTCTATCGAACGCTGATAGTAGGCTATGCGTCCGAGCCAGTCGTTCACGATGAGGTGGTATTGCAGCGAGTCACGCCACACGACGGGGTCTTCAAACTCTCCGTCGACGGGCGGATATATTCTCTTTTCGGTGATCTGACGGTAGGGTTTCAGGCCGTCGCGGCTGATCCATACGCCTCCGCCTCGGCACACCATCAGACGCGAGCCGTCGTCGCGGCGTGCGAATGTGAGGTTGCTCAACCCCTCGATCACGGGGCGGTCGCGCTGGTCGAACTCGAACTGCGAGTATTGCCACGGGCCGTTGAAGGAGTCGGCTATGTAGTATCCGCCGATGACATATATGACGATACGGCCGTCGTCGAGACGGTATGCTTCTGGGTTGTGCCCCTTGCCTATGGTTTCGCGTATGGTGTAGGGACCGTGCAGACGCTTCGCGACGGCGTGATATACCGTCGAGTTGGGCCAGAACATGTGTCCCTGCGGAGAGTCCTCCGGCCAGCCGCATACGTACATGTGGTAGAGCCCGTCGTCGCCCTTAAGGATGTTTCCGCCCCAGAATGACGTGTCGGGCATCTCTATGCCGTTGTCGACAAAGCGTTGGGCCACCTCGGCCGTACCCCACGTGTGCTTGGCCTTGCGGCCGTCGGGCATGGGCAGGATGCGGTCCATGAAACGTCCTCCCTTCACGAGCCGTTCCCACTGCTGCGGACGCGGTCGGTCGACGGCCTGCGCCGAGGCGTTGTCTGTGGCAAGGATAGTTGAGATAAGGGTTGTTATGACGGCTGCCGTGGCAAGATGTGTCCGCAAGCGGCGCAGCACCGCGTTGTGTCGGGCGGCAGCCCCTTTCGGGTTTGTGTTTATGGCACGCGGGGTGCCTGCAACGGATGTCGAAAGTCTCTTTTCCATCGAGTCGGGTCGTATTTTGGGTGCGGTTTCGTCCTCATCCCACATTGCAGAACAAACAGACGGTCGAAATGGCTGTCTTTTGTGCTGCGTACAGGCACTTTGACGGGTGTCATGAGACAAAGTCGGGCCGTACGTTCGAATTTTTTGCAAAAATACTAATTTTTCGTTACATGGGACAATCATTACTAATAGTGAACGGTATCGGCGCGAATCCCCGTAATTGGCGATTGCGCGGCCGGGCTCAAAACGGGATCTTTGCAATGTGAAAACGAGAGATATTCGAAAGGAGACTCGTTGAGACATGTAAGAGAGTTTATTTTGTTTGTTTTATGAATAGTTTGTGAGCCGTCACCGCCGTGAGGCGTAGACGCGGGCCGCTGCCGCAGGGATGCGCCGGCGGCATTGTTCAAGTGAAGGCCCAAAGCCTGAAAACGGCCACAGCGCTCGGGAAGTGTGATAGCTCCCCATGCGCGGAAAAGTCCGTCGGGCGAGGACTTGAGCGGACAGCAGAAGCGAAATGCAGACGATTTTCGGCTGCCAGCCATAGAGTCAGAGAGTCGAGAGACGCTTTCTGCTGTACGATTGCAAAATGGAGAGTCGCAAGCTCTCCATTTTTATTGTGTCTTAGTCGCGGCGGAAAAGATCCGCAGAGTGGAATAGTGACAGGCTGTGGCGGTAGAAATAGTGGATTATTAGCGTTTTCGGGCCGTTTGGGTGCCGAGTGCCGGAGATGTGGGCGCAGATGGCTGTCAAGTGGATAATTTGTTGATATTTTTGTATGACGTTTCGTTCCTTTTATCGAAAAAATGGCGTACATTTGCATTCATGAATGCGAAGGGGAGACATACCGTTCTCGGGAACTGTTTTTCGTCGTGGGCCATTCATGCGGGCAACCGCCTGCGGCAGACGATAAATCTCGGGTGCGAAGTGTGTCGGCGGATGCAGCTATCGGCGGCGGTAAGGTCACATGGCGAATGTGTAACGTCGTGTTGTGCGGCCTTCGGTGCGGGTTGTTGCACGCAAAATGACCACCAGTGGAACATTTTAGGATAAATGTAGCCGTTGCATACTATGCAGCGGCTGCGTTTTTAACATTATTATACTGATAATATGAAGGTTGGAGTGATTATGGGGTCGACCAGCGACTGGGAAGTGATGTCGGCGGCGGCGGATATGCTCGACGAATTGGGTATCGAGTACGAAAAACGTGTGGTCAGTGCGCATCGCACGCCGCAGCTCATGTATGACTACGCCACCACGGCGCGTGAGCGCGGCATCGGCGTCATCATAGCGGGCGCGGGAGGTGCCGCACACCTGCCCGGCATGACAGCTGCCATGACCTCGCTGCCCGTAATCGGCGTGCCGGTCAAGTCGCGCGCACTGAACGGACTGGACTCTCTGCTCTCGATCGTGCAGATGCCGGCAGGCGTACCCGTGGCTACGGTGGCCATAAACGGCGCCAAGAATGCCGCCCTTATCGCCGCCTCTATTCTGGCATTGCAGGACAGCGCTCTGGCCGAGCGGCTCGACTCGTTCCGCCGCCGTCAGACCGAGCAGGTTATGAAAGCCGAGTTGTAATGCGTACGATAGGAATCATAGGCGGAGGCCAGCTCGGGCTGATGATTGCCGAGCAGGCGCGTATGCTCGGGGCGCGGACCGTGTGCCTCGACCCTTCGCACGACGCTCCGGCATTTGCCGTGTGTGACGACCACATAACGGCCAAGTTCGACGACTGTGAGGCTCTGGAGGAGTTGTGCCGCCGCAGCGACGTGGTGACGTACGAGTTCGAGAATGTCCCGGGATACCTTCTCGTGGACCTCGAGAGAAAATATAACATCAAGCAGGGCTTTCGTCCGCTGTTCGATTCGCAGGACCGTCTGCGCGAGAAGGACAATGCCCGCAGCCACGGACTCTCTTGCCCGCACTATCGCGACATCACGTCGGCGGATGATCTGCATAAGGCTGTTGAAGAGTTCGGCTATCCGTGCGTGCTCAAGACCCGTACGCTGGGATATGACGGATATGGACAGTGCCTGCTGCGTTCGGCCGAGGATCTGCCGTCGGCGGAGAAGATGCTCTCGGTGCCGTGTATTCTCGAGGAGTTCGTACGGTTCGACTACGAGGCAAGCATCATAATGGTGGGCGAGGGCGATAACATAGTGTCATTCCCCATAGGACGGAACATCCACAGCAAGGGTATTCTCGACTTGAGCATCGTGCCGACTCCGGAGATGGGGGACGATGTACGACGCCGCATGGAGGAGCAGAGCGTGCGTTTCATGCGCGATTGCGGGTACCGCGGCATTCTGGCCATCGAATACTTCGTGCGCGGAGACGAGATCCTCTTCAACGAGATGGCTCCACGTCCCCACAACAGCGGACACTATACGATCGAGGGCTGCACGACAAACCAGTTCCGCGAGTTGTGCCGCTATCTTCTGGACATGCCGTTGGAGCGTCCCGAACTGAAGGCCCCGACGGTGATGAAAAACATCCTCGGACGGGATCTGGAGGAGGCTGAGAAGATCGCCGCGGAGGGACACCCGAACGTCTATGTCCACATCTACGGCAAGAGCGAATCGCGTCCGCGCCGCAAGATGGGGCATATAACCTACGTCGGCATGACACTCGAAGAGTTCGAGCGCGACTGGAGCGGCCGCTTCGCCCGTGATTAGACGAGATTGGAAACATATATGTCAAAGATATATAACAACAGATAGAACAACAGACCATTCGAATATGAAGAACTATCGTATTTTCGTCGAAAAGTATCCTCGGTTTCAGGTTGAGGCCGAGACTCTCCGCAAGGAGCTGAACAACAATCTGGGACTGCACATCGGGGCGTTGCGTCTGCTTAACGTCTACGATCTGTTCGGTTTCTCGGAGGAGCTGCTCGAACGGAGCCGTTATGCCGTCTTCGGCGAGATCGTCACCGACTGCGTGAGTGACGAATGCGATCTTGAGGGCAAACGTTATCTGGCCGTGGAGTATCTTCCCGGACAGTTCGACCAGCGTGCCAGCTCGGCCGTTGCGTGCGTGCGCCTCATAGAGCCTACGGCCGACATACGCATCAAGAGCTCTAAGCTGCTGATATTCGACGACACCGTCTCGGACGAGGATATGGCCCGTATCGAGCACTACTATATCAACGCCGTGGAGTCGCGCCGCAAGGATCTGAGCGTGCTGACCGACATGGAGCATGCCGAAGTGAAGCCTGTACCGGTGCTTACGGGACTTACGGCACTCAAGGACGAGGAGCTCGATGATTATTGCAAGCGATATGGTCTGGCAATGAATGCCGACGATCTGCGTGAGGTTGTCAAATACTACAAGGCCGAGGGGCGCGACCCGTCGGAGACCGAGCTGCGTATTCTGGATACATATTGGAGCGATCACTGCCGCCATACGACCTTTACGACGGAGATAACCAATATCACGATCGACGAGTCGTTCCTGAGCGAGGAACTCGGTGAGTCGGTCGAGACATTGCACCGTATCCGCAAGGAGCTGGGCCGCGAAGAAAAGAGCCTGTGCCTGATGGAGCTGGCCACAATCGGCGCGCGTTACCTGAAGAAGACGGGCGTGCTGGACAATATGGAGCAGAGCGAGGAGAACAACGCCTGCAGCATATTTGTCGATGTGGATGTGGACGGACACATGGAGAAGTGGCTGTTGCAGTTCAAGAACGAGACCCATAACCATCCCACCGAGATCGAGCCCTTCGGCGGCGCGTCGACATGTCTTGGCGGAGCCATACGCGACCCGCTGTCAGGACGCAGTTATGTCTATCAGGCCATGCGTGTGACCGGTGCGGGCGATATATACAAGAGTGTGGCGGAGACGCTCAAGGGCAAGCTGCCGCAACGTATCATCAGCACCAAGGCTGCAGCCGGATATTCGAGCTACGGCAACCAGATAGGTCTTGCCACGACGCACGTGCGCGAAATATACCATCCCGACTATGTGGCCAAGCGTCTGGAGGTGGGTGCCGTGGTCGGTGCCGTCAAGGCTGAGAACGTACGGCGCGAGTCTCCCGCTGCGGGTGATGTCATACTGCTGTTGGGCGGACGTACGGGCCGTGACGGTATAGGAGGTGCGACGGGATCGTCGAAGGAGCACAATGTCAAGTCGATCGAGGAGTGCAGTTCGGAGGTGCAGAAGGGAAATGCCCCCGAGGAGCGCAAACTGGAGCGTCTGTTCCGCCGTCCGGAGGTTACGCGCCTGATCAAGAAGTCGAACGACTTCGGTGCCGGCGGCGTCAGTGTCGCAATTGGCGAGTTGGCCCCCGGTCTGGACATATACCTCGACCGCGTGCCGGTGAAGTACAGCGGACTGAACGCCACGGAGCTGGCCATAAGCGAGTCGCAGGAGCGTATGGCGGTGGTCGTCGAGCGCGGCGACATGGAGCGTTTCATGGAGTACTGCCATTCGGAGAATGTCGAGGTTACGCATGTGGCCGACGTTACGGATACCAACCGCATGAAGATGTTCTACGGGGGTGAGAAAATCGTAGATCTCTCGCGCGAGTTTATCGACAGCGCCGGCGCCAAGCACTATACGACGGTGCGCGTGGCGGCCGTAGAGGATCGCGACCCGTTCCGCCGCGAGGTGGCGGGTGCGACGCTGCGCGAGCGCGTGGAGAACGACTTGCAGGATGACAACGTTGTATCGCAGCGCGGACTTATCGAGATGTTCGACTCGACGATCGGCGCTTCGACAGTGCTTATGCCCTTCGGCGGTGTGACGCAGAACACCGAGACGCAGGTGTCGGTGCAGAAGCTGCCCGTGGGTAACGCCGTGACCAATACGGCCAGCATCATGGCATTCGGATATAATCCCTATATAACCTCATGGAGCCCTTATCACGGTGCGGCGTATGCCGTTGTGGAGGCTGCGAGCAAGGTTGTAGCGGCAGGTGCGCGCTATGACAGGATGCGATATTCGTATCAGGAGTATTTCGAGCGTATGCACACCGAGACGTCATGGGGCAAGCCTCTGGCGGCGCTGCTCGGTGCCCTGAGGATGCAGATCGAGTTGGGGCTGCCGTCGATCGGAGGCAAGGATTCGATGAGCGGAACATTCCAGAACATCAACGTACCGCCGATGCTTATGGCTTTTGGTATTACGACTGTCGATGCCCGCACGGTTATCAGCCCCGAGTTCAAGGCTTCGGGACACAATATATATATCATACGTCACACACCGCGTGCAAACCACATGCCCGACAGCGAGGCGCTGAAGCGTAACTTCGATTTCGTCAGCACGGCCATCGAGCGTGGTGACATCGTTGCGGCGTATGCCGTAGGTTTCGGCGGCGTCGTTGAGGCCGTCTCGAAGATGTCGTTCGGAAACCGTTTCGGCGCAGATGTGCGGATGGAGGAGCACAAGCTCTTCGACTATGCCTACGGTTCGATCGTTGTGGAGGCTGTCGGCGAACTCGATTACCCCGCGGCTGAGAAGATCGGTACGACGGCGGCTGCAGCCGAGGTCGTGTTCAACGGCGAACGGTTTGCGGTGGACGAGCTGCAGAAGGTCAACTCGCGCAAGTTCTGCTCGGTATATCCCGACCGCGGTATCGAGGGCGGCACGACGCGTGCAAGCATGCCCGAGCGCCGCGAGGTGAAATATGAGGGCAAACCCGTGGATGAGGTCAAGGTATATATACCCGTATTCTCGGGGACGAACTGCGACTACGACACGGCCAAGGCCTTTGAACGGGCCGGTGCGCACGTGGCGACGAGTGTATTCTGCGACCTTACGGCCGACGACATATTCGCTTCGATCGAGACGATGAAGCGTATGATCGACGGGTGCCATATATTCGTTCTGAGCGGCGGTTTCTCGGCGGGCGACGAACCCGACGGCAGCGGTAAGTTCATTGCCAACGTGCTGAACAACCGTAAGATTACGGATGCGATACATGCACTGCTGGATCGCGGCGGACTTATCCTCGGTATATGCAACGGATTTCAGGCTCTGGTCAAGTCGGGCCTGCTGCCTTACGGACGTCTGGGATGTGTTGGCAAGGAGTCTCCCACGCTGTTCCGCAACGACATTAATCGTCACGTGTCACAGATCGTCACGACGCGTGTGGCTACGGTCAACTCTCCGTGGCTCTCGTCGTTCGAGGTGGGCGAGTTGCACTCGATAGCCGTCAGCCACGGCGAAGGCAAGTTCGTCGTGAGCGACGAGATGGCCGA
>OOCH01002116.1_pt1 | contig 13307 bp, 11 predicted proteins | sample 1671641 | NCBI WGS metagenome assembly OOCH01 (sample SAMN06348177, study PRJEB24527) | human gut metagenome | biome: human gut; feature: ankylosing spondylitis patient; material: feces | host: Homo sapiens | place: China | collected 2015-10
TCAAAAGTCCTCGGCAACAAAAGTGCGCCATTGACAGCGAAGAAAAGTGGCACACAGATTACGCACAGTGTGGTTACTGCAGTGCCCGCAAGTCCGCCAGAATAGTATCTGGTATAAAAAGCGAAATGTAACAAAACCACAAAAAACATCGCGATGCTCTTCGCAACATCATACCCAACTATACGTTTTCCCATATAGAATCATTTCTTAGTACCGATCAATCCACTATGCAAAAACGAATTTAGACTACACACATGACTCTCTGAATAAAGAATCCCCTTACTGGGCTTCATCTCCAAAAAGACAATCAGTGTTTAAACCGCCATTTAAGCAGAGTCCCACCTTTCTCCGACCATAGCAGAGGCTATAGTGTCTTACATGCTCGAAAAGAATCTAAGCCCCTCCGTCGCTGTGCTGCTTCCTTGCTATAACGAGGAAGTGACCATCGGCAAGGTCGTTCGTGATTTCAAAGCGTCTTTGCCACAGGCAAACATCTATGTTTACGACAATAATTCCACTGATCGCACCGCCGAGATCGCTGCGTCAGAAGGCGCTATCGTACATAAGGAGCCACGTCAGGGCAAGGGCAATGTCATCCGAGCCATGTTCGAAGATATCGACGCTGACGTGTACATCATGTCTGATGGCGACGATACGTACCCGGCTGACGCGGCACCAGCCATGGTCGACAAGATTCTTGAAGGCTATGACATGGTGATTGGAGACCGCTTGAGCTCCACGTACTTCCAGGAGAACAAGCGCCCATTCCACAACTTCGGCAATAGGCTCGTACGTGGATCCATCAATGGACTGTTCGGAGCTCACGTAACCGATATCATGACTGGCTACCGAGCGTTCTCCTTCACTTTTGTAAAGACCTACCCAGTGCTGTCCCGTGGTTTTGAGGTCGAAACCGAAATGACTATTCATTCGCTGAACAACAATCTCCGTCTTTATGAGATGCCGATTCAGTACCGTGATCGCCCTGAAGGTTCCGTCAGCAAACTTGATACCGTCGGAGACGGCATCAAGGTAATGAGCACCATCTTCCGTATGATCCGTGAGTACAAACCACTACCTTTCTTTGGTGGGCTTGGTCTGGTCATTGGCGTTATTGGTCTGATTCTTTGCGGCAGCGTAGGCATCGACTTCATGCACACCGGCATGGTCGCACGCTTCCCCACACTCATCGGTGCGGTAATGCTTGTTATAGCAGGTCTTCTTTTGATTGTTACAGGAATCATCCTTGATGTCATGGCAAAGAATGATCGCAAGGCATTCATCGTTGATGCCAACCGTTTTGCGTTGATGAAGCGCCAAGGAAAGTGACCTCTCAACATCATTAAAAGGGCTTGGTTCCAACAGACATTCGGAATCAAGCCCTCATTTATTCATCAGGTATCGCTACTTCACCCACTTTTGGGCATTTGTTCCGTTAGAAGTATACAACTGCACGTTAGTGCCGTTTGCGCTGGAACCACCATTCACATCCAAAACCGCATTTTCTGCGAGCGCTGACTGGAGCGTATACGAGCCATCGGAATTCTTGACTGCTATCCACTTTTGAGCGTATGTTCCATTGGAATCGTACTGTTGCACGTTGGTTCCGTTGGCAGATACGCCGCCGTTCACATCCAACACTTTGCCGGAGTTCACACTGGTCAAGGTCACATACCCGTTGGAATCATGCGTCACTTTCCACTTCTGAGCATTGGTACCATTACCTGCCCAAATCTGCACGTTTCCATAATTTGAACGGGAAGCACCGCTTACATCCATCTTCATAGACGTATTAAGCTTCGATCCGAACGTGTACGTACCATCCGGCAGATCCTGCCTATGCTTGGTTGCGGTTTCGTTCAAACGTTCGCGCAACGTTAACGGCGCCTTTGCAACCAGCCATTGCTGAGCAACAGTGCCATTCGGCGAATAAAGCTGCAGCTGAGCCTGCTGCACAGCATTACCACCTGGAATATCGACAGCTTTGTTGGCGTTCACCGACACCAACGCAATCTTGCCACTGCCGTAATTCCGCACCGTCCACTGCTGAGCAACAGTATTGTTACTCGTATATTGCTGCAACGCCGCTCCATTAGCAGTGGATCCGCCAGCCACATCCAGCATCTTGCCCGAATTAATATTGACAATCTTATAAGTTCCATTGCCAATTGATTCAAATCGATATTTCTGGGCGTTCGTATTATTACTTGAATAAAGCTGAACTCGTGCCTCGTTCGCCGTCGATGCACTCGTCACATCCGTGACAAGTTTTTTATTCGCAACCGAAGTGATAATCATCGATACTCCAGTAGCTATGTTGACATCGCTTGACGAAACAACAAACAGCTGTGAAGCAGTGCCATTCGGCGTATACAGCCGAATCGCAGCACCATTCGCAGTATTTCCACCGCTCAAATCCAGAACCCAATTACCGAGAGCGGACTGCAAATAATATCCCGCTCCAGAATCACGAATAAACCATCGTTGAGCTTGAGAATTATTTCGAGAATACTGTTGCACTATAGCGTTATTCTCAGCAACACCATTACGCACGTCCAAAGCCTTGCCGGAATTCACATTGACGATCTCGTAGCTCCCATCAGACTGCCTAGTAAAAGTGAACTGTTGAGCCTTGGAACTGTTACCGGAATACAACTGAATGGCGGTGGAATCTGCAGCACTTCCACCAGGAATATCAACACTAGACGCAACTTTGGAACGAACATTGATGTAATAATTGCCATTCGGAATGGTAACTGCAGTCATTTTGCGTACATCAATGGCCGCTTGTAAAGCATTGCTGCTCCCGCCATTCACAAACTCCTTGTTCCCGAACGCATTCATGTCCACATTGCCGCTGATGCCGTCCACCTTGCCGGTGCTGGTGTATTGCCATCCGCGACTGTTGGTCGGGAATGAGTCGAATCCCATGCGAGCGCCGTACTGCGCCACCCACGTGGTTTTGGCGTAAATGTCGGCATGTTTCAGCGGTCCTTGCAGGTAGCTGGTGTACGAGTAAACGCCAAGATTCTTGTATCCGGCGGACTGTAGTGCGCTGTACCAATTGTTGACGATATTGTTGTACACGTTCGGGTCGGTGGGCGGCTGATGCCCCTCCCAGGTCCACTTTTCCAGGTCGTAGTACACGGGGTACGCCAAGTCGCTCGGATTCACACCGAATTGCTTGAGTTTGGCGACCACGTCGGCACCTTCTTCTTTGGCGAGCGCCGGAGTGTCCGCGTAGGAATACCAGTAGATGCCGAACGGGATGCCAAGTCTCTTGCATTCGGAAATGTTACGTTGCGCTTTCTTGTCGGCATTGTTGCCTTCGCCGTAGCCGAGGCGGATGATCGCGCCTTCCACGCCGTCGGCTTTCGCTTTGGCCCAATCGATGTCGCCTTGCCATCCGGAAACGTCGATCACGCCTTTGGCTTGCTGCACGAACAGGTTGTTCTGGTAGTCGAAAAAAGCTTTCGAATTGTTGTAGGTGCCCCAGTGCGCGCCGTATTCATTGCTTTCGAATTTGGAGAGCTGTACGTTCGCGTCGGCTACAGCATTTTTGACATCTTCCGCACTTACCGGAATGAAGGATTCGCCGTTGGTTTTGGCGAGCGGATCCGGCTGCTGATCCTTCGTGCCGACCAATGTTGGATCGGTCACGATTTCGCCAGTTTCGATGTTCTTGACCTCACCTTCGGGGGTGACAGCCAGGTCTTCCGAAACCACGGTGGCATCGTCGGAAATCTCGTCACTGACGTTATCCGGAAGTTTCGCATTCGGATTGTCGGGCATGCTGTCTTGCGATTGCTGGTCGCCCGTCTGATCATCCGACTGATCGTCAGACTGCATAACAACACCATTATCTGCAGTAACGGAACCGCTTTGCGCAACAGCATCCTCAATCGCAATATCCTGCAATGCGTAAGCCGGCGCAACCGCAACGGAAGCAGTCAACGCAACCGCAGACAGCGCAGTCGCAATCTTCACAACATGATGTGGCGAAACCATTCGTCAGCCTCTCTTGAATACAGTCATCAACCCCAAATATTCGGCGCAAACGCCCTAACCGCCAACTCTAACCGCACCCCGCAACCCCGTCCATCCCCAACTCCAAAATCATTCCAATCCCCACATCTCACGCATTACACACTGATAAGAATCGGCTAGCTCGTTAGGGGCACCGATATGGCATCATCCATTTCCTTATCTCCTTTCCAGCATTCTCGCTGACCTTCCCATCACGCTTCGTAGAGGGACCATTTCCAGGAGGGGAGTACGTGGATCGTGCCAGTGGAATCGGGAAGTTCGATGGTTTCTCCCTCGTTAAGCGTGAGAATCAGGCCGGAGTCAACGTTGGTACGTTGCATAACCGCTTGCAGAGAGCCGATTTCTCGTGCCCTGGTTTTCTCATTTCCCATATTGGCACACACTTGAATAAGCCCATACGGTTCCGTAGCAAGAGCATCGCTGATAAGAAAGTCAACTTTCTCCTGTTTGGACGTCGGCATAGTGTACGAAGTGATTGTTTCCGTACGCCTACCGGAAGTTCGTCTCTGCAATTCGCAGAAAATCGCAGTTTCCAGTCGTTTTCCAATATCTTGCTGGTTGGCGCGTGACACCGCGTAAACCATACCCTGATCGACGGCATACATTTTCGGCACCGCAGTACTACCCGGCTTGAGCATGGTGGAATGCTCCTCAAGCTGATACACCAGAAATGCCTGCTTGAACAGCTCGAGTAACGTATTCGCCTTATCCCAATAGATTTTCCAGCCGACCGCTCGCAACGTTTCCACAAGACCATTGGTAGACAGCTCGCAGGCCGTATTGCGCAGCAAAAACAGCGCTATCTGCGTGGCGAGAGTAATGTTTTCACGACCAAGACGCTCGGCAACGTCACGCGCAACCACGTCCCGCACGTAACCTTGGAGCGTTTCAATACGATCAGCTTCAACCATACGTTGCACTGCAGGGAAGCCGCCAATAGTTAGGTAATCGTTGTAGGCAGCTTCAAACCGGGTGACCTCTCGCGGCGAAAACACGGCATCGGCAAGAGTGCTGCCCGCTGTAGGCGTTTCGATTCCCCGAAAGTCGCAGAATTCACGGAAAGACAGTGGCGTCATGGCATGCGGATGCGATCTTCCTCGGAAATTCGTTGCGATTTCTTCGCTGGGCAGTTTCGAAGACGATCCAGTAATGACTAGCGTCACAGCTTCATGTTCGGCTATGCGCTGGCAGAATCCCTGCCAATTGGCGCATTCTTGCACTTCATCAAGGAAGAGGTAGCAGCCATGGTCACGAGAGTCGGGATATTGCCGCCAGTATTCCGTAACAATATCGTTGAGCACGGTGTCTTGCATTGGTTGCAGACGATCGTCAGCGAAGTTGAAATAGAAAATATCATTACGCGAGACGCCGTTTTGTAACAAATCATGAATTTTCTGGAAAAGATAGAACGTTTTGCCGCAACGTCGGATGCCAGTGATGATGTGCACAGCATTGAACACTGCCGGCTGCGGCAGCTCGCGTATGATTTCGATGCGGCGTGACGGCGTAGGAATGTCAAACTGCATGGACTCACGAACCAGCATGGCATACGATTCACATGGATTATCCGGCACCATAAGTTCTTCCTTTCGCCGTCCGTTGCGAAACACCCAACAATCCCAGCATAACACTTCTCAAAAATTTTAAGAAGTTTCCACCAACACTTCTCAAAATTTTTAAGAAGTTATCACAGACGAATAAAACTCCAGAGAGTACCTGAATGCATTAACGACTACAACACGAGTATGGGAAATCGGGGAAGGACGGGTATCGTACGCTGTATATTGGCATTTCAGGTGGACTCTCGGAACGTGATTCAATTGCCCTGAATCGGGAGCTGTCACCGGGGAGTACAGAATAGTAGGCAGATTCTGGAGGGGTTATGGCACGGCACGGCAAGAAGCCAAGCGAGGAAGGTACCTCGTCACACACACCGAGAACACTTGCCGGAAGCGCAACGACCAACACTTCTGCCGACAGCACTGACGCCGCTGCCAGCGGTATCGCAGTCAACAGCTCGACCGTCAGCAGCGCATTTGCCAGCGATGCCGATGGCAATACCGGGAATACGCTTGTCGGCAACGCTTCCGACGAAGTCGAAGCAACCGAAGTCGAAACCAACGCAACCAGTACCAACGCAACCGGAGAGCGCACAATCAGCAGCAGCAACACGGCTGAAACCAGCAACCGGCAATCACACGAATCCAGCGAATCCCGCCAGCCGCAAGACCTATTCGACGCGGCCATAGCGCAAGGCATCAGCGACGGCGACGCTTGGACGGACCAGCGCGTAAAGCACATCTACCGCCAGATCATCATCGCCGTAGTCGTCGTAGTCGTTGTTCTGGGCGCGGTCTTCGGATTCACAGGCGTGCGCGCATCGCAGCAAATGCGCGACCTGGCCGCACTCAACGACTGCAAGGAAGCCGTCACGGCCATGAACACCTCCTATTCCAAGGCGTTCCAGCTGAAGGCGAAGATCTCCGAAGCGTTCACCAGCTTCGACGGGTCCTACGATCTCGACAAGCTTGCCGAACTGCACCAGACGGAAGTTACCGCGCCGAAAACGCTGAGCTGCGCCGCCGACACTTCCGCTACCATCAGCAAAGCCAACGCCGCAAAAGCCGAGTACGACAAGCAGGCCAAGCAGTTCAAGCAGGCTTTGCAGAAGAGCGACGAATCCGCGGCCACCGATGGCGGTGACGGAACCGACAATAGCGCTGACGGAACGGCCGGCGACGACGGAACGGACGAAGCCACAGACACGGAGGGCGATGCTGGAGTTGCCGGCGACGCGGGCGCCACGGACGGCACCGTCGACCAATCCGGCGCAGCCGACGCGACCGACGCAACGCTGGACGATCAATTCCTCCAGTAAATCAACCGATCGCAACGCTGCCAACCAACCAGCCGATCAAGCCGGCCAATCAAGCCAACCAGGCCTGTCAACCAAGCCGGTCATTAGCCTCACCGTCTTTACGTTTCTCCCAACTCTTCCATACCCCTTTTCCGCATACCCAACGTTTCTTTTGATTTTAGAATCAAAAGAAAAGCAAAAGAGAGTCACATGGCAGGCAAAAGAAGAAACGTTGAAATTCCTCCATTTTCAAGACTTCACGGCTATAAAATGCAGTAACAAGTCAAAAGAAAAGTGCAAGACTAGGGAAAGACCAAACGAACGGAAAGGAGGCTCTCATGAGCTGGACAGCGGCAAATGGGCGAGAGATCACCGATGAGATGATCGATCGTTGGCGCAACTCCTACGAACAAGGCGAATTTCCTGAAGACGAACGAACAGTGGGTGGCGTGATTATGAGACGTCCACCGCTCTCGACCGATAAAAGTCCGGCCCATGGGACGCCATCATGGAGAGATGACAGAAATGGGCAGAGCCTGACGGATGACCATATTTGTGCGCATCGCAGCAAGATTGACTAGGCTTTAATGTGCTTGCTCCGTTAAACAAACGCTGCAAGCGTTGCATTGCGGACGCAGAAGGGGAGCCATCTTGAAGAAGAAACGACTGGCACGCGTGATTATTGCCGCGGTAGTGACCGCGGCAATTCTGGTGGCGATCATTGTTGGTTGTGGACCGAAATGGGGCGACGGTTCAGCAAACGTCAACGGCAGTAATTCCAATAGCAGCAACAGCGCATCAGATAATGTCTCCAGCAACGACAACGCCGCGCAATCCAACAACAATTATGCGACCCGCATCACCGCGAAACTCCCCTCCTACTATTTGGAGAACATGGTTTTCCAACGTGGGAAAACGCTGATAGTCAAAGGAACGGCCACCACTTCACAACGCGGAAAAGTTGTTGACCCAACGTAACTGATTACAACGATTTCCCAAGGAAAGAAATCAGCATCAGCACAAGCTAAAATTTCCAAAAATGGCGATTTCACCTGCACCTTACCTAAACAAAAAGCAAGTCTTAAACCATATTCATTAACGATTTTACACAACGAAACCACTTTGTTGACTCTGAAAAACGTGTATGTTGGCGACGTATTTATTGCTGCCGGACAGTCGAATATGGAATTGAATTATTCGCAATATTATGAGGGTTCAGGCAACTCCTACAATTTCGGCGGAGGTCTGATAACGACCGACGATCTGCCGAAACAGCTTTCCGACAACAACGTACACTTCGTTGCGAGCGCCAATTCCTCGAAAGGTACGGATTTTCCGTTACGCGACGTGAATGAGCAGGCTGGCACCTGGCTTGAGGCGACCGTCGATAATTCGCAGCATTTCAGTTATCTGGCGCAGCAGTTTGCCATGCAGCTTCGTGCCGCGCATCCGAACGTGCCGATCGGCATTATTCAAACCGCATGGGGTGGCACGCCGATTCGACGTCACGTGCAAGGCGGTGATATTTATGCGAACCATATTGCGCCTTTGGAAGGGTTTCATGTGGCGGGCGTGCTGTGGTATCAGGGATGCAATGATTCCACGAACGAGGCGACCGCGCTGGCGTACGAGTCGCAGATGACGCTGCTGATCAACCAATATCGTGAAGTGTTCGATCAGGATGATCTGCCGTTCCTGTATGTGCAATTGGCACGCTGGCCTGGCTACCAGTACACGCAAAACGTGCGATTCGCGCAGTTGAACACGTTGAGCAATGCCGGATTACGCAATGCTTCCAACGTTGCAATGACGGTGTCGCTTGATACGGACAAGGGCACTTCAACGTTGATACATCCGCTTGGCAAAGATATTCTCGGCGCGCGCATGGCAGCGCAATATCTGGCGATGTCGGAAGGCAAGACCATTCCCAACGGGCCGCTTATCGCACATGCGAAGCATGCTTCCGATGGCACGATCGTATTGTCGTTCCAGAACGGCACCGCAACCGGTTTGCAGGCGGAAAAGCCCAATTATTCGAAGACTGCGAGCGCGACCGTACCCGATTATGATGCGAATCCGGACGCGACTCCTTTGAATGGTATTTCCAACGTTGCAACGCCGACTTCCACGCCATTGCAAGGTTTTGAAATTGCCGACGATTCCGGAAAGTGGGTTTCGGCAACGGCAACGATTAAGGGTGATCAGATTGTGCTGAGTGCCGCCGATGGAAGCTCGAATTGCAACGCGGTAACTCAAGTGCGTTACTGGTGGAGTGGAAATCCGGTTATTTCCAGTCTGCTGTATAACGATCTCGGATTGCCTGCAAGTCCGTTTATTGCTGTTGTTGAGTAATACGGCAGATTGATAATCGGGCATTATCCGGCTGCGACGACTAATCGATAAAGCGGACTGTAATTAGGTTAGAATCAGGCCTGTTTCATCGAACTTAAGTCGAAAGCAATGTCGACGGTCAAAATCGACGATCAATCGACGTAGTGCGGGGCGCTGGACGCTATGCGGGGCGTTATGGAGCCGCTATTGCCGTTGCCGTCGGTACTACCGTCTGCATCGAAATCTTGCGATTTACGAAGCGAGCCGGCAGCCAGCGAACGTATGGATCGAATGGAACGGCCAATCTGCGCCTGTTTTTCCTGAGCATCCGACTGTATTGCGGGAATCGTGCCCGTCACAGGGCGAATGCGGCCGGTCGCAGTGGGAATGAAGCTTGGCGGCAACACCTGCGTGGTAACGGCACCCGGCGATGACACATGGTAGTGGGCCATCGAAGCCAGGGAATCGCGGGTATCGAGTTCACGCTGCATATCTAGCTCATCGTCGAACTCAGCCATCGCTGCCCTCCCTCTCTTCAAGCAATCTCTGCCGGTAATCTCTCCACTGGCAACGGTCATCGTTCCGAGCGTAACGCAAGGTAGCATACCGTTACGAACGAAATCAGCGATATGCGCAACTCCCCCACTGTTTCGCAACTTTTTCGTTGCACGTGCCGCAGCGAGCCACGCCAGCGAGCTATTGAAAACCCGCCGTTTTGGCATAAAAAAAGGCTCCCGAAATGATCCGGAAGCCCTACTGGCGGAGAATACGAGATTCGAACTCGTGAGGCTGTTACACCAACACGCTTTCCAAGCGTGCGCCATAGACCACTAGGCGAATTCTCCAATTATGCAACGTCTCACAGTGTCTATCCGCGAAACGCAACTTGATTAGAATACAACAGTTTCTTTCAAACCCCAAATCGGCGTGTCGCAGCGTCCCAGATCGCCCACTCACTGGAGGAATCCGTACACGTGAGGACTTCCCCGCGCACCGAATTCTCCACCCTCTGGGACAATTCACCCGCCAACGCACCTCTCAGCGTCCCAGATCGCCCACTCACTGGAGGAATCAGCCCGCTGCCAAGACTCTCACAGTCCGAATTCCTCCAGTGGCTGGAACAATCAGTACGCCCATAGGCCTTCTACAGTCCGAAAACCTCCACCCACTGGAGGAAAACACCCGCGCACCGGCCTCCAAACGTCCTGAAACCTCCATCCACTGGAGGAATTGGTACGTTGGTATGCTTCCCAGCATCCGGATTCTCCCACCCACTGGAGGAATCTGCCCGCACATACACCCCCGAATTGTCCAGATTCTTCCAGCGAGTGGAGGGATCCGGACACGAGCTCACGTACCGTGAGCACAGCAGCTATCGTTTGGACGCGAAGGCACGCAGGTTGGCGAGCATGGCAGTGAACATCGGGCGGGCCGGACCGAACTTATCAAGCAGCGATCCCGAAACCGGAGCACTAGCCGCTCCCAGCAACGCGCCAGGCAGCAACACCACGCCTGCAGCAAGCACAGACGCGCCGAATCCCAGTTGCGAAGCGTTCGGAATCATATAGCCGTAACCGATCGTCACAAACTGCAGCAGCACATACGCAAGCAAATGCCAACGGAATTTCACGCTCCGCAACACGGTCAGACGAACCAGCGGCGAGAACGCACGATGCGACGCCCATGCGAACACTAGCAAAGCGGCCATGGCAATCAGCAGCAGAACCACTGCAATCACACATTGCGTAGTCGCGGAAGTATCCCCATTACTCACTGCGGTAACGGCGGATCCGCCACGGTCGAGCGCAAACACGAAACAGACGAATCCGACTGCTAGACAAAGCACATGCAGCGGATTGATATGCGCCTCTTCGGTAGGAGTGACCTGATGAATCGTTTTAAGGCCGCACACCAGCGAAACAAACAGGAACGGCAGCAGAATCACGAAAATCCAACGCCACGGCATGAACGTGCCGACAAGACCGCCCACAGTCGGTCCGAGTGCCGGCGCCACGGCCACCACCATGCCTCCAACGCCCATCAGCATGCCGATTTTGCTTTTCGGAGACTGTTCAAGAATGATATTGAACATCAACGGAAGCGCGATTCCCGTGCCCGCTCCCTGTAGTATTCGCGCGGTCATCAGCATAGGAAAGTTCAACGTGCAAGCTGCCATCAGGCAGCCGGTGATGCAGAGCACGATTGCGGTAAGGAAGATGGTACGCAACTTCAGTTTGCGCTTGAAATAGCTTGAGAGCGGCGTGACAAGCGCTACCGTAAGCAGATAGCCGGTCTCAGCCATTGAACAGTGGACGTGTCGACGTGGAATTCCGCCATTAATCCAGGGAAAAGCACGTTGGTGAGGGTTTCCGTAAGGATGCCAATGAAGGCCATGATTCCAGTTGACAGAATGGCAAGAATAAGATTGATGGAGATGTTCTCGTCATCTTGCGTTGCCGTGTTATTGTTTCGCGCAATGGACTGTGACATGGATTTGCGGCCGTTCCCGGCCTTCCCTTTCTTGGCCCGGCTTTGCTGAGCCACCATTCCGTTATGCCGGGCAGTTTGCTGGAATGGCGATTATTTGCCCAGAAATACAAAAAGATCCTTGGGAGCGGAGCTCTCTACCAAGGATCTTCATATTATTAAGTTGAATGTTGTGGATTGGGAGCCTCCCGCGCGCCGCGGGAAACACGAACCAAAAGACAAAAAAGGGGGTTCCCGGAGCGTCACGCTCGACGGGAACCCCGACGTTGAATGCGGCGGCGTGCTACTCTCCCACACCCTCTCGAGTGCAGTACCATCGCCGCGACCAGGCCTTAGCTTCCGGGTTCGGAAAGGGACCGGGCGTCTCACCTGGGCCATGACCACCGCAAAACCAATACAACGGCCAACCACAAGGATCGGCCGGCAGAACCGGAACCATGCCACACGACCGATTCCGATCGTGGCGGTCCGGGAACCGGACAACGGACGCGAACAACCAAACGCTTCACCGGTATCGTCATCGTGACCACAAGAAACAACGCTCCTTGCCATCCAACGAAAGAAACCACCACAGGACGAGACCCGACCCAACAAGCGGGTCGGAAAAAGTGTGCCGCGTTCGCCCGTTAGTACCGGTCGGCTCCACCCCTCGCGGGGCTTCCACCTCCGGCCTATCGAACACGTGTTCAACATGCGGGCTACAAACGCTCCGGGGAGCGTCAAGGAATCCTAATCTTGGAGCAGGCTTCCCGCTTAGATGCTTTCAGCGGTTATCCCTCCCGAACGTAGCCAACCGGCCATGCCGCTGGCGCGACAACCGGCATACCAGAGGTCCGTCCACCCAGGTCCTCTCGTACTATGGGCAGGCCTCCTCAGGATTCCAACGAGCGCAGAGGATAGAGACCAAACTGTCTCACGACGTTCTGAACCCAGCTCGCGTGCCGCTTTAATCGGCGAACAGCCGAACCCTTGGGACCTGCTCCAGCCCCAGGATGCGACGAGCCGACATCGAGGTGCCAAACCATCCCGTCGATATGGACTCTTGGGAATGATCAGCCTGTTATCCCCGGGGTACCTTTTATCCGTTGAGCGATGCCGCGCCCGTGCGCCGGCACCGGATCACTATCTCCGACTTTCGTCCCTGCCCGAACCGTCGTTCTCGCAGTCAAGCCCGCTTGTGCGATTACACTCGAAACCCGATTGCCAACCGGGCTGAGCGGACCTTTGAGCGCCTCCGTTACTCTTTGGGAGGCAACCGCCCCAGTTAAACTACCCGCCAGGCACTGTCCCTGAACAGGATGACTGTTCGAGGTGAGACGTCAAACGAGAACAGAGCGGTATTTCACCTTGCGGCTCCACACGGGCTGGCGCCCATGCTTCGAAGCCTCCCGCCTATGCTACACAATCCGCGCCTAACGCCAATACCAAGGTATAGTAAAGGTCCCGGGGTCTTTTCGTCCTTCTGCGCTTAACGAGCATCTTTACTCGTACTGCAATTTCGCCGAGCTCCTGGTCGAGACAGTGGGGAAGTCGTTACGCCATTCGTGCAGGTCGGAACTTACCCGACAAGGAATTTCGCTACCTT
>OOCH01002118.1_pt1 | contig 13306 bp, 18 predicted proteins | sample 1671641 | NCBI WGS metagenome assembly OOCH01 (sample SAMN06348177, study PRJEB24527) | human gut metagenome | biome: human gut; feature: ankylosing spondylitis patient; material: feces | host: Homo sapiens | place: China | collected 2015-10
GAGACGGTCATTCTGACCGCTGAGATGGAAGAACTCAAGGCCAACCCGAACCGTGCGGGCAAGGGCTGCGTCCTTGAAGCGCGTCTGGACAAGAACCGCGGCCCGATCGCAACGCTGCTTGTCCAGAACGGCACGCTGCGTCAGTCCGACCTTATCATTGCGGGCACGGCTGTGGGCCGCGTGCGTGTCATGACGAACGACAAGGGCGCGCAGGTCAAGGAAGCAGGCCCGTCCGTTCCGGTCGAGATCACCGGCCTTGCCGAGGTCCCGTCTCCCGGCGACGAATTCAGCGTCGTCTCCGACGAGCGCATGGCGCGCCAGCTCGTTGAGCAGCGCAAGCAGAAGATCAAGGACGACGCCAACAAGCTCAACCAGAAGGTCACGCTCGAAAGCCTCTTCTCCAAGCTGCAGGAGGGCGAAATGAAGGAGCTGAACCTCATCGTCAAGGCAGACGTGCAGGGTTCTGCCGAGGCGGTAAAGGCCTCGCTCGAAAAGCTGTCGAACGAAGAGGTGCGCGTGCGCGTCATCCACGCGGGCGTCGGCGCGATCAACGAGTCCGATATTCTGCTGGCCTCCACGTCCAACGCCATCGTCATCGGCTTCAACGTCCGCCCGAACGAGCTGGCACAGGCCGCCGCGAAGCGTGACAAGGTCGATATGCGGATGTACCGCGTCATTTATGATGCCATCAACGAGATCACCGACGCCATGAAGGGTATGCTTGCGCCCAAGTTCCGCGAGGCCATCATCGGCCACGCCGAGGTCCGTCAGACCTATAAGGTCTCCGCCATCGGCACCATCGCGGGCTGCTACGTCAAGGACGGCAAGATCACGCGCGACGCGTCTGTCCGCGTTCTGCGCGACAATATCGTCATCCATGAGGGCAAGCTCGGCTCCCTGCAGCGCTTCAAGGACGCGGTCAAGGAGGTCGCGGCCGGTTACGAATGCGGTATGTCGATCGAGAAGTTCAACGACATTAAGGAAGGCGACATTTTTGAATGCTTCGTTATGGAGCAGATCAAGGAGTAAAGCCGGTATGGTCAGCGCCGGAAAATCGGCGCTGGCCAACCTGATTGTTTACAAGGAGGTACTATGGCTTCCAACCGAATTGGCCGGATCAACGAGGAGATCCAGCGGGAGCTGGCGGAGCTGATCCGCTCGCTGAAGGACCCGCGGGTGCAGACCATGATCTCCATCACGCGCGTGGACACCACGCCTGATCTGCGCTACAGTAAAATTTATGTGAGCGTGCTGGAAGAGGCCCGGTCGCAGGACGCGCTGCGCGGCCTGAAGTCCGCGGGCGGCTGGCTGCGGCGCGAGCTTGGCAGCCGTCTGCAGCTGCGCTATACGCCGGAGCTTGTCTTCGCGCTCGACGATTCGCTCAAATACGGCGCGCACATGTTCGATCTTCTCGAGAAGCTCGAACGGCAGGAGGCTGCGCGGGAGGCGGAGAAGGCCAATGACGAGGGCTGAATTCTGCGCGTTTGCGCGCGCACATGACAACTTTGTCATCCTGACCCACCGCCGCCCGGACGGCGACACCATCGGCAGCGCAGGCGCGCTGTGCCTCGGCCTGCGGCAGCTGGGCAAGACGGCGTTTGTCCTGACGAACGAGCAGTTCACGCCCCGCTTCGATCCGTTTCTGGACGGGCTTGTCTGCGAGGCGCTGCCCGCAGGCGCGACCGTCATTTCGGCGGATATCGCGTCCGAGGGCCTTTTGTCCTTCGACGCGGTGCGCATGGGCCTCACGCCCGTCTGCGCGGTCGACCATCACGGCAGCAATTCTCTTGCCTGCCCGAAGCTCGTCGAGGCGGACAAGGCCGCCTGCGGCGAGATCATCCACGCGATCCTGCTGGAGCTTGGCGTGACCGTTACAAAACGGATCGCGGAGTGCCTGTATGTGGCGATCTCGACGGACACGGGCTGCTTCAAATTTTCCAACACCACGTCCAATACCCACCGCACGGCCGCTGCGCTGATCGAGGCGGGCGCGGACGTGTATCCCATCAACAAGCTCTTTTTCGATACCAAGAGCTTTTCCCGCCTCCGGATGGAGGCAAAGCTGACGGAGACGATGGAGTTCTACGCAGACGGAACGGTCGGCGTGTGCGTCATGCCCAAGCGTCTGCTTGCGGAATTCTCCGCCACGGAGGACGATCTGGACTCGATCTCCGGCTTTGCCCGCAGCATTGAGGGCGTGCGGATCGGTGTCATGATCCGCGAGGTCGAGGACGGCCTCGGCAAGATCAGCCTGCGCACCGAAGCGCCGTATGACGCGGCGCAGATCTGCGGTCTGCTCGGCGGCGGCGGCCATGCCGCTGCGGCGGGAGCCAGCGTCCCCGGCGGCGTCGAGGGCGCGAAAGCAGCCATTTTGCAGGCGCTGCGCGACAGCGGCGTGAAGCTTTGAGGAGAACCTATGGCAAACGGAATCCTTGTGATCGACAAGAGCGCCGGTTGGACGAGTCAGGATGTGGCGGCCAAGCTGCGCGGCGTATTTCATGAACGCCGCGTCGGCCACGGCGGCACGCTCGACCCGATGGCAACCGGCGTTCTGCCTATTTTTATCGGCCGCGCGACAAGAGCGGCGGAATTTCTGGAATCAGCGGAAAAGGAATACATCGCGGGCCTTCGCCTCGGCACTGTGACCGACACGCAGGACACGAGCGGGACTGTCCTCGAAACGCATCCCGTGACCGTCACGCGGGAGGATGTGCAGGCCGCGCTCCAGCGCTTCCTCGGCCCGATCGAGCAGATCCCGCCCATGTATTCCGCCATTAAAATCGGCGGCCAGAAGCTCTATGAGCTGGCCCGCAGGGGCAAAGAGGTCGAGCGGAAGCCCCGCAGCATCACCATCCACGAGCTGGAGCTGCTGGAAGGGGAGGGGACGGAGTATGTTCTTCGCGTCCGCTGCTCCAAGGGAACGTATGTGCGCACACTCTGCCACGATCTGGGCAGCGCGCTTGGCTGCGGCGGCTGTATGTCGTCCCTGCGCCGGACACGGGCCGGAAGCTTTACGTTTTCGCAGGCCGTCACGATGCAGCAGGTGCTGGATTTTGCGGCAGAACACGATCCGCAGGAGCTTCTCATGCCCGTCGACGCGGTTTTTTCGGTACATCCGCCGCTCATCGTCACACTGGGACAGGCTGCAAAGCTCAAAAACGGCGCACAGGTCAGGGACTGGCAGTTCCGGCCCGGAACCTATCGCGTCTACGCCGAGGACGGCGAGTTTCTGCTGCTTGGCCGCGTGGAAAACGGGCTGCTTACCACCATCAAGAGCTTTTTCGAGGTGAACACACTTGCAACATGACCGCGTTCTGGCCCTCGGCTTTTTTGACGGCATCCACCTGGGCCATGCCGCGCTTCTGAATAAAACGCGCGAGCGTGCGCGGGAGCTTAGCCTTACCCCGGCGGCCATGAGCTTTGATACGCATCCGGATACGCTCGTGTTTGGAACGGCCGTGCCGCTTCTCAATACCATGGCCGAGCGTGAGCTTCTCATGCGCAGGCTCTGCGGCATTGAAGAGGTCATTTTCGCGCACTTTGACGAGGCGATGATGCATATGCCGTGGGAGGTCTTCATCGAGGACTATCTCGTCCGGCAGCTGCGCGCCCGCCATGTGGTCTGCGGGCACGATTTCCATTTCGGCGACCGGGGACAGGGGAATCCCGACCGGCTGCGCGAAAAATGCCGCGCGCTCGGCGTCGGCTGCGACGTGATCCCGGAAATTCAGCTGGACGGGCAGTGCGTCAGCTCAACGGCCATCCGCGCGCTTCTGCGTTCCGGCGACTGCAAAACTGCCGCGCGTCTGCTCGGCCACGGCCAGCTTGGCTTCCCAACGGCGAATCTGCCGTTTTCCCCGGATGTGCTCGTCCCGGCCTTCGGCGTCTACCGCGCGGAGGCGGAGCTTGACGGCAGGCGCTATCCCGCCTGCGTCAACATCGGCGTCCATCCGACGCTTGGCGCGCTGTCTGCGCCGGTGCTGGAGGCCAATCTGATCGGCTTCTCCGGCAATCTATATGGAAAGGAGCTTGCGGTCTGGCTGGAAGAACATCTGCGCGGCGAACTGCGGTTCGAGAGCCTCGAAGCGCTCCGCGCCCGCGTGCTGTACGACCGGCAGCTGGTCGCAGAATTTTATCAGACATGATTTTTGAACGCATCGGCGCTTCCCATCCGCTGTTTGAAGCGTCGTTTACCCTTTACGAAGCCAGCTTCCCGCCCAACGAGCGGCGCACGCGGGAAGACCATCTGCGCGCCTTGCAGGACGCGGACTTTTTCCCGCTCGGCGCAGTCGAGGACGGAAAGCTGCTGGCGGATGTGTTTTTGTGGGAGACAGAGGACTTCTGCTATCTTGAGCATTTTGCTGTTCAGCCGTCTCTGCGCGGCCACGGGACTGGCAGCACGATTCTCCGGCAGCTGCTGACGCAGGACAAGCCTTTGATTCTGGAGATCGAACCGCCGGACGATGAGATTACCTGCCGCCGCAAGCGCTTTTACGAGCGGAACGGTCTGCGGGCACAGCCGTACCGGCACGTGCAGCTCCCGTTTCAGGGCGGCGGCCCTATCGTCCCGCTTGTCATCATGGCGAACCGGGACCTTACTGCACAGCAGTGCCGCGCATTTCAACAATATCTGCTGAACCGTGTCGTCCGGTACACGCAGTACCGGAAAACGCTTGACATGGCTGATATAATTGACATATAATACACATCGTATGATTGCCGGAGGGAGGTGTGTTCCATGGCGGAGGGCGTGAAGATCGCCGCGCGGAACCAGAAGGCGTTCCATGAGTATTTTATTGATGAAAAATTCGAGGCCGGCATCGAACTCACCGGGACCGAGGTCAAATCCATCCGCCTCGGCACGCTCAGCCTGAAGGAAGCCTGGTGCCAGATCAAGGACGGGCAGCTTTTCATCCGGCAGATGCACATCGCGCCCTACGAGCAGGGCAATATCTTCAACAAGGATCCGCTTCGCCCGCGCAGGCTGCTCATGCACAAGCGTGAGATCATGCGGCTGTACGGCAAGGTGAAGCAGGACGGATATGCGCTGATCCCGCTGAGCGTTTATTTCCGCGGCAGTCTCGTCAAGGTCGAGGTTGCGCTTGCAAGGGGCAAAAAGCTCTACGACAAGCGTGACGACGCCGCAAAGAAGGATGCCAAGCGCCAGATCGACCGCGCAATGAAAGGACGGTAATCCCATGGAAAATCCCATTATGACCCTCACAATGGCAGACGGCGGCAAGATCGTCTGCGAGCTCTACCCCGACAAAGCGCCGCAGAGCGTCCGCAACATGATCTCCCTTGCCAACAAGGGCTTTTACGACGGCCTGATCTTCCACCGCGTTATTTCCGGCTTCATGATCCAGGGCGGCTGCCCCAAGGGCACCGGCACCGGCGGTCCCGGCTACTGCATCAAGGGCGAGTTCTTTTTCAACGGCGTCAAGAACGACCTGAAGCACAAGCGGGGCGTTCTCAGCATGGCGCGTTCCTCCTCCCCCAACTCCGCGGGCAGCCAGTTCTTCATCATGCATGAGGACGGCGAATTTCTGGACGGCCAGTATGCCGCGTTCGGCAAGGTGCTTGAGGGCATGGATGTCGTCGACAAGATCGCCGCTGTGAAGACCGACGGGAACGACCGCCCGCTCACCGAGCAGAAGATCGCCTCTATCCGCGTCGACACCAGGGGCGAGGAATACCCCGAGCCCGACAAACTCCGCGACCCCTACGGACGCGGATGAATGCAGCCGTCATTACCGGCGCGTCCGCCGGACTCGGCGCGGAGTTCACGCGTCAGCTTGTGCGGGAATTCCCGGAGATCGAGGAATTCTGGCTCATCGCCCGCCGCGTGGGCAAGCTCGAAGAGCTGGCCCAGCAGTTCCCGGAAAAGAAATTCGTCTGCATGGGCCTGAACCTGCTCGACCCCAAAAGCTTCCGCTATCTCGGCGAAAAGCTGGCCGAGCAGAAGGCCGATGTGCGCGTGCTCGTCAATAACGCGGGCTGCGGTACGACGGGCAATATCGGCTCAAGCGCGTCGCCGGCAGACGTCATGCGCGTGGTCGACCTCAATGTCCGCGCGCTGACCATGGTCACGCAGACTGTCGTGCCGTTTATGACGCGCGGCGCGAAGATCATCAACGTCTCGTCCATCGCGGCCTTCTGCCCCACGCCCCGCATGACGGTCTACAGCGCCTCCAAGGCGTATGTCTCCGCCTTTACCGGCGGCATCGCCGACGAGCTGCGCCCCAAGGGCATTTCCGTCACAGCTGTCTGCCCCGGCCCGATGAAGACTGAATTCTTCGACGCTGCGGGCGACCATGACCTGTTCGGCAATATCCCGTGGTGTGACCCGGTAAAGGTCGTCGCCGGGACGATCCGGGCAGCAAAAAAGGGCCGGACGTTCTACACGCCGAGGGCATTTAATAAATTCTATCGCTTCGCGGCAAAACTCCTGCCCATGAAGTGGATGATAAAAGCAACGAGAGTCTAATTTAGAGTTTTCCAGCGATCTGCAGCGGTTTTCCGCTGCCATATGGGGCTGCACTGGTTTCGACGGGGGCAGTGAGGCTGGATAAGCGGGCGGAGGCGCCTGGCCTCCATAAAACGGGCAATTTTTCTAAATTAACTGACAACACTTACGTTGCTCAGGCTGCCTAATTAGGCAGCCCGTCCTCCCCGGAAGGGCCACGAGCCGGGCTTGGGCGTGATCTAGTGGCGTCCGTGAACGCAGTAAGCTTTGCCTGCGTCATGCATCATGAAGCTACCAAGGCGCGGAGAGTGTCTGCTCCCGCCGCGCCGAGGGAATGTAAATAACAGACTGCGCCCGGAGAAAGTCCAGTCAAGTTGCTTTCGGACGGGAGTTCGACTCTCCCCGCCTCCACCAAAAAGTCGAAAACATCCAATAGCGGAATATTGGATTCTCCATCATGCTCCCGATGCTGCGGCGCAAAGGCGTCTGCATCGGGAGCATTTTTTATGCCGTCATTCCCCTGTTCCGTCTCTTCAAAAATACCCGTCCCCTCCATCTGCTCTGCCGCATATTTCTCAAAAACCTTGCGCTGAACGTATTCAGAGCACCGAGCCTTTGTGCAGGAGGGCGGCACGGCGTTGAATGTCACCCGGCAGGCATACTTCTCCCAAAGTTATTATAACGACTTCTCCTTTTTCAGATGCCTTCTTCCTCTCCATCCGGAAAGAAATACTCTTTAACACTCGCGATCATTACATGCCGCTCCGTTTTACCAGGGCTGTCTGAACTCTTCTTTTCCGGCGACTTTTTTCAGTCATATTTTACTGTCATATGGACTGACAGTTCTCATGGACAAAAATCCTGTTCATTATTGAAGAATAGCCTTGTATGCTCCTTTTCTGCGAAGGGACCGAAACGTTCCTTCCGTCCTGTCCGTACATCATGAAAACCTGCTGAGGAGGCAGCACCATGACAAGCATCGGAAATGCTCCGCCGGACCTTTTGGGCTATCCGTCAGATCGTCCCCGCCACGGACACGGTCCGCCGGAAGATCCCGGCGCCGTCCGGCGTCCGGCACGACAGACGGCACCATCATCCGGCATGCAAAAATCCACCAGAATCACAAGGAGCACACCATAATCATGGGAAAAACATACGGCTATATCCGTGTTTCCAGCACGGATCAGAATGAACTGCGTCAGTGCATCGCCCTGCAGGAAAAGAACATTCCCAAGGAAAACATCTTCATCGACAAGGTGTCGGGCAAGGATTTTCAAAGGCCCCAGTACTGCGCCATGCTCAAGCGTCTGAAGGCGGGCGATCAGATATGCATCACGAGCATCGACAGGCTGGGAAGAAACTACAAGGAAATCCAGCAGCAGTGGCACATTCTCACCAAGGAGATGAAAGTCGACATTCTGGTACTGGACATGCCGCTCCTCGATACCAGACGGGACAAGGATCTGCTCGGCACCTTCATTGCCGATCTCGTCCTTCAGGTGCTTTCCTTCGTGGCGCAGAGCGAGCGGGAAAACATACGGAAGCGGCAGGCCGAAGGCATAGCTGCGGCAAAAAGCAGCGGCATACGCTTCGGCAGGACGCCCAGCCCTCTGCCCTCCGGATTCTCCCGTGTCTACGCGCTGTGGAAGGAAGGCAAGATCAACACCTCCGAAGCCGCACGACGCTGCGGCATGGCACGCTCGAGCTTCCGCTATCGCGCGGATTCCTACGCGAGAAAAAACACCACCTGATGACGACTCCCGGCACCCCGTTTTCCATGAACGCCGGACTCCCTGCTCCAGACGCAGCTCTTCGGCGACCTTCATGAAAACGGAATGACGCGCCGTCCCGGAAAGGCTCCCCGGCACAGTCCGGGGCAGTCCTTTCAGGACGGCACATCCTCCCCAAAATCGTGACTTCAAATTCCACGACTCGCGAGCTTCCGGCTATGGCCATGGGGTCGACTCCATGCTAGAAGGGAAAAGCCTGCAGGAGTGACGCCATGAAATTCTTTACCAAAAGCCGCTACGCTCTGCGCGTTATGATAGAACTGGCAAGACAGCCGCAACAGGACAACACGCCTCTCAAGACCATCGCCAGATCTCAGCACATCAGTCTCAAGTATCTTGAACAGATCATCGTACCGTTGAGCCGTGCCGGACTCGTCAAGAGCGAGCGCGGCAGCCAGGGCGGCTACCGGCTGGCCATGCCGCCCGAAGAATGTACGGCAGGCGACATCCTGCGCGCCATGGAAGGCAGTCTGGCTCCCGTGGACTGTCTTGAACCGGAGGCGCAGACCTGCGGATTCCAGAATCAGTGCGCGTCCCTGCATTTCTGGAGCGGTCTCGGCGAATGCATAGAGCGATATGCCGACAGCGTGACGCTGCGGGATCTCGCCTCCCTGCCCCATGAATGTTCCCTGTCTTCGTGACTCTCAATCCCGGCGCAACGCCTTTTTCTTTTTCGAGGTCTTTATGCCATCCAACGGACTCACGCTCTCCAGGCAGTTCTTCGAATCGTCGCTCCCCCTGCTCAGGACACGGATGCCCGACATCATGGCGCATGCCGCCGCCGGACTTGCGGGGGAAGGCTCGGAATGTCTCGGCCTGGACGACGACATTTCCCGCGACCACGACTGGGGACCCGCGTTCTGTCTCTGGATCCCCGACGATGTGCTGCGCCGTGAAACCGACCGCATTGAAAATGTCATGGCCGAACTGCCCGCCTCTTTTCAGGGATACCCCACCCGCATGGCGCGCGACAGACGCATGGGCAGGACGGGACCTCTTCCCCTGCGGGGATTCTACCGTCGTTTTCTCGGTCTGGACCGCGTGCCCGGCAGCTGGCGCGAATGGCTGGCGATTCCCGAATATCATCTCTGTTCCTGCACCAACGGCGAAGTGTTCATGGACGAAGACGGAGAGTTTTCCGAATTCCGCCGCAGGCTTCTCGACTACTATCCCGACGACGTGCGCCGCAAAAAAATCGCGGCGCGCTGCATGATCATGGCCCAGGCCGGACAATACAATCTTCCGCGCAGTCTTCAGCGCGGCAGCGCCGTAAGCGCCATGCTCGCCGCCGGACGCTTTGCCGAGGCAGCCCTGTCCATGACCTTTCTGCTCAACCGCCGGTTCATGCCCTTTTACAAGTGGGCGGGCATCATGGTCGAAACGCTGCCCGTCCTCGGACGGGAAACATCCTCGCTGCTCAGGCGTCTTGCGCATACCCCCTGGGATTCCCGGGAGTCGGGGATGTCGTCCGTGGAAGCCATAGAAGACTTCTGTGCAGGCATTGCCGAAGAACTCAGAAGGCAGAACCTGTGCGATGTGCGGGACAGCTGGCTGTGGCAGGCCGGGCCGCTCGTTCAGATGGGCGTCAGGGACCCGGAACTTCGCGCACGCAACGTGATGGAGGGCTGATGGAAAATTTTTTCGCCGCCCTCGACGCGGCAAGGCGTCTTCCCGACGCTCAGGCGGAACCGGCGCTGCGGGAACTTCTGCGGGAGCACCCCGACCTTGCGCCCGACGAGGAAGGCTCTCTCAGGTATGCGCTGGCGCTTGTTCTCATGCGTCAGAGCAGGAACGCCGAAGCCTGCGACATGCTGGAGTCGGCCCTTCCGCTTCTCGACGGCAATGACGCCGGACGCGCGCTTGCCGTGACGGCCCTTGCCCGCGCCGAACTTGCCTGCGGCAATCTGGAAAAGAGTCTCGATGCCGGCAAAAAGGCGCTCCCTCTGCTCCATGCCGCTCTTTCCCCGGACGATGCGCGTCTTGCGCCGTCAGTTTTTTCCCTGTCCTTTGCCGAATACGAAGCCCGCCGTCTGAATCGGGCCGAAGCTCTCTGCCTCGAGGCAAAAGAGCTCTGGGAAAAGCAGCGCGGCCCGGAAAGCCTCGAAGTTTCCACGTGTCTCAACAATCTCGGCCGCATTTATGAAGAAATGGGCCGCGAGGAAGAAGGCATAGCCCGTCACCGCGACGCGCTTGCCATACGGCGCAAGCTCCTGGGAGATCATCCGGAAACGGCGTTTTCCATGGGCAATCTCGGCACGGCTCTCGCCTCTGCGGGAAAATGGCGGGAAGCCGCCGCCATGCGAAGGCCGCGACATCGAAGGCTACCGCCGCAACCTGAACGTCTGCAACGATGCCCTTGCCCGGGGTGAATCATAAGGAGGCATACATGTCATCGGATAAAAACAAAGAACAGCTCATCCACGACATCGTGGAACGGGAACTCATCATGTTTCTCGCGACCCCCAACGAAGGCGGCCCCAGTGCCTGCCAGACGAGACCGCAGTCCTTCCGTCTCATGCGCTGGATGAATCACAGCACCCATGATGCGGCCACGCTGGAGTCCTATCTGAACGACCTGAAGGCGGCTGAAGCGCAGGGCAGAAACTTCATGATCGAAAAGTACGCCCGCATGGACAACCGGCTTCCCCCGCTCTCCACAAGTCCTCTGCTCGACGAGATCACCGATGCCGAATCCGCGTTCCTGCACGAGGCCTCGGCCCGCTATCCCCATGCCATCACGGGAAACGGCGACACGGCCTTCCGCAACTACTGCCGCTGCGAACTCGAAACTCTTTCGGAACGTACCCGGGAGCTGTACGCCGAGGAAGTAAGACGGGCGCAGAAGGAAGGGCGCAATCTGGCCGAAGAACGCTACGACAACCTGTGGAAGCGTCTCGGTGAAGGCTCTCTGGCCGCCTACGACGCCAAGCTGGCCGCCGGAGCCTGACCCGGCTCGTTTTTTTCCGGTATGCATAACGCAGGCGGGACGCATATTGCGCCCCGCCTTTTCATGATCTTCAGTCGGAAAGCCCCAGCGCCTTCAGGGCCTGAACACGCAGGCGCTCCGGCTCAAGCGTGGCGTCCAGAACACGGAAGCGCTCCGGCCAGCGGGCTGCACGGGCAAGAAAACCGTCCCGGATACGCTGATGAAAGGCCAGTTCCTCGGCCTCGAAACGCCCTTCGCTCTGGCTGAGACCTTCCCTGCCGTTGCGGGCGCGCGCCCTGGCAAGGCCTGTTTCCACGGGAAGGTCGAGCAGGAGCGTCCTGTCCGGCCAGAGTCCGCCCGTGGCATAGTCGTTGAGCGCCTGAAGCCGGTCCGCGTCCATGCCGCGGCCGTAGCCCTGATACGCAATGGTGGAATCCGCGTAACGGTCGCACAGTACCCAGTCTCCCCGAAGGAGCGCGGGTCGTATGGTCTCGGCCACATGCTGCGCACGGTCGGCAAGAAAAAGAAAAAGCTCCGCCCGGCTGTACAGAGTGCTCGACACGTCCAGAAGAAGAGGACGAAGACTGGCCCCGAGCCCACAGCCGCCGGGTTCCCTCGTGCGCAGAAAGGGCATGCCGCGCCGCTCGAGCTCACGGGCAATAAAATTCATGAGCGTGCTCTTTCCTGCGCCCTCCACGCCCTCTACAGTAACGAACACTGTCTCTCCTCCTGACGGGATTCCTTCTTCTCGGCTCTGGCGCTCCTTGCCCCGGACGACGTTTCCGGCGTGCGCACGGGACGGCAGACGCTGCGGCCGAGCAGAGCCTGGTACGGACTCCAGACCATGCCTTCCTCCCCTTCTCCCGCAGGAGGAAGCACGCCGCGGCACTGGGCGAGCTTGGCGTCTATGTTGTCGGCATAGTGCAGGACGAAGGCCTCCGGCGTAACGGGTTCCCTGGCCGCACCGAACTCCATCTCACCGTGATGACTGGCGATAAGATGCTTGAAGTGCATGACGAGTTCCGGCGCAAGTCCGGACTTGCGAAGATAGGGCTCAAGCATGATCAGCCCCTGAACGATATGACCGAGCAGACGCCCCTCATCGGTGTACTCCGTCACGAGCAGTCCCTGCATCTCATCGATCTTGCCTATGTCGTGCAGGATGGCGGCGGCAAGCAGCGTCTGACGGTCGAGGCCGGGATAATGATCGGCCATGAGCATGCACAGCTCCGCCACGGAAAGCATGTGTTCAAGAAGACCGCCCGCATAGGCGTGATGCACGGACTTGGCGGCCGGAGCCCTGAGCAGAAGGGGCCGTATATGCCTGTCTGAAAGCACGGAGCGCATGAACTTCTTCCACGGCTTGTGAGTCAGCACGTCGTCGCACAGTCTTTCGATGTCTGCCAGCATGTCGGACGCCGGACGCGGGCTGGAGGGAACATAATCCTCCAGCGGCACGGCGGCCGCCTCTTCGTCATCGAGCACACGCAGCGCATCCACCGTGAGCTGAAGCTGATCGCGATACAGCGAAACGTGCCCTTCCACACGCACGAGCTGTCCCGCGGAAAGAGAGGGCACGGAAAGACTGAGAGGACTCCATATCTTGGCTTCCAGCGAACCGCTGGCGTCCCTCAGTTCCAGTCTCCAGTACGGGCCGTTTCTGGACTGCTGCAGGGAGGCCAGCGAAACAACATAGACGGAAGACAGCTCGTCGCCGGCCGTCACGGCGCTTATCTTCTGATGTTCGGTCATGATTACCTCGGAAAGGTTTGACTTTTGATTCCCGTTCTATACAAGAAAACATGGGCGGCGGCAGAAACGGCCGTCCCACGACATCATTTTCCTTTTCCACTATTATGTGGCGCGGCAGGGCTTGTCAAAGCCTTTCAGACGCGCCCGGAGAGCTTTCATGCGCATACTGATAAGCAACGACGACGGCATCTACAGCCGCAATCTCCATCTGCTCTACGCCGCCCTGCGCCGCGCAGGTCACGACGTGCGCGCCGTGGCCCCGGCCGGACAGCACTCCGGCGCAGGATGCTGTCTCACGGTGCACGATCCCATTCTCGTCAAGAGAGTCTGCCTGACCCTGGACGGGGGCGAATCCTTTGAAGGCACGGCCGT
>OOCH01002119.1_pt1 | contig 13304 bp, 10 predicted proteins | sample 1671641 | NCBI WGS metagenome assembly OOCH01 (sample SAMN06348177, study PRJEB24527) | human gut metagenome | biome: human gut; feature: ankylosing spondylitis patient; material: feces | host: Homo sapiens | place: China | collected 2015-10
GCTGCGGCGGACAGCTTCCCCCGAGGGGGGAAGCCTTCAGGCGGCGGGCCGATGCTTGGCATCGACCCCTACAACTAAAATGGTTCATAGAGTAAAAAGTATATAAGAAAGAGGCTCCCATGATTATTTCCACTAAAAAAGGTACGCCCCAGGTCGAGCTGGACCGCATTGTTGATAACTTCGAGAAGCAGGGCCTGTCCGTCACGCTGATCCGCGGTACCGACTACAACGTCTTTGGCCTTGTCGGTGATACGACGAAAATTGCCGAGAAGGACGTGCTGGCCAACCCCTGGGTCGAGAATGTGACCCGTGTGTCCGCCCCCTACAAGCGCGCCAACCGCCTGTTCCACCCGGAGGATACCGTCGTGGACATCAACGGCGTCAGGGTCGGCGGCAATGCGCCCATCGCCGTTATAGCAGGTCCGTGCAGCATTGAGGGCGAGGAGCACACCATCAAGATGGCCAAGGCTGTCAAGGCGGGCGGTGCCAACTTCCTGCGCGGCGGCGCGTACAAGCCCCGCACGAGCCCCTACTCCTTCCAGGGTCTGGGCACCGAGGGCATCCTGGATATGGTCAAGGCCCGCGAGATCACCGGCCTGCCTATCGTCAGTGAGCTGATGGACGAGGTCCACATCCCCGAGTTCGAGGAGTATGTGGACGTTGTGCAGATCGGCGCGCGCAATATGCAGAACTTCCAGCTGCTCAAGGCCGTCGGCAAGATGCACAAGCCCGTTCTGCTCAAGCGCGGCCTGGCGAATACCATTGAGGAGTGGATCATGTCCGCCGAGTACATCATGGCCGGCGGCAATGAGAACGTTATCCTCTGTGAGCGCGGCATCCGCACGTTTGAGCGCGCGACCCGCAACACGCTGGACCTGTCCGCCGTGCCGGTCATCAAGGAAAAAACGCACCTGCCCATTATCGTTGACCCCAGCCACGCCACCGGTGATTATAAGTACATCGAGAGCATGGCTTTGGCTGCTGTGGCCGCCGGTGCCGACGGTTTGGAGATCGAGGTCCACAACGACCCGCCGCACGCCTGGAGCGACGGCGCCCAGTGCCTGAAGCCGGATAAGTTCGCCGATGTGATTGCCAAGTGCCGCAAGGTCGCTGCCGCCATCGGCCGGGAGATGTAAATTGGACGCGAAAATTCATGTCAGCCGCTTAGGCGGAACGGCCACGGTGCCCCCCAGTAAAAGCGCAGCGCACCGTGCGGTGCTGTGCGCCGCATTGGCGGAGGGCACCAGCCATATCACGAATATCGAGTACAGCAAGGACATCCGCGCCACGCTTGGCGCGGCGGCCCAGCTGGGCGCAAAAATCACCGAGGAGGCCCACTCCGTGACCATCAAGGGGCACGGGACGGCGGGCGGCTTTGTGACGGTGACACGCCCGGTTTTCTGCAACGAGAGCGGCTCCACACTGCGCTTCATGATCCCGCTGTTCAGCCTGACGGCCCAGAAGGTGCGCTTTACCGGCGCGGGGCGGCTGTTTGACCGCCCGCAGGCCATCTACCAGATGCTGTTTGAGCGCCAGGGCCTGCAATTTGAGCAGACGCCCGAGGGCATCACGATCTTTGGACGGCTGCGTCCCGGCGGGTTTACCCTGCCCGGCGACGTGTCCAGCCAGTTCATCAGCGGTCTGCTGTTTGCCGCGCCGCTGATGGAGTCCGAGAGCAGCATCGAGGTACTGGCCCCCTACGAGAGCCGCTCCTACGTGGATATGACGGTTGACGCCTTGCAGCAGTTCGGCGTCAAGGTCACGAGCCGCGCACGCAAAAACGGCAGTGTGATGTACCGCGTGGCCGCGCCGCAGCGGTATACGGCCAGTGACTTTGCCGTCGAGGGCGACTACAGCCAGGCCGCGTTCCTGGCCGTGCTGGGCTGCGTCATCGGCGGCATCACGGTCACGGGGCTGAACCCCGACAGCCAGCAGGGCGACAAGGTCATTCTGGACATTTTAAAGCGCTGCGGCGGCAAATTCAAGCCCGTCGAGAGCGGGCTGCACTTTGACCGCAGCCTGCTGAAGGCGACGGAGATCGACCTGGCGGACTGCCCTGATTTAGGGCCGATTTTGTTCACGCTCGGCTGCTTTTGCAGCGGTGAGACGGTCATCCGCAATGCGGGCCGCCTGCGCCTGAAGGAATCGGACCGCATCGAGGCCATGCAGACCGAGCTGCGGAAGATGGGCGCGCGCATCGAGGTGGACGGCGACACCGTGCACATCCAGGGCGTGGCGCTCCACGCGCCGAACGCGCCGCTGTCCGGCCACAACGACCACCGCATCGTCATGGCGCTGGCCGTGGCGGCGATTGCCAGCGGCCTGCCCGCCCTGCTCTGCGGGGCCGAGGCCGTGGACAAGAGCTGGCCCGCGTTCTGGAGCGTGCTGCGCGGTCTTGGCGCCAAGGTGGAGCTGAACACCGACAAACAAGAAGAATTTGACATAAAGGCGTGATTTCCTATGCTGGATAAAAGCAAAACCTACCTGATCGTCGGTCTGGGCCTGCTGGGCGGCAAGTACGCGCAGGTGCTGAGCCAGAAGGGCTACCATGTGACCGGCATCACCCACAGCCAGTCAACGCTGGACTATGCCTTGCAGCATGACTACATCCGCGCCGGTAAAAATGCGGATTTTGAGGATCTGGTAAGGGAGGCCGACTGTATCATCTTCGGCCTCTACCCCACCGTGCTGCTGGACTGGGTCAAACAGTACGGTCCACTCATCCGCCCCGGCACGATGGTCACGGATGTGTCCGGCGTCAAGCGCGGTGTGGTCGAGCCGGTGCAGGCCGCCCTGCCGGAGGGTGTGGAATTTATCGCCAGCCACCCGATGGCGGGCCGCGAGACGAGCGGCATCGCCCACAGCGCCGAGGTCAACTTTGCCCCCGCAAACTTCATCATCACCCCGACGGAAAAGAACAGCCAGGCGGGCATCGACTGGTGCCGCGACCTGGCCGTGGAGCTGGGCTTCAAGCGCATCAGCGTGCTGACCCCCGCCGAGCACGACCACATGATCGGCTACGTCAGCCAGCTCTGCCATGCCATTGCCGTCAGCCTGATGTGCGCGTCCGATAACTCGGAGCTGGCGAACTACACGGGCGACTCCTTCCGCGATTTGACGAGAATTGCCCATATCAACGACAAAATGTGGGCGGAGCTGTTCCTGTGGAACAAGGACAACCTGATTTCCGAGATCGATATGTTTGAGAGCGCCCTGCAGGATATGCGGGAAAAGCTCGTCCGCGATGACCGCGAGGGGCTGGAGGAAATGTTCCGCCTGTCCACAAAGCGCCGGGAAGCGTTTGACAAGAAATAAAAAATGCTGCTGTCTCAAGCGGACAGCAGCTTTTTTATTTGGCTCGTGCAGGGGCGGAGTATGGTTACATGTGCAGACGCTTTACGATTTCGTTTTTCAGGGCTCTGCCGCGGAAGATGACAAGGCCCAGAAACGTGATGACGCTTATGATCAGGCAGATGACCCACGGCAGACTGTGGGCGTCCAGCCTGCCGGAATAGTCAATGCGGAAGAACAGCAGAATGTACGGCAGAACGCCGATGCCGATGTTCATGAGCAGATACACGAGCGCGTTTGCTGTAAAGCGGCTGCGCAGGAAGGCAAAAATAAAGTTGCAGACCAGCGCTGCACAGCACAAAATCGGCACGACGAGGTCCAAACTGTACCCCGTGTAGCCGTTGAACCAGTCGGTAAAGACGAGCAGCGCCGAGACGAGCAGCAGCAGGTTGAAAATCTGCCGCGGGCCGTTGAAGCGGCGGCGCAGCACGGCGCGCACCACCCGCAGGACCGCCACGGCCCAGACGGCCATCAAAATGCTGAAATGACGGTGGGGCGTGTCTTCCATCAGCAGGAAATCAAAGGCACCGGCTACGACGATGAGCGCTGACAGCACGAACGCCACGATCTTATACAGCAGGGATGCGCGGTGGATGCGCGGGGCCGTTGCCGGAAAATACGGCTCTCCGGCGGGGCCGGACAGGCGGTTCTGGCACAGCGGGCAGTAGGCAGTGTCCCCGCCGACCCTGATATGGCAATGCGGGCAGGTATTCATCTTTCCACCTCCGTAGCGTACAGGGTAACATCCAGCCCATCCTTGGCAAACTCCCGGTAAAGGCGCTGCAAAATGGCGGTGCTGCGCAGGGCAGAAGCAGTGCCCAGCACAAGGTCGTCCCCGTAGGAGCAGACCACAGTGAACAGCGTCTTACAGCTGGAAAACGCTGCAAAATCGTGGATATAGGGCTTCATACCCTCCGGGATGCTGACCCGGCCCATGTTGGAGACAACGGCAGAGACATGCCGGTCTTCCAGCTTGGTGAAAAACTTGACCGCCGCGTTTTTGATGACCAGCGGAACCGGGCGGATGCCGGGTATGTGTTCCAGTTTTTCATACGCATCCATCTGGGCGCGAATGTTCTCGGGCTTTAAAACCTCTTTCAGCTTGGCATCAAAGACCGGGGCAACGGTTTCCAGCGTGTCCTCGGGCGTCAGCGTATGGGCGATGCAGACCGAGTTGAAGAAGTTGCGCGCGGTCTCGCTGGGATAGTAGTTGCGCAGGTTGACGGGCAGGCTGATGCAGATCGGCTTTTTGCGTTCCAGTGCGGGCATATCGTGGTAGATGGCCAGCATGAAAGACGCGCCCAGGTAGCTTGTCATCGAAACGCCCAGCGCGTGGGAGCGTTCCAGCACCTGTTTAGAGCTTAAATGTCCCTCAAAAAACTGCAGCTGACTGTAGGGCAGAAAACCGTGCGGGCGGTACACTTTGGGTTTTTTAGCGGATTTCTTCCGCTTGGTGCCCTCATAAAAATTGCGGAAGCTGTCCTGTGCCATATCCCCGGCGGATGCACTGTTGGGCGAAGGAACGTTCTCCATTTCACCGGGATGGCGCAGCGCCAGATAGTTGCGCACGATGGACTTTAAGTAGAGCAGGCCGCCGTTGCCGTCCGTAATGGCGTGGAACATTTCCAGGTTGATCCGCGCCCCGAAATACGTTACGCGGTAGATCAGCTTATTGCGGCGCTCCGGCGTGTACAGAGGTGCGCAGGGGGCTTTGGTTTCCGGCTGGGCGGTGGGCAGCTGGTCGGTGGACTCAAAATAATGCCAGAACAGACCGCGGTGCAGCGTGACCTGAAACTGCGGCCATTCCTGTGCGGTGCTGCGCAGGGCCTCATTCAGCGTATCGGGGTCGATCTCCTCGTTCAGCGTGCAGGAGATACGAAAGACCCGCGGGTCGCGCTGGGACGCCGTAGCCAGAAACACCTTGGCGACGTTATCGACTTTATACCAGGAATCGGACATGAGCATGGTCCTTTCTTTTGTGGCTGTACGGGAGCGGCTGCCTTCCGGGAACTGCTACTTTCTTTACGGGTTATAGCCCGCTCAAATGATCCTCTGCACAAATCGCCCCGCGCTCTCCATTGCGACGGCGGCTCTGCGGATCGGCATCTGCTGGAATACATGCCAGCACTCGGGGTAGACCTCCAGCTGGGCGTATACCCCGGCCTTCTGCAGGTTCTCCACAAGGCGCTCACTGTCGGACTTCAGAATTTCGTTTGTGCCTACCTGTACCAGCGTTGGGGGCAGACCGCGCAGGTCGGCAAAGAGCGGGCTGTAGCACGGGCGCGACCAGTCGGCATCGGGGCCGGTGTAGGCCTCGCGCACGGCGGCGATGTACTCCATCGTCAGCATCGGGTCCAGTGTCTTGCAGGTGCGGTAGCTCTTTCCGCTGGCCGTCATATCGGTCCATGGGCTGAACAGCACCAGCCCGCGCGGCTGGGCGCGGCCCTGCTCCTTCAGCTTTAAAGCCAGCTCCAGCGCCAGGTTGCCCCCGGCGGAGTCGCCCGCGACGATAACGTCCCGCGCACCGTAGCCCATATACATTAAATAATCCCACATCGCCACGGCATCCTCAATGGCCGCAGGGAACGGGTGCTCCGGCGCAAGGCGGTACTCAAACGAGAGCACGTCAAACCCGGTAGCCAGCGCCAGCTTGCTGGCCAGAATGCGGGCGTACCCCAGCTGGCCGCAGGTGTAGCCGCCGCCGTGGCAGTACAAAACGGCGTGGCGGCGGTCATGGCCGTGCTCCAGGCTGACCCACTCGGCGGGGATGCTCCCCACTGTCAGGCTGTCGCTGCGGATGCCGATGCCCGGCGTGACGAGCCGCGCAAACAGCTCCTCCGCGGCGCGCTGGCGCTCCAGATCCTCGGGCGTCGTCGAGGTGTGGTCGCTGATGCTGTGCACGGCCTTGATGGCCCGCATCATCGGGCCGAGGTCGTCGGGGTTCTGCTCCTGCTGGGGCACCAGCGTTTTGATGACAGCCTCGAGCCGCTGGCTCAAATCATTTTTCCTTCTGGACATGGCAGCTCCTTACAGCTTGGCCAGCAGCCGCGTCCATACGGTGCGCAGCAGCGGCGGATGTGCGGCGGGCAGGCCGCACAGGCGGTAGATTTTGTTCAGCGGCGGGAAAACCCCACGCCTGACATAGCCATTGTAAATCAGTTTCAGCTGGCGGTCCTTCGCCGCACCCGGCAGATGCAGGATGCAGACGGGGTCGAGTGTATAATTTGTCGATACATAGTAGAAATGCCCGCCAAGCCAGTAGCGGAAGATATAGGCATTTGCAGCGCGCACGGGTTTACCGGCCAGCAGACTGCGGTAGGCGGCACCGCACCAGACGGCCTCGTCACCCTCCCTCGGGGTGATGCCCTTTGCCTGCAGTTCTTCAAAATAGTCACGGCACAGCGATATAAAATCGGTCAGCCGCGCCCTGCTGCCCGCGACCAGCTCGCCGCCAAAGTGCGTCAGCGCGTGCGGTGCGCCGTCCGGCTCCACCGCATCAAAGCAGCGGCTGATGGCGGCGGTCATCGTCTGGCTGGCGGCGTGGGGGACCTGATACAGCAGCACGGCCTCGTCGCATTCCCGCCACAGATCGTCCAGCGGGCGCTGGGTGAAGGTGTCGAGGTCGAGCATCGCCGCGCGGGCAAAGTTGCGGTTTTCCAGCACCCACGCCATGGCGCAGAGCTTGTAGTAGGCCAGTGCCCAATTGGTGTCGGCGGGCACGCGGTAGGTGGTAAACGGGCAGTCCCAGATCTCGACGCCGCCCTGTGTCAGCTGGCTGCGGAACGGCTCCGGCACGGGAGCATTCGTCAGCAGGGCCACTGTGCAGGCAGGGTTCTGCGCCTTGGCGCTGCACAGCGCCACAACGGTGCAGCGGTCATAGACCGTGCGGCCCAGATTGGCTGCGTCTCCCTCGCGGTAGCCGTCCAGCGTGGCGAATGCGCCGAAAATCAGATTTTCCATGGGCAGACCCCTCCGTTACACACAAATACATCTTTATTATAGTCATTTTGGGGGTAGATGTCTATGGCCATCCCCTGCAAAATGCGCGGGAGCGACGGAAAAATAACTTTTTTGTGTGCAGACCTTGCCGAATTTTGTCATACCCTTTATAATGTTTACAGATGTAAAATTTTTATGAAGCGGCATCGCCACAGGCTGTGCCGCGCGGAGCAGTGTTTTTTATGGCGTTTTCTTCGGTGCAATTTCTGTTCGTTTTGCTGCCGCTGTCGCTGGCGGTCTACTGGCTGTGCCCCAAGTGGCTGCGCAATGCCGTGCTGGCTGCGTTCAGTCTGCTGTTTTTTGCGTGGGCGGGCTTAAAGGGCGCGGCCATCCTGGTGCTGCTGGCCGGTATCAACTGGCTGGGCGGGCTTTCGCTGGGGCGGCTGGCCCACAAAAGGCCGCTGCTGATTTTGTTGATCTTGCTGGATCTGGCGGTGCTGGGCGGCTTTAAATATGCGGGCTTTGCGGCGGAGACGGTCAACGCCCTTGTGCCGGGTCTGCTGCCGGTGCTCTCCCCCGCCCTGCCGCTGGGGCTGAGCTTTTACGTGTTCACGGCCATCGGCTACTGTGCCGATGTGGCCGCGGGCAAGGTGGAATCGGAAAAGAACCCTATCCGTTTTGCGGTGTTCCTCGCGTTCTTCGGCCACGGGCCGTCCGGGCCCATCGTGCGGTACGGCCAGCAGGCCCCGCAGCTGGACCCCGGCAGCGAGACGCGCCGCGTCTCGGCGGACCGCTTCTGCTACGGCATCAAGCGGCTCGTGCTGGGCCTGGCAAAAAAGGCCATCATCGCCGACCAGCTCGCTTTGATTTACGCCAAAGCCGCGTCGGTCCCGGCAGCCACGCTGCCTGCGCCGATCCTCGTGCTGGGCTACACGGCCTACATGATGCAGCTGTATTTTGACTTTTCCGGCTACAGCGATATGGCCATCGGCATCGGTGAGTTCTTCGGCATCACGCTGCCGGAAAACTTTGAGTATCCGTATCTTGCCTGCTCCGTCGGCGAATACTGGCGGCGCTGGCATATCTCGCTGTCGAGCTGGTTCCGCGACTACGTCTACATTCCGCTGGGCGGCAGCCGCTGCCGCCTGCGCCGCACCTGCCTGAACCTGCTCATCGTCTTTGCGCTGACCGGCCTGTGGCACGGCGCGGCGTGGCAGTATGTGGTGTTTGGTCTGCTGCACGGCATCATTTTGTGCATGGAGCGCCTGGGCCTGCGCCGGGCGCTGGAGCAGCTGCCGCGACTGTTCCGGCACCTGTACACGGTGGTGTTGCTCTGGCTGACGCTGGTGATCTTCGGTGCGCCGGGCCTGTCCGAGGGGCTGGCCGTGCTCAAGGGCATTTTTACATGGCAGAGCGGGGCCAAGGGCTATACGCTGGCGGCCTTTGCGGACACCAAGCTGCTGCTGATTTTAGCGGCGTCCTTCCTGCTGTGCGGCCCCGTGCAGGCGCTGTGCCCCAAGCTGAAGGCGGCTTTGTACGCGAAAAAGGCGCCGTCCCCTGCCGGGATGGCGGGGCTGCTCGTGCTGCTGTTTCTGGGACTTATGCGCGTCACGGCAGGCACCTACAGCGCGTTTATTTATTTTCAATTTTAAGGGAGGTGCAGAGCCATGCGTAAAGCGGTCAAAATTGGCTTTATCGGCGTGTTCTGCGCCGTCATCGGGCTGGCGTTCCCGGTGTTCAACATTTTTTCCAAACAGCTGTCGATGGACAGTCACGAAAACCGCCTGATGACCGGCCTGCCGCAGGTGCTGCAAAGCCCGCTGCGGGAGCTGCCGCGCAATCTCGACAACTTTCTGGTCGATAACTCGCCGTTCCGCTATCAGTTTGTGCTGGTGAACGCCGGGCTGGACTACGCGCTGTTCGGCACGAGCCAGAGCGACCAGGTGCTGCCCGGCAAGGACGGCTGGCTGTTTTACAAGGACGGCCCCAACGCCGCGCAGCCGATGGCAAACTATCAGGGGCTGGCAGAGCTGAACGACAGCGCCGACACACTGGCCGAGGCCAGCGCGGGCTTGCAGATCTTGAGTGATAAGCTGGCCGAAAACGGCTGCACGCTGGTGCTGGATCTGACGCCCAGCAAGGACCGCATCTACCGCGAGTACATGCCCGACGGCTACCCCATTGTGAACGAGGAAAACCGCACCGACCTGCTGGCGGCCTATCTGCAGAGCCACACGACAGTGCCGGTGGTCTGGCGGTATGACATGCTGCGCAGCCAGGCGCGGCAGAACGCCGACCGGCTGCTGTACTACAAAACGGACACCCACTGGAACGCCGTCGGCGCGCTCATCGGGCTGGACGGCATTTTTGAGGCGCTGGACATGCCGACGCGCCCGGCGGACAGCTACCCCGTCGAGGCCGGCGGCACGACCACCGGTGATATGGCAAACGTGGCGGCGCTCTACGCCAGTCTGCCCGCCGAGGAGACCTACGTAGTGCCGGGCTATGACCGGATGTTTGAGAAGGACAGCCGCACCGTGCGGGTCATCGGGGATTCGTTCAGCGAGTACTACATGCCGTACCTGCAGGCGCGCTTCACGAACAGCTGGCGCGAGCATATCGACACCTTTACGATGGATGTGGCCGGGCACCCGGGGTGCGACATTCTGATTTTGGAGTTCAACGAGCGCAGCCTTGACAAGCTGCTGGCAATACTGGAGCAGTTTTAAGCGGATTTAAAGGAGACGGCCTGTCTGCGGGAATGACGCAGACAGGCCGTTTTTTGTGATGTAAGCGAAAATGTACGCGATAGTTGATGGCGTAAAGCAGCGGGGTTTGGTATACTGGGAACAGAAAAATCCGTGAAGGAGGAAAGAAAAATGCTGTTTGCAACATGGGTGGCGGCGCTCAATATTTTGGTTTTTGCGGCGCTGGTGGCCGCGGTGACTTATCTGTTTGTGCTGATCGTGCGGGCGCTGAAGAAGTACATCGGTAGCAAGGCGGTGCGGGAGGAAAAGCAGGTCGCCAAGCGCACCCTGGGCGAGACGCTGAAGGCCCACCGCACCCGCTGCCAGATGACGCAGGAGTTCGAGGCTGAGGCGCTTGGCGTGAGCCGCCAGACCGTATCCAAATGGGAAAACGGCAGCGCCGACCCGAGCACCACAAACTTGCTGGCCCTGGCCAAGCTGTACGGAGTGGAGGTGGAGGATCTGCTGAGGGGTGTGGAGAACAAGGCGGAGTGATGAGGCGGATTGGGGAACGGGAGCTAGTGGCGAGGCGGTGCGGGAGGGATGAATCCCTTCCCTACAAATAGCCGGAAGGCTTGCAGTGATGCCTGTAGGGGGCGGCGTCCCCGACGCCCCGCAGGTAAGCAGCAGTCAATGGACAGGACGTAGGGCGGCCAGCCCTCTGGCCGCTGTCGTTACTCTTTCACCTCAAACCTAAATCCGCCAGAATATCCGTTCGTGCATCCAGCGCCAGCGTGGCGATGCGGCGGATCCGCTCGGGCGTCATATAGGGTGCCAGACCGCTGATGGAAAACGCACTTTCCGCGCGCCCGTCCGCCCCGGGGATCGCCACCGCCACACAGCGCACGCCCAGCTCGTTCTCCTCGTCGTCGATGGCGTAGCCGTTCGCGCGGACCTCCACCAGCTGGCTGCGCAGCTCCTCCAGATCGGTGATGGTCTTGTCCGTCAGCTTCTGCACATTGCTGTGCGTCCAGATGTCCTCGAGCTCGTCGCCGGGCAGCGTCGCCAGAATCGCCTTGCCGACGCCCGTGCAGTACAGCGGACTGCGCAGGCCGACACGGCTCGACATCCGCATCGGGCCGCTCTCGGTCTTATAAATGTAGACGATGTCCCGCCCGTCGCGGATGACGAGATGCACGGCCTCGCCGGTGCGCTGGGACAGCCGCTCTAAGTGCGCCTTCGCCACGCCCATGATGTCCATGCTGTCCACAATGCCGCTGGACAGCTCAAACATTTTTAAGGTCAGCCGGTAATGGCCGTTTTCCTCGTCCTGCACGACGTAGCCAAGCCCGACCAGACTGGCCAGCAGACGGTGGACCGTGCTTTTGGCCAGCCCGGTCTCCTCTGCCAGCCTTTGCAGACTGACCCCCGTGGGGTGCGCCGCCAGATGCTCAATGAGCTGAAAGATGCGCTCCACGCTTTGTACGCCGCTTTTTTCTGCCATGATCCCGGCCTCCCGATGAAATTTAACAAAAATTTCATAATTTTGCACGGCAGACAAACTGTGCCTGCTGTTCCGCATTATGGAACGATTATAGCAGAGTTTGCCCGATTTTTCAAGCTCTTTTCCGAATAGCGGAATCCTAGGCGGATGCGACAAAAATCGTGCGCTTTCTTTCACATTTTTGCCCGATTGACGCCCGCCGCCGCTGCGTTTATAATAAAAGTAACCAAGTGCGGGCATCACTGCGCATACTGCGCCGGACTGCCGCACACAATCAGTGAAGGAGAATTGCTATGAATTCTGTTTTGCAGCGTGTTTACGAGATCGGCATTATTCCGGTCATTGCTTTCAACAGCGTGGATGAGGCCCTGCCCCTGTGCAAGGCCCTGATGGCCGGCGGCCTGCCGGCTGCGGAGGTCACCTTCCGCACCGCCTGCGCCGAGGATTGCATCAAGAAGATCCATGAGGAGCTGCCCGATATGCTGCTGGGCGCCGGCACTGTCCTGACCAAGGATCAGGCTGACCGCGCTATGGCTGCCGGTGCTTCCTTCATCGTTGCCCCCGGCTTTGACCCCGAGGTCTGCCAGCACGTCATCGACAAGGGCGGCATCATGATGCCCGGCACCGCCACCGCAGGCGAGATGCAGCAGGCCATGAACATGGGCTGCGAGGTCGTCAAGTTCTTCCCTGCCGAGGCCAACGGCGGCGTGGACAAGCTGAAGAACATCGGCGCTGCCCTCAAGACCTGCAAGTGGATGTGCACCGGCGGCGTCAACGCCAAGAACGTCAACAACTACCTGGGCTACAACCAGATCATCGCCGTCGGCGGCACCTGGATGTGCAAGAGCGATAAGATCAAGGCCGGTGCCTGGGACGAGATCACCGCTATGAGCCGTGAGGCCGTTGACGTTATGCTGGGCCTGGAGCTGGGCCACATCGGCATCAACTGCGCTGACGAGGCCGAGGCTGCCAAGACTGCCGAGACCATCGCCAGCCTGCTGAGCATGGCTGTCAAGCCCGGCAACTCCAGCATCTTCGTGGGCAAGAAGGAATTCGAGATCATGAAGAAGCCGGGCCGCGGCACCAACGGCCACATCGCCATCCTGACCAACAACGTTGACCGCGCCATCTACCACCTGGGCCAGCGCGGCGTCAAGTTCGACATGGACAGCAAGAACGTCAAGGACGGCAAGACTGTTGCCATCTACTTCGCTGACGAAGTCGCCGGCTTTGCTATCCACCTCGTTCAGAAATAATCAGTTCGGCTGATTATCTGTTATAAACCGTTCTTTATTAAAAATAACAATAAAGGAGTTCCACCATGAAAATCGTTACTCTCGGTGAAATTATGATCCGTCTGCAGCCCTACGATCATCTGCGCTTTGTGCAGACCGATACCCTGCAGTACACCTACGGCGGCGGCGAGGCCAACGTGGCTGTTTCTCTGGCCAACTACGGCGCTGACGTTGCTTTCGTCACCAAGCTGCCCGCTCATGCTATCGGCCAGGCCGGCGTGAACGCTCTGCGCCGCTACGGCGTTGACACCAGCAAGATCACCCGCGGCGGTGACCGTGTCGGCATCTACTTCAACGAGAAGGGCGCTTCTCAGCGTGGCTCTGTCTGCATCTATGACCGCGCCAACTCTGCCATCCAGCTGGCCTCCACCGCCGACTTCGACTGGGATGCCATCTTCGAGGGCGTGGACTGGTTCCACTTCACCGGCATCACCCCGGCCCTGGGCGAGAACGTTGTCGAGATCTGCCGCGAGGCCTGCAAGGCTGCCAAGGCTCATGGCGTCAAGATCAGCTGCGACCTGAACTACC
>OOCH01002124.1_pt1 | contig 13260 bp, 10 predicted proteins | sample 1671641 | NCBI WGS metagenome assembly OOCH01 (sample SAMN06348177, study PRJEB24527) | human gut metagenome | biome: human gut; feature: ankylosing spondylitis patient; material: feces | host: Homo sapiens | place: China | collected 2015-10
TATGATCGGGTTCTGTGCCGCGGCTCCCGATGCGAGAAAAAAACAGCGCCGACACTGTGGCCGCGCATTTGCATCGTATGTTCTTCATATAGCTTGTTGTTTTATGTGTCTCTGTGAGGCTCCGTACTCCGTCGGCGGGTATATGCGGGTATATGTCTGAGGCCGCTGCGGGCGCTATCTTCGGGCTATGCCCTTCTCCGTCAGTTCGACGGGCCGTATCGAGCCGTCGCGGCGGAAGCGCAGGCGCTCGACGCATACGTGTCTGCGGCAGTCGCCTCCCGGCTGGCCCTCCAGCATGTACGATCCGTCATGGTAGAAGAAGTACCACTTGCCCTTGAATCGGTTTACCGAGGGGTGTATCGTAAATCCGTGTCGGGCCGACGACGTGAGCAGCCCGCGGTAGCTCCACGGCCCGTCGAGCGATTGAGCCGTAGCGTAGGCTATCTGTTCGGGCTGTACGCCCGGGGCGTCGGCTGCATATACCATATAATATAGCCCCTTGCGCTTGAAGAGCCACGGCCCCTCGGAGTAGTTCCGCAACCCCACATGGCGGATCTCGCCGTCGAGGTGTATCATGTCGGGCTTGAGGCGTACGATATAGCAGTCGCCGTTGCCCCATGCCATCCACGGCGTGCCGTCGTCGTCGATGAAGACCGTAGGGTCGATGTCGGCATTGGCACGGTGCGAGTCGGGTGTCATGTCGTCGGTTATGAGCGGATCGGATTCACTGCGTGCGGGTGCGTAGGGGCCTGTCGGCGAGTCGGACACGGCCACGTCGATCATGTGTTTGCCGTTGCGGGTGTCGTCAAGCGTTACATAGAAGTAGTATTTGCCGTCACGTTCCACCATCTGCGCGGCCCATGCGCCGTAGGGGTTGGCGTGCGGAAAGTCGGCCGCGCGCATGACAACACCGTGATTTGTCCAGTTGACCATGTCGGAGGATGAGTATGCGACCCAGTGCGGCATGTTGAACCAGCCGCCGACACCCGCCTTGTCCTCACCTACAAAGGCGTAGATACGGTCGCCGACGACCGTGCAGGCGGGGTCGGCGGTGAAGGCGTCGGTGAAGATCGGGTTCTGTCCGGGTATGCGCTCACGTCCCGTGCCCTCGATCGCAAGGTCGTGCATGCGTCCGTTGCGCACTTGCAGCGAATTGGGGAATCCGCCCGGGAATCCGTGCCCGACGACCCATCTCGAGACGTTGTACGGCAGGGCGTAACCCTTGTACACGACGCTCTGCGAGGCCTCCGCACCGTTATCGCACGCGCGGACGGTGAGTGTCAATGTCGAACGTTTGCGTTTGGGGTTGTATTGCGATCGGACGAAGATGTCGAACCAGCGGCCTTTGGTGACCCTCTCGCCGGCGAAGATACGGTGCAGCTCTCCATTGCGGTCCTTGATCTCGGCGAAGATCTGCTCCGTCGATGGGTCGTAGCCGACGGTCAGGTCGGCGTATAGCTCGCCGCGGCCTCCCTCCTTGCAGAGTGCCGCCTGCTCCGTGAGCAGGGTGTTGAAGCATGCCGAGAACGACACCCCGAATGTCGTGCGCATGTCGGTGTAGAAGAGTGGGCTGTTGCTTCCGGCCGCAGCCTCCGAACAGTCGAGTGCGACCACGCTGTCGGCTGCTATGGCTCCGAAGTCGGACCATCCGCCTTTGGTTACGGGTCGGTCTTGGGCGCCGGCTTCGATACATACCACGAGGAGTACCGCCATGATGCAGGCTGCCCCGTATGAGGTTCTGGTGTAAGATATCATGTGTAGCAGTTTAGGGGGTTGGATGCGCGGCTGCGGCCTCTTTTGCGGCCTGCGGCCGAATGTGCGGCCCCGCGGCCGTTTACTTCATACAAAGTAAGTCATTATATCAATATTGTCAACAGCTGCGGAGAAAATGGGCGGAAAATACGCTTACTCGGCCGCCGCCGGGATTCGGTCCCGGTGAGGTCGGATGATGGGCTGCATGGCGGTATATGCAGCGGTATTACCGCTTTACGATGACGCTGCGCGTAGCGGGGTCGAAGGTGACGTTTGCCGAGGCGAAGAGCCTTTCGAGGTGGCCGCTGCGTACGGTCTGCTCGACCGTCTGCAGATAGAGGTGCGGGGGCGCGATGAGGGCTATGTCGTCGCAGAGGTTGAGCGCTATGTCCAGCTCGTGGGTCGAGAAGAGTATGCACTTGTCCTGTCCGTGTGCCAACTCGGCCAGAAGCGTGCACAGTTCGTAGCGGTTGGGCATGTCGAGGAAGGCCGTGGGCTCGTCGAGCAGGATCACGGGCGTCTGCTGCGCCAGCGCACGCGCTATCATGATACGCTGGCACTCGCCGTCCGACATGCGGTCCATCGTGCGGTCGGCGTAGTCGGCCATGCCGACCGTCGCGAGCGACTGCTCGACAATCTCGGCATCGGTCTGCTGCATGCGCCCGATCCAGTTGGTATAGGGGGCGCGCCCGAGCGCCACGACATCACGGCACCGCAGGTCGGCAACACGCACACGTTCCGTCGTTACCGTAGCTACGGTAAGGGCCATGCGTGCGGGTGTGTACTCCTTCACGTCGCGGCCGTCGATGGTGATGCGCCCCGACATGACGGGCTGCACGCCTGATATGGCACGCAGCAGCGTACTCTTGCCCGTGCCGTTGCGGCCGAGCAGGGCCGTGAGGGCTCCGCGCCGTATCTCGGCGTCAGCCCCTGCGACGAGGGTGCGGCTGCCGTAACCGAGCGAGAGATTTTCGAGACGTATCATCCGTGCAGTGAGTTTTATACAATGTTTCTGTTTCGTACGACGACCCATACTACTACGGGTATTCCGAGCAGTGCCGTTATGGAGTTTACGGGCAGTGCCAGCAACTTTGCCACCATGTCGCACAGCAGCAGCGACGCGGCGCCCGTGAGGGCGGCGGCGGGCATGAGCGTACGGTGGTCGGCGTTGCGGAAGATGACGCGCGCGACATGTGGCATGGCCAGACCGATGAATCCTATGGGGCCGCAGAAGGCCGTGACGGTACCTGCAAGGAGCGTTGTCGAGAGGAGTATTATCGAGCGCGAGCGGCGCAGGTCGAGCCCCATCGAGCGGGCGTAGTTCTCACCCAGAAGCAGCATGTTGAGTGACTTTATGGCGGCTACGCTGAGTGCGGCTCCCGCCGCCACGGCGGGCAGCAGCAGCGCCAGCTGCGTTGCGGTGACGTCGCCGAGCGAGCCCATGGTCCAGACGACGAAGCTCTTGAGCGCCTCCTCGGCGCTGAGGTATTGCAGTATCTGCACTATGGCGCTCACGCCCGAGCTTATCATCATGCCGAGGATGAGTATCACCATTATGTCCTTTATCCGGGTACTTATTGCGGCGACGAGGGCGAGTGTGGCGGCGGCACCGATCCACGCGGCGCCTGCCACGCCGAGCGACGAGAGCCATGCATGCCCCGTAAGGCCCAACATCGGGGCCCCGAGTATGAAGAGCGCCACGCCGAGGCTTGCGCCCGAACTTACGCCCAACACGTATGGGCCGGCCAGAGGGTTGCGGAAGAGCGTCTGCATCTGCAGGCCGCTCACGGCGAGCGCGGCCCCCGCGACGAGAGCCACGACGGCCTTCATGAGGCGTATGTCACGTATGATACGGGCGGTTGTAGGGTCGCACTCGCCGCCCGTAAGCGCTGCCCACACATCTCTTATGGGTATCGATACCGACCCTACGGCTATGTCGGCGGCAAAGAGTACCGCTACGGCTGCCGTGAAGAGGATAAAGAGTATCGTGGTGCGCGATTTCATCCGTTGCGGGCTATTCGATGCGTTTGTAGTAGTAAAGTTGGTCGTCGGTGATGCCGGCCTCGGGATGGAACACCCCGATCAGGTCGTGCAGCACCACGTCGGGGTGCACGACGCTCGACTCCCAGAAGTCGTTGCCGCCGGCGGCCGTCATGCGGCGGTTGCAGTTGTATATGCGGCCGCGGCGCACGCACTCCACATCGGCAAATTTGGGATGGCGGCTGCGCAGCTCGGCCAGCGAGGCGATCTGTCCCACGTTGATCCAGCAGTCGGCCTGTGAGGCCATGAGGTATGCCTGCTCGACATCGACGGTTTCGGACTTGTCGCCCGTATCGTTGCGGTAGATGTAGTCGCCGCCCGCATCCTCTATGAGGCGGGCCATGTAGCTCGACGTCGAGGGCATGAACCAGCTGTCGCCGTATGGTGCGTTTATCATGACGCGCGGTCTCTCGGGCATGGCGGCGGCAGCGCGCCGCAGCGAGTCGTAGCGCGGCGGCAGCAGTGCGAAGGCTTGCTCGGCGGCCATACGCACGCCCGTGATCTCGCCCATGGCCACCATCCATTCGGCCTTGCCCAGAGGCGAGGACTCGACATACTCGCCCACGTAGGCGTAGGGTATGCCCAGCTCGCGCAGCTTGGACTCCATGCCGCTGGGCCCCGTTACGCCGTAGAGCAGAACGAGATCGGGTGCGAGGGCCACGATACGTTCATAGTCGACGTCGGGTTCGTATCCCACGTCGGCGATGGCGTCGCGGTGGGCGTTTACATAGGGGTCGGAGATGAAATCGAGACCCGACACGCCGACTATCCGGTCACTGCAGCCGATGGCGCCGAGCATCGCTACGTGCGTCGACGACATGCAGACGATACGCCGTGCGGGTTTCTGGATGCTCTGCATGTCGGGATCTGCCGCAAGGTTTGTATTGCCTATGACAAGTCTGCGGCGTTCCGGGCCCGAGCCCTGCCACGGCGATGAGGTCTCTATAAGTACGGCATCGCCGTCGGGTGTGCCCGTTATGGCGAATCCAGACGCGTAGTGCGGGGTGTATATCTGCCGTGTGAAGGCCTCCGTCGATGTTGCCGTGCGGCGGCCGCAGGCAGAGGCTATCAGCGCCGCTATGGTCAGAACGATATATGCCGTGTGTCTCATCTTTCGCGTATGTCTTTATGTATTGTCTGGAGCAGGGCCTTGCCCTCGTCGGTCATGCGTCCGACGCAGCCGTCGTCCCCCGTACGCTCGACGACCTTCTCGCCCGTGCAGTCGTAGATTACGTGCCCGCATCCGGAGATCATGCCGAAGCCGTTGTTGAAGGTCCAGAATCCGAAGTGCGGCTGCGCGGGGTCGAGGATATTGCGGCTGAAGGTGAACGCCGAGGTGTCGATATGCATTTCGGCGAGCAGCGTCGCGGCCAGATCGCTCTGCGAGGCGTAGGTCTCTATGACGGCGGGCTCACGCACGGCGCCGCCCATCCACAGCATCGGTATGCGCTGCCGTGCCACCGATCCCGCCTCCAGACCCTCGGGATAGCCTATGCCGTGGTCGGCAACGAGAATTATGAGCAGGTTGTCCCACAGGGGCTTGCCGCGCCATGAGTCGATCATGCGGGCCACGCACTCGTCGGTGAAGGCGGCGGCATTGAGGATCTTGTTGTCGAGACGGTGGTAGGGTACGTCGAAGGGTTCGTGTGAGCTGAGCGTGAGCAGCGTGGCGAAGAAGGGGCGTCCGTCGGCGGCGAGCTGCTCGACCTGACGGGCGAAGAGCGGGCAGACAACGTCGTCGGCATATCCCCACTGTGCGGGCGCCACGTCGAAGTGCATGTCGCGTTGGTCGGTTATACGCTCCACGCCCGTGCCGTAGAGGTATGAGACCGTATTGGTGAAGTCGGCGTCGCCGCCGTATGTGAACGTCGTGGCATAGCCCTCGGCCTGCAGCGAACGCGCTATCGACGGCAGTGTCTGGGCCTTGTGCGGCAGCTTCATGATCGACATGACGGGCTGTGCCGGATATCCGCTCATGACCGCCACCTGTCCGCGGTCGGTGCGGAACGAGTTGGCGTAGATGTTCTCGAACCAGAGACCCTCCTGCTTGTAGCCGTTGAGGTGGGGTGTGACCTGCTCGCCGTCGACAACCTCGTCGGTGATGGTGCGGCCGAAACTCTCGAGAAGGATCAGCACAACGTTCGGACGTGTCGTGGTGAGCAGTTCGGGCATGCGGTCTGAGGGGGCCGTACCTCCACGCAGAGGCTCGAACAGGGCGGCGCACTGCGGCTCGTCGTAATATTCGTAGTCGTAGAGTCCGTCATCTGACTGCACTGCCGACGAGAGGAACGAGAATACGGGATTCGTGGCGGCATGGTTCAGGATCATGCGGTCGCTGAAATATACTTTGCTCACGTTTGCGGGCGAGGTGCCCGTGCCTCCGCGTATGGCCAGAAAGAGCAGGCCGCCGCCGAAGAGCAATATCAGCGTCGAGCCTATGCGGCGCCACAGCGTGAGGCTGTCGTTGGTATATAGCGTTATGAGACGTCGGTAGACGAAGACCATAAGCGCCGTATAGACGGTTATGACGATCATCTGCGGCCACACGTCGCTCCAAGTGATGCTGGCGGCGGCCTCCTCGGGCGTCTTGAGATACAACAGGATGGTGTCGTCGAGGCGGAAGCCCCAATATTTATACAGAGCCAGATCGACGGCGACGATGACGGCGACGGCGACCGATATGACTGCGAAATATATATTGAGCACACGGCGTACAGTCCGCTCCGAGAGGGGAATCCACACCGTGGCTATCATCACCAGAAGCGGCACGACACAGACATATCCCGCCGTTGTGGAGTCGAGCATCAGCCCGTGCCACGACACGGCGAGCAGCTCCGAGGCCGAGGCGTCGGCCGCAAGCGGAGCGTACCACAGCAGGAAGAGTGGTTTCTGGAGCGCCATGAGCAGCACCGTGGCGATGAATAACGCCGCTATGAATAGTATTTTACGCAACATCTGCGGTTACGGATTGGTTTGACGTCTGCAAAGATAACGGTTTTCGGTGAGAATTTCGTGTGGCGCTGTCGCGCTCCCCCGCCTTATGCCTTCTCGCCCTCGATGATGAAGCGGCACATACGCTCACGGGCGCGGTGGATGCGGGTCTTGACCGTACCCATGGGCATGTGGAGTTTCTCGGCTATCTCCTCGTAGGAGAAGTCGTCGATGAAGCGCATGACGAAGAGTCGCCGGTACTGTTGCGGCAGCAGCTCGATGTAGCGCTCGATCTGCGAGCGCTGCTGCGTGTTGATGAGGCTCTCCTCGGGCGAGGGGGCGCTCGATGCCGGTGCCGAGAACTTGCCGTCGATGGATATGTCCTCCTGACGCTTGCGCTCGAAGTCGATATGCGTATTCTTGGCTATGGTGTAGAGCCACTGCCCGAAGGTATATTCGGGCGAGTAGCGGTGGAGGTTGGCATATACCTTTATGAATGTCTCCTGCAGCAGGTCGTCCGTATCCTCTGGCGGGGTCGAGCGTTGCAGGAACAGACGCCGTATGGCGTCGCGGTAGCGGTTGAAGAGGTATTCGAATGCCGTATGGTCGCCCGCGAGGGTGAGCTCCACAAGGCGTCTGTCGTCGGCGACGATGTAGTCGGCTATCTCCATACTCCGGGCACTTTACGCACGAGCGACAGCCGCAGGGCCATCATCATGAGCGGGTTGAAGAGATCGAAGATAAAGAACCGCAGCGCTACGCCCTGCTCGCCCACGCGTTTGGCTATCGACCGTATGCGGTATAGCGCGGCGGCGTAGCGCAGCAGTACGAGCAGTGCGGCCGCGGCCTTGAACTCCACGGGCATGAATATGATTGCCGCGAGAGCGGCCAGCAGGAACAGCGTCTGGCTGCCGAGGTCCCACTCTATGGCCGTGCGGACGCGGCGCGGGTAGAACTCGTATGCCGAGCCGTAGTATCGCAGCCGCCCGAACCACCAGCGCAGCCCGCCCCACGGGTGTTCGATGGTGCTGCCCTTGGCTATGAGCACGACGCTGACATTGTTGCGGCGGGCGACCTTCTGTATGAAGAGGTCGTCCTCGCCGATGTTCATGTTCAGGTGTGTGAAGCCCTTGTTGGCGAAGTATAGCTCCTTGGTGAAGCCTATGTTGTGGCGGATGCCGCGGTAGGTGTTGCGGCTGACGGCCTGCGTGAGCCAGTAGACCGACATCTGCAGGCGCGAGAGACGCATGAGGTAGTTGCCCAGACCCTTCGCCGGCTCTATGGCCGTGTATCCTATGACGATCTGCCCGCGCATGAAGGCCTTGCCCATCATGGCGAGCCACTGCGTCGAGGCGGGTGTGGCGCTGGCCGTGGTGAGCAGCAGATGGTTGTACGAGGCCGACTTTATACCCACGTTTATGGCCATCTTGACCGATATGGGGAAACGGGGGTTGTATTCGATCTTTGTGACCGTAAGGTTGGGGTAGTTGAGGCGCTGGCGCGTGAGCTCCTCGTAGAAGTCGCCGTCGGCGCCTACATATACCACAACCACCTCGAAGGGGGCGGAATACTCCTGTGCGAAGAGCGCCGGAAGACGCTCGTCCAGATAGTCATAGTCTTCGGAGAAGAGGGGGACGATGATCGAGACCGCGGGTTCGGCCTCGAGGATCTTCTTGCGGCGCGAGTTGCGGAAGCGGACGATGCGTCCGTAGAGGACGATATGGTAGTATAACTGTACGAAAAACAGTATCATTATCGACGCTGCCAAAGCCGTACCCTGCCATCCGTAGTGTTCGATTATGGTGTCGAAGTAGTGCATTTTTCGGAAACGGTATAATCATGCAAATATACTCTTTTCGTACGAAATGTCATAACGCTCGGAGCAAAAAAAGAGCCCTCGGCCGGAGGCTCGGAGGTTGTATTTTACGGAAATATTCGCTATCTTTATTGCGGCGGCCGAGAGGGCCGGACATTGAAAAACAACTTGCACGTATGAGATACGACAGATTGCTTCTGCCGCTGACGCTGCCCCTTGCCGGGGCGGCCGCACAGCAGGCTTCGGCGCAGGCGGCCGCCCCGGCCGGGCGCCCCAACATCATCCTGTTCATGGTCGACGACATGGGGTGGCAGGATACCTCGCTGCCCTTCTGGAGCGAGCGCACCTTCTACAATGACCGTTACGAGACGCCCAACATGGAGCGTCTGGCGCGGCAGGGGGTTATGTTCACGCAGGCATACGCCTGCAGTCTCAGCTCGCCCACGCGCTGCAGCCTCATGACGGGGAGCAATGCCGCGCGCCACCGCGTGACCAACTGGACGCTGCGCAAGGGCGTGACGACCGACGCGGCGGATGACTGTCTCGCCTTCCCCGAGTGGAACTGCAACGGCATAGCCCAGAGCGAAGGTACCGATCTTACATACGTGGGGACGAGTTTCGTCGACCTGCTGCGCGCGGGCGGATACCACACCATACATTGCGGCAAGGCGCACTGGGGCGCCATCGACACCCCGGGCGAGAACCCGCACCACTTCGGCTTCGAGGTCAACATCGCGGGCCACGCGGCGGGCGGGCCGGCCACATACCTGAGCGAACGCAACTACGGCTACGATGCCGACGGCCGTCCGCAGGGCCTCTTCGCCATACCCGGGTTGGAGAAGTATTGGCAGTCGGGCACCTTCCTTACCGAGGCCCTGACCCGTGAGGCCATAGCCGCCATGGAGAAGGCCGTGCGATACGACCGCCCGTTCTACCTCTACATGTCGCACTATGCGATCCACGTGCCGATCGACCGCGACATGCGTTACTATGAAAAGTACCTGCACAAGGGCCTCTCGGCAAAGGAGGCGGCCTACGCCTCGCTTATCGAGGGTATGGACAAGAGTCTGGGCGACATAATGGATTGGCTCGAACAGAGCGGCGAGGCCGACAATACGGTCATCATCTTCATGAGCGACAACGGCGGGTTCTGTTCGAGTACGGGAGCCGCTATATACGCAGAACTATCCCCTGACCTGCGGCAAGGGCTCGGCCTACGAGGGCGGCATACGCGAGCCGATGATCGTATCGTGGCCGGGAGTCACGGCGGCGGGGACGCGCTGCGACAGTTATGTCATGATCGAGGATTTCTTCCCGACGATACTCGAGATGGCGGGCATCGAACGCTGGAAGGTGCCGCAGACGGTCGACGGCGTAAGTTTCGTGCCGTTGCTGACGGGTCGGGGCGACCCCTCGCGCGGACGCTGCCTCTACTGGAACTTCCCCAACAAGTGGGACGGCGGCGACGGCCCGGGCGTGGCGCCTACGGCAACGGTGCGCTGCGACAACTGGAAGATGATATACTTCTACGAGGACGGCCATAAGGAGCTCTACGACATCCCGAACGACATAAGCGAGAAGCACGACCTTGCGGCCGAACACCCCGACGTTGTGCGGCGGCTGTCGAAGAGGCTGGGAGAGTTCCTGCGCCGCAGCGGCGGCCAGCGACCGACGTTTAAGGATAGCGGGCAGCCGTGTCCGTGGCCCGACGAGATCTGACAGCGTGATATGAACAGAGGGGATGATTCCATGCGTGGAATCATCCCCTCTTGTTGATATTTGGCTTTTGGGCTATTTCGCGGCGCGCGCGGCTTCGAGGGCTGCAGTGGTGGTGTAGTACTTGGCCTTCATCTGCGAGACCTCCCAGTCGGGTATCTTGCCGTCGATGAGATACTGCAGGTAGACCTTCATCACCGAGCTGAAGCGCGTCTCGTGCGTCTTGACCAGAGCGTCGGGAACGATTACATGCCACTCCTTCTCGCCGCTGGGCTCGATGTCGAGACCCGGATAGCGGTCTGCGATCGAGGCCAGAGCCGCACGCAGCTCCTTTTCGAAGGCGGCCGTGTCGTCCGTCTTGCAGGCGACGTAGAGCATGGGCTTGTATCCCTGCTCGGCACCCTGACGTATCATGACGTCGGCCTTCGAGCCCTTGACTACGGAGTAGTGGGTGTCGCCCGTGCCTTCGTTCTCAACCTCGGCCATGAAGTTCCAGATGACGCTGACGCGTACGTTCACGCCGTTCAGACGGTAGTTTATCTCGCCATTGGAGTAGACACGCAGCGTGTCGTCGACGATATCCTTCTTCAGGAAGTCGGGATATGACTCCTTGCCCGAGACCAGACGGTACTTGTCGAGGGGTATGTCGGTGGTCCAGCGGCGCGCTGAGGTGATCTCTACCTGCGAGGCGTAGTCGATGGGCTGTTCGGGCATGACGGTGCACTGTACGAGGTCGACCAGATGTGTTGTCACGTCGACGATGCCCTCACCCTGCTGCTCGACATCGAAGTACCACTCGGGACGCGTGAGCGGCTGCCCCGAAACATATTTGAAGAAGTGGTGTACGCTCTCCTTGGTGATGGCGGGATCTTCGGGCGTACCCTTCTCCAACTCGCCGAATAACGATGGCATGCCTACCAGCACACGCTGCAGTTCGTTGTTTATCTCCGAGCGCTCGGTCATGATGTCGTATACGAGCACACCCTTTGCGGCCGCCTCGTCGAGGGTACTCTCCAGCAGGCGGAAGTTCTTGCTGTCGATGGCCATGGGCTTGTCCGAAAGGACATTGATTCCGGCATCGACGGCAGCCTTGACATATCCCGTCTTCTTGCCGTTGTTGCCTGCGAGTACCACGACGTTGCCGCGGTGCTCCGAGATCATCTTCTGCAGGAAGTCGGCGCCCGTATATACCTGTTCGTTCCACGACGTTGGGTTGTCGGCACGCTCGTTGTAGAGCTTGATGCGGTCGAGATGCATGGTCACATCCTCACCCTCGGGGGCATATACATATACCGTGGGGTCGACCTGATCGTACATGTACATCTGTACGAGGGCGGCATGGAAGTGTCCGGGGTCGAGCGTCAGAAGTTTCACTTCGCCGCGGCTGCCGTCGAAGTGTTGTGTGGCGGGTTGCTGTTGCGCACAGCCGCCGAGGGCTGCCGCCGCGCACAGCGTCAGGATAGTTTGAATCTTCATTGTATTTGATGTTTTGGTTACGGTCGGTTCGGCATGCAGACATCGGGTTCCGGTCTGCTCCCCGTGTACAAAGATACGAAAAGCCGCGGCAGGGACAACCCGAAAATTGAAGTTTCTTCGAATCGGTCACTGCCGCGGGTATTTTGCGTGCGTTTACGTGTGGCGCCGCCGTGCGGTATGGTGTGCGCTTCAGGGGTTAGATATCCGTTCCTGCGGTCGCGTGGCGCAGTACGGGTACTACGTGTCTGATGCAGTAGATGACGGCGGCGAGGGCGATGGCACCTCCGACATACCCTATATATCTTATGCCTATGCCGTCGCATACCGAGCCGCCGACAAGGGCTCCGGTGCCGATACCGACATTATATATGCCCGAATATATGGACATGGCGACGGCGGTGCCCTGCGGGGCGTGGCGTATGATCTCGGACTGGAACGAGAGGTTGAAGAAGTTGATCGACAGTCCCCACAGCATACACTGCAGGAAGACGCTCCATTCAGTGCATGATGCGGGCAGCAGCATCAGCAGGCAGAAGCAGAGTCCGGCGACGGCCATCTTGAAGAAGGTCTCGACATTGTTGTTGTAGTGGCGCGAGAAGATGAAGCTGCCGACGAGGCCTACGGCGCCGAAGAGTGTCAGCACGACGGTTATGGCGTTGTTGCCGAGGCCGGCGATGCGCGACAGGAAGGGTTCTATGTAGCTGTATGCGGTGAAGTGTCCCGATATGGCCACGAGTGTGAGCAGGTAGATTCCCCACAGGGAGGGTGTCTTGATCAATGCGGGGAGTTTGCGCAGCGAGAAGTTATTGTCCGAGGGGCTCTTTTTGAGCACTGCGGCCAGAAGTCCCAGTACACCGAATGCGATGGCGGCGATGATGAGGAACGTGACGCGCCATCCTACGGCTATGCCTATTGCGCGGCCGAGGGGCAGGCCTACGATCAGCGCTATGGATGACCCTGCCACGACGATGCTCAGGGCCGTGGAGCCCTTGCCTGCGGGTGCTACGCGCACGGCCAGCGGGGTGACTATCGACCAAAAGATGGCATGTGCGCATGCCACACCCATACGCGAGAGCATGAGCATGTGGAAGTCGGGCGCGATTCCCGAGAGGATATGGCTTGCGGCGAAGAGGGTGACGATGCCGAGGACGAGTTTGCGGCTTTCGGTCTTGGCGAAGATGAGCATCAGGGGCAGCGACGTGAGGGCTACGGCCCACGCGTAGACGGTTATCATGATACCGGCGTGCGACTCCGATATGCGGAAATCGGCGGCTATGTCCGAGAGCAGTCCTATGGGTATGAATTCCGAGGTGTTGAAGATGAAGGCCGAGCATGTGAGGGCTATGACGGGCAGCCACTCTCCGATGCTGTGTTTGAGGCTGTTGACGGCCGGTGAGAATCTCTTTGCGGCCGTATCCCGAATGTTTGAGTTACGCATGGTTCGATCCGTTTAATCGAATTAAAGGCGCGCAAAGATAGTGAAAGCCGAGCGCAGAGACAAATAGAAAAACGCAGTTTTTCATATTTGG
>OOCH01002127.1_pt1 | contig 13252 bp, 9 predicted proteins | sample 1671641 | NCBI WGS metagenome assembly OOCH01 (sample SAMN06348177, study PRJEB24527) | human gut metagenome | biome: human gut; feature: ankylosing spondylitis patient; material: feces | host: Homo sapiens | place: China | collected 2015-10
TCAGGATGGGCAGGATCTTGACCATGCCCTTGCCCCAGATGTTGCAGACGATGACCGTACCCAGAGCCACAAAGGCCAGCAGCCAGTTTGCCTGACAGTTGCTGATGGCCGAGGGGGCGAGGATGAGGCCGATGGCGATGATGATGGGGCCTGTGACCACCGGCGGGAAGAAGCGCATGATGCGCCGGATGCCGAAGGTGGAGATGAGCAGGCTGACGGCCAGATAGACCAGACCCGAGAAGGCCACGCCTGCGCAGGCGTAGGGCAGCATCTGGGTGTTGGCGATGGTCAGATTGCCGTCGGCGTCAGCCAGCATGGGAGCCACGATGGAGAAGCCGCCCAGATAGGCAAAGGACGAGCCGAGGAAGGCCGGGACCTTGCCCTTGGTGATAAAGTGGAACAGCAGCGTACCCAGACCTGCGCAGAGCAGAGTGGTCGAAACGCTCAGACCGGTGAGCAGGGGGACCAGCACGGTGGCGCCAAACATGGCGAACATGTGCTGGACGCCCAGGATCAGCATCCGTCCGGCACCCAGCTGGCGGGCGTCGTAAATACCCTTGGAGTAATCAATATTCTGACTCATTATTTCCTCCTTCTATCTGCGGCCCAAAAAAAGAGGCACTACCGCGGGAAAGCGGCAATGCCTCAAAAATCGGGACCAAATCGGAAACGGAAAATACAGCCGATGCGTGCAAAAGACGATTTCTTTTTCAGCATCCCGCTCTCCCCTTTCCTTTCATTCTTCGGCATAGTATAGCATAAAAGAAGGACGCTGACAACCTTTTTCCTGTATTTTGCGGCGATTTTCTGTCGGCGGAGGCCGTACAGCCTTGAAATATGCCGCATTCCGCACTATAATATAACCTATTGCCGCAGTTGGTCACTGGGCCGGCGGCATCCGAAACGACAGCAGTTGTACCACTTATTATAGAAGGACACTTATGATATATCTGGATTATTCGGCCAACACCCCCGCAGACTCCCGGGTGCTGGAGCGTTTTTGTGAGGTAGAGCGCAGCTGCCCCGGCAACGCGAACTCCCGCCATCAGGCAGGCCGGGACGCAAAACTGGTCATTGACCACGCTACCCAGAGCATCGCGGGGCTGCTGAGCGCACAGCCCGCCGAGGTCATCTATACCTCGGGAGCCAGCGAGGCCAACAACTTTGCTCTCAAGGGGCTGGCAAAACTCTCCCGCCATCTGGGCAAGCACATCATCTCCACCCCGCTGGAACACTCGTCCGTCAGCGGCACCCTGACCGCTCTGCAGGAGCAGGGCTATGAAATCGACCTCGTGGACATCAGGCGAGACGGTACCATCGACCTCGAGCACCTGAAAGAACTTCTCCGTCCCGACACCATTGCTGTAGCGGTAACACTGGTGGACAGTGAGCTGGGCGTCGTGCAGCCGGTGAAAGAAATTTCGGAAATTTTGCAGGCTTGGCCCAACTGCCACCTGCACGTAGACGCCACCCAGGCCGTGGGCAAGATCCCCGTTTCCTTCGAGGGCGTGGACACCATGAGCCTGACAGCCCACAAGTTCTACGGCCTGAACGGCATCGGCCTGCTGCTCAAGCGGCGGCGGCTGGCGCTTGATCCTCTCATCCACGGCGGCGAAAGCACCACCATCTACCGCAGCGGCACGCCTACGGTGGCTCTGGCGGCTTCCCTCGAGACGGCTCTGAACTCTGCGGTAAATGAGCTGCCAGAGCGTTCTGCCCGGGTGAAAGAGGCAAACCTGTATCTCCGCACTGCTCTGAGCAAGTACCCAAAAGTCCGCATCAACAGCCCGGAGAGTGCCATCCCCCACATCCTGAACCTGAGCGTTGAGAACGTCAAAGGCACCGTGTTCCAGCGGGAGCTGGACGCGGAGGGCGTCTGTGTCTCGGTCAAGTCGGCCTGCTCGTCGGACGGCCTGCCCTCCCGGGCGGTGTTCGCCGTCAGCCGCGACCGGAAGAATTCCCTCTCCTCGTGGCGCATCAGTCTGAGCCACCTGACCACGCAGGAGGAGCTGGACGGCTTTCTCCGCGCCTTTGACGCCTGCTACACCCGGCTGACCCAGCTGTGAGAAAAAAGAAAGGACAGAGCCATGAAACGCGAAATGGAACCTTACCAGCTCATTGAGCGGAGCATCATCAAAAAATACCGCAAGGAGCTGTGGACCCCCTTCATCGTAGCGGTCAAGCGCTACGAGCTCATCAAGGCCGGTGACAAGATCGCCGTCTGCATCTCGGGTGGCAAAGACTCGATGCTGATGGCAAAGCTGATGCAGGAGCTTCAGCGCCACAGCGATGTGCCGTTCGAGCTGGTCTTCCTGGTGATGGACCCCGGCTACAATGAGATAAACCGCCAGAAGATCGAGTCCAACGCCGAGCTGCTCCACATCCCTGTGACCATCTTCGAGAGCAACATCTTCTCTGTGGCCAACAACACCGACAAAAACCCCTGCTATCTCTGCGCCCGGATGCGCCGCGGCCACCTCTACAGCAAGGCCAAGGAGCTGGGCTGCAATAAAATCGCACTGGGCCACCACTTCAACGACGTCATCGAGACGACCGTTATGAGTATGTTCTACGGCTCCCAGCTGCAGGCCATGCCGCCCATGCTCCACAGCACCAGCTTCCCCGGCATGACCCTCATCCGCCCGATGTACTGCATCCGCGAGGAAGATATTCTGGCGTGGAAGCGCTACAATGAGCTGGAATTCATCCAGTGCGCCTGCCGCTTTACCGAGAACTGCACCATGTGCGACAACGGCGGCGGTGGCTCCAAGCGGCAGGAGACGAAAATTCTGCTCCGCCGCCTCAAGCGGGACAACCCCAACATCGAGAACAGCATCTTCCGCAGCATCCACGCAGTGGCTCTGGATACCATGCCCGGCTACAAATCTGAGGGTGTGGAGCACAGCTTCCTCGAGCGGTTCCATGCGCAGGAGGAAGCATTCAACGAAGAGTAATAAAATACCCCCTTGGATGGAGCGGATACCGGTCGGCAGTATCGTTTCCTTCCCGTTTTATCGCAAATCAAGAAAATAACGCAGCCTGATAACAGCATATCTGTGATATGCAATTCAACGCTGTTGCTGTTGCATTAAAAAGTTGAATTGCTATAATACACAAAAAAGCCCCGGTAAATGCATTTCTGCACTTACCGGGGCTTTTCCATGCCACCGGCGGGGCTTGAACCCGCACTCTGTCTCCAGAAAGGGATTTTAAGTCCCTCGTGTCTGCCAATTTCACCACAGTGGCTTCTGAATGAGCTGCTGCTCACGATCTTGCAAGCAGCAGCTCATATAATACAATAGAAATGCTGTTTTGTCAAGTTTACACTTTGCCGCCGTGCAGCTCTGCGTACATCTTGGAGCGGCACTCAGCCACAGCAGGGGTCATGTTGACGTAGTGCTTGTGAGGCATCTCGATGCGCAGCTCGCTCTCCCAGGTCTCCTCGGTGAGCTGCTTGGCGATATAGGCCTTTTTCTCCGCAATGGAGGGCAGCTCGATGGCCAGCTCACCGTTCAGGATATGCGGCACCAGCAGCTGCTTGACGCGGGTGGGAACGATGGTGACGGTGCGCTCGATGGCATCAGAGTCGAGATTGACCATCGTGACCGGCTTGCCTGCCTCGATGACCTCGCTGTCCATGGCGATAAGGTCGCACTGCGCCTGGCCGTTTTCATCGTAGAGACGCCACGGCATCTTCTTGCCGGGGATGATGGCCTTGCTGGCGGAGTCGGAGCACTTCATCTTGGGCTGATAGCTGCCATCGGGGCGCTTGACCGCCACCAGCTTGTATACGCCGCCGAACACGGGGTCCGAGGCCGAGGTTATGAGGTTCTCGCCCACGCCGTAGGAGTCGAAGTGTGCGTGCTCGTACAGCTCCATGTTGGCGATCTTCTTCTCGTCCAGACCGTTGGAGGCCACCAGCTTGATGTAGGACTTCCCTGCTGCATCCAGCGCCTTGCGCAGGCGCTTGGAGCCTCGGGCCAGGTCACCGGAGTCGATGCGGGCGCTCTTGACGCGGCGGTTGGGGTTATCAGGATATTTCTCAATGAGGTAGTCGTCCAGCTTGATGAGGTTGGGCAGACCGCTCTCCATGATGTTGTAGGTATCCAGCAGCAGGCTGACGGAATCCGGGTAGGTATCAGCGAATGCCTTGAAGGCATCGAACTCGGTCGGGAAGAACTCGATGAAGCTGTGGGCCACAGTACCCACAGCCTTGACCTCAGAGCCGTACTTCATCTCGGCCAGACAGTTGGCCGTGCCGATGCAGCCGCCCAGAACGGCAGCATAAGCGCCGTCGTTGCCTGCGCTCTCGCCCTGTGCGCGGCGGGTGCCGAACTCCATGACGCTGCGGGGGGTGTGGGTGTTCAGGCCGGTGACGCGGGTGGCCTTGGTGGCGATCAGGCTATGGAAATTCATGGTCTGCAGCAGGTAGGTCTCGATGAGGATCGCGCCCACCAGATCGCACTCGATGCGCACCATCTGCACATGGGGGTAGCAGACCGTGCCTTCGGGCAGAGCGTACATATCGCCCTTCCAGCGGTACGTGCGCAGATACTCGCAGAACTCCTCACTCATGCCCTTGGTGCGCAGCCAGTGGACATCCTGCTCATTGAAGTGGTAGTTCAGCAGGAAACGGGTCAGCTTGCGCTGGCCGGCGCTGATGGAGTAGCCCTGGTTATCCGGGTTCTTGCGGAAGAACATATCAAACACAAGGGTCGTATCCTTAAAGCCGTTCAGAAACAGGCAGTTGGCCATAGTGAATTCGTAAAAATCAACGACCATTGCCGGATTGTCGTAGTCCTCATCCGGGATATACGGCACAACTTTGATCTCGCTCATGAAAAGTTTCCTCTCTTTTTCCGCGCACCCCTGCGGCGGGTGCAGCCAAACAAACTCTGCGCTGCCGCGCGTTTTGCCCTGTCATGACAGGATGTTTGTACCACTATAGCATCTTTGGCGGGCAGACGCAAGAGGTTTTGGTAAAAAATGACGACAGAAAGAAAAAATGTTTTTTACGAAATCTTTACCAGCACCTCCGGCAGTGCTCTTCTGTCCTCGGATAAATCACGGGCATCGATGCCGCCCGAATATGCAAAAACACCCGCAGCGCCTTTTCGTGCTGCAGGTGTTTTGATATTTCAGATTCAGCCGTTCATGATGCTGGGGGTAGCATTCTTCAGCACGACGTCGTGGCTGCCGCCCTCAACGATGGAGGTAGAGGAAACGACGGTCAGCTTGGCCTTCTGCTGCAGTTCGGGGATGGAGAGTGCGCCGCAGTTGCACATGGTGCTCTTGACCTTGTACAGGGTGGTCTGGACGCCATCGGCCAGCGGACCGGCGTAAGGAACATAGCTGTCCACACCTTCCTCGAAGCTCAGCTTGGTGGAGCCGCCGAGGTCATAGCGCTGCCAGTTGCGGGCGCGGTTGGAGCCTTCGCCCCAATACTCCTTCATATACTGGCCATTGATACGCACCTTGTTCGTGGGGCTCTCGTCGAAGCGGGCAAAGTAGCGGCCCAGCATGACGAAGTCAGCGCCCATGGCCAGTGCAAGGGTGATGTGGTAGTCGTGGACGATGCCGCCGTCGGAGCAGATAGGCACATAGATGCCGGTCTCCTTGAAGTACTCGTCACGGGCCTTGGCGACCTCGATGACGGCAGTAGCCTGACCACGGCCAATGCCCTTGGTCTCGCGGGTGATGCAGATAGAGCCGCCGCCGATGCCGATCTTCACGAAGTCTGCACCAGCCTTTGCGAGGAAGCGGAAGCCCTCGGCATCCACGACGTTACCGGCGCCCACCTTCACGGTGTCGCCGTAGTGCTCACGGATCCAGCCGATGGTGCGGCTCTGCCACTCGGAGTAGCCCTCAGAGGAGTCGATGCAGAGGACATCCACACCGGCCTCCACCAGAGCAGGCACGCGCTGGGCGTAGTCGCGGGTGTTGATACCGGCACCGACGACGTAGCTCTTGTTCTTGTCCAGCAGCTCGTTGGCATTCTTCTTGTGGGAATCGTAGTCCTTGCGGAAGACGATATACTTCAGGTTGCCCTCGGCATCCACCAGAGGCAGGGTGTTGATCTTGTTGTCCCAGATGATGTTGTTGCAGTCGTGCAGGGAGGTGTTCTCCGGGGCAGTGACCAGCTTCTCGATGGGGGTCATGAAGGTGGTAACAGGAGCGTCATCGGGGGTGTGGTTGACGCGGTAATCGCGGGAGGCCACGATGCCCAGCAGCTTGCCGTTAGGAGTGCCGTCGGCGGTGATGGCGATGGTGGAGTGGCCGGTGCGGGCTTTCAGCTCCAGCACATCGTGCAGGGTGGCAGTGGGGGCCAGGTTGGAGTCGGAAACGACGTAACCGGCCTTGAAGCTCTTGACGCGGCGGACCATAGCGGCCTCGTTCTCGATGCTCTGGGAGCCGTAGATGAAGGAGACGCCGCCCTGACGGGCCAGCGCGATGGCCAGCTTATCGCCGGAGACAGACTGCATGATGGCGCTGATCATGGGGATATTCATTTCCAGCGGGCAGTTCTCCTCGCCCTTGCGGTACTTGACCAGCGGGGTCTTGAGGCTGACAGCTGTGGGGACATTCTCAGCAGAAGAGTAGCCCGGCACCAGCAGGTACTCGCCAAAGGTACGAGAGGGTTCTTCGTAAAAATAAGCCATATTCAAACTCCTTTTCTCTTAACGCATCCGCAGCGGATCATATCAAACAACATCAAAACAATTTCATGTTTTCGACTTAGGAATTGATTGTATATACTTTACCACAAACCCACGCGGAATACAAACCCCTGCCCCGCCAAACTTTATAAATGTCCTTTGCAGAAAAACAGGCAAATTGACCTAAGGTCATACTTTCCCTCGCTGTGGGCCGATTTCTCCGGATTTTTGGACGCAAAAAAGCCCGTCCGAAACCAGACGGGCTCTTTTGCACACGAAGCGGAATATCGCCTGTGCGGTGTCGGCCGACAGCTGCGAAGGAGAACAGCCGGAGGAGGATGGCGGACACCCGATATTCCAAAAAACAAGAAGAAAAAGATTTCATGATCCAGAAGGGTCTTGCCCTTTCTGTAACCATATTGTAACTCTTTTGAAGGACTTTTGCAATAGTTTTTTGTAATTTTTCTGTAATTATTTTTGTAAAGATTCTGTGACAGAGCTTCCGAATTCCAGATAACACTCAAAAGCCGCGTGCTCTTCCCTCCGGCCCAGCACATACCAGCCGTTTCCTGAGGGGGCATAGAACACCTGCACGGTCTGGCCCATCGGCACTTCACGGTGGTACTTGATGGAAGCGAAGGACAGCGGCGCAGCCTCCACGACCTCCTGCGGCAGAGCGTCGCAGGCGATGTCCAGATAGAGGGAGTTGTTGATATGGCCGTTGAGGTCACACATGGAGTAGCTGGCGCGGCTCTCCCCTGCCGCCGTCAGCGGCTGGCTCTTGTGGACGATCTGGGGCAGTTCTTCGGGCAGGTCGTCGTTCTGGAAGTCCGGCATCGTCCAGCCGGGGGTGCGCAGGATGCGCCCTGCCTCAGTGTCCACGATCATCCAGCGGCAGTCCACGAGGGCCAGCTTCTCCCCTGTTTCGCTGGTGATGGTGGTCAGCCGCTTCATCGTGCCTTTCTTGAACACCTCGCAGGCCGTGGTCAGGTTGATCTTCTCCGCACGGCCGGGCATCCGCCAGACCCTGAGGGCCTGCTTGCCCACGAGGAATGCGCTGTGGCGCTCCCTGAAAAAGGCGTGGTCCATGCCGTAAGCCCGGGCATGGTCTGCCGACACCTGCTCCACATACCGGAACAGAGCGCTGGGCTTCAGGCAGCGGCGGAAGTCGCTGTCGCCGTCCAGCACGGTCATCTGCTCCGTATAGCTTCTGTATTCACTCATATTCTTTCCCTTTCCTTATAAAAAGGGGCTGTACGCCTCCGCACAGCCCCCTCAGGTTCAATACATATTGCGCGTTTTCCTGCGCACCTTGCGCCAGATATTGAAGCAGGCCAGAGCCAGCATCGCCGCCAGCAGCATCAGGAACAGATACCCGCTGCCGCCCTCGTCGTAGCTCTTCATCTCGCTCCACTTCACGTCCAGCTCGCTGTTGACCTCATCGCTCAGGGCAGTGAACACCTCTTCTTTGGCCGCAATGTCCTCGGAGGGGTACGCGATCTCGCTGTACTTGAGGTCTTCATCCAGAAGCTCCCACACACAGTGCATGGGGGTGGTGTAGCCGATATACTCGATATTGGCCTTGCCGACGTCCGGTGCACACATGAAGTTGATGAACATCTCTGCAGCTTCCTCGTGCTCACTGGTGGCGGGGATGGCCATGCTGTCCACCGACAGCACCGTTCCCTCCTCAGGGAACACCCAGGCCAGATCGGGGTTGTCGTCAATCATGGTGATGGCGTCGCCGGAGTAGTAGACGCCGACGGCCGCCTCGCTGCCGATCATCTTATCGAAGATCTCGTCCATGACATAGGCCTGCACCAGAGGCTTCTGGGCTTTCAGTTCGTCCACCACCGCATCCACTTCCTCCGTGGTCTGGGGGTTGACGCTGCTGCCGCTCTTGAATGCACCGATGGCGTAGGCGTCGCGGCTGTTGTTGAACATCAGGATGTTGCCTGCATACTTCTCGTCCCACAGGTCTGCCCAGCTGGTGGGGGCCTCGTCTACCATCTTTGTATTGTAGATGATGCCAGTGGTGCAGAGGGTGTAAGGCACGGTGTAGGCATTCTCGGGGTCATAGTCTCCGTTGCGGTACTCCTCGTCGATGTTCTGGAAGTTCGGGATGTTGCTGTAGTCCAGCGGCATCAGCATCCCTTCGCTTATCATCTTGGCGACCATGTAGTCCGACGGGATGATGACATCGTAGTTGGCCGCACCGGACTTCAGCTTGGCGTAGAGGGACTCGTTGGAATCGAAGGTGGTATAGTTGACCTTGATGCCGGTCAGCTTTTCAAAGGCCGCCACCACGTCCACGCTGTCGTCGGAACCGTTGGAGATATACTCGCCCCAGTTGTAGACGTTCAGGGTGACGTTCTGGCCCTTGAAGCGGGTCCAGTCGTAGTCATCCGAGACGGAAATGTCCTCCGTGACCTCGATCTGTCCCGCGGCCAGAGCCGACAGCGGCATGGTCAGCGCCAGCACAGCCGTCAGCAGAAGAATGACGAAACGCTTCATTTGACATCTCCCCCTCTCAGTGCGCGCTGGTCGCGGCGGTAGCCGCGGCTCTCCATGGCGTTGGAGATGAGGATGATGCTCAGGATGACCACGAACATGATGGTGGACAGCGCGTAGATCTCCGGGCTGACCTTCTTGCGGGTCATGGAGTAGATGGCGATGGGCAGTGTCTCCACCGTACCGCAGTTGAAGTAGGAGATCATGAAGTCGTCGATGGAGTAGGTCAGGCTGATAAGGAAGCCCGACAGGATGGCCGGGCTGATCTCGGGCAGGATGACCTTGAAAAATGCCTGCCGGGGGTCACAGCCGAGGTCCAGCGCCGCCTCAAACAGCTTGATGTCCAGCTGTTTGAGCTTGGGTGTGACATTGAAGATGACATACGGCACGTTGAATGCGATATGGGCGATGAGCAGCGTGGGGAAGCCCATGATATTGTCGGGCAGGAAGTCCAGCTCAGACGCAAAGCGCTGGTATGCCACAAAGAGCATCATCAGGGAGATACCGGTGATGATCTCGGGATTGACCGTGGTGATATAGGTGATATTCGTCACCAGCAGGCGGCTCTTGCGGCCCATGGAGGCGATGCCCAGAGACGCCGCAGTCCCCAGCACGGTGGCGATGACCGCCGAGAACAGTGCCAGATACAGCGACACCCACAGCGCGTGCAGGATGGACTCGTTGTGGAGCAGGCTGGTGTACCACTTAAAGGTAAAGCCGGTAAAGAGGGCGTAGCCCTTGCTCTGGTTGAAGCTGAACACGACCATGTACGCGATGGGCAGGTACATGAAGCAGAAGAACAGGATGACGTAGGCGCGCTGCATCAGACGCAGATGTTTCGTTTTCATCAGGACACACCCTCCATCTCATCCTCGTCGAAGCTGGACGTAAAGCTCATGCAGAGCAACACGATGACCATCAGCACGAGGCTCATGGCAGAGCCGACATTGAGGTTGTAGCTGTTGCCGAGGAACTGCATCTCGATCAAATCGCCGATGAGCAGGTTGGAACCACCGCCCAGCATACGGCTGATAACGAAGGTGGACACCGCCGGGACGAACACCATCGTGATGCCGGTGCTGATGCCGGGCACGCTCATGGGGATGAGCACCCGGACAAGGGTCTTGGTGGTGGAAGCGCCCAGATCCTGCGCCGCTTCCACAAGGCTCTGGTCGATCTTGGTCATGCTAGTGTAGAGCGGCAGGATCATATACGGCACATAGTTGTACACCATGCCCAGCACCACAGCGCCAGAGGTATTCAGCATGTTGTAGGGTCCGAGGCCGAAGACGCCCAGAACGGCGTTCACGGGGCCGTTGAGGCTCAGCAGACCCATCCATGCGTAGGTACGGAGCAGGAAGTTCATCCACATGGGCAGCATCACCAGCATCAGCATGATGTGCTGCTTGTTGACGCGCAGCCGGGAGAGGAAATAGCCCACCGGAAACGCGATGATGAGGCAGACGACGGTGGAGATGATGGCCAGCAGCAGGCTGCGGGCGAACACCGAGCCATAGCCGCTGACGGTCACCAGATTGTCCAGCGTAAAGCTGCCGGTGGAGTCGGTGAGGGCGTAATACACCACGATGAATAACGGCACCACCGTGAACAGCACCATCCATACAAAGTACGGATAGGCCAGTTTCTTATCGTAAATCTTCATGCGGCCTCACCCCTCCGAACGCGACATGATATGGATCTCGTTGGGGCCGATGCGCATACCGATGGTCTCACCGGGCGTGCAGGCGCGGGTGGAATGGATGAGCCACTCGCGGCCCTCGCATTCCACATGCATCTCGAAGTGGACGCCCTTGAAGATGACGTCATTGACGACGCCCACCAGCTGGCCTTCCACCGGGGAGACCACTTCAATATCTTCGGGGCGGACGACCACCTGTACGCTCTCCTCCCGGGCAAAGCCGCGGTCCACACAGGGGAACTCGACGCCCGAGAAGGAGACGAGAAAATCACGGTGCATCACGCCGTCCACGATGTTGGAGTCGCCGATGAAGTCGGCAACAAAGGCGTTCTTTGGCTCGTTGTAGATGTCCTCGGGGGTGCCGATCTGCTGCACCTTGCCGCCGTTCATGACGACGACGGTGTCGGACATGGTCAGGGCCTCTTCCTGGTCGTGCGTGACATAGATGAACGTGATTCCAACCTCCTGCTGGATTTTTTTCAGCTCAATCTGCATCTGCTTACGGATCTTGGCATCAAGGGCACCTAAAGGCTCATCAAGAAGAAGGATCTTCGGCTCATTTACAAGGGCCCGGGCAATGGCAACTCGCTGCTGCTGTCCGCCAGAAAGCAGGGTAACATCTCTTTTTTCAAAGCCCTCAAGGCCTACCATTTTCAGCATTTTGCTTACCTTCTGGCTGATAACCGTCTTATCCACCTTTTTCAGGTTCAGACCAAATCCAATATTATCTGCCACATTCAGATGGGGAAAAAGGGCGTATTTCTGGAAAACGGTGTTTACCTCTCTTTTATATGGAGGAAGCTTGGAAATCTCAATGCCGTTAAACAATACTTCTCCGCCGCTTGGCTCCTCAAAGCCTGCAATGATTCGAAGGGTAGTAGTTTTTCCGCAGCCACTTGGTCCCAGAAGGGTGAGAAACTCGTTCTCATAAATGTCCAGATTGATTCCGCGAAGAACCTGTTGGTCATCAAAGTTTTTTGTGAGGTTTTTCAACTCAATGAGTTTATTCATTTGTTTTCTCCTTTCCGTAGACAACCATTGCCCTACCTAAGCTTCCTGTAAAGCTTTCTCACAAGAGAATAGACAAGAAGGAGCAATACTGTAAAAGCCAGCATAATCGTACACAGGGCATTGATTTCCGGTGTTACACCGGTTTTTATCTGAGTGTACACCTTGATCGGCAAGGTGGACAGTCTCGGACCATTAATAAAAATACTGATCACCACATCGTCCATGGACATGGCAAACGCAAGTAATGAGCCAGACGCCACAGCCGGCATAATAAGGGGCAGGGTGATATCAAAAAAGGCTCTGAGGGAAGTCGCGCCAAGGTCTCTTGCAGCTTCCTCAAGGGAAGGGTCCATGCCTACAAGCCTTGCCTTTACTTCCATCAATATATAAGGAATGCAAAACACCGTATGGCCGATAAGCAGGGTCAGCATTCCAAAGGGCAGGTTCAGCATATAAAAAAATGCCATCAGCACCATGCCCAGAATAATTTCCGGTATCATAAGGGGCAAAATAGAGATGTACTCAAGTGCGCCCTTTGTTTTCCAATGGATTCGTGACAGTCCCACTGCTCCCATGGTTCCGATCACTGCGGAAACCGCACAGCTGGCAGCTCCCAGGATCAAACTATTTACAAGTGCTTCTTGCATGTCACGATCTGCAAACAGCTTCTGATACCACTGCAGGGAAAATCCGGTCAGCCGTACAGGAAGCTTGGATTCATTAAAGGAAAAAATGATCACAACTGCCACCGGCAGATACATCAGCAAAAAAACAATACCCAGGTAGATTTTTTCGAAACGTGTGCTTTTTTTCATCCCAGCCCCTCCACCTCTTTGGCATTGGTCACCTTACGGTACAAAAGGATCATCAAGGTTGTAAGGATCATCATGATCACTGCCAGGGCTGCTGCAAAGGGCCAGTTATTTCCCCTGGTCATCTGATCCTGGATTAGGCTTCCTACCAGCACCACTTTATTTCCGCCCAGAATATCTGCTATGAAAAATAGCCCCATGGATGGGATAAAGGTCAGAATCACACCTGACAAAAGTCCGGGCAGGGTCAGCTTAAAGCTAACCGTCCAAAAGGCTTTTATTTTGCCGGCACCAAGATCCCGGGCTGCCTCCACCAAAGACCAGTCCAGCTTTTCCGCACTGGAATATACAGACAAGATCATAAAAGGCAGCAGCACATAAATCATACCGATTACAATTGCCGGGTAACTGTACATCAGCTTCAAAGGCTTCTCGATCAAGCCAAGCTTCTTCAAAAGGAAATTCAGAAGTCCTTTTTTCTGAAGAATAATGATCCAGCCATAAAGACGGATCAGGGAATTCACCCAGAAGGGAAGCATAAGAAGCGGCATGGCTTTCTTTTT
>OOCH01002130.1_pt1 | contig 13238 bp, 10 predicted proteins | sample 1671641 | NCBI WGS metagenome assembly OOCH01 (sample SAMN06348177, study PRJEB24527) | human gut metagenome | biome: human gut; feature: ankylosing spondylitis patient; material: feces | host: Homo sapiens | place: China | collected 2015-10
TAAGATGATAAAGCTGATGAGCGTAGAGCCAACACCAAATCCATATCCTCCAAGAATTGTCTGTCTGATAGTCCTTCCTCTTGATATATTTCCAATAAAGAAAGGAGCTGCTACACACCATACCATCCAGTAAGCCCAGTAATATATAGTCCAGTCCTGTGGGAAGTTGGTTTTACGTAATGGATCGGTATACGTAGATAATCCTATAAAATTCTGCACCATAGTGCCAAGAGATGACAATCCGGTCTCAAGAATATATCTTGTTTCACCGCCAAACAGCAGTACAATAGCAAGAAGTCCAAAGAAGAAATAGATACAGACTTTTGCCAAAATGCTGATTCCCTTAAATCCATGTAATAATGAGTATGTATAAACTATACATGTAATTATAAGGATAATGATATTGATTGCTGTTCTGCTAAGCGATATATGGAACACATCTCCGATAATTGTTGCCATAAGAGGTGTTGCAACACTAAATGTGGTTGCTGTTCCTGCTAAAAGTGCAAATACAGCTAACAGGTCTATAATACGTCCTGCAAAACCATCTGTGTGTTTTCCAAGAACAGGTCTGCAAGCTTCAGAATATTTCTGACGGTTTCTTTTTCTTACATGAAGCATAAAACCAAATGCAACAGCTAAAACAAGATAAAATGCCCATGGAATAAAGCTCCAGTGAAACAGAGGAAATACACCGGCCCATTCCTGTATGCTTCCAAGCTCCTTAATGTGGGGATTGGTTGCATACATAATCCACTCCGAAAATGAGTAGAATAAAATATCTGCTGCCAGACCACATGTGAACATCATACATCCCCATGAAAAGAATGAGTACTTTGGTTTTTCATCCGGCTCTCCAAGAACAATATCTCCATACTTCGAACCAGCTATAAATATAGATATCAAAAATATGCCTAAACCTATAATCAGGTAATAAATACCAAACGTATCTCCAAAGAAAAATCTCACCTGACTGAGTATGGCATTTGACTGCTCAGGTAATGCGAAAAACAATATACACAATGCCACAATTATTGCTAATGGCACAAGTGTGATAATCCAATCAATTTTTTTCTCTTTCATAATACTAATCCTCCATATATTTCTTATAGCTGCTATCTATATCAGCAAGCTCCTGCAAATTGTCGATTTCAATAATATCGCCTTTTTGCATCTCATATATGCCAAGCTGATATTCATCCGGATAGCAGAACATTGCAACGTCATCCCAGTATATCTGAGTATTTTTTTTGTTCTCAAATTCCATTTCAAGATGTTTTTTCAGTTTGCGCCCATCTGCCGCAGTCCATCTGGAGATGCTATAAAGCTGCCATCCATGACTTCCGCCATTCCTGCTGCAGGATGTTACAATTCCATCTTCTACTGTCTGAAGCCACTCATCTGTTTTATCATCAGTCCATACACTGTTATAACCCGAACGTTCGAATTCTTTTGATAGAATTTCAGGATTATATATAATCTGGTCGCCATCAAGAATAATTGCATCCTCAATATGATCTCTCGCAACATATAGTGATGAAATATTATTACAGCTTTCATAATAAGGATTTTCAATTATAGTAACTCCCGGATATTCATTCTCTAATTCATAAAACTGTTCCTTTAAATACCCGGCAACAATATAAATCTCCGTTATTCCATTATCATGTAAGCCTTCAATAACCGTATCTATCATACGCTTTCCATTCACCCTTACCAATGGCTTCGGAGTAGTAAGTGTTACCGGTCTCATACGATTACCAAGTCCTGCTGCCATGATAATCGCGCGTTTTACTTCATGCATTCTTAATTATCCTCCAATTTCTGCATTTCATCCTGTACTACTTTGTAATAATCCTTTGCATATCTGTACTGTCTAAGTGAATATTCACCAAAATCAACGCCCAGATTTCTCTTATACTCACACCAGTTACTCCATAAAAGTCCGCATACTGCAATATAACAATAAATCTTTATTCGGATTTCAGCTGAACACCCTTCTGTGAAATATGCATCAATTAACTTATCCACATGCTCCCTGTCATACATGGAATATATACAGAACATGGCTATATCTACGTGCGGATCCTGCATTCCTGCATATTCCCAGTCAATAAGTCTGATGTCCTCATTTCCATCTTCAGTCTTAACAAAAAGGAAATTATCCGGAACTGCATCAATATGCGTAAGAACCTTTTCATTTACATGCGCCTCTATATATGGTCTGAGTGAAAGGACATTTTCCTTAGTCTGCCTGTAATGCCTATATGCAGAAGGCGAACCATCCCACAGGCTCTCATAAAATTCAAGCTGCCCGAATATATCAAATTCATGAGTTACCTTAAGCTTCATCTCATGAAACTCTCTAAGACGCTTCATGCATTTACAAACATCATCAATATTTTCCGGATCACATACTCTCGCATTTTCTAAAAACGCTGTAATTTTATATCCATTATCCGGGTTAATGTATGCAATATCATCACATATATGTCTGCCATCAATAGTATTATAAACCATTGCCTCATTACGTCTGTTTATCAGCTGATCCGTTCCCTCTCCCGGAATTCTCATGATATATTTTTTCCCTTTACATGAAAACAGAAACGAGCGGTTTGTCATTCCCTTTTTCAATACCGTAATATCTATAATATCGTCTGCTGATACAGATAAAGCATCGCAGATAACCTGTATTGCATCGGTTTTCAGATGATTTGAATCGCTGTCCATCTCTCTGAGCTGCTCATATGTATTGATCTCAACCACATCCCATGAATGCACCACCCTGGCAGTAATGAACATTCGATCCTTATCATACAGTGCAGTCTCCCAAAAAGCGCCATCATTAGCCGAATTACTACACAGTTTTTCAATTCTGCCTTTGACAATTTGTGCATCATCGTCAAGCAGGTAGCTAATTCCTATCATAGCATTGCCGCCGGCAGCCTTCGGTATGGTAACCAATTCCATTTTTCTATTAACACGCACCGTGCTGTCGTCATCAATCAAATCACTGACCATATACCAGGAATATAATTCATGGTGATGGTACGGATTCTTGTCACACCATATATCACACGGTATGATATATGTATTTGATAAATGATTCAAAACCTTCTTTACTGAATATAGATTATTCTTAGTCGTATACTCTTCATTGACAACGAGCTCCACTCCAAAATCATCGATGAGATACTCATACCTCTCCTTCATAAAGCCGACTACTACATATATCTCATAGATTCCCACTTCATGAAGCTGTCTGATAGTCCGCTCTATAAGAACTTCCCCGTTTACTTCTAAAAGCCCCTTTGGAGTCTCAGTATTTATAGGCACCATTCGCATGCCATACCCTGCTGCCAAAATTACAGCATTCTTTGGAGTCTTTTCTTTAAATTCTTTAAGTGCCTTAGGCGTAACAGCACATTTTTCATTTATATAACCTTCATTCATCAATTCTTTTATTGATTTGTTTACAACTCCCAGAGAATGACCGGATAACTCTGATATCTCTCTTTGATTGTTAACTGATTGATGATATAACGTGTTCAGTATATCTTTCTCTTGTTTGTTCATGTTCGACTCTCCTTATGCTTTTATGAACATTCATAATACTACACCTTTTTATTTAAAAAATCAACCCTTAACTATATTTTTCATAACAAAAAACGCACCACACTGGCGCGTTTTTGTAATCATAAATATAAATTAATTATTTACTGCTGAATATCCTTTGCAGAGCTTAAGGTTACTTCAACCTTGCTCTCTTCGTACTGTCTGCCACTCTGACGGGCAACAGTAAGAGTAACCTTATCTCCGGCCTTGTAGCTCTTTAACGCTGACTGCAGCTCTGTCATAGAAGAAATCTTTGTGCTGTCAACAGCAGTGATGATATCTCCCTCCTGTAAGCCGGCATTTGCGGCACCTGAACCAGCTGAAACAGATGAAACATACACACCCTGTGGGAAGCCGTAGGCTACCATCTCAGATGAAACATCGCCACCCTTGATACCAAGGTATGCCTGATTCTCGTTTGTATACTTTCCATCCTGAATAAGACTCTCAATAATAGGCTTTGCAACCGACATTGGAATTGCGTATCCTATACCCTCAACCTCAGTTGAAGAATATTTTACGGAGTTGATGCCGATGACCTCGCCGTTTTCATTCAAGAGTGCTCCACCACTGTTTCCAGGGTTTATGGCTGCATCTGTCTGGATAAGCTTGTTGTTGGTTACAGTCTCACCTGTCTGTGAATCCTGTGTAGTTACGGTTCTGTTAAGCGCACTTACTATACCTGTTGTGACAGACTGTCCGTATCCGAGTGCATTACCGATAGCAATCGCAGGACTTCCAACAGCTACACTGTCCGAATCTCCGACTGTCGCAATCTTTATATTCGAGTAAGTATCTTTTCCAAGGTCTGATTTTTTTACACGTACAACTGCAAGATCATCGTCTGGATCTGTTCCTCTGATTTCAGCCTTTACCACAGAATCATCATCAAACTGTACTGTGAGCTCCTCTGAATCTGCTACAACATGATTGTTTGTAGCAATGTAGAGATAATCATCATCCTCACTCACAATGATACCTGAGCCGCAGCTCTGTGACTGCTGTGACTTCTTTCCGAAAAAGCTGTTGTAGGTGACTGTTCCTGTATTTGTGATAGCAACGATGCTAGGCATGACCTCATCGACAACTGATGATACATCTGTCAGATCCTTTGCATCTCCTGAGGATGTCTGCTTAGTCCCACCGGATGTTGTAGTGGTAAGCTTTGCACTTGCAGTAGAAGAACTTGAAATAGCTCTCGTGCCAATATAGCTTACTCCTGTGAAAACGCCGCCTCCGACGAGTCCGAAGATAAGAGCTGCCGCTACTGTCTTTGCTGCAAATGGTCCAAATGCACCGGGCTTTCTAGGTGTTCTCTGCTTCTTAGGCTTTGCATTCTGCTGGTATGCCTGACCATTCATATTCATCCGGCTATATGAGTTGTCTGTCGAACCGGCTGATGCGCCGCCATATGCATTATTATTTGTGCCTGAATTATACTGCTGATTAGAATAAGGCTGGTTTGCACATGTCTGATTTGCATTTGTCTGTCCTGCTACAGAAGCCTGTGAGTACGGATTGTAGCTCTGTGAATAGCTTTCAGCTGATATATTATTAGTCTGTGCAGCCTTCTGTTGTTCATCCGGATTGTAAGGATTACCGGACATGGTGAAATTTACATTGTTTGTATTGTTTGTGTTGTTTGTGTTGTTTGTGTTGTTTGTGTTGTTTGTATTATTTGTATCATTCATATTTCTATAATTGTTATCCATAATAATTTCTCCTTTCGTTTACAATTAGAAGTATACTGTCAATCTGTGTTTAATTTGTGACGGGATTATTTATTTTTTCATAAATCGTAACTATTCTCAAGGTGGCTCTAATAGAGCCTCCCCCACACACCGTGCTATTCTACAAATAAAAATAACTGCTCATCGGCAGATGCACCTCTAAATCTGCGATAAATAGAAATTGCAGAATATAAATACATCCCTGCCAATGAACAGTTACCATAAATCATATATTAAATTTCAATTCCGTTCTTCTCAAGAAGTGCCCTCGCTGTTTCAACCGAATCTGTACCTGTCGCATTCTTTACAGGTGCAAACTCCTTCTCTCTGTCTACCTCAAATGGCAGGCTATTGTCCATCATGTATACCATATCGAGGATGAGTGTCTCGAACTTGTATGCATTCGGAGTCTCAGGCTTGTGCTCTGTACCATTCTCATCAATGTAAGGCACCTTCTTCTCTACCACATGAAGTGGAAGGCTCTTCTCTGCGATAGCCATGAGCTTGTCCACGCGGAATAAATAGTTTAAGATAACACCAAAGCCATACTGCAATGAACCATTCTCGTTCTTTGCCTCTGCCATCTCAGGTGTAAGCTCGTAATACTCAACAATCGAAGGCTTGCCATTCTCAAGACACATAGCGCCGACTCTCTCGTATGGATCGCACTTTCTGACCACCTTAGAGCCGCTGACACAGCCGGACTCGATTGTAGCACCTACAAAAACAGGATCTGCAATCTGCTGAAGTACATTGTCCACAGCAAATACATTGAGCCACTCAACACCCTTGTCCTTCAAATCCTTGTCAAGACCGGCATTGATGAGTGACTTGAACCATCCACCGTTTCCGTTTGGTGACATGGCAAGTGAATCCTCAGACTTCATGAGCAGATTTCCATCAAAATCAACTGCCGGAACCATCTCCTGCACGAAAAACTTCACATAGTCCTTGTTGTATCCAAAATAGTCGTGCTCTTCAAAGAACTCTCTTGTCATGCTATCATTTATCTCGCTTGTCATAACATACAGAGGCACCCATGTACCGGTCTGATTTGTAACCTTCATGAGGTTTGCGACAAGCTGCTCAAAGATGTAGAGCTCCTTTGTCTTTCCGATATTGAACATGCCCTTAGCCTTGTCAAAGCCAAGACGTGTACCCTGTCCACCGGCAAGAAGAATTGCACCGACCTTGCCATTCTTGACAGCATCAAGACCTGTTGCAAGGTATTTGTCCTTATTTGCCTCTATCTCTGAAAGCTCCATAGCAGCAAGCGGTGAAAATGTACCTCTCTGCTGCTCCTTCTTGTGAATCATATCAAGGTATGACCAGTCCATGTGCTCAAGCTGGCTCTCAAGCTTAGCCGGAGCTTCCTCTGTTAAGAATTTCTTTAAGTATTTCTGGTTTGTAGATGTGATTTTGTCTTTGATTTCTGTTTTCATAAATTTCTCCCTAATAGCTGGCTTTAAGCATTTAGTCATCTGAATCATCTGATGATGATTTTTTTCCTGAACTATTTTCAGATTCTGACTGGCTCTTCTTTAAGGCATCCTGCTTATCCTTATTCTTTTTCTTTGCCCCTTCGGTTCCATCAGAACCAACAGTATCATTGTACTGTGAGAGATCAAATGCAGAAGTCTTTGACGTAACACCTGTTTTTTTAGCAATCTTGTCACTGACACTTTGAACTGTCTCAGTTGGCTGATAATCAGTCTCGTTAAACAGAAACTGATGAAGTTTGGAAACATTCTGTGCTAAATCAATTGGAATAACTGTATCCCCAGTAGATGAGAGATTCATTGTAGTAAGCTCAAATGGAAAACCTGTTGTCTCCTTCATCTGATACTTTGTCACTGCAGTTGCATATTGTACAATTTCTGCTGCCGTAAAATTGGTACTTATCTGACTCATGATATCCTTGCACATCTCAGTGAGCGAGCCTAAATCTGACTGCTTAGCCTTGTCAAGCATAGCCTGAAGCACGATTCTCTGACGGGAAGCTCTTAAGAAATCATCACCGGAGGTGCTTCTGATCCGTGCATAGCATGTAGCCTGAGTTCCATCAAGGTGCTTCATACCATCCCCCTCAAGATAAGGAGTATTATATCCAGTAGTAGAATCAACCTCAGGAATCAGATAATTGATTTCCTTCATCTCTGCCTTAGTAATCTCAAGATCAAGACCTCCGATATCATCTATAGCATCTACAAGAGCCTTCCAATCAACACAAACATACTTCGTAATATTCAAATCCAAATTTGAATTAAGCATAGCTACTGCTCTCTTTGCCCCACCATTAGCATATGCGGCATTCGCCTTCGCAAATTTTCCATTGCCGATAGGAAGATACGTATCTCTATATACAGATACCAACTGAACCTCCTTTGTATCATAATTCAAGCTTGCAATCATGATACAATCGGAATTTCCCTCATTGTATGAACCATTACTTCTGTTGTCCAGACCAAACAACGCTACATTGAGATATCCATGCATATTGGCAAGAGCATCATCATCAATATCCTCATTGATTCCGGCCTCACTAGCTGTCAGCGCATCTTCATATTTAACCTGTCCGAGTGTCTTATTATAAGCCCAAACCACTAACAGAACAATTAACAGCAGCAGGATTTCAAATACAAAAAGTATAATCTTCTTACGTCCACTTCTTCTCTTTTTTCTTCTTCTCTTCTTTGCCATATTATTTTTCCTTTTTCCTATGAATGTAAAGCCACGCGTCTGCGTAGTCCTGACGCTCCTTCTCTGACATATTGGTATACTTTCCAAACTCCAGATTCGTCAGACGCATCTGCGGCCTGCCACACTTGAAGCATTCAACTTCTTTCCTTCTTGAAACCATCCGTATCCAGCCACAATCCGGGCAAATGTATATTTTCATCATAGTCCTTATTCAAACTGTCCGAGAACCTCAGCTGACAAAGCATCAAGCTTAGCCTGTGAATCTTCAAGAGACACTCCTTTAACTCCGAAATAAAATTTAATCTTAGGCTCTGTACCAGAAGGGCGTACACAGCACCAAGCGTTATCGTTAAGTTCGTAGTAAAGTACATTAGAACAAGGAAGACCTGTCGGCTCAACCTTTCCTGTTGTCATATCTTTTCTTGTGTCATTCTTGTAATCACGGATAGCAAGCACCTGATAATCACCAAATTTCTTTGGCTCAGCGGCACGTGCCTTTGTCATAATCTCATTTATCTGTGCGGCACCATCAATACCCTTTAAGGTCATTGTGGAAATACCCTCTCTGTAGTAGCCATACTTCTCGTACATGTCAATCATGCCATCCCAGAGTGTCTTGCCCTGTGACTTGTAGAAGGCAGCCACCTCACACAGCATGCAAACTGCTGCAGGAGCATCCTTGTCCCTTGCATATGTGCCCGGCAGACATCCGTAGCTCTCCTCCATACCAAATACATAGTTGTTGCATCCGGTCTTTTCAAATTTGAGCATCTGCTCTCCGATATACTTGAAACCTGTTAAAACCTCGATATGCTTTACGCCATATGCTGCCGCAATTGCCTTACCCATATCTGTAGAAACAATTGACTCAACAAATGCAGGATTCTCAGGCAGAGTACCATTGGCACTCTTCTGGCTTAAAATGTACTCACCGATAAGCATAGCTGACATATTTCCTGTAAATGTCACATACTCACCTGTCTTTGTATCCTTGCAGTATACACCGAGTCTGTCGGCATCAGGGTCAGTTGCTAAAACGATATCAGCATCCTTTTCCTTTGCCAGCTCAAGTGCAAGCTTCCATGCATCAGGATTCTCAGGATTCGGATAAGGACATGTAGGAAAATTGCCGTCAGGCACTGCCTGGCTTGGCTCAATGTATACATTCTCAAAGCCCATATCCTTAAGCACTCTCTGTACAGGGCGAAGACCTGTGCCGTGGAGTGGTGTATAAACAATCTTGATATCCTTTGCCATAGCCTTGATAATCTCCGGATGGATAGAAAGCTTGCGGAGCTCTCCGAAATATCCCTCCTCAACCTCATCAGAGATGACATTGTAAAGACCAGCCTCAATAGCAGCAGCTTTGTCCATAGTCTTTACCTGATCAAATGATGTAACCTTTGCCACCTCGGCCATGATGCTTGTATCATGAGGTGGAGTAACCTGTGCACCATCCTCCCAGTATACCTTGTATCCATTGTACTCACGAGGATTGTGGCTTGCTGTGATAACAACACCGGCTATTGTACCGAGTGTCCTTACTGCGTATGACAGCTCCGGAACAGGTGCGAGCTGTGGGAATACATATGTCTTGATTCCGTTAGCTGCAAGACAGAGTGCTGTAGCATCTGTGAACTCATCATGCATATTACGTGAGTCATGTGCGATTGCAACACCTCTCTTTACTGCATCCTCTCCCTGTGAAAGTATGTAATTAGCCAGTCCCTGTGTAGCCTGACGGACTGTGTATATATTCATCCTGTTGGTGCCGGCTCCTATTACACCACGAAGACCTGCTGTACCAAACTCAAGTGTGCGATAGAATCTGTCCTCTATCTCCTTATCATCACCTGCGATAGCCTTAAGCTCTGCCTTTGTAGCCTCATCAAAATATGGGTCTGTACACCATTTCTCGTACTCCGCTCTAAAATCCATTTATATTAACCTCCTGTATCAGCTAGTAATAAGCCTATTAATGTTAACCATACCGATTTTACCACATTAACGTACATTTGAAAAGTTTTAGTTCCTTAAAAATTTTTTAAACACCAGGCTCCTCATCCAAAGTGGCATCATACAGACAACAAGCTGTGCCGCAACCGTGACAAAATAATCGGCCGCACTTATGGTCCCTGTCTTTAAAATACGCTTTCTTCCTGCCGTGTATTTAAGGAAATAATCAAAGCCGCCACGCCTCTTTAGCATATCATCACCGGTTCTGGCATACACAAGAGTCTCACCTATATTTGCCATACGACAGTGATTTCTGATCATATTCGCCCAAAGAAGAGAATCCTCCATAAGCAGACAGTCCTGATAATTGCCTGCAGCAAGCACCGCAGACCTTTTGTACATTACAGTCATGTGATTGAACGCATCGCGCTTTCTCTGATACTGCTTTATCACATAATTTCCGAGAGGCACTGTCCTCTCCGATAAAATATTACGTGTATCATCAGAAAACTCGCTGATGTAGCCGCCTATGATATCAAGCCCCGGGTTTTCCGAAAAAGCATTCAGCTGTCTCTCAAACCGGTCAGGCACACATATATCATCCGTATCCATTCTGGCCACAAGCTCATTAGAGCAATGCTTTATGCCTTCAGCAAGTGCAAGACCGAGCCCGCTGTTTTTTTCAAGCTTTACCGTAACAAAATTTATTTCCGAAGACCTGCATTCATAATCACTGATTGCCTCATAAAGCTCATCTGTCAGCCTGCCATCCTCCACCAGCACTATCTCATCCGGTAAAACAGTCTGTGAATATATGCTTTCCATACACTCCCTGAAATACTCAGGCTTTTCCTTGTAATAAATTGACAGTAAGACTGAAAATTTGACTTTATTCATAAGTATCATCCTCCCAGACAAGTAGACTAATGTATCACCGCAAGCACAGTCTCTATGCACAGTCTGATATCATTTATCAGTGAAAATCTCTTAAGATACTTAAGATTGTACCTCATCTTGCCCGGCAGCACCTTGTGGATATATGTGTAATCCACATCATCAGAAGCCTCCAGAAGCCTGTCCTCATCCTTATACCTGATGCTTGCCTCACTTGTGATTCCGGCGGGCATCAGAAGCGTCGCCATCATCGCTGGTGTATATGCCATGACATACTTCTCCACCTCAGGTCTTGTGCCAACAAAGCTCATATCACCACATAGCACATTTATGAGCTGCGGAATCTCATCAAGCCTGTACTTTCTGATGACAGCACCGACTCTTGTGATTCTTGAATCCCCACCGACAGTCACCAGTGAACCCTTTTTGTCAGCATCATTCACCATAGTTCTGAACTTGAATATGCGAAACTTCCTGCCATACTGTGTGATACGCTCCTGTCTGAAAAAAACAGGTCCTCTGCTATCCACCTTTATCCAGACAGCAAGGACCAGTATAACAGGCGAAAGCAGCACAAGAAGAACAGCGGACATAATCATATCAAAAATGCGTTTGAATACCATGCTTGTCCTCTTTCTGCTCAGATGCCTGTAATATTTAAGTGTAAAATCATTTTTCATGAATGTAGGAATCTCTCCCCATGTTCTCCATCTACTCATGTAAAATCTCCAATAAATTATTAATTATATACTCCACATCCTCATCACTAAGCTTTGTGTTGAGAGGAAGTGTAATCTCATTCTCATACTGATGATAAGCGTTTGGAAAATCAGCTATGTCAAAGCCCATATTCTTATATGCAGTCATCATCGGAAGCGGCTTGTAATGCACATTTGTGGCGATACCTCGCTCCGCCATCTGCACTATAAGCGCATTGCGCCTGTCCACACCGATGCCCGGTATACGAAGCAGATACAGATGTCCGCTCGATGTATGCCTGTCTGTAAAATGAGGCACAGTCAAGAGACCAAGCGGCTTAAATGCCTCGTCATAGCGCTCTATAATCTCACGGCGCCTCTTGAGAAGCCCCTCATATCTGTCAAGCTGTACCAGACCAATAGCAGCCTGGATATCAGTCATATTGCACTTATACGAAGGAGCCACAATATCGTACTCCCAGTTGCCCAGACCATTCTTGTGCAAAGCATCCTTTGTCTGTCCGTGGAGTGAAAGCAGCATAAACTGCTTGTAGATATACTCGTCATCAAAGCCCTCTATAGGTCTCCAGGTGAGTGCTCCTCCCTCTGCGGTGGTCAGATTCTTGACCGCATGGAACGAAAAGCTTGTAAAATCAGCTACATTGCCACACATAATCCTCTCACCGTCTCTCATGTATGAGGCGCCAAAAGCATGTGCTGAATCAACCGCCACAATCACACGTCCGATTGCCCTCTGCACATCATTTGACGGATGAAAAAGAGCCTTCTTTCTTTCCACAATATCAAAAATCCTGTCATAGTCGCAAGGCACACCTGCAATATCAACCGGCACGATAACCTTTGTCTTTTCTGTAATAGCAGCTTCCAGGGCATCGTAATCCATCTCAAATGAATCAGGTGCTACGTCTATAAACTTAAGTGTCGCCCCTACATGCACAGCAGGGCTTGCAGATGCAGTATATGTGTATGCGCTTGTGATGACCTCATCACCTGCACCTATCCCTAAGAATCTGAGTATCGACTCAAGACACGCAGTAGCAGAGCCAAGAGCTACAGCCTTATCCGTGCCGCATAGCTTAGCAATCCTCTTCTCAAACTCCTTGGTTCTTGGACCTGTTGTAATCCAACCGCTTCGCAGTGCATCAGCAACAGCTGACACCTCTGCATCTGTTATATCAGGTGGTGAAAATGAAATCTGTCTCTTTTCCATAGTTATGTTCCTCGCTTCCGGCATAAAATATGCCAAACATCCGGCTTTTACAGTCTATATTATGAGCTTCAAAAGATATTTAGTTCTCCAGGTCAGGATGATATGTCTTTACCACAGAGGCCACTATCTGCTTGATATCCTTTGCTTCTGAGGTGCATGCCTTCTCGAGCATCTCAAGCTGCTTCTCAAAGAGCTCATCATCCATCTCAATAGGCTCACCCACATGAATCAGCTTGTTCGGAGTCTCCTTGAGACCCTCCTCACTCATCAGCATCTCCTCGTAGAGCTTCTCACCCGGACGCAGGCCTGTGTATACAATCTGAATATCCACATCCGGCTCCAGTCCTGAAAGCCTGATAAGGTTCCTAGCCATATCATCAATCTTGACCGGCTCCCCCCTGTCGCGCACAAAAA